>Ga0154820_1401_pt2 | contig 14776 bp, 12 predicted proteins | sample Rifle2008BG16ft_FD_116124 | JGI IMG/M metagenome (GOLD analysis project Ga0154820, IMG submission 116124) | Deltaproteobacteria bacterium RBG_16_71_12
CGCGCGACCCACACGATGAGCGAAGTGGCGCTGAACCCAAGCGCGAGCGCGCCGCCGATCAGGATGCGCGTGTGCAGCTCGCCGGAGTGCACGGGGCAGAGGTGCGCATGATGGAGGTGAAGCCGACAGTGATCGTCTGCGCCCAGAGCTGCCAGGATCGACGGCAGCGCCGCTGCGAGCGTCCCGACCATCGCCGTAGCGCCCGGCAGCACGGCCGCCGCGAACGCGAGGTCGGCGCGGCGCGCCGGCGACGAGATCTTCGAGGCGAGCGCGAGCGCGCTCGCACTGACGAGCGCTACGCAGGCGCTCAGTCCGGCGGCTACGGCCGCGGCGCCGAGCAGGAACGCGAGTGAGGCCGTCACTTCCGCTTCCGATCGGCGATGAGGGTCGCGAGGCGATCGAGCAGCGCTTGATCGGCGACCGCGTCGACGAACGCGGCCAGGCCGACTTCGCCGTGCTCGTCGACAATGTGCTCGGCGAGCGAGTGTGCCACCGCGCGTTCGTAGCCGTCGCGGGTGAGCCGCGCTTGGTACAGCCACGCGAGCCCGGACTTCGTGCGCGTCAGGAGCTTCTTCTTGTGCAGCCGGTCCATCGTCGTCATGACGGTGGTGTAAGCGCGCGCGCGTCCGCCCTGGAGGCGATCGTGGACCTCGCGCGCGGTGACGGGCGAACCCACCGCCCAGACCTGCTCCATCACGATCATCTCGAGCGTGCCGAGATCGGGGGCGCGGAGATCGGCCATGAGAGCGGAGCTACCACGCCCCTACGATGCCCGGTAGTAGGTCTTGTCATGCTCGCTGCGCGCGGAGCAAGACTGGTCGGGGCGACACGATTCGAACGTGCGACTTCCAGTACCCAAATTCGTTCGGGGGCCCCGACGGCAGCAAACGTGGTGAGAAAAATGGCGTTCGGACGCAACGGTGAGGGACGGGTCGCAGCCAAGTTTCTCCGAAGAACACGGGATCTGCTGGGGTGCACCCCAGCAAATCCGCTGACCACCCCAGCAGAAGCCATTGGGATCGCGTCGGCGGGACGCCAGCGTCTCCGTGCTTCCTTCACATTCGACGTCGACCCACGCGGTGATTCGGAGAGCGTCAGGCGTCGAACGACGTGGCGCGCTCGGGTACTCGAGCGCTCCAGCGAGCTTCAGGTGCAGCTGGGGCGTCAAGCCGTTCACGAGCGCAGCCATCGCGAGATCGCGGTCCGGGTCCCCGGTGAGTGGCCCGGCTCCGAAGGGACTGTGCCCAGTAGAGGGTTGCGCACAGACGTGCCACATCGCCGCGCCAAAGAACAGCGGACGACAACGAGCCAGAGTCGTTCGTTCGCTTTTCGTTTCCCTTTCGCAGCGACCTTCTTCGTCATGGCAAGCCTGTCATTTCGCTGCCTGCGCCACCCCGCGCAACAGGCGCACGCCGTTGGCGACGACGATCAGCGACGCACCCATGTCGGCGGCGATCGCCATCCAGAGGGAGGCTGTGCCGACGGCCGTGAGCCCGACCACCACGATCTTCACGGCGATGGCGAACGCGATGTTCTGACGCACGATGGATACGACCCGACGCGCGTGCGCGACGAGCCACGGAACCGCGGACAGGTCGTCGCTCATGAGCGCGACGTCTGCTGCTTCGATGGCCGCGTCGCTGCCGACGGCGCCCATCGCAATGCCCAGCGAGGCTTTCGCCATCGCGGGCGCGTCGTTCACGCCGTCGCCGACCATCGCAACCTCGCCGTATTTCTGGCGAAGCTCGTCGATGATTTTGAGCTTGTCTTCGGGCATCAGCTCAGCGCGCACATCGAGGACGCCCGTGAGACGTGCGACGGCTCGCGCAGTGCCGGCGTTGTCGCCGGTGAGCATGACGATGTGCTCGATCCCCGCCGCTCGCAGCGCGGCAACGTTCGCCGACGCATCCGGGCGGATCTCGTCAGCGACCGTGATGAAGCCGCAGACGTGGCGCGCGTTGCCGACGACGACGATGGTCTTGCCGTCGGCGGAGAGCGCCTCGAGCTGCTTATGGGCCTCGGGGGTCTCCTGCTTCTTTTCGTCCAGGAAGCGGTGCGAACCGAGCCAGTGCTCCTCGCCTTCGACCACGCCCGATGCGCCTTTGCCGCGGACGGCGACGAAGCCCTCGACGGGCGGCGGCTCGATACCCTCTGCGAGCGCGGCTTGCACGACGGCGTGGGCGATCGGGTGCTCGCTCTTGGATTCGAGTGAGGCGGCGATGCGCAGCAAGCTCTTGCGGTCGTGCTCGTCGAACGGAACGACGTCGACGACCTTGGGGCGTCCGGTGGTGAGGGTGCCGGTCTTGTCGAGCGCGATGGCCTTGAGGCCGGCCGGCGTCTCCAGGTGCTCGCCGCTCTTGACGAGGACGCCACGCGAGGCAGCCGCGGCGAGCCCGGCGACGATCGCGACGGGCGTGGAGATCACGAGTGCGCAGGGACAGCCGATGACGAGAAGGACGAGCGCCTTGTAGAGCCAGCCACTCCAGTCGCCGTGGAACACCAGCGGAGGAACGACAGCGGTGAGGACCGCGAGAGCGAGGACGACCGGCGTGTAGATGGCGGCGAAGCGCTCGACGAACTTCTCCGAGCGCGACCGCTTCGACTGTGCGTCTTCGACGAGCCGCGCGATATGAGCGACGGTCGAGTCCTCGGCGACCTTCGAGACGCGGACGTCAAGCGCACCATCGCCGTTCACGGTGCCGGCAAAGACCTGGGCGCCGATGGTCTTCTCCACGGGGGCGCTCTCGCCGGTGACGGGCGCTTGGTTGATGGCGCTCGCGCCTGCGATGATGGTGCCGTCGAGCGCGATGCGCTCACCGGGCCGAACGACGAAGACCTCGCCGATGCTCAGGTCAGCTGGAGCGAGCTCGATCTCCTTGCCGTCACGCTTCACGCGCGCGGTCGGTGGAGCGAGGCTCAAGAGCGCCTCGATGGCGCGCCGCGCGCGACCGACGCTCCAGCTCTCGAGTGCCAGCGAGATGGCGAACAGTACGGTCACCGTCGCGGCCTCGAAGTACTCGCCGATGGCGACCGCGCCGATGACGGCGATCGTCATCAGGAAGTTCATGTCCGGCCGCAGACGGCGCGCGGCTGCGACCGCTTTCGGGAAGACGATCCATCCCGACGTCACGATGGTGACGAGGTAGAGGATGCGGACCGCCCACGGCACGGTATGGGCGACGCCCATGCCCTCGCTCCCGAGCGCCGCTTTGAACCCCTCCAGCCCGACGTGGACCATGAAGGCGATCGCCAGCAGAGCTGCGCCGGCGATGGTGGATGTAGTCCGGCGCCGCGCCTCGATCGAGGGGCCCGCGGGAGTCTTCGAGAACGGCTCGGCTCGAAGGCCGGTCTTCGCGATGGCCGCGAGGACATCGCGCTCGCCGGGCTTTGCGCCCGTCATGTCGACGATCAGCCTTCCTCGAAGAACGTCGAAAGCGAGCTTTTCTTCGCCGAGGAGAGGGACGAGGGCCTGCTTCAGGGTCGCCACCTCTTCGGCGCAGTCCATGCCGTGGACCTTCAAATCGAGGCGGGTCGTCATGATGCGACTCCGGTCGGCGGCGTGTCGCGCGGCGGCTTGGTCACTTCCGCAGATGTCGAATCGGCAACGGCTCTCGGCGATCGTGTACCGAAGATCCAGGCGTAGATCGTTGGCAGGACGAAGACCGAGAACATCGTGGAGGTGATGAGCCCCCCAATGGCGACCGTCGCGAGCGGACGTTGCACTTCGGCACCGGCGCTCGACGCGATGGCCATCGGGACGAAGCCGAGCATGGCGACGAGGCCCGTCATCAGCACCGGCCGCAACTGTTCGCGCGCGCCTGCGGTGGCGGCAGCGAACGGATCGAGCCCACGTCGTTCCAGGCGCCTGAACGCGGACACGAGCAAGATGCCGTTCAACACCGCGATGCCGAAGAGTGTGATGAAGCCGACCGCTGCAGAGATCGAGAGCGGGATGCCGCGGATCGCGAGTGCGAGCACACCGCCTGAGACGGCAAACGGGACATTCATGTAGATGAGGAGCGCGGGCTTCACCGCTTTGTAGTCCATGAACAGCAACATGAAGATGAGTACCAACGCGAGCGGAACGGCGACGGCGAGCCGGCCCGTCGCGGCCTCGAGGTTCTCGAACTGGCCGCCCCACTCCACGAAGTAGCCGTCGGGCACCACCTTGGCGTCCGCGAGCTTCAGCTGCGCTTCGGCGACGAAGCCGGCGAGGTCGCGACCGCGTACGTTCGCCTCGACGCTGATGCGCCGAGAGGCGCGCTCGCGGCTCACCTGCGCCGGGCCGTCTTCGATCTCGAGCGACGCCAGCTGGCCGAGCGGAATGAGAGTCCCGTCCGGAGCAGCGATGGGGAGGTGTGCGATGGCTGCCTTGTCGGTGCGGGCCTCGGCGGCGAGGCGAACCTGGAGGGTGAAGCGCTTCCGTCCTTCGAAGACCTCACCGACGGCGCGCCCACCCATGGCCTTCACTGCGTCGAGGACGTCGGCGACGTTGATGCCGTAGCGGGCGATCCGCGCGCGGTCGACGTGCACGCGCAACACGGGGAGGCCCGCAACCTGCTCGGCCTTCACGTCCGCAGCGCCTGCGACGCCGTTGAGCACGCGGACGACGGCGTCCGCCGTGGTCTTCAGACGATCGAGGTCGTCGCCGTAGATGCTGACGGCGACGTCCGAGCGCACGCCGCTGATGAGCTCGTTGGTGCGCAGCTCGATGGGCTGAGAGAACGAGAACTGTTGGCCTGGGAGCTCGTTTCGGAGCGCCTCTTCCATCATGGCGACGAGCTCTTCCTTGTCGTGCGTCTTCTTCCAGTCGTCGTGCGGCTTCAAGATGATGAAGATGTCCGAGATGTCGACGCCCATCGGATCGGTGGCGATCTCAGGGCGCCCCGTCTTCGACACGACGGTCGAGACTTCGTCGGGGAAGCGCTCGACGAGGATCTTTTCGAGACGCGTTGTTGAACGCACCGCCTCCTCGAGCGAGATCGACGGGAGCCGGACGGCCTGAATCGCGAACGCGCCTTCGTCCAGCGTCGGCACGAATTCGGCGCCGAGGAAGGGGACAACGAGCAGCGAGAGCGCGAACGCGACGAGCGCCCCGATGAGCGTTCGCTTCGGGCGTTGCATGACCTTGTCGAGCGCAGGCTCATAGATGCGTCGCGCGAGAGAGAGGACGAAGGTCTCCTTCTCGTCGGTGCCGTTTCTAAAGACGATCGTCGCCATCGCTGGCATCAGCGTGAGCGCGATGAGCAGCGACGCGACGAGCGCGAAGATGACCGTCAGCGCCATCGGGCGGAACATCTTTCCCTCGACGCCTTGAAGGGTGAGGATCGGCAGGTACACGAGCGTGATGATGGCGACAGCGAACGCGACAGGCCGCGCGACCTCGCCGGCTCCGATGGCGACGTGCTTGTCTACGTCGGTGCCCCGCGCGCGCTCGTGGGCGAGCCGCCGCACGATGCTCTCTACGACGACAACGGACCCGTCGACGATTAGGCCGAAGTCGATGGCGCCCAAACTCATCAGGTTTCCCGACAGCCCCAGCAGGTTCATGCCGATGAACGCGCAGAGCATCGACAACGGGATCGACGTCGCCACGAGAAGGCCGCCGCGGACATTGCCCAGCAGCAACAGCAGGACGGCGATGACGAGAACGCTGCCTTCGATGAGGTTCTTCACGACGGTTTTGATCGTGCGCGCGACGAGCTCGGTGCGGTCATAGAACGTGTCGATCGTGACCCCCGGCGGCAACGAGGGGCCGACGGCGGCGAGCTTCTCCTTCACACCCTCGGCGACGGTGCGCGAGTTCTCGCCCATCAGCATCATCGCGATGCCGATGACGATCTCGCCTCGTCCGTCGCGCGTGACGGCGCCTTGGCGCACCATCGGCGCGAGGGTGACGTTGCCGAGGTCGCCGACGAGCACAGGTGTGCCTTCGCTCGGCGTGGAGACGACGATGTTCTTGATGTCGTCGATGGTCTCGACGAGGCCCTCGCCGCGGATGAGCAGCTGCTCGCCTGCCGTCTCGATGTACGCGCCGCCCGCGTTCGCATTGTTCTTCTCGAGCGCTTCGAAGACCTGGCCCAACGAGATCTGTCGCGAGACGAGTCGGTGCGGATCGACTTGCACCTCGTAAGTCTTGAGCTCGCCGCCGAAGCTGTTCACTTCGACGACGCCTTCGACGGAGCGCAGCTGATAGGCGACGTACCAGTCGAGCACGGTGCGGAGCTCCATCGGCGTGTAGCAAGCGTCGGTGTCATCCGCGCCCGCGGCGCACATCGGCTCGCCCTTCACTTCGAACTGGTAGATCTCGCCGAGGCCCGTCGAGATGGGGCCCATTTCGGGAGAGCCGTATCCCTCGGGGATCGCCTCACGCGCGTCGGCGAGGCGCTCGGCGACCATCTGGCGGGCGAAGTACGTGTCGGTGCCTTCTTCGAACACGAGAGTGATCGCCGAGAGGCCGAACTTCGAGAGGCTGCGCACCTCTTCGAGGCGAGGAAGGCCGCCCATCACGTTTTCGATCGGTGCAGTGACGAACTGCTCGACCTCGAGCGGCCCGAGGGCCGGCGCGGTGGTGAGCACCTGCACCTGGACGTTCGTGACGTCGGGGACGGCGTCGATCGGCAAGAGGTTGGCGGCGCGCACGCCGACAGCACCTACGAGCAGCACGAAGAACACGACGAGGAGGCGGTTTTGGGTCGAGAGCCCGACGATCGCTGCAAGCATGGAAGCCTCCGGGCTAGTGAGCGTGACCTTCGCCGAGCTCGCCACGAAGCAGCTCGGACTTGATGACGAACGCGCTGGCGACGACGACGGCGTCACCGGGAGCGAGCCCTGAGAGGATCTCCACCTGCCCGTTCTTCTTCGTGCCGACAGCGACGGGGACGAGCTTGAACTTCTGCCCCTCCGCGCTCTCTGGGCCGTCGGGGATGAACACGGCGTCGCCATCCTTCATGCGTTGCACGGCGTCCGCGGGGACGATCGCATGCGGTGCTTCGCCGGCCTTCGCGAGCAACGTCAAGCTGCCGAAGAGCCCGGGCTTGAGCTCCTTCTCGGTGTTGTCGAGTGTCATGCGCACGGTGATGGCGCGCGTCTTTTCGTCGAGGCGCGGCGAGACGTAGTCGAGCACGCCGTCCCACTGCTTCCCTGGATAAGCCTGCAGCGTGAGCCGCGCCGCGGCGCCGCTTTGCGCGGTGGCGACGTCCTTCTCGTAGACGCGGCCCGCGATGGCGACCTTCGAGAGATCGGCGACAACAAACAGCGGCTCTTCTGGATCGACGACCTCGCCGACGGTCGCGTGCCGATCGACGACCTCTCCATCGATTGGCGCACGCACGGTGACGCTCGCTCCCGACGACGACCCACCGTAAACACGCGTGCGTTGCGCTGCCGCGGCCATGTCGGCCTCCGCGCGACGAAGCGATGCCTCGGCCTCGTCGTAGTTGCGCCGCGCGCCGATGCCCGCGGTCTGCAGCTCTTTTTGGCGATCGAAGTTCTTCTTGGCGACATCGACGGCGGCTTGAGTCTGTGTCACGGCCGATTGCGCCTCGGACAGCTCGACGCTCTCGACGACTGCGAGGACGTCCCCGCGCTTGACCTTGTCGCCGAGGCTCGCCTTCACGTTCGTCAGTCGTCCAGGGACGAGGATGGTGACGTGCGCGACCTTGTCCGGCAGGAGCGTCACCTCCGCGGGCGCTTCCACGCCCCCACCGAGCCTGCCGCCGTCGGCTTTGCCAATGCGAATGCCGTTTCGCGCGAGGGCTTCCTTGCCGATCTGGACGACGCCCTCTTCACCGGCGTGGCTCTCGCCCTTCTGCTCGCCGTGCTCGTCGTGTGCGCCGCCCTTGCCGTGCTCGCCGCCGTGTTCGTCGTGCTCATCGTGGTCGTCGTGATCCTTCTTGCCGCTGCACCCGCCGACAACGAGCGCGACGATGAGCGCGACAGGAGAGATCGGGTTCGTTCGTTTCATGGTGCGGCCCCTTCGGGATGATCTGCGATGACTTCGGCGCCGACCTCTGCTTCGAGCTCGGCGACCGCGGCGAAATAGTCTCGGTACGCGTCGAGCGCCTCGCGACGCTCTGCGATGAGGCGCTCCCGCGCGAGCATCACGGCGGTGATGTCGGCGTCACCGAGCGCGAACGCCTGCTGAATCAGCCGGAGGTTCTCGTCGACGGAGGGGAGCACCTCTTTGACGTGCAGCTCGATGCGCTTTGCATCTGCGTCGACGCGGGCCTTCGCGCGCGCGATGCGATTCTCGAGCGTGAGCGACACGGCTCGCTCCTCTGCTTCAGCGATGCCGAGCTCCACCTGCGCGTGCGCGCGTTCGCCGTCGTTCTGGCGCCAGAAGGGGAGGGGCACCTCGATGGTGCCAAGGATGATGTGCTGCGTGGTGTTCGCGCCCGCCCCGAGCGACTCCGCTGAATAGCCCACGCCGAGCGACGGCCTCGGAAACGCCTCACGATCCGCGAGCGCCGCTTGCGCTTTCGCGGCCTCGACCTCGGCGCGGCGGAAGCGAAGCTCGGGCTGCTTCTCTCGTGCGAGCGCGATGAGCGACTCGAGGGATGCTGCTGCGAGCGGGGGAGGGAGCTTCCCCTTGGGGATGACTTCGGTGCCGGCGGGCATGCCCGCAATGAGGGCGAGCTCGATGCGCGCGGCGCGGCTCGCTTGTTGTGCGCCGAGCTGTTGCTCCTTCGCGCGCGACACTTCACCGCGTGCGAGCTTCCCTGCGAGCGGCGACTCCTCACCGGCCTGGACTTGCTTGGCGGCGATCTCGAGGAGCTGCTCCGCATACTTGAGCGTCTCTTCGGCGCCGCGTTCTGCATCGACGGCGATCAAGGCCGAGTGGAAGGTGACGTGCACGATGCGATGGACGTCGAATTGCGCTGTCGCGAGCTCGGCGTCGAACGTACCGGCGCGGCGCTCGGCGAGGTCTCGTCGCAAGCCCGGCTCACCGGCGATCTCCAGCTCTTGGGTCACGCCTGCTTCGACGTCAGCGCTGACGCCGCCGCCAATGCGCGGGCCACCGCCGAGCGCGAGCGTGGGATTGGACGGAAAGAACGACGCGGCGGCCGTGCGCTCCGCGTCGCCGCGACGCGCGCGTTGACGCGCCACGGACAACAGCGGCGCGTGCTCCTCCGCGTGGGCGAGCACTTCGTCGAGGGTCATTTCTCTCTGGCCGCCATCCGCGGTCGCTGGCTGCGACAACGTGACGGCGGTGGCCAGGGCGAGGCCCTGCCACTGCATGCGGTTCATGTGATCTCCGTGGCGAACGGAATGGGAGATCGCTCGCGCAAGGCGCGGCGATGCTCTGCGACGATCGGGCTATGCCCGATGGGTCAGCCGATGGGAGGGCGGAACGCGTCGCCGAGGACCCCGTCATGGGGCCAGCGCCAGTCGTCCGCGAACACGGCGGACGGCACGTCTTCGATCACGGCATCTCGGTCGACGACGAGGCGCGCGCTCGTCATCGAGGAGAGCGGCGTATGGCACCCGCACATATGAAAGAGCGCCGAGCAGCCATGCTCGCTGTCCGTGTGCTCGGCGGCATCGTTGCCGTCGTCAGCGATGGCGGACGCGTGCAGCGTGTGCCCCTCGGCGACGAGGTGCGCGACGTCTTCCACTGCCTCGGCCATGCCGGGGAAGAGGACGAGTGCAAGCACGATCGCAACGCTGCGCATCAAGGCACCGGTAGCAAGGGCGGACGGTTTCGGCAAATCAGTGGAACGCCGCTGTGTGTTGCGGCGTTGGCCAAAGCTGAGGACGTCGTCACGCCAGTTCCGGCGCCTTGAGGCATGACTTCCAGATGGGAATGCCGCGGCGCTGGGGTTCCGCGACAGCCGATGACGTCAACCGCTCGAAATTCCGTCGGTCGCTGCGTGAGTGTCAGCGTCGACGACTGGCAGGCGTCGTTGTGTTGCGCCGCGTGCACCCCAGCGCGAGACGTAACGGCGCGCAACATCACCCCAGCAAAAACCGCATCGGTGACGTCGTAAATGCGCGAAAAGAAATGGTCGGGGCGACACGATTCGAACGTGCGACTTCCAGTACCCAAAACTGGCGCTCTACCAAGCTGAGCTACGCCCCGGCCCGCCCGTTGTCCCACGGCGATCAGGCCAGCACAACCGCGTGCATACGCGATGGGACGCGGCGGTAGCCCAAGGTGGGACAGACTTGCCGGCACACCTCCGACCTCGCTACCTATGGGCATGGTGGCCGACAGCCAGCCGAGCCCCGCGCGCCTGCAGCGGCGCGCGCACATCCTGGAGGCCGCGCGGGCCTTGATGGGGGCCCGTTCGCCCGAGCCCTTCGACCCGGTGCGCTCGCCGTTGTGCGCCATCGACGTCGTGATGGTGGCCGGCAGCCCCTGGCTCCGGGATGGCCTCGAGCGCGACTTTGCCAAAGACGAGAGCGGCTACCGCAAGATCGGCGGCGGTGCCAACGCTCCCACCCAGGCCTACTTCTTCCGCTCACCCTCGAACCTGATGCACTACCTGAAGCGCACGGGCTTCTACGTGCCGCGGGGCAGCCGGCCCGAGCCGTCGCCCGGCATGGCGTGCTTCCTCGACTGGGATGACCGCGGGCGCTTCAATTTCACGCCCGATCGCTCGGGCATCATCGTCGACACCAAGGAAGGGCAGGTGTCGCGCATCGTGGTCGCCAAGCGCGCCGACCCGTCCGACAAGAGCTCGGCGCTCGTCGTCACCGCGATCGGGGTCGAGCCGGGCGACGTCAACGACCGCGCGCTCATCGGCTACAGCGACCTGCCGTAGTCAGCTCTCCGGCTTTCTGTCTCGAACCCTGTCGCCGAGGAAGGTGAGCAGCCTGCTCTCGAGGTCGACGGGCACCTTCTGCAGGAGCGTGGCGCGCGCCTGCGCGGGCGCGAAGCGGTACTGCCGCAGAAACGCCACGCAGGGCGCGCACTGCGCGATGTGATCGTCGAACGCCGCGCGGACGTCGTCCGGCAGCTGTTCGTCGACGTAGTCACCAAGGAGCCCCACCAGCTTGCGGCAGTCGACCTGCCAGCCGTCCTTCTTGTCGTCGTCGCGGGCGCTCATCTGGGTGGTTTCCCCCGAAGCCCCTCGTCGAGGAGCTGGCGTAACAATAGCCGAGCACGATGCAACCGGCTCTTGATGGCCGGCACCGTGGTACTGAACTGATGCGCCAGGTCCTCGTGCGATGCGCTCTCGAAGGCGCGCAACAGGATCAGGCTGCGGTCCTCCGGGGTCAGCCGGTCGAGCGCGGCGTCGAGGGCCCCCTCCACCTCCCGGCTTTGCAGGGCGTCGTCGGGGCGGCGCGCCCACTGGGTGAGGGCGTCGAAGGGGGACGCCCCGGCGGTCGAGAGGCGCGGCTCGAGGTCGTAGCTGTCGCCCTGCGGCTCGGGCTTCTTCTTGCGCAGCCGCATCAGCGCGTGGTTCGACGCCACGCGGTACAGCCAGGTGGAGAAGCGCGCGTCCCCCCGGAAGGTGCCGAGGTGGGAGAAGGCCGACAGGAAGGTCTCCTGCACGACCTCCTCGGCCTCGGCGGGGTTTCTCAGCATGCCGAGCGCGAGCGCGTAGACGTTCTTCTGGTGCCGGCGCACCAGCTCCTCGAACGCCGGGTAGTCGCCGGCCTGGGCGGCCGAGACCAGGGCCTCGTCCTCGTTCGGCTGGGCTGCGGCGTCACGCGACACGTCGTCACCCTACTGCTGGAAAAAAAGGAAGGCGACCCCAAAGGCGAGGCCCGCGATGGCGAGCACCGCGAGCACGATGAGCCCGAGCTCGACCGGCCCGACGGCGCGCGACGGCGGCGGCTCATCGTCGTCGTCGTCGAAGGCGCCCGGCTCGGGGCCCTCGACGTCGACCGCCACCGTGCCCTGGATGCGGCCGGTCTTGGTGGGCGCGGTCGGCCCCGGGCCGGGCCGCGGCGGCTCGGGCGCGGGCTCGGGCTCGGGCGCCTCGGCCGAGACACCGCCGCTCTCGCCGCCCTCCTCGTGCGCGCCGGGCTCCGCCTCGTCCTCGCCGTCCCCGTCGACCTCCTCGGGCCCCTCGGCGCTCGTCAGCTGCTCCTGGAAGGCCGGGATGTCGTCGAGCTTGCCGAGGAACTTGGCGGACGGGTCGATGTAGGTGAGCCGCATGGCGCCGAGCATGATCTCGTCGCGATCGCGCAGCGCCGTCGGCTTCGTGATGCGGCGGTCGTTGATGACCACGCCATTCTTGCTGCCCGCGTCCTCGATGGTGATGTCGTTCCAGTCGCGCCGGATGATGGCGTGCCGGCGCGACACGTTGGCGTCGTTGATCTGGAAGTCGCAGTCGGCGCCCCGGCCGATGGTGGCCTCGACGATGTCGGGCCCGACCGACAGCTTCTTGCCCTCCTCGGGGCCGTTCATGACGCGCAGGTACGGCATGGCGCCGGCGTCGTTGCCGATCTGCGCCAGCACCTCCTCGACCATCTTCCTGGCCAGCGCCTCGGTCTTCTCCACCGAGTAGTCCTGCGAGCGCTGCTTCTCGGCGTGGAAGGTGATCTTGAAGTGCACCAGCTCGACGACGTCGAGGTCGCGCAACAGCTTCTTGCCGCCCTGCCCCACCGGCTTGCCGTTGTGCCGCGTGCCGTGGGTCGACTTGAGATCCTCCAGGTACCACTCGCGGTTCTCGTAGGCGAACACGCAGTGGCTGCGGCTCACCGTCGAGAGCGGCACCTGGATGTCGTTGGTCTGATCACGCCCGATCGAGATCTTGTCCTGATCGAACTCGTACTCGAACTCGCGCGGATCCTTGCCCGGGATCGTCATCACCACCTGGAGCTTGACGGGGGGCATGCGTGGAGGGGTCCCGGAGGGTGGGATACCCTATCGGGACCGCCAGGTAGAAGCGGTGACGCTGGTCTCCTACCGAGACGCCCCGCGCCCCCGCCCTACTGCACCTCGAGCGCCTGCACGATGGCCTTGCAGTCGGCCACCTCGGAGCCGTGCTTGCTCTCACCGGCGCAGCGGATCAGCCCGCGGCAGTTCTCGAGCGCCAGGTCGCGGTTGAGCACGCTCTTGTAGTGCTTGGCCAGCTGGTAGTGGGCGAGGCACAAGGTGTCGTCGAGCTTGAGCGCGTTCTCGCACTCGGTCACCGCCTGCTCGACCAGCCCCTTGTCGAACAGCGCCAGGCAGAAGCCGTAGTGGCCCTGGCCGTAGCCTGGGTTCGCCACCAGCTGATCCATGTACTTCTTGAGCGCCTCGCTCTTCATCGCGCTGCCGGCGTAGGCGAGCTGGATCTCGGTCGCGCAGATCGGGTTGTTCTTGTCGACCGCCAGGCACTGCACGAAGTGGAACAGCGCCTCGTCGAAGCGGCCGATCGCCAAGAGCATGTGCGCCAGGTTGCCGCGGCACTCCTTGTTGGCCGGCATCAGGTCGAGGCAGCGCACGTAGTACTGCTCGGCGTCGTCGATGAAGGTCTTCTTTTGGTTCTCGGTGGTGGCGACCTTCTCGGCGCGGTAGCTCATGATCACGCCCATGTCGCCGTAGCTCTGCGCGTGCTCGGGGTAGAGCTCGAAGATCTTGCGGTACTCGACCTCGGCGCTCTGGTAGTGCGGCGTCGGATCCTTGCCCTCGATGATCGCCTTCTGGCCGAGGCGCAGGTGCGAGAGCGCGAGGTTGTAGCGCGCGGGCAAGAAGCGCGGATCGATCTCGATGGCGAGGCGGAAGTGGTTGGCCGCCTCCGCGTAGTTCTGGTTCTCGAACTCGAGCACGCCCATGTTGGAGCGCGGCTGTGCGAAGTCGTTGTTCTCGCGGATGGCGCGCACCCAGTGGGTGCGCGCGCGCTCGTCATCGCCGCGCGCGTACCAGATGAGGCCGAGGCCGTTCAGGCACTCCGCGTTGCGCTCGTTGAACTCGAGGCACAGCTGGCAGCGCGTCTCGGCGGCGTCGTAGTCCTGCTTGTCGATGTTGGCGATGCAGGCCTGCTCCTGCACCAGCTCGGGGCCGCTCTTGCCGGCCTTGTCGCCGCACAAGGCGGCGCCGAGCAACGGGGCAAGCGCGCCGACCAGCAGCACGCTAGAGAGGTGGGAGCGGAGGCGGGCTATGGCGAATCTCATGGAAGGGCTCGGGTCGAAGATGGGGGGGAAGGTAGCAGATGCCTGCAAGGGGATGGCGCGTGGCGCCACCCTCGGTATCGCGGCCGCGCCCGCTAGAACACCGATCAGGTTGGCGGACCGAGCCCGGCGCGCCCCCGTCGCCGAGGACAAGGCGCGCCGACCGACGGGAGTGCCCCTCCAGGACGGGAGGCGCAACGCCGCCATCGGCGACGCGGGCGCGCCAGGCGACGGGAGCCAACCTGATCGGGGTTCTAGGGTTGCGCAGCGGGCCGGCGTTGGCGCCCCGCGCGGCGCGCTGCTCGCGGCGGCGCTCGGCGTCGCGGTCGCCGCCGCGCTCGCGGCCCTGCTGCTGGCCGCCTCGTGCTCGGGCGGCGTCGCGCCCGCGCTGCCCGATCCGGGGCCAAACGGCATCGCGTTCACCGTCCGGAGCGAGCCGCCGGGAGCGACGGTGGTGGTCGACGGCGTGGCGGTCGGCGCGGCGCCGGTCGCGCTCACGCTGCGGCCCGGCCCGCACCGGATGCACGCCACGCTGTCGGGCTACTACCCGGCGCCCGAGCAGCGCGTGCAGGTCGGCGCCACTGAGCCGGGCGAGGTGACCATCCACCTGGTCGCCTCTCACTGAGCGGCGCGCGCACCATGGTCGTCGACGTCGCCGTGCCGGTGGCCGGGCTCGAGGAGGCCCTGAGCTACGCCGTGCCCGCGGCGCTGGCGGCGCGCGCGCTGC
>Ga0154820_1316_pt5 | contig 14746 bp, 16 predicted proteins | sample Rifle2008BG16ft_FD_116124 | JGI IMG/M metagenome (GOLD analysis project Ga0154820, IMG submission 116124) | Deltaproteobacteria bacterium RBG_16_71_12
CGAGCCGCGAGGCCTTCGCCAAGCTGGTCAAGGCGAACCAGCAGGGCGCGCAGGTGCAGAAGGGCCAAGCGGAGAAGGGGCAGGGCGAGGCGCGGCAGAGCGAGGCCCACGCCCAACAGCAAGCCAAGGGATCCGAGCAGGCCGATCGCGCAGCCAGGATGGCGCGCGGCGGAGTCATGCAGCACGCGCGCGTGATGGAGCAGGCGAAGAGCTTCTCGGCGGTGCTCGGCAAGCAGCAGGCCGAGACCGCGCAGACCGATGGGCAGCGCGTCGAGGCGCGCGAGCAGGGCGGCTCCAAGGACCGGGTGGAGCGCGAGGATCGCGATCGCGACGTCGCCGCCGCCGACGTCAAGCAGGAGGCGGACCGCGAGCAGGCGCGCGTCGAGGCGCGCGACGGGGGCGCGCCGGGCGGACCCATCGACCCCGACGGCAAGAACCGCGGCGGCGGCGGTGGACGTGGCGGCCGCGAGCCCGGCGACGAGGGCGCAGCGGCGTTGGCCGCGCTCAAGAAGCCCACGACGCCGCAGGCGGCGTCAGGCCCCCAGGGCGCCGTGGGCGTCAAGCAGATCCCGCCCGAGCTCCTCGAGAAGCTGGTCAGCGCGGTCTACCTGGCCGTCAACGACAAGGGCCTCAAGGAATTCCAGATCGAGCTCAAGGACGGCCCGCTCAAGGGCGGCTTCCTCAAGCTCAGCGCCGACGGCGGCAAGATCAGCCTCTCGTTCCTCGGCCTCGCCGGCGACCAGAAGCGCCTGGTCGAGGCGAGCAAAGGCGAGCTGATGCGCCGGCTCGAGAAAAAGGGCCTGCGTTTGGAACGCTTGAGCGTCGGGTAACAGCGGGGGTCACTTGGGTTGATCGAGCCAGGCGCCGGGATTTCCGGCGAGGCCAAGGAGCACCGGAGGCGCGTGGCCGTAGCCACGTGCCGAGGACGCGACGCCGGGATCGCCGGAAAGACCAAGCCTGGCGAAGCATCAACGCGAGTGACCCCCGCTGTAAGGGTCCGCGAATGAGCAAGTCGATCGATGATCGCGGCCGAGGCGCCCGGCCCGCAAGGCGCCGTCGAGGACCGAAGCGAGCATCCTCGACGGATGTGACGCGAGGACCGGAGACGGCAACGCTGCGGGCCGGGATGGATCGGCCGCGAGGGCGACCGACTTGCTCATTCGCGGACCCTAAGCACTGCCGCCGGCCCGCAAAGCTGCTACAGCCCTCCGGCTCCTGCGGAGGTCGCGTGCAGTCGATCGGGACGCCCGTGCTGTGGGTCGCCTTCACCGCCATCGTCACGGTGGTGCTGGTGGCCGATCTCTACATCGGCAGCAAGAAGACCGAGGCGATGTCGCGCCGCGCCGCGCTCGGCTGGACCATGCTGTGGGTGTCGCTGGCGTGCGGGTTCGGCGCGTTCATCTGGCTCGCTATCGAGCACGATCGCTCGCGCGAAGCGGCGATGGAGTTCTTCACCGCCTACATCATCGAGTACTCGCTCTCGGTCGACAACCTGTTCGTCTTCCTGCTGTTGTTCTCCGCCTTCAAGGTGCCGCAGGCCTGGCAGCACCGCGTGCTGTTCTGGGGCATCTTCGGCGCCGTCGTGCTGCGCGCCGTGTTCATCTTCGCCGGCACGGCGCTCTTGCAGCGCTTCCATTTCCTCATCTACCTGTTCGGCGCCTTCCTGCTCTACACCGGCGTCAAGCTGGTGTTCGGCGGCGAGGATGAGCAGGATGTCGAGGTCAGCGAGAACCGCATCGTGCGCTTCACGCGCCGCTTCGTGCCGGTGACCGACCACTACGACGGGCACCATTTCATCACCGTCGTCGACGGCGCCAAGAAGGCGACGCCGCTGCTCCTCGTGCTGGTCGCGGTCGAGCTCTCCGACGTGGTGTTCGCGCTCGACTCCATCCCCGCCGTGTTCGGCGTCTCGCTCGATCCGTTCATCGTCTACACGTCGAACATCTTCGCCATCCTGGGCTTGCGCTCCCTCTTCTTCCTGTTGGCCGGCGCCCTGTTCGGCCTGCGGTTCTTGAAGCCTTCGCTCGGCATCGTGCTCGCGTTCGTCGGCGCCAAGATGTGCCTGCCGCTCTTGCACTGGCTCGCCGGCAAAGCGGGCCAAGCCGACGCGATCTCCTGGCTGCCCGAGCACGTGCCGACACCGGTCTCGCTCGGCGTGGTGGGCGGCTTCCTGGTGGGCGGCGTTGCGCTGTCGATGTTGTTCCCCGGCAAGAAGCCCGAGGGCGTCGAGGCCGCCGAGAAGATCAAAGAGGACATCATCGAGGCGGTCACCGGCGAGCATCACGTGCCGCCGGCGCGCGGCGACGAGCCCCCTGGGGCGGCCGGTCCGGGGTAGAGTCGCTGCGCCATGGCGAAGAAGCTGCGGAAGTATCGGCTGCAGGATCTGCCGCGCCTGACGCGCGAGCAGGTGCGCGCCACCAACGCGCTCCTGTGCCACCTGCCGCAGACGCCGTTCGAGCAGGGCTTCAAGGCGCGCTTGCGCGGCCTGCTCGAGCAGTTGGTCCACGCCGATATCGATGTTTGGTTCGACGGCACGCTCGCGCTCGCCCAAGGTGAGCTGAAGCGCGTGCTGGCAGAGCCGACCTGCGTCGCCGTCGTCGGCCTGCCGCCGCGCACCGACAAGGCGCTGCTCGAGGTCGATCTGACCATCGCGCAGATGGCGATCGACAAGATCCTGGGCGGGGGTGCCGAGGAGGTCGACGGGCAGCGCCCGCTCTCCGAGATCGAGGACGGCGTCTTCTCCTTCATCTTGCTCAAGGTGCTGCAGCTGTGCGCCGCCGACCTCGAGGAGACGCAGCTCGGCCTGCGCCTCGAGGCCATGCACGGCACGCTGGCGTCCCTCAAGGAGCGCTACCCCACCTCCGATCCGTGCGTGTGCCTGAGCTTCAAGCTGTTCTTCAACCAGAAGGTCGGCTTCGCGCGCATCTACCTGCCGCTCGCGCTGATGAGCGAGACGCTGACCGAGGTGCCGCCCTCGCCCGGACCGGCCCAGCAGCGCGCGCTCGCGCGCATGCTCGAGCGCATCGACCTGGTGCGGCTGATCACGGCGCCGATGGTGGTCGAGGTCGGGCGCATCGCGCTGCCGGTCGCCGACATCGAGGCGCTCGACACCGAGGACATCATCCTGGTGGAGGACAGCGAGCTGCGGCTCGAGGCGGGCGAGCCGCCCACCCTGACAGGGCGGGCGCAGTGTCATGTCGGCGACGGCGCGCACGGGGTGCTGACCGGCACGATCGTGGTAGGCGAGCGCGGCCGTTACGAGGTACAGGTCGAGGCGATCTCGCCGGCGGGGACGCCGCGCCCGCGTGGCCACCTGTTCCTGGGCGCGCTCGGCGAAGGCGAGGGAGAGGCGGAGATGGCGACCGAGAACGCGAGGGCGCTGTCGGCGCCCGGCATCGTCGACGAGGCTCAACGGTCGCTGCGCGCGCGCCGCGCCGCCGCCGCGCGAGCGCTCACCGGCGCCGCCTCGCCGCTCTTGCACGGCGGCGTCGACGACGATCGTGATGCCGAGCACAGCGACAGCCAGGAGGAGCAGGGCGACGACGAGGGCGGCGAGGACTCGTCGGCCGAGGCCGCCGGCCTGCTAGACGACGTGTCGGTGGCGCTGGTGGTCGAGCTCGGGCGCGTCTCGGTGTCGGCGGCCGACGTGGTGCAGCTTCGGCCCGGGCACGTCATCGAGCTGTCGCGCAAGCCGGGCGACGCCGTGGACCTGGTGGTCGACGGCAAGCGCATCGGCAAGGGTGAGCTGGTCGAGGTCGACGGGGAGCTCGGCGTTCGTATTCTGTCGCTCTCGAAGTAGCGGCTGCGTGCAGGGCGGAGCGGGGGGCGGTCAGCGGAGCGCGTCGAGGACCGCACCGGCGTCGACCACGCGGATCGGTTCACGCGATCGCCCGCGGTCCACCGACGGAAAGAACGCTACCTGATGCACGCGCGTGGCCGCGGCAAGCCCCGGCGGCCGCCCCTTCTTGCGCAGCAGCGACGCCGTGCGTGTGAGGTCGTCGTCGGTGGCGTCGCGCGCGTGCCACTTCGCCTCGCCGACGAGCGCGTGACCTCCGTCCAGAGAGAGCGCGACCATGTCCCACTCGGGCCCGTCGCGGTACCAGCTGCGGGACGCCGGTCCGAAGTGAGGCAGACCGGCAAGCCGGAGCTTGGGGACAGCCTCGCGGCAAAGGCGCTCCCAGGTCGTCGCGATGAGCCCATCGCGGTGCTTCCGCCACAGCGCGATGCGAGCGGCGGCGGGCGCGCGCGCCAGTTGCGACCGGTGCGCGGCGACGACGCGGAACCACATGCGAAAGAACGGATCGCGCAGCTGATAGAGGGAGCGCTTCTGACCCTTCTCGGACTCGCCGAATGGCGTCTCCCGCTCCACGAGCCCAAGCTCGATCAGCCGCTGCAACGGGCGCGACAGCGAAGTGGCGGGCACACCCACGCGGCTCGCGATCTCGGAGAGGCGATGCGCGCCGAGGCCGATCGCGTCCAGGATTGGCCGCAACGCCGTGGCGGGTGGCTGCTCCTCGAGCAGGAGTTGATCTGGCTCGCGGTGCAGGGGGCCCGCAGGATCGAGCACCAGTGCGTCCAACTGGCGCGCCAGAGCCTTCGGCCGCACGGCACGGGCAAGGTCCCAGTAGTGCGGCAGCCCGCCCCAAACGGCGAAGTGCTCGACGGCGGCGCGCGGTGACAAGCCGGCAAACGCCTCCCGCAACCACCCTGCTCCGAGCGGCTCCAGCGAAAAGTGTTCCCGCGCGCGGCCGAAGAGCGGGGCGGTTGCGTCCAGCACGAGGCCCTGCATCATGCGCTGGCTCGAACCTGCGACCACGACGGTGAGGCGCGCCTCCTTCGCGTCGTGATCGACGAAGCGCTGCAGCACGCTGGGCAACTCGGGCGACGTCTGCACGAGGTAGGGCAGCTCGTCCACCACGAGCGGGCCGCGCCACGCGCGCTGTTTCGCCTCGGCCGCGATCCGCCGAAAGAGCGACGCCCAGTCAGGATAGGTCGCGTCGGCGAACCCGGGGAACACGTCGCTCGCGGCCGCCGCGAGGTACGCGCGTTGCAGCGCGGGTGCCGATTGGTCCGCGACCACGTAGAGGCCGCCGCGCCGGCCGCACCACTCCACGAGCAGGCGCGTCTTGCCAACGCGCCGGCGGCCCCACACCACGGCGAGGCCGCCCACCGCAGACCGTGCCACGCGGTCCAAGCGGGCGGTCTCATCGGCGCGGTCGAGGAACCTCACGTCAACATTATGCCTATCGACATAATGCTTCGCAACATCATGTTGCCGTTGCGTCCAGACCGGGCACGACAGCGGTCCGGGCGTTGCCGCGCGCAGCGGCCGAGCCAGATCAAGGACGCCAGCAGGAGGACCGGCGCGGGCGTGTTCGGCTTGGCCTGACCGCAGCCACAGGCCGGCGCGGGTGCGGGCGGCGGTGGCTCAGCGGGTGGCGTGAGATCGCGACCGTAGGAGAGCGGCACGTCGACGGAGAAAGCGCCGAGCGTCGCCCGCAGCGTCGCGGTATACGCGGCGGGAGCGTCGCTTTGTGCCTCGGTCGGCCGGAGCAACAGCCAGGGGCTGTCAGCGACGCTGTTGGGCGCAGGCGCCCCAAAGATGAAGTCGAGCCCGGCGACCGGGTCGCCCATCTCGAGCTCGCCGTCGACGATCGACCACGCGACCGGCGCGGCGTCGGCGCGCGTGCCGTCGGCGAGCCACACGAGCGCGAGCGCACCGATGGGGATGGCGGGCGTGCGGTCCTCGTCCCTGGTCGTCCAGAAGACGGTGACCTCGAGGGCGGCCACGTCGGCTGCTCCGACGACGCGCACGACACCCGCGCGCAGCGGTCCGTCCACCGTGTCGACCAGCAGGGCCGCGTGCGCCCCCTCGTCGACCGCGAGCACGCGCTTGGCCCCGCCGGGCACCGCGGCCTCGAGCCGCGCGCCGTCGCCGCGCGGGTCGGCTGCGACTCGCACGTGACCGTCATACGCGACGTGTGCCCCGTCGGCGCGGCGCACCAGCTCGACGTCGATCGGCAGGCGCGCGCCCGCCACCGCGGTGACGACGTCGCGGCCGAGCCCGAGATCCTCGGGCAGGGGCGCACCGGTAGTCGTGTAGCTGTCTAGGCCACGAGCCAGGAGGGCGAGGCGCTCCGGCGCCAGGAAGGTCCGCCCTTCGACGTCGGTCGCTGCCACGACCGAGAACAGGAATTCGTCGGCCGGCAGCACCTGCGCGGCGCCGTCGATCGTGCAGACACCGCCGTTGATGGACCACGCGGCGGGGCCGGGCGCGGTGAAGCTGAGGCAGCCGTCGTGAACCACCAGGCCGCCGCTGGCCTCCTCGCCGAGGCACGCGTAGGCAATCACGGGCGGTGGCAGAACCACGTTGGGATCCTTGCAGGCGGTGCACAAGACGCTCGGGCACGAGCGCGAACCCGCGAGCACCGGCTGGCCGGTCCAGACGCTCGAGCTGCTCAAGGGGTCATCGTTGACGACGAGGCCGGTGCGTTCGAGCCCGTAGTGGAGGCGCTCCGAGAAGACGAGCTCCGGAGGGCAACCCCCGGCCAGCGCGACGAGCACCGCCGCCGTCACCGCCGCTCGCATCATCGATCAACCCCGTGGCGGGTCGCGCCTCGCGGTGATTGTACGAGCGCGACGCCGCGGCGCCAATGCGGGGGCGCGGCGTCGCGCCGGGCACCGGTGGTGTCGTCGCGGCTGCAGGCGCGAACGGCGGCAGCGCATCGGGCATGCCGGCGCCAGCTGAATTTTCCGATCCATGAAATCCTGTTGAGAGAAATCCAGATTTCATGGATCTGGGAGTACCGCTGGCGCGTGTGTTCGTCGACGTGTGAATCACGGTACCATCGCGTCATGAAGCGGCGTCTCCGAAAGAAGCGACGCGTCGGCGAATTCCAAAGGCTTGGGTTCGAGGTGCAGGCCGCGTTGCGCGACGGGCTCTCCGATGCCGACAGTGAGGCGTGCCTCGATCGCTGGATCGACGCAGTCGAGTCGCGTGGGCTCGCCTTCGGTGGCGGCGATAGCCGCAATGGAACGTTCGAGGGGTTCATCACACGGGCTGGGCGCGCCAGCGCGACCGCCGAGGATCGGCAGGTCCTTGCCGCCGTGCTGGCCGCCGATGCCGCCGTCATCGATCAGCACTTTGGCCCGCTCGTCGACGCGTGGCACGGCTGGGACTGACGCGGCCCGTCGCCGGCACAAGGAGCGGGAGGCAGGGGGTCGAGGTCGCGCCGCGCCCGCAGCCCCCGCAGGCCGCGCCGTTTGACCGCTGCCCCGCGTGACGACGCCAATCGCACGCCGCTCACCGAGCGGCACCGCCTTACACGCCTCGGCAAGAGCTCCACCCAAGGTCACAACCGACAAGAGCTGGCGGCGGCCGCGCAACTCGGCACGCAGGATCAGGGGGCGAGGACCAGCGGCGCGGCCCGACCCCCTGCCTCCCGCTCCGCCCCCCACGTCGCCACGGCCGACCCCCGCTTGCCCTTTCCCGTGTTGGATCCTGCTAGGCTGCCCCCGTGCTCGCCGCCCTCCTCGTCGTCACGCTGGCCGCCCCCGCCGAGGTTCCCCTTGTCGAGGGCCCCGCCGTCGAAGGCCCGCTGGTGGTCGCGCCCGATGCGCCGACCGCCGCCGAAACTGCCACGCCGGCGAGCCCGCCCGAGCTGGACGAGCTGCCGCCTGCGCGGCCGCGCCGCGCGCCGCCCGACCTCGACACCTTGCCGCCGCCCTCCTCGGGCCTGGTCGAGCTGCTCGGCCCCCTGTTCAAGACCATGCTGATGCTGGCGGTGGTGCTCGGCATCGCCTACCTGACGTTGCACAAAGGCCTCGGCAAGCTGGTGGCGCGGCAGAACCTCGGACGGCGCATCAAGGTGGTCGAGCGCGTCTCGCTCGATCCCAAGCGCGCGCTGTTCCTCGTCGAGCTCGACGGCAAGCAGATGCTGCTCGGCGCGGGCGAGGGCGGCGTGGTGCACCTGAAGGATCTGTCGCCGGCCGCGCCGGCGGCACCGACGGAGCCTGCCTCCTTCGCGGCGGCGCTCGAGGCCAAGCGCTCGGAGACGACATGAAGCACCGCATCCGTGCGCTGCGCCAAGCGCTGCGCTCGCCCAAAGACGCGAGCGGCTGCGCGCGCGCCGCGCGCCTGGCCGGTTTCATCGGCTTCGCGTTCTTCGTGGTGTCGCTGGCGCCCGCCATCGCGCTCGCCAAGAAGGGCTCGGGGACTGCGCTCGGCTCGGACATCCAGACGCTGCTCGGCAACGACTCGATCTCGAACCGCCCGCTGATCCTGATGACGGCGATGGCCGGCCTCGCGCTGGTGCCGTTCGTCGGCATGATGGTGACGAGCTTCGTCAAGATCGCGGTGGTCTTGTCGATTACCCGCCAGGCCATCGGCACGCAGCAAGCGCCGCCGACGACGGTGGTGACCGGCATGGCCATCATCCTCACCGTCTACGTGATGCAGCCGGTCGGCCTGCAGATCTACAACCGCGTCGACAAGCTGATCGAGATTCGGCGCGGCGGCGACCTGCTCGAGAAGGAGAACGTCGACCTGATCGTCGAGGCGCTCAAGCTCGCCAAGGAGCCCATCAAGGCGTTCTTGATGAAGAACAGCTCCGAGAAGGACCGCCAGATGTTCTATCGCGTGGCCTATCGGCTGCGCGCCGCCGAAGACCGCGGGAGCCTGGCCGCCGACGACATGGTCATCATCGTGCCGGCCTTCGTCATCTCGGAGCTGACCAAGGCGTTCCAGATCGGCTTCATCATCTTCGTCCCGTTTCTGGTCATCGACATGGTGGTGTCGAACATCCTGATGGCGCTCGGCATGCAGATGCTGTCGCCAACCACCATCTCGCTACCGTTCAAAATATTGCTCTTCGTCCTCGTCGACGGCTGGTACTTGATCTCCCGCGGCCTCGTGCTCGGCTACCAATGAGGAGGCTCGCGTGAGCATCCAGGACTTCATCGTCCAGATCACCAACGAGGCCATCCTGATCACCATCATGGTGTCGATGCCGACGGTGCTGCTCAGCCTGTTCATCGGCGTCGCGGTGGCCATCTTCTCGGCGACCACGCAGATCCAGGAGCAGACGCTGTCGTTCGTGCCCAAGATGATCGGCGTGTTCGCCATCCTCGCGGCCACCGGCCCGTGGGTCGGCGCCACCATGATCCGCTTTGCCGCGCGCTGCCTGGGCGGCTTCGTCGAGGTCATGCAGTAAGTGCCCCGGATCCGAGGTGCTTCGATGCGGTCGCGAAGGTCTTTCGAGGCAGGCAAGGAGCACCGCAGGGCCGTAGCTCGTGCTACGGCCCGAGGACGCGACGCAGCATGCGTCGAAAAGACCGAGCGACGGCGCGAAGAAACCTCGGATCCGGGGCACTAGGAGCGCCCATGCAGAACTTGATGGGCGCGCTCGCCGAGCAGGTCGACTTCACGCGCACCATCATCGTGTTCGCGCTCATCATGGCGCGCATCATGGCCATCGTGGTCTTGGTGCCGTTCTTGGGCGGCAAGAACGCGCCCATGGAGGTGAAGATGGGCGTGGGCGTCACGCTCACGATGCTGTTGTGGCCGACCGTGCTCGCCAACCTCGATCCCGACGCGGGCCTGCCGCTCAACCCGCTCGGCTTCCTGTTGATGATGATGAAGGAGACCTTCGTCGGCCTGGTCATCGGCTTCGTCGCCTCCAAGGTGTTCTACGTCGTCGAGATCGCCGGCCAGCTGATCGACATCCTGCGCGGCGCCAACCAGATCCAGCTGCAGGTGCCCGAGATCGAGGAGCGCAGCTCGGCCTTCGGCTCCTTGCAGTTCCAGCTCCTGCTCGCGCTCTTCCTGGCGCTCGACCTGCACCGCCCGTTCATCGCCGCGCTGTTCGAGAGCTTCGTCGCCGTGCCCATCAACGACTTCCCGCACTTCCAGGCGGGCTTCGGGCCCTTCGTCGACTACATCGCGCGCATCACCGCCGACATCCTGGTGATCGCGGTGCTGCTCGCGATGCCCATCGGCATCGTCACGCTCATCATCGAGACCGGCTTCGGGCTGATCAACCGTGTGGCGCCGCAGATCAACGCCTACTTCATGGCCATGCCGGCCAAGGTGCTCGGCGGCTGCCTGGTGTTCTTCCTGTCCATCGACCTGATCCTCGAGCAGATGCTCGGGCACTCGGTGCGGATGCTCGAGCACGTCGACGCCGTGATCGAGCTTATGGAGTAGCCGCTACCTGAGCTTGAACAGCGTGGCGTCGAACGCCATGTTGCGGTCGACCTGCGACACCGAAGTGCGCCGCACCAGCTTGTCGTCCACCCAAACCTCGATGCTCGACGGGAACCAGACGCCGCCGATCGGCGAGCCCCAGCCGAGGTAGCGCACGTCGGTGCGTTGCAGCGCGCTGCCGTCGCCCTTCTGCACCATGACGACGCGCGCGACCAGCAGCGTGTCTTTGTCGAGCCACAGCTGCGGCTTGTCTTTTTCCCAGGGCTTCGAGCCGATCAGGTAGGCGATGCGGCCGTCGAAGCGCGCGAACGAGACGACCTCGGGGTTGACGCCGAGCGTCTTCAGGTCGCGCAACATGCGCTCGACGGCGCGGTCGGCGTCGAGCGGTGGCGCGGCGTTGACGAGGTCGAACAGCAGGTCGACGGGGGCCTTGCTGGTCTTGTCGGGCTGGCCGGGCTGCTTGAGCGTGGTCTTGTCGTCGAGCCGCAGCTCGACGCGCGTGCCGTCCGGCAACTCCGACTGGCGGCGCATGCTCCCAGGCGCTCGATAGAGCAGCCGCTCGGCGAACGCGGGCCCGCGCGCGGCGCCGGCGGCGTCGAAGAGCTGGGTCTCGGCCTCGACCTGCAAGGTCTTGGTGCCGCGCTCGGCCTGGCGCTCCATCGACTTTTGCAGCAGCAGGCGCGCCGGCGGCCGATACGCGCTCGCTGGCGCGGCGAGCGCGACCGCGGCGAACAGCGAGCACGCGGCGACGACACGCGCGCTCACGCGCGCTCCGCCTCGGCGAGCAGCTGCCGCAACAGCGCGATGGTGCCCGCGTGCAGCTCGGGTCGCCCGAGCGCCTCGAGCAGGTTCGCCTCCAAGAAGCCGAGCTTGTCGCCGGCGTCGACGCGGCGGCCGTCGACGATGACGCCCATCAGGCCCTGGCGCGCGCGCAGCACGTCGAGCGCGTCGGTCAGTTGGATCTCGCCTCCCTTGCCCGGCTCGGTGGCCTCGAGGATGCTCCAGATGTCGGGCGGCAACACGTAGCGGCCGACCACGGCCTTGTCGGTCTGCTCGGTGCCTTTGGGCGGCTTTTCGACGAGCGCGCTGACGCGGAAGCGGTGCGGCCCCTCGCTCGCCCCTTCGGCGGCGCCGTACTTGTGGATCTCTTCGCGCGGCACGGTCATGAGCGCCACCTGGCCCATCCCCGTCTCGGCGAACGCGTCCATCAGCTGGCCGATTCCCGGGCGCTTGCCCGGCGCGGTGCGGTACAGGTCGTCGCCGAGCAAGACGGCGAACGGCTCGTCTCCGATCACCGCCTTGGCCGACAAGACCGCGTGGCCGAGCCCGAGCGCGACCCGCTGGCGCACCGACGAGATCCGGCCGAGGCGCGAGATCTTGCGCAGCATCTCGGCCTCGGCCTGCTTGCCGCGCTTGTCGAGCGTATCCTCGAGCTCGTAGCTCGTGTCGAAGTGGTCCTCGATGGCGCACTTGCCGCGCCCTTGAATGAAGACCACGTGCTCGATGCCCGACGCGAACGCCTCCTCGACCACGTACTGCAACGTGGGCTTGTCGACGATCGGCAGCATCTCCTTCGGCACCACCTTGGTGGCGGGGAGGAAACGCGTGCCGAGCCCCGCGACGGGGATGACGGCTTGCCTGACCCGAGCCACGGCCGGCTCAGAAGCGCTGGGTGGCGGCGGGCGCGACCGCGGCGACGGGCGCGTTCTGCGCGGGGGCGCGGTGGAGCAGGGTGTCGCTGTTGGGCAGCGCGCCCGTTGGCAGGCCGCCGCCGCCGAGGCACAGCTCGAGCGGGCAGCAGCAGGCGGTGGCGACGATGCCGGTGGCGACGAGCACGACAACGAGCTTCAGGTTCTTCATGTCCTCTTCCCGTTCCTGTTCCCAAAAAACACTGCCAGTTCCCCAACGTTGGGCTGCTATTCCGCGTCCAACTGGTCGATGTCAAGGTCCACGTCTTTCGAGCCGGTGTCCACGTCGCCGTTCAAGAGCGTGAAAGCGATCTCGACCGCCTTCTTGGCCTTCTCGCGCACGGTCTCTTCGGTCTTGATGCGCTGGTACGCCTTCATGGCGCGCTCCTCCTGCGTGCGCGCCTCTGTCTCGAGCTCCTTGGCCTTCGCCTCGGCCGCCACCTTGGCCTTGCGCTCGTCACCCGCGTCGACCTTGGCACGGTCGACGTCCATCTTGAGCCTGTCCTCGAGTTGCTTGGCGCGGTCGAGGTCGGATCTGAGCTTCTGCGCGTCGGCGCGCGCCACCTCGAGCTGGCCGCGCAACTCCTCGCGCTCGTTCTCGGCGTTGGCCAAGCGCGTGTTGACCTGCTCCTCGAGCTGGTCGCGCTCCTCGGTGACCGCCTCGATCTTGGCGCGCAGCCCGGACAGCTCGGCGTCCTTCTCGGAGGCGACACGGCTCTTCGCCTGCACCTCCGCCTGCGCGCGCTCGAGCTGTTCCTGCAGCTCGACGATGCTCTTGTCCTTCTCGAGCTCGCCGTCGCGCAGCGCGTCCATCTCCTTGTCTTTGGCGCGCAGCTGCTCCTTGAGCGCCAGCACCTCGCGCGCGGACGAGCCGCCGGCGCCGGCGCTGCCCGCCGCGGCGTGCTGGGCGTCGCGCGCCTTGATGCTGTCGTCGGCGGCGCGCAGCTTCGACTCGAGCTCGGCGACCTTGGCCTTGAGGTCGGAGCTCTCGCGGCGCATCTGCGAGAGCTGCTGCAAGTCGGCCGACGACGTCGGCGGCGTGGTGGTCGCGGGGCGGGGCGCCTCGCTGGCGGGGCGCGGTGGCGGCGCCGCGCGGGCGGGCTCCGGCGCCCGGATGGGCGCGGGGGCCGGCGCGGGAGCCGGCGCAGGTCTGGGCGCTTCCGCGACCGGCGCGATCGCGTCGAAGGCGTCGTCGAAGCCGTCGTCCTTGACCGACGGCAGCTCGAGATCGTCGAGGCCGGGCGAGGCGCCGGCCGGCGACTCGCTCTTGCCGAGGTCGTCGAGGCTGTTGAGCAGCGCGTCGTCGTCGGGGGTCAAGCCGAGCGAGGCCGAGGCGTCGCCCACGTCGAAGCTCGCCAGGTCGTCATCCTTGAGCTGCACGGCGCTTTCGCCTCCGGCCGACGAGGGGCCGAGGTCGAGGTCGGCGCCGAGCGACTCGAGCGCGTCGAGCGCGCTGTCGTCCGGTGCGGGGGCAGGGGGCGCCGCCGACGCGCCGCCGGCCGGCAGCGTGATGAGCGCCCCGATCTTGTCGACCAGCTCGCCGTCGGAGAACGGCTTGATCAGGTAGTCCTCGGCGCGCGTCTTCAGCTTCTTGTGCTGCGCGAAGGTCTCGGGCGTGGCTTCCTTGGAGGTGATGATCAGCGGGATGTTCTTGAGATCGTTGTCCTTCTTGAGCTTGTTGCAGATGGAGTAGCCGCTCATCTTCGGCAGCTCGACACACAGCACGATCAAGTCGGGCTTGCTGTCTTTGGCGAAGTCGAGGCCGTCCTTGCCGTCGTCGAGCAGCTTGACCTGGAAGCCTCGGCCCTTGAGCGAGCCGGCCAGGTTGTCGGCGAACGGCTGTTCCGCGTCGATGAGGAGGATCCCGCCCACACGTTCTCCTGCAAGATCCCACCGGGGGGATCGCGGCCACACTAGTTTGCGCGGACGGGCGGCGTCAAAGGCCCGGCCGGCACCGTCCGGTGCCGCGAACCCGAGCGGCGACGGGCGCTTGCGGTCGCCGGTCTTCCCGGTTAACGGCACGGAAACGGAGGCAGACCGTGGCAAAGCCGACCAACACCGAGGAGGAGTTCTTCGCCAGGGAGGAGGCGGAGAAGCTCTACAAGCTGCACCAGGAGAACCTGAAGAAGGTCAAGGCGCAGGAAGCCGAGGAGCAGAAGAAGGCCCACTACATGAAGTGCGGCAAGTGCGGCTACGACATGCAGACCATCCGCTGGCGCAACGTCGACGTCGAGAAGTGCTTCCGCTGCGGCGCCATCCTGCTCGACGACGGCGAGCTCGAGAAGCTCGCCGGCAAGGAGGGCGGCGGCTTCCTCGCCAGCTTCAACACCCTGTTCAAAGGCTGACCGGTCGAGCGCGCCGTCACGGAGCCGGCGACGACTGTGCCGGGGCAGCCTGCGGAGGGGACGCCGGGTGCGCGGTCGCCTCGCGGCGGCGCTTCCTGAAGAACACCACCTCCTCGAGGAGCCCGAGCAGGATGTAGCAGCCGACCGCCAACACGAGCGTCACGCTGGCCTTGAGGATGACCACCGCCAGCCCGAGCGCGGCCAGCACGGCCACGAGCATGGGAGTGGTGCGCACGCTCGGGCGGAAGTCCTTGAAGGTGCGGAAGCGCACGCGGCTGACCATCAGGTAGCTCAAGACGACGACGAGCGCGGCGATGCTCGCCTTGGCCTGGACCGACTCGTGGATCCAGACGCTCTGCGCCACCACGAGCGCAACGATCATCATGGCCGCACCCGGGATGGGCAGGCCGATGAAGTACTTCATCGAGCCGTGGCCGCGCGCCGCGAGCACGTTGAAGCGCGCCAGGCGGATGGCACCGCACGCGCAGTACGCGAAGGCGACGGCGAGG
>Ga0154820_1182_pt2 | contig 14527 bp, 14 predicted proteins | sample Rifle2008BG16ft_FD_116124 | JGI IMG/M metagenome (GOLD analysis project Ga0154820, IMG submission 116124) | Deltaproteobacteria bacterium RBG_16_71_12
CTCCCGCTCCCGCTCCCGCTCCCGCTCCCGCTCCCGCTCCCGCTCCCGGCGCGACGACGCAACCCGCGCCCACGCCGACACCTACCACCGAGACCAAGAGCTGAGCGCGTCGATGAACGTCACCCTCGACCAAAGCTTCGTGCAGGCCCACCACTGGATCGTCGAGCTGGTGCGCGGTCTCGGCCTGCCGGACTGGGCGGTGACGCTGGTGTCGCTCGGCATCCCGGTCGTCACCGTCATCGCAATCTTCGCGCTCTTCTTCGCCTTCCTCACCTGGCTCGAGCGCAAGGTCATCAGCCGCATCCAGAACCGCTACGGGCCAAACCGCGTCGGCCCCTTCGGGCTGCTGCAGCCCTTCGCCGACGGCGTGAAGTCCTTGACCAAGGAAGACATCATCCCCGCCGGCGCCGACCACTTCCTGCACTGGCTCGCGCCCTGCGTCGTCGTCGTCCCCGCCATCACCGTCTTTGCGCTGCTGCCGCTCGGCCGCAACATGACCGCGGTCGACGTCGACGTGTCGGTGTTGTTGTTCTTCGCCATCAGCTCGGTGTCGACGCTCGCGCTCTTCATCGCGGGCTGGGCCAGCCACAACAAGTACTCGATGCTCGGCGCCATGCGCGCCATCGCGCAGATGATCAGCTACGAGTTGCCGTTGGTGCTCGGCGCCTTGCCGGCCATCATGGTGGTCGGCTCCATGAACCTCGGCGCCATCGTCAAGGCGCAGGGCCCGCAGGCGACCGGCGAGCTGTTCGGCGGGTTCGCGCACTGGAACGTATGGACGCCGTGGGGCTTGGTCGGATTCGTCGCCTTCTTCATCGCCGGCATGGCGGAGCTCAACCGGTCACCGTTCGACATCGCCGAAGGCGAGAGCGAGATCATCGCGGGCTTCCACACCGAGTACTCGGGCTTCAAGTTCGCGCTGTTCTTCATGGCCGAGTACCTGTCGACCATCGCGTTCTCGGCGCTGGCGTCGTCGCTCTACCTCGGCGGCTGGAACGGCCCCGCCTTCCTGCCGAGCTGGCTCGTGTTGTTCCTCAAGATCTTCGGGCTGATCTTCGTGATGATGTGGATCCGCTCGACGCTGCCGCGCATGCGCGTCGACCAGCTGATGGCGTTCTCCTGGAAGTTCCTCTTGCCGCTCGCCATCGCGAACATCTTCGCCACCGGCCTGTGGCACGTGTTGCCGCGCGCCACCTGGCCAGAAAAGGCCATCGCCTGGGGCGCCGCCGCGCTCGTGCTCGTGCCCACCTACCTCGTGCTCGCCAGGCTCAACGCGGGTCGCGCCGCCGAACAACGTAGCTACCGCTACGCGGACCTGTGACCATGGACCTCGCCCAGCTCGGCTTCGTGCTCCTCTCCGCCGTCGCCATCGCCGGTGCGCTCGGCGCCACCACCATCGACGATCTGCCGCGGGCGCTGTTGTCGCTGGTGCTGTTCTTCTTCGGCGTGGCCGCGCTGTTCTTCATGCTGCACGCCGAGTTCATCGGCGTGGTCCAGGTGTTGGTCTACGTCGGCGCCGTGGCGGTGCTGTTCGTGTTCGCCATCGTGCTGACGCGCGCGCGCCTGCAGGCGACGGACATCGGCCGCCTGGTGCCCTCGCGCGTGCTCGGGATCTTCGGCGCCGCGGTGGTCGGCGCCGGGCTGGCCGGCGTGGTGGCGCGCACCACCGACGTCCCGTTGCCCGCGGTTGCGCCCGCCGGCACCACCGCGCCGATCGGCGAGGCGCTGATGACGCGGTACCTGTTGCCCTTCGAGATCGTCTCGGTGCTGTTGACGGCCGCCCTGATCGGCGCCGTGGTCATCGCGCTCGACGACGGCGCAGAGCGGAGGGACGCATGATCTCGCTCAACGCGGTGCTGATGCTGTCGGCCGTCCTGTTCGCGGTCGGCCTCGCCGGCGCGCTCACGCGCAAGAACGCCATCCTGGTGCTGGTCTCCATCGAGATCATGATGAACGCGGCCAACCTGAACTTCATCGCCTTCTGGCGCGCCGGCCTGCTCGAGCTGACCGGCCCGCTGTTCGCGCTGTTCACGCTCGTGATCGCCGGCGCCGAGAGCGCGGTCGGTCTGGCGCTGGTCATCGCCATCTACCGCCACTTCAAGTCGGTCGACGTCGCCAACATCCAAACCCTGTCCGGCTGATCCCGGGAGCGCCCCTGATCGATCCTACCCTCACCTGGCTGGTCCCGTTGCTGCCCCTGCTCGCGGGCGCGGTCGGCATGCTGCTGCCGCTCTCGCAGCGCCGCCTGTCGTTCGGCCTGGCGGTGGGCGCGCTCGGTGCCTCGACGTTGCTCTCGATCGGGCTCTTGCTCGGCCCGCTGGGTGCCGGCCGGGAGCAGGCGCCCTTCGTCTTCAACGTCGACTGGCTCGTGTTTGGCGGCTCGACCCTGAAGCTCGGCGTGGTGTTGAACCCGCTGACGGCCGTGATGATCGCGATGGTCTCGTTCGTGGCCTTGCTGATCTTCATCTTCTCGCACGGCTACATGCACGACGATCGCGCCTACGCGCGCTTCTTCGCGTTCTTGTCCTTGTTCTGCGCCGGCATGCTCGGCTTGTGCGTGGCCAACAGCCTGGTGTTGTTGTTCCTCGCCTGGGAGATCGTCGGCGTCTCGAGCTACCTGTTGATCGGCTTCTGGCACGAGAAGCCGAGCGCCGCCGCCGCCGCCAAGAAGGCGTTCCTGGTCACCAAGCTCGGCGACCTCGGCTTTTTGGTCGGCATCCTCTGGGTCTACGGACAGACCGGCACGCAGCTGTTGTTCGACGACGGCTTCGGCATCCTCGAGGACGCCCAGCTTCAGAGCTTGCGCGCGGCCACCACGGCGTTCTTCGGCATGAACCTGGCGGGCGTGATCGCGCTCTTGTTCTTCTGCGGTGCCGTCGGCAAGAGCGGCCAGTTCCCGCTGCACGTCTGGCTGCCCGACGCCATGGAAGGTCCGACCCCCGTGTCGGCGCTGATCCACGCCGCCACCATGGTGGCCGCCGGCGTGTTCCTGGTGGCGCGCACCTACCCGCTGTTCGCCACCGACCCGGCTGCGCTCGAGGTGGTGGCGTGGATCGGCGCGGTCACCGCGCTGCTCGCCGCCACCATCGCGGTCGCGCAGCGCGACATCAAGCGCATCCTCGCCTACTCGACGGTCTCGCAGCTCGGCTTCATGATGCTCGGCCTCGCCGTCGGCGGGGTGGCAGTCGGCATGTTCCACCTGATCACCCACGCCTTCTTCAAGGCGCTGCTGTTCCTCGGCGCCGGCAGCGTGATCCACGGCAGCCACCACCAGCAGGACATCTTCAAGATGGGCGGGCTCAGGGGCCCGATGAAGATCACGTTCGTGACCTACCTGGTGGGCGCCGCCGCGCTCGCCGGCGTGGTGCCGTTCGCGGGCTTCTGGAGCAAGGACGAGATATTGCTCGCCGCCTGGCACCACCACGCCTACGGACCGTTCGTGCTGACCATGGCGGCGTCGTTCTTGACCGCGTTCTACATGACGCGGCAGGTGGCGCTGGTGTTCTTCGGCGACAGCCGCAACGTCGACGAGCAAGGCCACGCGCACCACGCGCACGAGTCGCCGCTCTCCATGACCGTGCCGTTGATGATCCTGGCGGTGTTCGCGGCCGGCATCGGCCTGGTCGGAACGCCCTGGAACAACGCGTTCGGCCACTTCCTCGAGCCGCACGCCGCGCACGCCCAAGCGGACCTGCCGTTCATGGCGGTCGCCACGGTGGTCGCCTTCGCCGGCATCGGCGCCGGTTGGCTGCTTTACGGGCGCCTGGCGCCGGCGAGCGCGACCGACGATCCGCTCGCGCGCGCGCAGCCGCTCTACCGCTGGCTCGAGCACCGCTGGTACTTCGACGAGCTGTACGGCGTGACCGTGGTGCGCCTGCTGCGCATCCTCGCGCAGCTCGCCGAGCTCATCGACGCCATGCTCGACCTGGTGGTGATGGCGATCTCGGGTGGGCTGCGCGCCGTCGCGCAGGGCTTCTTCTGGACCGACGAGCACCTGGTGCGGCCGGCGGCGCGCCTGCTCGCCGGTGCGACCCGCGCGGGCGGCGCCGCCTTGTCACGCCTGCAAACCGGCCGCGTGCAGCGCTCGCTGTCCGCGGTCACCTTCGGCGCCACCGTGCTGCTCGGCCTCCTGCTCCTGGTGATGTTCGCGCGATGAGCTTCCTCGACGCCCACCTGCTCACGTGGTTGACCGCCGTGCCCGCCGTCGGCGCCGTCGCCGTGCTGTTGGCGCGCGGACGAAGCGCGACCTTCTCGCGCGGTCTGGCGCTCGCCACCACCGGTGTGGCCATGTTGTTGACGCTGCGCGTACTGTGGCTGTTCGACCCGAGCGCGGTCGGCCCGCAGCTCTCAGAACGCCACGCCTGGATCCCGACGCTGCACGCCGACTACGTCGTCGGCGTCGATGGCTTGAGCGTCTTGTTGCTGCTGCTGTCCGCCCTGATCGTGCCACTCGCCATCGCGGCGTCGTGGAAGCGCAACGACGACGCGCGCCTCACGTCGATGCTGATGCTGCTGTTGCAGTCCGGCATGTTCGGCGTGTTCACGGCGCTCAGCTTCTTTCACTGGTTCCTCTTTTGGGAGGTGGTGCTGATCCCCGCCTTCTTCCTGGTGCGGGCGGGCGGCACCGCAGTGGCGCGCCGCGCCGCGCTCAAGTTCCTGCTGACCACGTTGGTCGGCAGCGTCGCCATGCTGCTCGCCTTCCAGGCCATGCTGTTCGCCGCCGACACGCTCGACTTCGCCGAGCTGGCGCGCCTCGGCAAGAGCGGCGCCCTCGCCGACAAGCTCGCGCACCTGGCGACGGACGCGGGCCTCACCTGGTCGGCGTCGACGTGCGCGGCGCTCGCCTTCGGTGGCGTCATGCTCGCCGTCGCGATCAAGACGCCGATGTGGCCGCTGCACACCTGGCTGCCCGACACCTACGCCGAGGCGCCGTCGCCCACCACGCTGCTGCTCACCGCCGGCATGTCGAAGATGGGCGTGTACGCGCTGTTGCGCATCGCGCTGCCGATCTTTCCCGACACGGCGCAGCGCCTGGCGCCGCTGTTGCTCGGCTTCGCCGTCGTCACCGTGGTCGCCGGCGCCTTCGCCGCGCTGGCGCAGACCGACCTGAAGCGCATCATGGCGTACTCGTCGGTCAATCACGTGGCCTTCTGTCTGGTGGGGGCATTCGCCGCCGCCAGCGCCAGCGCAGGGCTGCCCGACGATCGCGCGGCCGCCATGAGCGGCGCCGTCCTGCAGATGTTCGTCCACGGCGTCACCGCGGGCGCGATGTTCTTCCTGTTGAACGCGCTCGAGGAGCGCACCGGGCACCGCGGGCTGTTCGACTTCGGCGGGCTGCGCCGCGAGGCGCCCTGGTTTTGCGGCGCCTTCGGCGTCGTCACCTTCGCCTCGCTCGGCCTGCCGGGCCTGGCCGGCTTCGTCAGCGAGCTGTTGGTGCTGCGCGGCACCTTCATGCTGGCGCCCGTGATGGCGGCGCTGTCGCTCGTCGGCGTGTTCGTTACGGCGGTCTTCCTGCTGACCATCATCCAGCGCGTCTGGTGGGGCCCGCCGCGCGCCTGGACCGTGCCGCTGCCCGACTTGACGCCGCGAGAGCTGGTAGTGGCGGGTGTCATGGTCGCGCTCATCGTCGCGGTCGGCGTCATGCCCGGGCCGTTCGTCGCGCAGAGCAGCACCGCCGTCGACGCGCTGGTCGCGCTCTTCGCCGGAGGTGCCCGGTGAACGCGCCGCTGTTCTCGCTCGCCCGCCTCGACTGGACCATCTACCTGTCGTGGATCGGCGTCCTCGCCGTCTTGGTGATCCCGGCGAACAAGAAGGAGGCGATCCGCTGGACCGCGCTCGCCTTCGCGGCCGCCGGCCTGGTGCTCGCGTGCGTCGGCCTGTTCACCTGGGCGCCGGCGACGGGCGGCAGCGGCATCGACGCGCTGCGCGCCTCCTTCAAGCCCTTCGAGGTCAACCTGCCGTGGATCCCGGCGCTCGGCGCCAGCTACCACCTCGGCGCCGACGGCATCAGCCTGCCGCTGTTGGTCTTGACCGGCGTCGTCGCCGTCACCGGCGTGCTGTTCTCCTGGAACCAGCAGGATCGGGTCAAGGAGTTCTTCGCGTTCCTGCTCTTGCTCGTGAGCGGCGTCTACGGCGTGTTCCTGTCGCTCGACGTGCTCCTGCTGTTCGCCTTCTACGAGCTCGCCATCATCCCGAAGTACTTCATCATCGCCATCTGGGGATCGACGCGTAAGGAGTACGCGGCCATGAAGCTGGTGCTCTACAGCTTCGCCGGCAGCGCGCTCGTCTTCGTCGGCATCATCGCCTTGTGGGCCAAGGCCGGCGGCACCACCTTCGATCTGCTCGCGCTCAAGCAGGTCGCCTTCGCCACCGACTTCCAGGTGTTCTGCTTCCCGCTCGTCTTCGTCGGCTTCGCCGTCTTGGCCGGCATGTGGCCGTTTCACACCTGGGCGCCCACCGGCCACTCGGCGGCGCCCACCGCGGCGTCGATGCTGCTCGCCGGCGTGGTGATGAAGCTCGGCGCCTACGGCTGCCTGCGCGTCGGCATCTTCCTGTTCCCCGCGGCGCTCACCGCCTACGGCGGCTTCTGGCAGTGGACCATCGCCGTGCTCGCCGTCGTCGGCATCGTCTACGGCGCGGGTGCGGCGCTCGTGCAGCGGGACTTCAAGTACGTGGTCGGCTACTCGAGCGTCAGTCACATGGGCTTCGTGCTGCTCGGGCTGATGACGCTCAACACCGTCGGGCTCGACGGCGCGGTCTTGCAGATGTTCTCGCACGGCATCATCGCCAGCCTGCTGTTCGCCGTCGTCGGCCGCATGGTCTACGACCGCACGCACACCCGCGAGCTGTCGGAGCTACGCGGCATGCGCTTGGTCGCGCAACTGCCGTTCGCGGCCACGGTGTTCATCATCGGCGGCCTGGCGTCGATGGGCCTGCCCGGCTTCTCGGGGTTCGTCGCCGAGATGCAGGTGCTGGTCGGCGCCTGGGAGCACTTCCCCTGGCTGACCATCATCACCGGCGGCGGCATCGTCATCACCGTTTGGTACACGTTCCGCGCCTTCCTGACCGCGTTCTTCGGCGAAGGAGGCCCCGACCCACACGATGAGGCGCTACCGCCCATCACCTGGCAGGAACGAGCCGGGTCGTTGATCTTGATCGCGCTGCTCGTGCTCGTCGGCCTGTTGCCGTCGGTGTTGCTCGATCGCATCGACGTCAGCGCCCATTTGTTCATCAACTCAATCTCGCAGGCCGTCCCCTGAACCCGCTCGCCCTCGCCCAAGCCACCACCCCCGAGATCGCGCTGACGACGTTGGCGCTCTTCGTGCTTTTGATCGACGTCGGGCTCCTGCGCGCCAAGCGCCCCGACAGCCGCGCCGCCTGGATCGGCGGCCTGGCGGTGCTCGGGCTCATCGGCGTGCTGGTGGTGCTCGGCCAGCACCTGTCGGTCACCGGCGATCTCTACTTCATGGATCGCGACCGCGTGCTGGTGGTCGACCGCCTGGCCATCGTGCTGCGCATCGTCATCGTGGCTCTCGCCCTCGGCGCCGCGCTGCTGTCGATCCGCTACCCGTTCACCAAGCACTACGGCGAGTACTTCGCGCTGTTGTTGTTCGCCACCGTCGGCTTGAACCTGTTGGTCGCAACCGAGAACCTGTTGATGTTCTTCGTGGCGCTCGAGCTGTTGAGCATCTGCCTCTATGCGCTCACCGGCATGCACCGCGGCGTGCTCCGCTCCGCCGAAGGCGCGGTCAAGTACTTCATGGTCGGCGCGCTCAGCTCGGCGTTCCTGCTGTTCGGCCTGTCGTGGATCGTGGGCAGCACCGGCGCGACCAACCTGCCAGCGCTCAAGGACGCGCTCGCCGGCGGCGGCAACGCGATGCGGCTGACCGGCCTGGTCTTCGTCGTCGTCGGCCTCGGCTTCAAGCTCGCCGCGGTGCCGTTCCACACCTGGACGCCCGACGCCTACCAGGGCGCACCCACCCCGGTCACCGCCTTCATCGCCACCGCGTCCAAGGTGGCGAGCTTCGTCGTTGCGGCCAAGATCCTGCTGGTCGGCTTCGCCGGCATGGCTGGCTCCGCGCACTGGCCCTGGCGGGAGCTGTCGAGCGGCGTCGTCGCCGCGGCCCGCATCGAGCCCGGCTGGGTGATGCTGCTCGCCGTCGTGTCCGCCGCCAGCATGATGTGGGGCAACTTGGCCGCGCTGACCCAGAAGAACGTCAAGCGCATGCTCGCGTACTCGAGCATCGCGCACACCGGCTACATGCTGCTCGGCGTCATGGCGGCCAACCAAGCGGGCCTGGTCGCCGTCTTGACCTACCTGGTGGCCTACGCCGTCACCACGCTCGGCGCCTTCGGCGTGGTGGCTGCGCTCACCCGCCAGCTCGGCGGCGACGACCTCGAGGACCTCGACGGCCTGGCTCGGCGCGCGCCCGGCATGGCGCTGTTGCTGCTCGTGTTCGTGCTCTCGCTCGCCGGCATCCCGCCGCTCGCCGGCTTCATCGCCAAATTCAACCTGTTCGCCGTGGCCGTGCGCTCCGACGCGCAGGATCTCGGGCTTCTGTGGCTCGTCTTCGTCGGGCTCGCGGCCAGCGCGGTCTCGCTCTACTACTACCTCCTGATCCTCAAACACGCGCTGGTACACGCGCCGCGACACACCGGTCCGGTCCGCGTCGGCTGGCTGTGGACGGCGCCGCTCGTCGTGCTCGCGGTGCTCGTCGTCGTCATCGGCGCCTGGCCGCAGCCGCTGCTCGCGCTGTTCGGCGGGCTGGTCGAGGGCGCCGGGTTGATCCGGTAGCGCTGGGGGGGCGCCCGGGACTGGCCCGTCGGGCGCGTCTCCCGTGCCGGCCGCGCCGGCCGCCGGGCCTGTACCTACGAGCTGATCGGTGGCCTGGCAGCACGAGCGCTCGCAGCTGAAGGCTCACGACCCCGCGGGACACCGCGATGCCGCAGGCGAGCGCGAGGAGCCGTCCGCGGGCGGAATCTCCACGCACGCGGCAGCATAGCGCCTCTCTTTCTCCCCGACGATGAAGTAGTCCAACGCCAGCTCCACGGTCGTCGCGCCGACGGGAGCGACCGTCGCGGTCTCCGCCGCGCTCTCTGCCTCGATCTTGAAGGCGAGACGCTCTCGGTCTCCGCCACAAGCATCGTCGGCGCCTCTCGTTGCCAGAAGCGATCGGTGGCCAATGAAGCCGACCGCGACAAGTTCGAACTTGCAGATCCGAACCTCGATCGGCTTCGCTGTGTTGTTTCTGAACGTCACACTCACTGGCGTCTGGCCGACGAGGAGCGAGTAGTCCATCTGCCGCAGACGCACAGTCACCGGACCGCGGTCGAGGCTGTTCCCTGAGGCAGAGAGCGAGACGATAAGGAGCAGCCCGGCAAGCATGAACAACCCCCGGCCTCTGTGACAGCGAACGTAATCCGCGGCCACCAGCCGCGCATACGACGTTCACTCTGCCGCGGCGTTCTTCGGCGCACAACCCGCGCGCAGCGACGAAGGAACGAGCGAGCGCGCGGGCGCGTTCACTGCTGCCGTTTTTCAGAACGCTGCTATTTGCACGTCGATCTGATCCGCTGACGCAAGATCCGCCGCAACCCTCGGATATCTCACTGAGGTTGTCACCGATGGATGGTTCCTTCTCCGCCACTCCCCAGGAAACGGTCCCAGCGCCCGCGGCATCGAACGACTCGACGGCGCTGCCGACTCCGTCAGCTTCGAGCGCGCCGGCACCTTCATGACGCGCCTCGAGCACATGATCGCGCCCGATGCCGATCTGGCCGCCTCGCCCACCGGCGGGCCGGCCAACCTGCGGCTGCTGGCCTCGCCGCCAGCGCACGCCGTTGCGGCGCCGGCGTCCTCGCAGGCCGCCAGTGTTGCCGACTTGCTCGGCGGGCTGCGCGTGAACAGGGCGGGCGACGGCACGCTCACCATCACGGCACCTGCGGCCAGTGCTCCGTTGCTGGCGAGCATCTTCGAGGGGCTCGCCGGTAGGCTGCGCGCCGCCGCGTAATCGGGTCACGTGTACGCGAGACGCCGCCCGCTGCGCGGGAACGCCGCGTCGATGCGCGCGATCTCGTCCGGGCTCAGCTGCAAGCGCGCGGCGACCGCGTTGGCTTCGACGTGGGCGACGCTCGACGCCTTGGGGATGACGACCACGCCCGGCGATCGGAGCAGGAACGCCAGCGCCACGGCGTGCGGCGTGGCGCCGTGAGCCCGCGCGACGTCGTCGAGCACGGCGCGCCTCGCCGCCGCATCGCGGCCCGGCCGGATCAGCTGCCCTTGCCCAAGCGGGCTGTAGGCGACCAAGGTAATGCCGTGGCGCCGGCAACGGTCGAGGAGCGCGCCTTCCGCATAGCGCTTCTCGAGGTGCAGCAGCACCTGATTGCAGGCGCAACGCTCGAGCGGCACCAGGCGTGCCAGCTCATCGAGGTCGCCGACGTCGAAGTTGGAGACCCCGAAGCTCCGAACCTTGCCCGCGGCGAGCAGCTCCTCGAAGCCGGCCAGCGTGTCGGCCAGCGGGTGCCTGCCGCGCCAGTGGAGCAGGTAACCGTCGAGGTGGTCGGTCTTGAGGCGCCGCAGGCTTGCCTCACAAGCGCGCACCGTGCCCGCGCGCGTCGCGTGCTCCGGCAGCACCTTGGAGACCAGGAACACCTGGTCACGGCGGCCGGCGATGGCCTCGGCCACGATCTCCTCGCAGGCACCGTCGCCGTACATCTCGGCGGTGTCGACGTGGGTGAGGCCGAGGTCGAGCCCGCGCCGCAGCGCCGCGACCGATGAAGCACGGTCGGCCTCCATCTCCCACGTCCCCTGGCCGACGACGGTAACCTCGCCGACGCTGCCGAAGGGACGCGTGGGCAGCGCCGGCACGACGGTCACTTCTTGTCGGAGATGGTCGGGTCGTCGGCTTCGAACTGGTCGAGGTTCGGTCGCTGTGGCGGCTCGCTGCGCAGCGACGCGCCCTCACCGCTCATGGTCAGCGCCGGCAACATCCGGATCAGGGTCAGCTCGCGGCCGTCGGGCTGCACCGAGGTGAAGCGCACGCCACGCCGATCGAGCTTCTCCATCTCGTCGACGCGCGTCTGCAGGAACTGGATGCGCGTCGCCAGATCCTTGAGCGGCGTCTCGCCCGGGCCGAACGGGTCGCTGCGCACGAAGGTCTCACCGCAGAAGTAGAGCGGCCCGCGCAGGTCGTTGGTGTCGATCAATTCGTCCCGCTCTTGCTCGGCGCGCTGGCAGGACAGCTCGAGCAGGAACACGCGGTGGCGCAGGTCGTGATCGCTCGGGTTGCCCTCGGACTTCTTGCGGTCGTGGCGCACACGCCCGAGCAGCTCGCGCACCAGCTCGTTCTTCAGCTCGATCTCGTCGTTGATCTGTTTCGGCAACGCGCCGCTTTGCACCAACCTCTGCACCGCGAGCAGGCGATCGGCCGCCCTTGCTTTGGCCCAGAGCTCGTCGAGCTGGCGCATGCGATCGTGCATCTGGGCGCCAGCGAGCTTGAGGCCGGCGCGCGCCTCGTCGAGCTCGAGGGCGATACTGGTGGGATCGGGGGCGCCGCTCATGCGCTTTGGCCATGCTACCGCAAAGCATCGACCCGCGTCGCGAGCCGTACCAGGGCGTCCCGCGCCCCCGACGACAGGCCGATGCTTGCGCCGTCGGGCTCGCGCAGGTTGATGCGGAGCACGGTGGCGCCGCCGGCCATCAGGCGCTCGGAGAAGCGGCGCACGCTCGGAATGGCGGTGCCGGCGCCACACTCGACGACCACGGTGCGGGCGCCACGCGCATCGCGCAGGAAGTCTTGGAGGCGGGCGCTTTGTTGGTCGGCGCGCGAGGAGTCCCAGCCCCAGTCTCCAAACATCAGGATGTTCGGGCGCGCGAGCTTGCCGCACCTGGGGCACGTCGGCAGCGGCGGGCGCGCGCGGAAGGTCGCCTGGTCGACGTCGACGGCGACGTCGTCGGCCGACCACAAGCCCGTGCAGCGAGCCTCGGTACACTGCAAGACGTCGATGGCGCCGTGCACCTCGCAGATGCGCTTGTCGTCGAAGCCGGCGCGCTGGAACGCACCGTCGACGTTCGAGGTGAACACGAACCAGCCGCGCGCCGTGCGCCCGGCCAGCCGCTCGAGCACGCCGAAGCCCGCGTGTGGCGTGGTCGCGCGATACAGCGCCAAGCGGTGGCCGTAGAACCCCCAGGCCAGCTCGGGGTCGTCCGAGAACCAGCGCGGGTTGGCCAGGTCCTCGAAGGACAGGCCGAGCTTCTGGTACGGCGGGTAGGCGCGCCAGAAGCCCTGCGGGCCACGGAAGTCCGGCAGGCCGGAGTCGACGCCCATGCCGGCGCCTGCGGCGATGACCAGCGCCTCGGCGCCCGCGAGCGCCTCGGCCGCGCGCTCCTCGTCAGCCGCGGTCATCGGTGCCTCGGTATCAAGGGCAGCTGCTCTCGAGGCGCAGCCGGTAGGTGGCGGTCGCGCCGCCGAACCCGAACACCCGCAACACGACACGCGACCCGTTGGTCGAGGTGAAGTCGAGCTCCTCGGTGTTGGTGGTGCCGCGCGAGCTGGCAAGCTCGGCGCCCGCGGTGTCTTGCAGCTCGAGGTCGAGATCGCCGTAGGCGTCGTCGAAGCTGAGCGACACGTGCATCGGACAGTCGGTCTGCGGCACCGTGTCGAAGAAGTCGTCGTCGGCGCACACCACACCCACGACCTCGTCGAGCGCGGCCTTGAGGTCCGGCGCCCCGCTCCGGGCGTCGTTCGGCTCCCAGGGATCGTCGGTGGGACACGCAACCGCGCACACCTCGTCGACCACCAAGCGATACGTGTTCTCGGGATCGGCGACGCCGAAGTAGACGCGGTAGCTCATGCCGCCCTCGACGACCACCTTGGTGATGCGCTCGCTGTCGGTGACCCCGCGCGACGCGCCCTGCACCGTGGTGCCATCGGCGCGGCGCAGCTCGATGTCGACGTCGCCGGCGGCGTCGACGAACGACAAGCGCGCGTCCGCGATGCAGCCGAGCGCCACCGGCACCTGGTACCAGTCCTGATCGGTGCCGCAAGCGATGGCGTCGATCGACACGCCCTCGATGAGCGCGGCCGGTGTGGTCGCGTCGTCGTTGTCTTCGTGGTCGTCGTCGGCCGGGCACGTCAAGCTTTGCAGGCACGACGCCGACATGGTCACGATGTAGCCGACGTCGTCGCGGGTGCCGCCGCGCAGACGCACGGCATACCGGCCGGTCGCGGTCGCCGCCACGTTGAGCGCCTCGTGGTCCTCGAGCCCGCCGGCGTTGCCGATCAGCTGGCCGTCCGGGTCGAACAGCAGCAGGTCGAGGTCGCCGCCGCTGGCATCGAAGCTGAGCTCGACCAGGACGTTGCAGCCCTGGTCGACGTCGAGCGCGTACCAGTCGTCATCCTCGCCACAGTAGCGCCCGACGGTGGCCGAGCCCGACGCGACCACGGTGGCGTCGTCACGCGCGTCGTTGTCCTCGTTGGCGTCCTCCTCGCACACCACCGGGCCGGCGTCGCGCGTGTACGGGTCACCCGCGTCCGGCTCCTCGACGGGCGGGCCCTCGCCGATGTGGCCGGCGTCGACCAAAGGCTCGGGCTCGCAGCTACAGCGCGCCAGCGCGCCCACCGTCACGACCACCAGCCAGCGGGCCCGCGTCGCACGCATGCAGTCCATAGAGAGGGAGAGTAGCGCCTCCGAGCGCCGTCGACACGGGCGCACTCGACCTGGCCGCACTCGACAGCGGCGCATCCGACGAGGCAGGGTGCGACACATGGCCGAGGCCAGCGCGCCCATCATCGAAGCCGTCGGGCTGACCAAGTCCTTCAAGGTGGCCCAGAAGCCGCCCGGCCTGGCGGCGACGGTGCGCCACTTCTTCAAGCGCACCTACAAGGAGATCCCCGCGGTCACCGACGTCTCCTTCACCATTCAGCCCGGCGAGATGGTCGGCTTCCTCGGCGCCAACGGCGCCGGCAAGACCACCACGCTCAAGATGCTGACCGGCCTGCTGCACCCGACGGCCGGACGCTGCGTCGTCGACGGCACGGAGCCGTTCGCGCGCACGCGCGGCTTCCTGTCGGCGATCACGCTGGTGATGGGCAACAAGCAGCAGCTCCTCTGGGATCTGCCGGCGCTCGACACGCTGCGGCTCAACGCCGCCATCTACGGCATCAGCGACGCGGACTACCGGCAGCGCGTCGATGAGCTGTCCGCCATGCTCGAGCTGACCGACAAGCTGACGCAACCGGTGCGGAAGCTCTCGCTCGGCGAGCGCATGAAGGCCGAGCTGTTGGCCGCGCTGTTGCACGCACCCAAGGTGCTGTTCCTCGACGAGCCGACCCTCGGGCTCGACGTCAACGCGCAGGTCGCGGTACGCGCCTTCCTCAGGCGCTACAACGAGCGCACCGGCGCCACCATCCTGATGACCAGCCATTACATGGCCGACATCACGGCGCTCTGCTCGCGCGTGCTGGTGATCCACGAGGGCCGCCTGGTGCACGACGGCGAGCTGGCCGCGCTGTTGCGTCGCTTCGGC
>Ga0154820_1196_pt4 | contig 14445 bp, 11 predicted proteins | sample Rifle2008BG16ft_FD_116124 | JGI IMG/M metagenome (GOLD analysis project Ga0154820, IMG submission 116124) | Deltaproteobacteria bacterium RBG_16_71_12
TTCCTGCCGCTGCACCTCGCCGCGCAGGCGCCGACGCTGGTCGAGAGCGCGCTCTTTGGCCACCGGAAGGGCTCCTTCACCGGCGCGCTCGAGGACCGCGAGGGCGTGTTCGCCGCTTGTCCTCCGTGGGGCGCGGTCTTCCTCGACGAGGTGGGCGAGCTCGATCCGACGCTGCAGACCAAGCTCCTGCGCGTGCTCGAGACGCGCGACTTCGCGCCGCTCGGGCAGCACCACGGCGGTCGCTTCCGCGGCCGGGTGGTGGCGGCCACCAACAGGGAGCTGCCACGCGAGGTGGAGAGCGGCCGCTTCCGCGGCGATGTCTACTACCGGCTCGCCGGCGTGGTGGTGCGCACGCCGCCGCTCAAGGAGCGCCTCGACGGCGACACCGAGGAGCTGCCGCTCTTGATCCGCTACCTGTCGAGCCAAATCGCGGGAGCCGACGAAGGCGCTCGCCTCGCCGACGCGGTGTTGGCCGCGCTCGCCGAGGTGCCGGAGGGCTATCGGTGGCCCGGCAACGTGCGCGAGCTCTCGCAGCAGGTGCGGGCCGTGCTGGTACACGGCGCGCTCGACCCCGCTGTGTTCGCGCCCGCCATCGCCGCGGCGCCCATGTGGCTCGATCGGGCAGGCGAGGGCAGCCTGACCGTCGACGAGCTGATCACGAGCTATGTGCGCCACGTCTACGAGCGCATCCGCACGTTCGACGGCACCGCGCGCCAGATCGGCCTCGACCGGCGCACCGTCAAGGCGCGGCTCGACGGGTGATGGAACGCGCGCGCGGCCGCTTGGCGCGCTCGGTCGTTACGCGTGCGCGAAGGTCGTGCAGGTCGCCTCACTCTGGACACGCCCGATGCGCACGACGTCCGCCGTGCATTCGTAGTCACGGTTGTGTCGACATTCGCTCACCTTGCACGCGCCGACACCGGCCGCGATCTGCGGGCGATGCACGTGCCGTGCGGCGGCGAGGAAGGTGTCGCAGCGTGGGTTGCTCAGGTCACCGATGGTGACGGCGTGGGCGCCGCAGGTGCCGGTGACGTTGTAGCTACAATCGGTGACGGCGCAGGTGCCGACGATCGGCATCTCGAGGGTCAGCTTTTGCATGGCGTCTCCTGGGTGTCGCTCGCGGCGCAGCAAGCGACGTGCCCACGCCGAGCGCACGACCAATCGGCCCCTCACCGGCTCCGGCTGATGCTCGGAGGATCGGAGACGTGATCCGCATACCGGGCACGCGCACGGGCACGTTCACGCCCCGCGTTGCTCGACACCCTGCGCGTCAGCGGACGTACAGCTCGACGCGCGTGACCGCGAGATCCTCGTCGCCCTGACCTTCGTCGTGCAGCAAGCGAACCTCGAGATCGTCGCTGCGATCGGTCGCGCCCAGCGAGGCGTAGAAGAAGCCGTCGACGAAGTCGGCGGGTGCGCACTCGTTGGCCGCGGCATCCCACAGCGGCGTCGCGTCGTACGCCGAGCCGGGGCTCGCGGCCGGCCGGTCGCACACCCAGCGGTCGACCACGAACGCATTGGCGGCCGGACCGCCGGTGCACGGGCAATCGTTGTCGGTGCTCTGGTGGCTCGCGGCCAGCGTGAACACGTGCGCGCGCGCGGCGCCGAGCGCGCTCACGCTCACGCCGTCGACGTAGGTGTCGTCGAGCGCGGCGCCTGACGGCTTGAAGGCGTCGGGGCTGTCCATCGACCGCCCCTCGATGGCGCCGATGGCCTCGCGCCAGGGGATCACGGTCGGAAACACCGCGGCCGCTTGCACCTCGTTGCCGGCGCGGTGGCAGGCGGGGGTGCCGGCGGCGTCGACCTGAGTCCACGGGCTTGGGCAGGCCACGGCGGGAGCGACGATGACGATGCGCGTCCAGCCGCCACCGAACCGCGTCATCTCACAGAAGACCTCGACCGGCCCGGCGCCCGGATCGATCCACTGCATGCCGGACGCGGTCGCCGGTTGCGCCTGCAACAGCGCCCGGCAGCTCGCCGGCAGCGCCTCGCCCTCGCCCTCGCCCTCGCCTTCGCCCTCGCCTTCACCCTCGCCTTCGCCTTCGCCCTCGCCCTCACCCTCGCCTTCGCCCTCGCCTTCGCCCTCGCCTTCGCCTTCCCCTTCGCCCTCGCCCTCGCCTTCGCCCTCGCCCTCACCCTCGCCCTCCGCGACGATCTCACAGAAGCCGTCGACGCACCGGGCGCCAGCCTCGCACGGCGTCGCGTCGTCGCACGGCTCGGCGGTCGAGAACACGCAAGTCGCGAGCGCGACGGCGAGCGCCAGCAGCACGGCACTGAGCAGGGCAAGGCGCGCGGCCATCGCCCCCAGGATACCGCGTCAGTGGATCTTCGCCGGCAGCTCGACCTCGGCATCGGCGCCGAGCTGCTCGAGCGCACGTCGCCCGGCCCGCTCCAGATCCGCCAACACGCGCCGGTCCGACAGCGACTCGGCCTCGGCGATGGCGGCGGACAGGCTCTCGAGGTCGTCCGACAGGCGCGCCACCTGATCGGCCACCGCGCTCACCTCGACGGCGAAGCGCTCCCGATCCGAGACGCGGTGCTGCGCGACCGCGAGGCGCAGCCGCTCGAGCAGCGCCACTTGCGCGTCGAGCGCCGCCTCGGCGCGCCCGGTGCCGACCTTGAGCCCGTCGATCGCCGACTTCTGGGCGCGCAGCGCCTGCGCCGCCCGCAGCAGGTGGCCCTTGGTGACCTCGTCGGTGGTCTCCTCGATGCGCTTCTCGAAGTCCGCGAGCTTCTCGGCGATGCCGGTCAGGCGCGGGCTCGAGAGGTCGCTGTGGATCTGCTTCCAGGTGTGCGCCGTCTCGAGCATCGACTCGACCAGCTTCTTCGCTTGCCGCTCGGCCTCGCCTGCGGTCTCGGGCGACATCTGCCCGTCTTTGGAGATGCCTTCCTTGATCTCCTGCCAGGTCGACAGGCCATCCTTGACCTTGGCGCGGGCCGGCTCGGCGAGATCCTCGAGCACCGCTGCGCTCTTCTCGACGAGCGGATCGCGCACCGCCTCGAGGCGCCGCAGGCCGCTCGCGGCCGCTACCCACAGGCCGAGCACGCCGGCCATGGTGGCGGCGGTCAAGCTGACGGGCGCCGCCTCCGACGACGAGAACGCCGCGATCTTCTCGAGCGCGAAGGCGCCGACCGCACCCGTGGTCGCCGCCGCGGCCAGGCCGGTCAGCTGCGAGCCGACGCGCTTTCTGTCCTCCGCCGACAACAGCGCGCCGAGGGCCAAGCCCCCGAGCGCGCCGCCGACGATGGTGCCGGCGACGCCGAGCCCGAACACCGCCGACAGCGCGGCGAAGCCGGCGGCGGCGAGCGCCCCGCCGACGACGCCGATGACCGCGCGCACGCCGCGCTGCGCCGGCTTGGGCCGCGTCAGCGCGGCGCCGATCGAGCCGCCGAGCAGCGCGGCGCCGCCCGCGGCGGCCACCACGGGCAGGCCGAGCGCCGCGGGGCCGATGACGCCGACCGCGACCCCGGCGGCCACCGAGCCGCCGGTGACCGCGAGCGTCTCGCGCCAGAAGCCGGGGGCGTCACGGAAGGTGAACGTCGTCGACATGGCAGATCCTCTCGTGCTCGACGAGCTTGTCACCGATAGCGGTCGTGGCTCAGCGGCGCAGCGTGAAGGCGCGGGCCTTCTGTTCCTTGATCATGTTCTGCGCGCTCTCGCTGGCCGGCGCAGGTGCGGCGGCGACCGCCTGCATGACGACGTCGAAGTTGTCGGCCTCGGCCGCGAGCACGCGGCTCTTGGTCTTGGCCGCGAACGCGCCGAGCTCGGCCTTCTTCTCGGCCAGCTTGCGGCGCGCGTTGGCCGCGTCGCCCTTGGCGTAGTCCTGCATCGACTCGGTCATGGCCAGGCTCGCCTCCACCTGCAGCACGCGCACGCGCACGTCGTCGCGGCGGCTGGCGTCGAGCTGCGCGAGGTCGACCGTCGAGAACACGCGGAACGGGTCGGCGCGGTGCGCGAGCAGCGCGGGCGCGCTCTGACCGGCCTTGCGATAGGTGACCTCGGGCGCCGGGAAGTCGAGCTGATCACCGGCGCCGTTGGGGCGAAGCTTGACGAGCACGTGGCGCTCCTCGCCTGCGGCCAGATCGCCGACGTCGATCGAGACCTGCGAGCCGCCGCGGCTCAGGCGCGCGCCGGGTGCGTCTTGCACGTCGAGGACGCCGTCGGCGCGCAGGAACACCTTGGTGCCCGACGCGATGACCGCCGCGCCCTGTTGCAGCTCGTCGTCGAGGATCTTGGCCAGCTGGTTGACCTGGCGCAGGTAGTGGTAGCGGCCGCCGCCGTCGACGGCCATGCGCTCCATCAGATCCTCGTTGTAGTCGAGGCCGAGGCCGAGCGTGCTGGTGGTGATGCCGTGCTCGCGCAGCGACGCTGCGTGGCCGGCCAGCGTCGACTCGCGGCGGTCGCCCTCGGTCGGGCGCCCGTCCGAGACCAGCACGACGCGCGCGACGCGCCCCATCAGATCGGCGCCGTCGAGCATGCGGCGCGCCGCCACCATGCCGCCGTCGATGTTGGTGCCGCCGCCCTCCTCGATGTTCCGGACCACGCGCAGGGCGCGCGCCCGCGAGGCGCCGTCGATGGCGGTGAGCGCCAGCTCGGTCGTGACGTCGGTGCCGAAGGTGATGACGCCGAGCTGGTCGCCCTCGCGCAGCCCGTTGACGAAGCGCTCGGCCGCCATGCGAGCGCCGTCGATCTTGTCGCCCGCCATGGAGCCCGACCGATCGACCACCAGGATCGCCGTCAGCGGCGCGTGCGTCTGCACGCCGGTCGCCTTGATGGCGACGTCCATCCACAAGGGCTCGGTCGAGCGCGCGTCGACGTAGCCCCGATCGAGGCGCGCCGTCACCTCGAGTGTGTCATCCGCGTAGACCAGCTCGGTGATCGGGCTGTGCGCCGTCGGCGTCGGTCGCGGCGGCGTCGGCTTTGGCGGGTCGGGCGCCTTCATGCGCGGCGCGAGCAACAGCGCGCCGACCAGGGTGGAGAGGGCGAGTCCGAAGATGACGGCGGTCTTTTGCATGGCGTTCCCCGAGGCGGCGGCCAGGCCCGGGATGGGCCGGCGAGGAGATGGTCTCGGTCAGACAACCGCGGGCGGCCGGCGGTTCATCCGTGGAGCCGTCTCCCAAGCGACAGTATGAACGAGCGGCGCACGCGATCGATCTCGCCCCGGATCACTTTTTACCGTTCGATCACGCCCCCATGACGCCGCCGTGTAGGGCGGCGGCGCACACCGCTACTCGGTGGTGCGTCCGAACTGGACGTCGCGCTCCTCGATGACCGAGACGCTTGACGCGGCGCAGTACGTGAAGGTCTGGGTCGACTGTGCGCCGCCGTCGCCGGTCAGGCAGTCGCGCCCCGGGATGCCACAGGTGTCGGCGTGCTCGCTCGGCGCCTCGAAGCAGATCTCTTCGCCCGAGCAGCCGGTGCCGCCGGCGCAGGCCCCCCCCGTGCTGCCGTCTCTGGGCTCGTTTGGATCCTCGTAGTCGTCGCAGGCGAGGGGGCCGAAGGCGACCACCTCCTGGCACGCGAAGCCTGCGCCCGCCTCCGCGGTGCACTCGGCGTCCGCCTCGCAGCGCTTGGTGCAATACGGCCGGCTGCCATCGGTCGACAGGCAGAAGCCCTGCGTGCAGTTGTCGAGGCGGACGTCGAGCACGAGGTTGTTGGTGCCGGCCACCTGCTCGACGAGCTGGTCGACGAACTCGGTGTCGGGGTCGCAGATGCCGCCGATCTCGGGCTCGCAGGCGAGCGCGAGGGGCAGGGCGGCGAGGCAGGCGAGGGCGGAAGCGGCGGTGCGCATGCGGACGGCTCCGGGGTGCCCGATTCTTGCGGCACCCGAGGGGTACGTCAGGTTTCCGGCCAGGCGGGCCGGTGACGCGAGACGATACCTTGCTCGGGATCTCTACCACGTGCGTTGCGCCATGGTGTAGGCGGCGGACCCGGCCCCTGTCCGGTGCGCGTCCCGGTCACCGCGCGCCTCCGACGTTGGGTCGAGAGCTTGAGAGGCGATCGCCGGGAGTGCTAACAGCGAGGATGGGTTGTGGCGTTGACTCTCGTCGACGCCGAGGGGCTCGAGCGTGAAGCGCACAGGAATCTCGACGATCTGCGTGGTGACGATGTTGGCGGCGACGACGGTGCAGGCCGAGGACGCTGCTCCGCCAGCGCCACCGCCGGCCGATCGCGACCTCGCCGAAGAGGGCGAGGAGACGCAGGAGCAGGACGAGAGCGGCACGGGCAAGACGCTGCAAGAGCGTATCCGTGCGGTCTCGCGTCGCGTGTTCCTGAAGCGCCAGCGCTTCGAGCTGGTGCCGCTGTTCGGCTTCACCACCAACGATCCGCTGAACCGCGGCTGGTCGTTCGGCGGGCGCGGCAGCTGGCACTTCAACGAGGAGCTGGCCATCGACGTCGGCGGAGGCGGCGGCTTCAACCAGCCGCTGCAGGATCTGCGCATCATCAACCCGCAAGACGTCAACCAGTTCCCCACCGGCACGCCACAGCTCGGCTACGCCGATGCCGGCGTCACCTTCTCGCCCTTCTACGGCAAGCTCGCGCTGATGGCGGAGCAGGTCGCGCACTTCGACGGCTTCATCTCGGGCGGGCTCGGCGCGGTCTTCGACCAGTCGCCCGAGCTGGTCCACCCCTCGATCGAGCTCGGCCTCGGCTCGCGCGTGTTCATCACGCGCTGGCTGACCATGCGCGCCGACCTGCGCAACTACATCTACCCGGCCACCGTCGGCGGCAAGCTCACGTTCCCGAGCTCGCTGATCCTGACCTTCGGCGCCGGCATCCACTTCCCGCTCGACTTCGACTACTCGAGCGAGATCATCGGAGGCAAGGGATGACCCGCGCGATCCCCCGCTTCGTGCTCTTCGTCGCCGGCGCCGCGCTGGTGGCGCCCACCGCGCGCGGCCAGGAAGGAGGCATGGACTTCGGCGGCGCCGAGGAAGGCTCCGACACGCCGCCGCCCGCCGAGGCCCCCGCGGCCGAAGCCCCTGGGGCCGAGACGCCTGCGGCCGCGGCCGCGCCCGACGTCAACCTGAGCGCGCTCGACGAAGGCATCAACCTGACGCTGCAAGACCGCATCAAGGCGGTGAGCCGCAAGGTGTTCCTCAAGGCCAACCGCTTCGAGCTGTTCCCGTCGCTCGGCGTCACCACCAATGATCCGTTCTATCGGACCTGGTCGATCGACGGCCGCGCCGCGTGGCACATCAACGACGCGCTCGCCGTCGAGGTCGGCGGCGCCTACGTGCCTCCGTTCTTCATCGAGAAGCTGCCCACCGTCGACCTGTTGCGCGAGCAAGCGCAGCTGATCAACGCCGACTCCAAGCTGCTCGGCCGCGCCGACGCCGGCATCACCTTCTCACCGATCTACGGCAAGGTCGCCATCCTGTCGGACGCCATCATCCACTTCGACGCCTTCGCCGTCGCAGGCGGTGGCGCGGTGTTCGACACGAACTTCTCGGATGTCGACCCGCTCAACTTCGTCCATCCCGCGATGGACGTCGGCGCGGGCATGCGCGTGTTCCTGCTGCGCTGGTTCGTGGTACGCGCCGACCTGCGCGACTACGTCTACCCCCAGGATCGCCGCGGTATCTCGACGCTGCAGAACCTGCTCACGTTGAACCTGGGCGTCGGCTTCTACCTGCCGCCCGACTTCGACTACCAATACGAAGCAGCCAAGGTGAGGAAGTAGGTATGACGACGTTCCGCCGCCTCGTCGCCTCGGCCACCGCTGCGCTGCTGCTCGGCGCCCCGGCGCTGGCACAGGATGACTTCGGTTTCACGATGGTCGAGGAGCAGGTCACCGACACCGACAAGCAGCGCATCGAGGACGCCAAGGATCTGGTGGCGCAGGAGCGCTACGCCGACGCGCTCTCCGCCTACGAGGGCATCCTCGCCGACGCCAAGCTCAACAAGTACCACGAGGCGGCCAGCTACGACGTCTGCAAGGCCTATTACAAGATGGGCGCGTTCCACGCATCGCTCGCCTGCTTCCAGGGGATCCTCGAGGACGGGCCCAAGCACACGATGTACGCGCAGAGCCGCGAGTGGCTGTTCTTCAGCGCGCGCAAGATCAAGGACGAGCTGGCCGCGCTCGAGCCGATCGCGCGCTTCGTCAAGGCCGGCGAGATCCCCGCGGAGTACCAAAGCGAGCTGTCGTTCTCGCTCGGCCGCTACTACTTCCTGGTGGCGCTGGAGCTCGGCGCCAAGGGTGTCGAGAGCGAGGAGAAGTCGCTCGACGAGGCCAAGGAGCAGCCCGAGGCGCCGCTCGAGTTCGAGGCCGGTGACGCCGACAAGAAGGAAGAGCCGAAGAAGGAGGAGAAGCCCGCCGAGGAGGAGGGCGGCTTCGACTTCTCGTCGGACGACGGCGGCGGCGGCGACGTCGAGCCCGGCGCGCTGCGCCTGGCGCGCGCGCAGGACGACGGCTTCGACTTCGGCGACGTCAAGGTCAAGGACGACAAGAAGAAGGGTAAGGGCAAGGCCAAGCCGAAGGGGAAAGACGAGAAGAAGGGGGAGGCCGCCGCCGCGCCTCCGCCACCGCCTCCCAAGCCGACGCACACCTTCGAGGGCCCGAGGGATCCCGACAGCGCGCTCAAGCTGGCGCTCGAGAACCTGAGCCGGGTCAAGCCCGAGTACGAGCGCTACGCGCAGGCGGTCTACATCAAGGGCCTGGTGCACTTCACGCGCGGCGAGTTCGAGCCGAGCGTCAAGCAGTTCCGCGAGGTGGTGCGCCTCACCAACCCGCGCGGCGGCACGGTCAAGAACGACCGGCTGCGCGAGCTGGCCTTCTTCTCGCTCGCGCGCATCCACTACCAGTTCGAGCAGTTCCGTTACGCCATCTTCTATTACGACCGCGTCAGCCGCGACTCCGAGGCCTGGCTCGAGGCGCTGTTCGAGTCGTCGTGGGCGCACTTCCGCTTGGGCGAGTACCAAAAGGCGCTCGGCAACCTGGTGACGTTGCAGTCGCCGTTCTTCCAGGACGAGTACTACCCGGAGGCGGCCATCTTGAAGGCCATCACCTTCTACGAGAACTGCCGCTACCCCGAGGCGCGCGCCTTCTTGGGCGAGTTCGAGCAGAGCTATGGCGGCGTGCTCGCCGAGCTCAAGCGCTTGATCGGCGAGGGTGGGGGCGGCGAGGCGGCCACCGGCGGCGCCAAGGGCGCCAAGGTCGAGGTGCGCTCGGCCGAGTCGCTGTTCGACGAGCTGACGCAGCTCGAGGCCAAGGTGGCCGACGGCCAAGACGACAAGAGCGGCTCCTACGCCATGACGGCGCGGCTGGTGCGCTTGGCGCTGTCGGACAAGCGCGTGCGCGGCTACCGCGAGGCCATCGAGGAGGTCGACAGCGAGAAGGCGCTGCTCGACGGCCTCGACGCGCCCTACCGGGGCGGCAAGCTCCACGGCGAGGCCATGCAGGCGATCGAGGCGCGCCGCGCCGCCTTGGTGAGCCTGGCCGGCACCGTGCTGCGCGACAAGCTGACGGCGGAGAAGGCCTTCCTCGAGGATCTGACCGGCAAGCTGCTGCGTATCCGCTTCGAGATCACCAAGGGCGAGAAGGAGTCGGATGAGGCCGCGCTGCAAGGCAGCAGCCAAACGGTGGTGCTCGGCGCCTACGACGACACCACCGCCACCGACGACGAGCGCCTCTACTGGCCCTTCCAGGGCGAGTACTGGCGCGACGAGCTCGGCACCTACCAATACACGCTCACGCGCGGCTGCCGTCCCGCGACGGAGACGACGATCACCGGCAACTGAGGAACCGAGCCCATGAAGCGATCCGTCTGCGCCGTCGCGGCCGCGCTCACCACCGTGTTGCTCTTCGCCGACGGCGCTGTCGCCGACGACAAGGGCGCGCCACCGGCCAACAAAGGCGACAAGGGCAACAAGCTCGACGCCGACGTCGAGAAGAAGCTGTCGGACGCTTGGAAGGATGAAAAGCGCGACATCCGCGCGCCCGAGCTCAAGGAGGAGGACAAGGCGGCGTTCGAGAAGCGCGAGAAGGTCGACGTCGACAAGAGCGGCGCCCTCGCCTACGAGAACTTCCGTCGCGCCAAGCAGTTGCAGATCCAAGCCAAGCGGCTGCAGCTGATCGGCGACCTCGACAGCATCCTCAAGCAAAACCCTCCCGAGGCCGACAAGCCCGACCTGTTGTTTCAGAAGGCCGAGTTCTTCCTCGAGGAGGCGCAGTTCCACTTCTTCGAGGGCATGGAGCTCGACAGCAAGATCGCCGAGGCGCTCGACAAGGGCAACGACGCGCAGGTGCTGTCCGCACAAGAGGAGAAGGACAAGTTCCTCGACGTCTCCAAGAAGTGGGGCGGCGACGCGCTCAAGATCTACGAGACCATCGAGAGGAAGTACCCGAAGTACGAGCGCATGCCCGACGTGCTCTACAGCATGGGACAGGCCTACTGGGATCGAAACGACCACAAGAAGGCGCTGGTGGTCTACCGGCGCCTCATCAGGGACTTCCCCAAGTCGCAGTACATCCCCGACGCCTGGCTTGCCTTCGGCGAGTTCTACTTCCAGCACGCGCCCGACGAGGAGAAGGACGTCAAGAAGGCGCTCGACGCCTACGTCGAGGCGGCCAAGAACGAGCAGTCGCAGATCTTCGGCTACGCCACCTACAAGCAGGGCTGGTGCCACTACAACCTGACGCGCTTCGACAAGGCGACCGAGAAGTTCAAAGAGGTGATCCTCTACTCGCAGGTCGACGCCGCCAAGCTCGGCAGCCGCGGCATCGGCTTGGCCAAGGAGGCGCGCAAGGACTACGTGCTCGCCTACGCGCAGTGGGGCAGCGGCGACAGGGCGCCCGCCGAGTTCAAGCAGGTCGCCGAGGACGCGAACAACCTCCGGCAGATGCTCGAGCGCCTCGCCGACATCTACTACGGCGACGGCAAGGACCGCGACGCCATCATCACCTACCAGACCCTGATGAAGCTCGCGCCCGAGTCGACCAAGAACCCGCTCTACCAGGGCAAGATCGTCAAGCTCGCCTCCCGCATCGGCGAGAAGCGGCAGGTCGTCGGCCAGGCGCGCAAGCTGCTCGACGAGTACAAGCGCGTGCGCAACATCAACGCCGCGTTGAAGGACGGCGATCCGAAGAAGGACGAGGTCAACGCCGATCTGCGTGCCGCCGACGACCTCTCCGACAACACGCTGCGCTACCTGGCGACCACCTGGCACAACGAGGCCAAGAAGACGCTGCAGACCGAGACCTTCGAGTACAGCTACGAGCTGTACGGCGACTACCTCGACCTGTTTCCCGGACGGAAGGAGTCGTACGAGATGCGCTTCTTCTACGCCGAGCTGCTGTTCCGCCTCGAGAAATTCGAGCAGGCCGGCGAGCAGTACGTCAAGGTCTACCTCGCCGACAAGAAGGGCAAGTGGGCCGAGCCGAGCGCGGAGGAGGCGGTCCGCTCCTATGACGAGGTGGTCAAGGACTTCGACCGCGCCAACAAAGGCAAGACGGCGGCGGCACCCGGTGCAGACCCGCTCAAGGAGCGCCCCATCCCCGAAGTGAAGATGAAGCTGATCGCAGCCTCGAAGAACTTCATCGAGGCCTACCCCAAGGGGAAGATCTCGACCGAGGCCGAGTACAAGATCGCGCGCATCCTGTGGGAGTACAACTACTTCAAAGACTCGACGCCGCGCTTCCTCGAATTCGTCGACAAGTACCCCGAGCACATGAAGATCGCGGGCAACGACGCCGCCGGCAAGGAGCGCGTCGAGGCGCGCACCATCCAGGCCGCCAACCTGGCGCTCGACACCTACGCGCAGCTCGAGGACCACGAGAACATCAACAAGACGGCGCGCAGCTTCCTCCGTTACCCGTACCTGACCAAGAACGAGGACTTCCTCAAGGTGCTCAAGGAGGTCATCGAGAATTCGAGCTTCAAGCTGATCCAGCGCTACGAGAACGAGAAGCAGTGGGACGAGGCCGCCAAGCGGTACCTCGCCTTCACCGACGAGTTCCCGAAGAGCGTCTACGCCGACAAGGCCCTGGCCAACGCCGCCGCCACCTTCACGCGCGCCGGCCAGCTCGATCGCGCCATCAAGGTGCGCATCCGGCTGGTCAACGAGTTCAAGGACAGCCCGCTCGTGCCCGACCAGATGTTCGCGGTGGCCGCGACCTTCGAGCAGATCGTCGCCTACAAGGACGCCGCGGCCTGGCTCGAGAAGTTCCACGAGAAGTACGCCAAGGATCCGGCGAACAAGGATCGCGCCAAGGACGCGCTCTTCAACGCCAGCATCTACCGGCACGGCACCGGCGACACCAAGCGGGCGGTCGCCGATCGCGAGCTGTACTTGAAGACCTACCCCGACGCCAAAGACGCAGAGGACGTCAGCTACTCGATCGCGACGGCGTGGGAGGAGTCGCTCAACTACAAGAAGGCGGTCGAGGCCTACGACGCGTTCGCCGACAAGTGGCGCAAGAAAGACCCCGCGCGCGCGCTCAACGCCCAGTACAAAGCGCTGCGCCTGCGCGAGAAGGCCAGGGCCGGCAAGACGGAGCTCGAGAAGGCTTTTCGTGGCGTCGAGATCCAGTCATCGCAGTACCGCAGGTCCGGCAAGCCGCTCGACGACGTCGGCGATCCGCTCGCGCTGGTCGCGTTCAGGAACGCCGACGAGGTGCTCAAGAAGTACAAGTCGCTCAAGATCGCCAAGCCCGACAAGCCGGCCGAGTTCAAGAAGACGCTCGAGCAGAAGCGCAAGGCCAAGGAAGCGGTCGACGGCGCCTACCTCGAGGTGGTCAAGCTCAAGAGCGCCGAGTGGGCGGTCGCCTCGCTGTTTCGCAACGGCGAAGCCACCGCCGACCTGGTCAACGCCATCCTGACGGTGCCGCCGCCCAAGGGGCTGACCGACGAGCAGTCGAACCTGTTCAAGTCCAAGCTCGAGGAGCAGTCGCTGCCCATCGAGGAGGCCGCCGCCAACTACATGGTGCTGTGCCTCGACAAGAGCGCCGAGTTCGCGGTCTTCAACGAGTGGACGCGCAAGTGCTTGAGCTACCTCGAGGAGCACCGCCCCAACACCTACCCGAAGAGCTCGATCGAGCAGCGCGACAAGATCGTGGTCACCACACGCGTGCCCGAAGCAGGGCAGGGCATGATCCTCGAGATCCCGAAGACCGGCGAGAAGCCCAAGGTCGACGCCGGCACCGCGCCGCCGCCTCCTCCCGACGGGCTCAGGGTGAGCGCGCCGCCGTCGACGGCGCCGGTGGCCGACAAGGGCACCATGGACTTCAGCGAGGGCGACGGAGGTTCCCAATGAGCGGACGCAAGCTTCACGTGGCCGCCGCGCTGGCGGCGCTCGTCGTCGGCGTGGCGTGTGAGACCACCGGGGGCACCGGCGGCTCGAAGGGCGGGGACTCGGTCGGCACCGGCGCCGCCGCCGGCACCAAGACGACGGAAGACGCCGCCATCGCGTTCGCGCGCGCCGCCGATCGGGCGAAGAGCAACGACCTCGGGGGAGCGGCCGACGCCTTCCGCGCCGCCGCCGAAGCCGACCCGAAGCTCGCGGTGGCGAGCCACGACCTCGGCGTCATCGCCGAGAAGCAGGGCAACACCGACGAGGCGGTCCGCGCCTATCGCGCGGCGGTGGACGCCGATCCGACCATGAACGCGTCGGTCAACAACCTCGGCCTGCTGCTGGAGCGCGGCGGCCAGGTGGAGAGCGCCAAGGCGCTCTACGTCGACGTCATCGATCGCAACAGCGAAGCGGTGGCGGCACGCGTGCGCCTGGCGCGCATCGCGCGCACCGAGGGAGATGCGAAGACGGCCGCCCGCCTGTGCCGCGAGGCGCTGCAGTACGACGCCACGTCGCTGCCGGCCTACCGTCTGCTGGCGCGCGTCTACGCCGAGGAGAAGAAGCCGCAGCTCGCGCGGCTGATCGCCCAGCGCGGCTTCAAGCTCTCGCCCGACGATCCGGAGCTCAACTTCGCGCTCGCGATCGTCGCGAAGAACGAGAAGGACGTCGCCACCGCGCGCGCCCTCTGGGCCAAGGTGATCGAAAAGGATCCGGGACACGTCGAGTCGCGTGTCGAGCTGGCGGAGCTGGCGCTCGCCAACCGCGATTGGAAGACCGCCACGGCGCAGCTGCAAGCGCTCGTGCAGGTTGAGCCGAAGAACGCCAACCTGCACAACAGCCTCGGCCTGGCGCTCAAGGGACACGGCAAGTTCGACGAGGCGCGCGCCGCCTACCAGAGGGCGCTCGACGTCGACGACACCTTCGCCAGCGCCGCGCTCAACCTCGGCATCCTCGAGCTGCGCCACCTGCAGAACCCGGCGGCAGCGCAGCAGGCGCTCGAGCGCTACCTGGCGAAGACCGGCAGCCCGGTCAAGGAGGCCGACGAGCTGCTCAACGAAGCCAAGATGCTGATCCAATCGCAGTCCGAAGAGAAGCGGATGCTCGAGGAGGCCAAGAAGGCCGAGGAGGAGGCCGCGAGGAGGGCCGCCGAG
>Ga0154820_1305_pt3 | contig 14436 bp, 14 predicted proteins | sample Rifle2008BG16ft_FD_116124 | JGI IMG/M metagenome (GOLD analysis project Ga0154820, IMG submission 116124) | Deltaproteobacteria bacterium RBG_16_71_12
CCTGCCGCACGCGGTCATCATCGACTGCTCGGCCAGCGACGCGGTGGCCGACCGCTACGCCGGCTGGTTGCGCATGGGCATCCACGTGATCACGCCGAACAAGCGCGCCGCCTCGGGCCCGATCGCGCGCTGGGACGCGATCCGCGAGGCGAGCCGCGCCACCGGCGCGCGCTACCTCGGCGAGGCCACGGTGGGCGCGGGGCTGCCCATCATCACCACGCTCAAGGATCTGCTGCACACCGGCGACCGCGTACGCGCCGTCGAAGGTGTGCTGTCGGGCACGTTGTCGTGGATGTTCAACACGCTGACACCCGACACGCCGTTCTCCTCGCTGCTGCGCGAGGCGCGCCGCCTCGGCTACACCGAGCCCGACCCGCGCGAGGATCTGTCCGGCCTCGACTTCGCGCGCAAGCTGGTGGTGCTGGCGCGCGAGATGGGTCGCGCGGTGCGGCTCGAGGACGTGGTCGTCGAGGACCTGGCGCCGGGCGCTCCGTTCGGCGCGCCGCTCGATGACCTGGTAGCCGCGCTGCGCCCGGTCGACGCGCGCCTGCGCGAGCTGCAACAGGCCGCGCGCGCCAAGCACGAGGTGCTGCGCTACGTCGGCGTCATCCCGGAGGAGGGCGTGCCGGAGGTGGCGCTGCGCGCGCTGCCGGCGACGCACCCGTTCGCGCGCTTGCAGGGCACCGACAACGTGATCGCGTTTCGCACCGCGCGCTACGACGCGCAGCCGCTCGTCGTGCAGGGGCCGGGTGCCGGGCCCGAGGTCACCGCGGGCGGCGTGTTCGGCGACCTGCTGCGCTTGGCGGCACACCTCGGGGCGCCGGTGTAGCCGCGGGTGCGCGCTCGCGCCGGACGATTGCCAACCGATGTTCCGGCGAGTGACGCGTCAACGCGGTCGCAGCACTCGCAATCCCTCTCCCTTGGCGGCCGCGATCAGCGTCGTGTCCGCGCACACGAAGGTCGATGCCAACCCGGTCGCGTCGCGCAGCCGCAACGCCGACGCGAGCTGGATGGCGTCACATGCGCGCAGGGGATGGCGCTCGACGAGCTCCGCGGCGATGGCGAGGACGGTGCCGCGGGGCTCGACCAGATCCACGCGATCGAGGTCCGCCCGGGCGCGAGCCGCGCAGGAGCGCGCGGCAACCATCGAGATGTCGCCGTGCCGTGCTCGCCGGTGAAGGGCTGCGGGCACCTCGACGAAAGACAGCGCCGAGGCCGCCAGTCGCCCGCGTCGGTTGAGGTTGCGGACCATGGTCGTGCCCGGCTCCTGCACGTACCGTTGCACGAACGCGCTGGCGTCGAGGAAGTAGATCAGGCGCGGTCCTCGAGCAGGGTAGCGGAGACGGCGCGGCCACGAACCCGAACCGCGGGGGCGTTCGAGAGCGCACCGCCGCGCCCGCGCCGCGCCTCGCCGGCCTCGACCAGTCGATCGAGGCGTTGCTCTGGGGTCAGATGCGCCGACACGATGGGCGTCACCTCGGCGACCGGCCGACCGCGCTCGGTCACGATCAGCCGCTCCCCCGCCTTGACCCGTCGCAGGTACATCGAGAGGCTGTTCTTGAGATCGCGCACTGCCACGTTCATGGGCATGTAGCTATCATGGCTACACCATCGACACAATACCATGCGGGTCGGATCGGCTCCTCGCGTCAGCGCGGCACCTCGAGGTCCAGCGCGATGCGCAGTGCCAGGTCGAGGTCGCGCAGCTTGGTGGAGGACAGCGCGCCCACCAGCGAGGTCAAGCGCGACTTGAACATCAGCATGAGGAAGTCGCAGCGGACGGCAGAGCGGTGGTGAACGCCCTGGGCCGGCTCGAGGATGATCTCAGTCGGAATGCCGAGCACCTCGCTGTAGACCGGCGCGCACACCACGGTCGCGATCTGGTCGTGCGCCGCGATGAAGTCGCGCGACACGACGACGTAGTAGCCCGGCTTGTGGCCGCGCTCCGGTGCCGCCTCGCGGGTCCGGTAGATCTCGCCTCGCCTCACGGCTCGGCTTGCTCGGCGACCAGCGACGCAGCCTGGCGATTGATGCGACCGAGGTGGCGCGCCCAAATCTTGCGTTCCGCCTCCTCGCGCACCTCCCGCTCGCGCTCGGCGAGATAGCGGCGCAGCGCCTCCCGCACCATCTCGGAGCGGTTGGGTCGCGCGCGCCGGCCGCGCCGGGGCGCCGCCCTGACCAAGCCGTCGAGGCGTTCCAGCATGGTATTCTCGATGGTGATCGCGATGGTCTTCATATTGGGATCATAATATTCGACGACTCCCGCCGGCAAGGCGGCGTTGCGCGGCGGCCGCGCGTGCGCCCGCGCTCACTCGGCGGGCGTCGTGAAGCTCGCCGGCGTCGCGGGCGGCGCCGCCTCGCTCTGGTGGTACTTCTTGATGCTCAGCCGGTCGATCCACGTGTAGGCGACCGGGACCACCAAGAGCGTCAAGAACGTCGACGTGATGACGCCACCGATGACCGCCACCGCCATCGGCACGTTGAACTCGGATCCCTCCGCGTTCGACAGCGCGGTCGGCAGCTCGCCGAGCACGATGGCCGCCGACGTCATCAGGATGGGGCGTAGGCGCACCGGCGCCGCTTCCAGCAGGGCGTCGATGGGTTGCTTGCCGGTGCGGTGGCGCACCTGGTTGGTGTAGTCGACCAGCAGGATGCCGTTCTTGGTGACCAGGCCCATCAACAGGATGATGCCGATCATCGCCGGCATGCCGATGGGCACGTTGACGAGGAAGAGCGCCGCGAGCGCACCGATGATGGCGAGCGGCAGCGCCAGCATGATGGTGAACGGGTGCACGAAGCTCTCGAACTGAGAGGCGAGGATCAGGTAGATGAAGATGACGCCGAGGCCGAGCGCCAGCAGCATGTTGGAGAACGTGTCCTTCATGTCCTTGGCCTGGCCCTCGAACTTGTAGACGTAGCCGGGCGGCAGCGGGTTCTTCTCCAGGGCGCTCTCGATCTCCGCGATGACGTCGCCGAGCGAGCGGCCGCGCAGGTTCGACGTCACGGTGATGGCGCGCTGACGGGCGTTGTGGGTGATGCTCGCCGGTGCGTCCGCCTCGATGACGTCGACCAGCTCGTCGAGGCGCACCAGCTGCCCCATGCGCGAGGGCACCAAGATCTCGCGCAGGCGCGCCAGGTTGTTGCGATCCTGCTCGCGCAGCCGCACGCGCACATCGACGTCGTCGCCCGCGTCCGGCATGGTGCCGACCACGTCGCCCTCGACGGCGAAGCGCAGCGCCTGCGCCGCGGACGCGAACATCACGCCGCGGTCGGCGGCGCGCGTGCGGTTGACCACGAAGCGTTGCTCCGGGCTGCCGGGGCGGGTGTCGATACCGACGTCGGCGGTGCCCGGCACGCCCTTCACCAGGTTGAACACCTTGTGGCCCACCCGGGTCAGCTCGGCGAGATCGGGGCCCATCAACAGCACCTGCACCGGCTGCGGCTGCTGGATGGCGCCGCCTTCGATGATGCCCGGCACCGACAGCTTGGTGGTGACGCCGGCCAGGCCCGCGATGGCGGCGCGCGCGCCGTCCATGATGTCATCGACGGTAGCGGTGCGCGTGTCTTTGGCGGTGGTGATGACCTGGATGGTGAACTTGGAGGCGTCGCGATCGACGCCCACCGTGGTGATCACGTCGGTCACCTCGGGCACCTTGCGCAACGCCGTCTCCGCGGTGCGCGCGAGCGCATCGGTCCCGGCGAGCGCGATGCCGGCGGGCGCCTCGAACTGCACGTTGAACTTGCCTTGGTCGCCGGGCGACATGAACTCGGCGCCCATGAAGGGCACGAGCGCGATCGAGCCGACGAACAAGAGCGCCGCGCCGGCGATGGTGCTCTTGCGCCACCGGAGCGCGACCTTCAGGATGGCGCGGTACTCCTCGTCCATCCACTCGAAGAAGCGGGTCGGCGGCCCGTAGAACCAGTGGACGCGCATCTTCTGGTGGCGGTGCGGGTCGATGGTCTGCGCGATGCGCGCCGACATCATCGGGTCGAGCGTGAAGCTGACCACCAGCGACATCAGCACCGCCGCGGTCAGCGTCAGGCCGAACTGCTTGAAGAACAACCCGACCATGCCCTGCATGAAGGCGACGGGCACGAACACGGCGCAGATGGTGAGCGTGGTGGCGAGCACCGCGAGCGCGATCTCGGAGGTGCCCTTGCGCGCCGCCTCGATGGGGTTCTGCCCCATCTCGAGGTGGCGGAAGATGTTCTCGCGCACCACCACGCTGTCGTCGATGAGCAGGCCGATGGCCAGCGTCAGCGCCAGCATGGTCATGATGTTGAACGAGAAGCCGAGCTGCCAGATGACGAAGAAGGTGGCGATGACCGACGACGGCAACGAGACCGCCGAGATCAGGGTGCTGCGCACGTCGAGCATGAACAAGAAGATCACCAACACCGCGAGCAGACCGCCGAGGATCAGGTGGCTGCGCAGGCGCTCGATGTTGTTCTTGATGAACTTGGCCTGCTGGCTCGCCAGCGTCACCTTGATCTCGCTGTCTTGCGTCGCGGTCAGCTCGTCGATGCGCGCGACCACCGCGTCCGACACCGCGACCGTGTTGGCGCCGGCCTGCTTCATCACGTCGAACAGCACGGCCTGCTCGCCGTTGACGCGCGCGATGGTGCGCACCTCGCTGTGGCCGTCGACCACGGTGGCGACGTCGCGCACCCTGATCTGCGCGCCGTCGGGCCGGGAGGCGAGCACCACCTCCTCGACGTCCTTGGGTGACGAGAAGCGTCCCGAGGCCTTGAGCGAGAACTCCTTGCCGCCGAAGGTGAGGCGGCCGCCGGGCAGATCGATGCTCTCGGCGTGCAGCAACTGCGCCACGGCGCTCACCGACAGCCCGAGCGCTTGCAGCTTGTCTTGCTCCAGCTCGACCTGGATCTCGCGCTCGGTGCCGCCGCGGATCGCGACCGAGCCGACGCCCTCGATCGACTCGACCGCGGGGCGCAGCACGTCGTCGACCAGGCGGGTCAGCTCGATCTGGCTGCGCTGCGCGCGCACCGCGTAGGTCAGGATGGGCGAGGCCGACGGGTCGAACTTCTGCACCAGCGGATCCTTGACGCCGTCGGGCAGGGTCGGGCGGATCTCTTGCAGGCGATCACGCACGTCGGTGCTCGACTCGAGCTGGTCGGTCGAGAGCTTGAATTGCACGACCACGACCGAGACCGAGTCGCGCGAGAACGACCGCACCAGCTCGACGCCGTTGATGGTGCTGACCGCGTCCTCGATGCGCTTGGTGACCTGCTGCTCGACCTCGGTCGGTCCCGAGCCCGGGTAGATCGTGGTGATGGCGACGACCGGCATGGTGACGTCGGGGAAGAGGTCGACGCCGAGGCGCGCGACCGCCAGACCGCCCATCACCAGCGTGGCGAGCGCGGCCATGGTGGTGAACACCGGGCGGTCGATGGAGACGTCGGAGATCTTCATGCGCCTGTCCTCGCGGTTGGCTCACGCCGTCAGCTGCCGGGCGAAGACGCCACGCGCACGCCGTCTTTCAGGCCGGCGGGTCCGGAGACCACGACCAGATCGCCGGCCTCGACGCCCTCCTCGACGATCACGTCGTCGAGGTGCTTGCTGCCGAGGCGCGGCCGCACCAGCACGGCGTGCTCGTCTTTCACCAGGTACAGCGCCGGCTCGCCGCCGACGGACTGCACCGCCGACGCGGGCACCACCACCATGTTGGCGGTGGAGCCGAACGCGATCTCGGCGCGCGCGAACATGTACGGCAGCACCCCTTCGGCGTTGGCGAGCGCGATCTCGATGGCGCCGCGCCGCGTCTCCTGCTCGAGCGAGGGCGCGATGCGCGTCACCGTGCCCTCGAAGCTCCGGCCGGGCAGCTCGTCGACGGACACCGCCGCCTTCATGCCCGGCTCGATGCGCGGCACGTAGGCCGCGGGCACCGCGCCGTCGAGGCGCAGCGCGCTCTGATCCTGCAACGCGAACGCCGGCATGCCGGGCGCGGCCATGGCGCCGATGTTGATGGACTTCCTGGTGATGACGCCGGCGATGGGCGCCGTGATGCGCGTGTCGTCGAGCGCCTTCTGCGCCATGCCGAGGTTGGCGTCGGCGAGCGCCACCTGTGCCTCGGCGGCGCGCACGCCGACGCCGGCCAGCGTCTGGCCGGTCTCCGCCTGCTCGTAGTCGGCCTGGCTCAAGGAGCCCTTGTCGTGCAACGCCTTGGCGCGCGCGAAGGCGCGCGCGGCGTTCGCCTCCTGCACCTTCGCCTGCTCGATGCCGACGCGCGTCGCCTGCAGCTGTGCCTCCGCCTGCTTGACGCGCAGGAGCACGTCGGACTGCTCGACGGCGGCGAGCGTCTCGCCCGCCTTGACCACCTGCCCGACCTCGACGAGCACGCGCGTCACCCGGCCCGGCATCTTGGGCAGCACCTGCACCTCGTTCTTCGCTTTGACGCTGCCGGTGATCTGCACCACCTGCGGCAGGTCCTTCTTCTCGACGGCGGCGGTGCGCACCGCGACCACGGTCTCCTTGTCGAGCGCGGCCTTGGCGGTCTCCTTGCGCTTCTGCGCCTGCGCGATGCGCACGCCGAAGGCGACGGCGAGCCCGGCTGCGATCACCAGCGCGACGACGAGGGTGGTGCGGGACTTCTGCATCACGCACCCCCGGCGCCGCACAGGAACAGCGACACGTCTTGGCCGACGCGGCACACCACCGGGTTTGGCTGGTAGGTGCCGACGTCGCTGCACAGGTCGGGCGGCTCGACCAAGCAGCCCTCGCACAGGTCGAGGCCGAAGGTGGTGGGCAGCGCCTCCGCGCGCTCCGCGTCGACCACCGGCGTCAAGGTCACGCCGAGCGTCTGGTAGTTGATCTTGTTGATGCCGACGCCACTGTCGGCGGCGAGCTTGACCGCCAACGCGCGCGGCACGAGCTCGACGCTCTCGACGACGCCGACGCGCACGTCCTCGTCCTCGCCGACCAACAACAGGTCGCCGGTGGGCGACGTGCCGTCGTAGTCGGCGGCGTCGATCGAGCTGCTGTCGGGGATGGTGTAGGCGAGCGCGAAGCCGTCGACCTGCGCGTCGGCGCCGGGCACCGAGACGCGCAGGTCGGCGAGGTACGCGCCGTGGAAATCCGCGGTGGCGCCGACGTCGAACAGCCCGCGCCCGAAGGCGGCTGCGCTCGCGTCCGGCGCCGCGCAAGTCACCGAGGTGCGAGGCGGCAGTACCTCGACCGAGACCTGGGGGCGGGCGCACGCGCCGGCCAGTGCGAGGAGGAGCGAGGCAGACAGGAATTGGTGGCGATACATGTGCTTGGGTCCAACTGAGTACCGACCGATGGATCGGTTGATCGGGTTGACGCGAATATTGGTTCATGACATGAACTATTGTCAATGACAACAGTTCGCGACCTGAAGCCATCGAGCGCCGAGAGCGCCGACGCCGAGCAGGACGGCGTGGGCGGGCTGGCCGAGCAGCTCCTCGGGCAGCTGCGCAGCCTGATTCGCCGGTGGCCGCTGCGTGATCCGATCGGTCGCATGGCGCCGGAGCTTACCTCCACCCAGGTCCATGCGTTCATCGCGCTCGCCCTCGACGAGGCGCCGCTGTCGATGTCGACGCTGGCCCAGCGGATCGACGTCGCGCTGCCGGCCGCCACCGGCATCGTCGATCGCCTCGAGCGCGACGGCTTCGTCGAGCGGTTGCGCGACGAGGGCGATCGCCGCCTGGTGCTGGTGCGGCTCACCGAGCAGGGCAAGCAGATGCACGGCCAAGCCTACGAGCACATGAGCACGAGGCTCTGCCAATTCCTCGCCGCGCTCCCGGAAACCGAGCGCGTCACCTTCGTCGATTCCGTGTGCCGCGCCATCAGCATCGTGTGCGGCGCCGGCAGCAAGCCTCCCACCGACGCGACCTGAGCCACCATGCAGCACCCCATGAACAAGGCGCTCACTCTCGCCCTCATCCTTGCGTGCTCGCTGCCCGCCCTGGCGCAAGCGCGCGGAGGCAGCGCCCCGCCGGGTGCGAGCGACTCGCCCTCGACGCCGACGAGCGGCACGCCGCGCGGCACCACCGGCATCATCGGCCTGCGCCCCATCGACCAGCCGCCGCTCGTCACGCTCGCCGACGCCTTTGCGCTCGCGGCGACCAACAACCTCGATCTGCGCGTCGCCGCCGCGCAGCTGCGAGCGACCCGCGCCAACCTCACCAAGGCGTGGGCGGTGCTGTTGCCGAACATCAGCCTCGGCGCCAACTACACCTTCAACTACCCCGAGCAGACCGCCGAGTTCGGCAGCGCCGAGCAGAACCAACAGCAGGCGTTGCTGTTCAACTCGATCGCCGACATCACCGAGCAGTCGGCCGCGATGAACCCCGACCCGCGCGCGCAGCGCGCCGCCGTCGAGCGCGCCACCGAGCTGCGCAAGGCCGCCGACACCATCGCGAGCACCGAGGCGATGGAGATCGCGCTCGCGCCGGCCCACGTCGTCGACGGCAACATCACCTTCGCCATGCCGCTGTTCAACGGGCGCGCCTTCCCGCTGTTGCAGAACGCCTACGGCGCCGTCGAGCTGACGCGCTTATCGGTCGAGCAGGCGCGCGCCGCCGTGCTGTGGGGAACTGCGCAGGCGTACCTGCAGACGGTGGCGACCAAGAGCATCGTGGCGATCACCGACGAGCAGGTGGCCTCGACCAAGCGCCACCTCGGCCTCGCCGTGCAACGGCACGAGCAGGGCATGCTCACCGACCTCGCGCTCGAGCGCGCCGATCTCGAGGTCAGGAAGGCCGAGCAGCAGGCGCGGCAGGCGCGCGCGGGCCTGCGCGCGACCAAGGCGGCGCTCGCCGGTATCATCGGCCGCACCGAGGACTTCGACGTCGAGCCACCGCCGCCCGCCAATGCGCTCGAGCAAGGGGCGAGCTTCGACGACCTGCTGGCGCGCGCCTTTGCCCAGCGCCTCGACCTGCGCGTGCAGAAGGAGAGCCTGGCGCTCGCCGAGCGCAGCAGCGCCGAGGCGTGGATGCGCTTCTTGCCGAGCTTCCAGCTGATCGCGCAGGGACGCTACACCTCGAACACCTCGGGCTTCTCGTCGAACCCGCTGGCCGGCGCCGTGGTGGTGCAGGGCACCCTGCCCCTCTACGACGGCGGCATGACCTTCGGCACCATCGCCGAGACCGACGCCAAGGTCGGCGCCGAGCTGTTGCGCGTGCGACAGCTCGAAGAGACCGTCGAGCGCGAGCTGCGCGGCACGCTCGACGATCTCGGGCTCAAGAGCGAGAACGTCAGCACCACGGCGGGCCTCGCCGAGCTGGCGCGCAAGCAGGCGCAGAGTGCGGAGGAGCTGTACGCACAGGGCCTGATGACTGAAGTCGATCTGCGCGACGCGCGCCTCGGCCGCTTCGCCGCCGACGTCGACGCGGCGCGCGCGCGCCTCGACCTCGAGCTCGCGCGCCTCGGCCTCGCGTATGCGGTCGGTGAGCTGCCGAAGGCGGCGCGGGTCGAGGACGCGACGCTCGCGCCCATCAGCGACGTCGAGGGCGACGCGGCGCGGGCGGCCTTGAACAAGGTTCCCTAGCAAGGCGGCGTCGCGCTACCATCGTGCGCGCGTGGAGGACTCGTGAACCCTCGGCTATTATCGCGCGCGCTGGCGCTGTTCCTCGTCGCCGCGTCGGCGTCCGGCTGTTGCCAGGCGATCGGCACCATCTGCGACTGCGCCAACTGCCTGTTGTCGGGCCCGCGCTTGCCGGGGGCAGCGCCGGAGCCGACGCCGACCCATGAAGCCAAGGCGCCGGCGGCGCGCCCCACGTCGATGCGCTACTGAGAGCGTCAGCGTTCGCGCAGGCTACTCGCTGCACGCCACCTGGCCGAACGACGCCTGACAGACGCCGTCGGGCGTGCGCGCACAGCGCACGTCGCCGTAGCCGGCCTGGCACGAGTAGCCGCAGGCGGTCCTGCCGTAGGCGGTCAGGCAGCTCATGGCGGGCGCGTCGGGAGCCAACACCACCCAACGCGGCGGGTCGTCGCAGGTGATCTTGCCGAAGGCCACCTCGCAGGCGCCCTTGTGCGTGCGTGCGCATCTCACGTCGCCGAACGCGGCCTGGCAGTGGTAGCCGCACGCGGTCTTGCCGTATGCGCTCTTGCACTCCTGCGGCGGCACCTCGACAGCCTGCCGCCATGGCCGGTCGTGGCTGCCATCGGCGCGCCAGCGATCGACGCGCCCGTTCGGCCCCCGCCAACCAGCGCCGTCCGGCCGCTCGGGGCCGCTGCACACGACGTCACCGAAGGCCGCCTTGCACACACCGCCCGGGTCGGGCGCGCACCGCACCTTGCCGAAGGCGGCGGTGCAATCGAAGCCGCACGCGACTTCGCCGTAGGCGGCCTTGCAGGTTCCTTGCGGGTGCTCGGCGCACTTGATGACGCCGTAGGCGGCCAGGCAGTGGTAGCCGCACGCGGTCTTGCCGTAGGCGCTCTTGCACTCCTGCGTCTGGGCGCCGGCATGCAGCGCGACGAGCAACGCGAGCGTGACCATGAGCGACCTCCCGGGATCCGCTGCAATGGCCTAGAGACGACGCGCGCGCAAACGGGCTTCACGTGATCCGGGTCGCGCCCGCGGACGCGCGGTCGTTCACTGCTGCACGCCGTGCGCGCCCTTCTCGAGCACGGCGCGCCGGTAGTACTGCTCGCGCGGTGTGTCGCTCGCCTGCGCGGCGGATCGTTCGCGCTCGACCGCCTCGACGAAGCGCTCGAGCGGCTGCGCGCCCACCAGCACGCGGCCGTTGACGAAGAAGGTGGGCGTGCCGCGCGCGCCGAAGCGCTCGGCCAGCCGTTGATCCTCCGTGACCCGGGCGCGCGCGCGCTCGCTCGAAAGGCAGCGCTCGAAGGGGCCGCGCTGCAGGCCCTCGAGGCCCTGCGCGATCGACGCGGGCGTCTCCTCGCCCGACAAAGCGCGCTGGCGCGCGAACAGGCGATCGTGCAGCGGCCAGAACAGGCCCTGCTCGCCGGCGCACTCGGCCGCCACGGCCGCGTCGAAGGCCGCGCGGTGGAACGGCAGCGGGTTGTGCTGCACCACCACGCGCACGTCGTCGGGGTAGCGCTCGCGCAGCTCGTCGAGCGTGCTCTCGGCGCGCCCGCAAAAGGGGCACTGGTAGTCGGTGAAGGCGACGATGGTGACGACGGCGTCCGCCGGGCCGCGCACCGCCGCGTCGCCCACCGGCACGGCGTACACCTTGGCGGGGTCGGTGTCGCCCGGACGCGCCGGCGGCGGCGGCGGTGACGGCGCCGCGTCGATGCGCTGGCGCAGCTCCTCGATGTAGCCGCGCATCACCGTGAGGTCGCGCTCGAGCAGCTTCGCGCGCGCGTTGTCCTGGATCACGTGGTGGGCCACAAGAAATGCGGACGCGCCGACGAGCGCGACCACGGTGACGGTCCAAGCGAGGGTGCGCAGCACGAAGGCCTCCGGCGCGACGGGGTGCTGCGCTACCAACGCGCGAGCGCGGCCAAAGGTTCCCGGCGGCGTGGCTCGGATCAGGGCGTGGCGGCGCGCGCGGCTTTGACCTCGGCCCAGTCGGCCAGCAGCTCGGCGCGCAGCTTGTCGTCGAAGGCGAGCAGGCCGCAGTCGAGGTCTTTCCAGGTGGCCTGTATGCCCGCGAGCAGCATGCCGGCGTGCGTCAGCTGGATGTCGGCGGGGTCCACGCAATTGACCGCGCCGTCGAAGTTGACCGGGAAGCCGTCGGCCAACACGGTGATGGTGCGCCCGTCGTCGAGCAGGTAGCTGCACGTCGGCGGCCTGCTGTCGTTGTCGATGACGGTGCGCGACAGCTGCCCGTCCTTGGTCGCCTTGCCGTCGAGCAGGCCCATGTCGATCTCGACCAGCTTCGACGACGTCGAGACCAGCATGCAGCCGTCGGCCATGTGGGCGAAGGCCTCGGCGCCGATCGAGGTGTGGCCGGTGGAGCCGACGATCATCTTGGCCCCCGTGAAGGCGGCCTTCGGGTTGTCGGCGATGACGATGTCGAGGCCTTCCTGCTTGGCCGCCTCGAGCGCACGCGCGCGCGCCTTCGGATCGAGATCGTAGATGGTGACCTTGGCGCCGGCGCGCGCCAGGTCGAGCGCGGTCGGCAGGCCGATGACGCCGGCGCCCACACAGGTGACCGGCATGCCCTTCAACTGCTTCTTCTTGCCGATGGCGTCGAGCCGCTGGTAGATGCGGTCGAGCACCACCTCGCCGATCATGCTGCCCTCGAGGTTCTTGGCCGGATCCTGCGCGTAATTCACCAAGGGCACCTGCAGGTCGTACTCCTTGGCGACCGTGATGCCGCGCGTGGTCTGCTCGACGATGCGGAACAGGTACTGGTGCTCCTTGGCCCACGGCTTCTCGTGCAGGATCTTGGCGACCAGGCCGCCGTCGTCGAACACCACGATCTTCTTGCCGTTCTTCTTCGACCGCTCGACCATCTCGTGCAGCGCGTCCTCCACCTGCCGCTCCCAGGCGGCGAGGTTGAGCGGCGGCGTCAGCGTCTCCAGCCCGCCCTCGTTCATGGTGCGCGCCACCGTCTCGCTCGTCGAGTACGGGATGCCCACCGTGACCACGTCCTCCTTCTTGGCGCCCATGCGGTGCACGGCCTCGACGAAGCGGAAGTTGCTGCCGAGCAGGTGCTGGATACTGAGCACGTTCCAGTCGGCGAAGGTGTTCCTCGCCTTGCGCGCGATGATGCGCTCGAGCATCTCGAGGCGCGCCGGCACCTCGGCGAGCTGCGCCAGGTCGCGCTCCACCGCAGCCAGGTCGAGCGCCGGGAAGCTCTTGACCGGCTTGCCGAGCGCCGCGGTCGCCACTTTGCCGCCCACCATGGCGGCGCTCACCCACGCGGGGCGATCGGCGGGCTTCTGTTTCTGCCACGCCGGTACGATCTCCGACGTGAAGCGTTCGAGTGAGACCGGCAGCTGCTTGGTGCGCGCCTTGAGGTCGTCGAAGATCGCCTTCAGCGTGCTGCCCTGCTTGGCCGTGACGATCTCCTTGCACACCATGCGCAAGAACAACTGCTGGTTTCGTTGGTTGAGGTTCGGCACCAGCGCGGGGAACTTGGCGTTGGCGTTCAACAACAGCGTCTTGCCGAGCTTCATGTCGGGCGGGAACAGGCCGGACCTCTCGAGCAGCACCGCCGCGTCGTCGAGCGTGACGCCCATCGGCATGGTGGCGATGACCGCCCCCATGGTGCGCGCGACGTGCTCCGTGATCTCGTAGCGCTTCTTGTACATGGGGAAGAGCGCCGGGTTTCGATTGATCAAGCGCCGGAAGTACTGCGGGTCGACCTGCCACTGCTTGGCGATGGCGTCGAGCTTGATCTTGTCGCCGTGGTCGACGATCGCCTGCAGCTGCTTCGCGAGCTTCTTGGCGTCGGCGAGCGGGTCGCCCGCGTTGTTGCTCGCCGTGGTGCGTGGCGCGATCACGCCGGGGAACTTGGCGCGCAGGCCGGTCAGCGTGCTTTCGTTCAACACTGGGTAGCGAGCCTTGACGCGCGCGTCCTGGTGGATCTCCTGGAAGATGCGCTCGTTCTTCCACTCGGGGGGCGCCTTGGCGAAGGCCTTGGCGACGATCTTGGCCAGCTCCTCGGTCAGCTCCGCGACCGGCTTGCCGGAGGAGAGCTTCAAACGCCCGTCCGCACCCAGGTACTTGTTCATGAATGGCATGCGGTCGAGGTGCTTCTCCATCGAGCGCGTGCCGGTGGCGAGCAACGAGACGTAGTTGGGAAAGCCCGGGTGCTCCTTTTGGATGTCGCCGACGATCTTCGAGAGCGAGCGGCCCTCGGGCGCGGCTTGCAGCGCCTCGTCGAGCACACGCGCGACCACCGTCAGGTTGTAGACCTTCCAGTCCGCCGCTTCGGGCACGAGCTCGACGATGACCTCGCGCAGCGTGTACTGCGAGAGCGTCTGGTGGCGCGCGGCGAAGGTCTTGTCCTTCAGCATGCGCGCCATGATGTCGCCCTGGGTGTCGCCCGGCTCGGCGGCGCGCACCACGCGCTCGATGAGCGCGTAGTCGACGTCGGAGAAGCGCGACTGCCCGGTCTCGAGCAGCTCGGCGCGGATGCGGCGCAGCGGCTTCACCACTTGCGTCTCGCGCGCGCCCACCGCCTGGGCCACCGCCGCCACGCTCGCGTGCGGCTGCTCTTCGAGGAAGGCGCGGATGCTGGCGTCGATCTCGGCCAGCTCGGTCGCGCTCGCGCGATCGATGCGCTTCTCGATCAGCTCGGGGAATTCGGCGCGCAGGTTGATGATGCGCTGGTCGTCGAGCCGCGGCAGGCCCTGCTGCCAGGCGAGCTCGCCGATCTCCCTGAAGGTCAGCTCGGGGTGGTCTTTGACGAGCTTGCCGACGACGCGCGCCATGCGCTCGCGCTCGGCCTTGTCCATCACGCGCGTGCACAGCGACAGGTCCTGGTGCTCGGCGCGCAGCTGCTTGAGGCGGTACTTGGTGAACGAGGGGTCGAAGG
>Ga0154820_1373_pt4 | contig 14416 bp, 10 predicted proteins | sample Rifle2008BG16ft_FD_116124 | JGI IMG/M metagenome (GOLD analysis project Ga0154820, IMG submission 116124) | Deltaproteobacteria bacterium RBG_16_71_12
TCGCAGGATAGCGCGCCTCAGGTCGCCGGCTACTCCTTGGCGGCTGCCAGGAGCCCGCGCAGCCGGAGCATCAGAAGTCTGACCGGCCCGGCAGCGGCGCCAAAGGCCGGCGCGGCACGCCGTTGCTTCGACGGCAAGCGTTGCTGCGCCGCGCACGGGGGCCGGCCGCGAACCCGGCACGACAGCGACGCCGGCGAGACGGCCGCCGCATCGGGTCCGGCGACCTTGCAAGGGATGGGTATTACACCCCGAGCGCGACGGCAGCAGCGAGCCGCCAACCGACCTTCGGCGCCTCGCCGAGCAGCACGCTCGCCAGCTCGTCGAGCACGCGCTGCGAGCGGTTCGCGGAGCGCATCAGGTTGTCGATCAGGCGCGGGTGTTCGAAGACGCGCTGCAGCTTGCCGTTCTGGCGGAACGCATGGGTGAAACGCTCGCCGCAGCGCCGCTCGTAGCTGGCGAGCTGCGCGCGCGCGAAAGACCCTGCGCGATCGGCGGCGACGAGCGCCTCGGCGGCGAGTTTGCCGCTCTCGAGCGCGAACTCGATGCCCTCGCCGGTGAGCGGGTTGATGAAACCGGCCGCGTCGCCGAGCAACAGGCAGCGATCCCACACGAGGTGCCGCGCGAAGGTGCCGAACGGCAGGTGATGCCCGCGCACGCGCCCGACGCGGCGGCCGCCGCGCAGCTCGGCCGCCGCGCGCGGCAGGGCGCAAAACCGATCGAGCACCTCGGGCAGCTTGATGCCGGCCTTTCTCATGCGATCGGTGCGCAGGCCGACACCGACGTTGGCGCGCCCGTCGGGCAGCGGGAAGATCCAGCCGTAGGCGGGCAACAGATCCTTCTCCCAGAAGATCGCGTAGGCGTCGGGGTGCGAGAGCGTCAGGCCCTCGTAGTAGACGCGCACCGCGAAGGCCGCGTCCTGGTCGGGGAAGCCCGGCGCGCCGAGCTGGGCGCGCACGACGGAAGGGGATCCGTCGCAGCCGAGCAACACGTCGGCGTCGACGCGCTCGCCGCCACGCAGGCTCACGGTGACGCCGCGCTCCGAGAGCTCGACGCCCTCTGCTAATGCGCCCTCGCGCAACACGGCACCCGCGCCGATCGCGAGCTGCACGAGCTGGTGATCGAGCAGCTCGCGCGGCACCACGGCCGACTTGCCGCCGAACACGTGCGCGGGCATGGGCGCCTTGACGACGACACCGCCGGGCGAGGCCAGGTACACGCTCGTGATCGAAGCACCGCCGGGCGGCGGCCCCTTGGCGCGCTCGGCGAGGCCGAGCTCCTCGAGCATCCACAGTGAGCGCGGCGTGAGCCCGTCACCGCACACCTTGTCGCGCGGGAAGCGGGCGCGCTCGAGCAGCGTGACCTCGGCGCCGGCGCGCGCAAGGAAGGTGGCCGCGGACGAGCCGGCGGGACCGGCGCCGACGATGGCGACGTGCATCGGGGCGCGATAGCACGACGCGCCTCACCGCAGAGGTGCGGCCGCCTACGCGAGCGCGCTCAGGAGGCCTCCGCGGGCGCAGCGGCGGGCTCAGAGTAGCCCTGCGTCTTGTCGAGCTTGAAGACCTCGCCGGTGGCGGGCCTGCCGTTGGCGGCGAAGGTCGCCAGCGTGGCGACCAGATGGTGGCTCTCGCAGCGCGGGCACTTCTTCAGACAAATGCTCACCTGTGCAGCGGGCTTGTCCTTGCGCGACGCCGCGCCGTCGAGCCCGGCCAGCACGGAGCGCACCACGGCGAGCGGCGCCCGCTCGATCTGCGCGAACACCTCCACCGCACGCCGGCGCACCTCGGCCTGCGCCGTTTGTAGCAGGGCCTCGCGTTCGGGGCTCTTGAGGCGGAAGCGGCCGAGCTTCATGACCTCCGCCTGCAGCACGGCGCTGCGCACGAAGCTCGTGCCGTCGGCCTTGAGGTAGAGGCGGCAGCGCCGGCAGTACGGCATGGCGAACAGCGTCCACGCCGGCACCATGGTGCCGAGCGCGAAGCCGCCGAGCTCGAGGGCCTTGAAGAAATAGCCGGCCCTGCCGAGCTCGACGCCCTCGCTCGACGAGCCCGCGCGCGCGAACGACATGCTGGTCGCGGTCTGCGTGAGGTAGTCGAAGAACCCAAGCGCCGTGGGCGCCACGCGGTAGTGTTCGAGGATGCTCGCGTACTCGAAGTACTGCAGCGCGAACCAGTCGCCCACCCCGGTCGCCAGCATGCCGAAGACAAAACCCCTGGAAAGCTTGACGTTGAGGAAGCGCGATCCGAGCGCATAGCCTACGCCGCTCGCGACGCCGACGAGAATCGCGCCCACCGGCAGGATGCCATTGGCGTAGAGCCCCATGGCGTTGAAGCCGGTGCCGTTGAGCGCCTGCACCAGCAACAGCACGAGCGCCGTGGTCCCGACGCCGCAGGCATAGACGAGGAGCCCGGGGCTGCGCTCCGGCAGAGCGGACGACGTGGCGGCGACAGGTTGATTGGGTGTGCTCATCTGTGGCTCCCGTCGGGAGCTTGGACGCCGCCGCCAACGTTGTCGAGCGGGGAGCGCGCGCTCGAACAGCCCGATGTCCGCAAGGGAGCCTGCGTGCTCGCTCGCCGGAGCGGCACGAGCCTGCGACGGCGGGTGGCACCCGGCGGCGTTCCTGGAGCGCGCGAGCTTGGGCGCGCGCGCAAGAAACGGCGGCGGGTGACAGGCCCCGGCGATGGCAGCCTTGAAGCGGATCAGCAGGTCCTGCTTGACTCGAACGGGCCGCTTCAGAGAAGGCCCCGGCGATGGCAGCCTCGAAGCGGATCAGCAGGTCCTGCTTGACTCGAACGGGCCGCTTCAGAGAAGGACCCGTCGACGGCAATCCTGCAGCTCCTCGTCTCGACGCCAGCGTCTCGCGACGAACGACGCCGCAGTCAGCCCGGAGTCTCGCCCGCCCTACCGCCACCGCCAAAGAACGGCACGCGAGCCTTGACGCGAGCGAGCGCCCGCCGCGGCACCTGCTTCAGCTCCTCACCGACGAGCTTGGCAGTCGCGCGCACATCCGCGAAGCTGACCTCGATCTCGATGGGCATGAATTCCTTGACCACGCCGGTCATCTCGATCTTGCCCGCTTTGAGCGAGATGCGGGTCAGGCGCACGTCGGCCGTCAGGAACTTGCTGATGATCTTCATGCGCTGATCTTCTTGCCCTGATCTTCATGCCCTGATCGTGATGCGCTGATCGTCACAGCGGCGGTCCTTCGAGCGACGTGAGCGAGATGTCGACCCCGATGTCGAGCGCGGCGCGCAGCCGCATGGCGAACTCCTCCATCAACGGCGGCGCCTTGCTCTTCAGGATCGACTGGTAGATGCGCTTGAGCCGCCCGAACGCGTCCACCTCTGCGGCGTACTTGACGAGCACGCCGACGCCGTTCACCGGCTCGAGCTCGAGGTGGATGGTGAGCTTGCCCTTGGCGTCCTTCTCGATGCCCTCGGGCCCGTTCCTGTTTATCTGCGTGTGGATGGTCTCGCCGAGGAACGACCAGCCCTCGGCGGTGATGCGCCAGGGGGCGATGTGCACCACGTGCAGCATCACGCGGCTCGTCACCGAGATGACGCCGAGCTGCACGCCCATGGTGGCCCAGATCTCCTCGCCCTTGAACTCGATCGACTTGAGCGTGGGGATGAGCGTGGCCACCTCGTCGAAGCGGTTGAACAGCGCCCAGGCGTCCTCGAGGCCGCAGGCCACCAGCACTTCGCCGCTCGTCGCGAGCATCAGGACCACCAGGGGTGAATGCGCAGATCTTCCGCCACGGCCTCGGCGGCGATGGCGCCGCACGCTCCCAGGATACCGCCTCCGGGGTGCTGGCTCGCGCCCGCCAGATACAGGCCCTTGATGGGGGTGCGATAGTCCGACAGCTCGGGGAGCGGCCGGAAGGCGTCGAGCTGGTCTTGCGTCATGCGCCCGCCAAAGACGCCACCCTCGCGCATGTTCTCGAGCTTGCGCGGTATGTCGCGCGGCGACAGCGTGCGCATCGCCAGGATGTTGTCGCCGCCCATGTTGGGCGCCACCTCGCGCCAGGCGTCGAGGCAGCGCTTGGCGAACGCCGCAGCGTGCTGGTCCCAGGCGTCGGCGCCGCCGTCCTTCAGGTGGTAGGGCGCGATGGCCCAGCAGAACGCCGTGTGCCGTTCGGGCGGCGCCTGGGAGTGATCGAACAAGGTGGGACAGCAGGCGAACAGGCGCGGCCGCTCGGGCAGACGGCCCAGGCGCACGTCGGCGAACAGCTCATGGAAGTCGGCGGTGCTCTCGAAGCCGACGCCGACCTTGCAGGCGCGGTCGAGGTCGGGCTCGAGCGCGGCGCCGCGGTAGCGCGGCGGCTCGCGCAGCGCCACGTGCACGCCGAACAGCGAGAACTCGTCGGGCTTGTGCGACGCGACGGTCTTCCGGAAGGTCGCCGGCAGGTGCTTCTCGGCCACCAGGTCGAGGAAGGTCTGCTCGATGTCGATGGCGGAGACGACCGCCTTGGTCGCCTTGACGCGCTCACCGGTCTCGAGCACCACGCCCGCGGCGCGGCCGCCCTCGATCACGATCTCGCTGACCCGCAAGGTGCCGCGCAGCTTGCCCTTGGCCGAGATGAGCGCGCGCCACAGCGCATGCGCCAGGTGGTGCGAGCCGCCCTTGGCGAGGTGCGACTGCTCGATGCCGGTGACTACCAGCGGGATCATCATGCCGAGGCCGGCGGAGTCGTAGACCACGCCGCGCGGCACCAAGAGCTGGAACAACAGCGCGGCGCGCGTGGCCTCGTCGACGAAGCCGTCGCAGGCGACGTCGAGCGGCGTGGCGCGCACCATGCGCAAAAACCCGCGCCCCTGCTCGGTCTCCTCGAGCGCGAGCGCCTGCTCCGAGGGCTTGGGCGGCGGCGCATAGAGCGCGGGCATGATCAGGGTGCGGAAGTACTCGTCGTAGCCCTCGGCCATCGCGTTCCAGGCGACGGCGTCGGCATGGCTGCGCCGCTCGATGGCACGGCACGTCTTTTCGACCGTGTCGTACTGCAGAAACGGCCGCCCTTCGCGCAGCGCGAGGCCGAGCTGCACCTCGGGCTTGACGTACTCGATGCCGTAGCGCGCCAGCTCGAGGTCCTTCATGGCCGGCATGATCTCGACCGCGTCGTGAAAGACCGAGGCGAGGTTGTGCAGGAAGCCCGGGATGGTGGTCTCCTCCGTGCACAGGCCGCCGCCCGCCTCGAGGCGCGACTCGAACACGCACACCGACAGGCCGGCACGTTGCAGGTAGTTGGCGCAGATGAGCCCGTTGTGGCCCCCGCCTATCACGACGACGTCGTAGCTCGACTCGACGTGGCTCATACCTTGAACCCCATCGATCGCATGCGCGCGCGCCACTGATCGCGCACCGGCTCCCAGAACTTGTTGCCGACGTGCCGCGTCGTGAGCTTGAGGTCCTCGACGAGGATCTGGAAGCAGTTGTAGCCGGGACCGGCGGTGATGCCGCCGTGCGGGTGGCAGGAGGAGCCGCCGAGGTAGAGGCCCTCGATCGGCGTGCGCATGGTGCCGACGTCCTTGACCGGGCGCCGGTAGATGGCCTGCTTCTGCAAGACCGCCGCGCAGTGAAAGCCGCCGCGGCGCATGTTGATGAGCTTGCGCGAGGTGTCGTACGGCGAATATGCATAGCTGCCGAGGATCTTGTCGCCGGTGATGTTGGGCGCGTACTCGCGCCAGGCGGCGATGCAGCGCTCGGCGTACTCGCCCTTGATCCGGTCCCACGTCGACGGATCCTTGCCGTCGGGCTCATAGGGCACGAACTGCCAGAGGATGGCGGTGTGCTTGCCGGGCGGGGCCTGCGACGGATCGAACAGCGTGTTCACGCCCACCTGCAGGCGCGGCACGCGCGGCAGCTCCCTGCGATCGATCTCGGCGTAGTGCTCGAGCAGCTCCTCGGGGCGCTCGTAGCCGATGTTGATGTTGAAGGTACGATCGATGTCGGGGTTTCCCTTAGCCGCCGTGTAGCGGGGCGCCTCGTCGAGCGCGAGGTGGACGCCGAACAGCACGTCGCCGTGGCCGTAGGTGACGGCATCGACGCGCGCGGGCATGCCCTCGGGGAGCGCGCCCTCGTCGATCATGGTGCGGAAGGTCTGGTGCGGGTCGACGGTCGACACCACGGCATGGCGCGCCGCGATCTTCTCGCCGGTCGTCAGGACCACGCCGGTGGCGCGACCGCCCTCGACCATGATGCGCGCGACCTCGCAGTCCTCGCGCAGGTCGCCGCCCGCCTCGAGCAAGACCCCGCCGAGCAGGTGCGCCAGGTGGTGCGAGCCGCCGCGGCACAGCTGCCAGTTGGTGATGTAGGCGAGGAAGGCGATGCCGAGCGGCGCCAGGCCCGGCTCGCGCACGTCCCAGCCGCCGACGGCCATGTGAAAGAGCAACAGCGCCTGCACGTGCGGGTTCTCGAAGCGCGAGCGCACCAGCTCGACGGCGGACATGGCGGTGACGCCCTGCTTGAACCAGGCGTCGAGCTCGCGCGCGAGGTAGGGCTCGGCACCAGGGTCGTCGATGGGCGGCGAGTAGCCGCTGCCGAGCAGCTCCTCGACGTGGCTCATCATCTGGCCGCGCAGCTCGAGCCAAGCCTCGGCGTCGTGTTTGGAGAAGCGCGCCAGCTCCTCGTAGCTGCGCAACTCGTCGGTGTAGAGCACGAGCGCGCGGCCGTCCTTCATCGGCATGCCGGTGTTGGCCGGCGGGTGCAGGTAGATGGCGCCGCGCTTCTCGAGGTTGAAGTCGGAGAAGGGCGGGAAGAACGGCATGGCGCCGTGGAAATTCGAGTGCAGGTTGTGCAGGAAGCCGGGGATGGTTACCTCTTCGGTGCACAGGCCGCCGCCGAACTCTGCGCGCCGCTCGAGCACGAGCACGTCGACCCCGGCGTGCGCGAGGTAGGCCGCGAGCGTGAGCCCGTTGTGGCCGCCTCCAATGACGATGACGTCGACCGTGCGCATGGACCTTCCGGACTGCCTACCCTGGCGCGTCGTCCCCCTGCACCGACGCACGGCCACCGACGTGTCGCCGGCACGCATGCCACAGCGAAGCAACCGCGAACAGCGGGCAGGCCGCGATCCGACGCGCTTTCCCCGGGTTGCGGCCGCAGATGTGATCCCTGGAGCGAGCCGGATCGAGACACTTTTCGGTGCGTGACCGAGCCGTGATGCGCCGCGCGCAGGCTGTCCTCATGTCGAACCTCCCCCGCGCCGATGCCTCCCCCACCGCGCCAGCCCCGAGGCACGCCTGGGCGGTGACCGTCGGCGAGGAGATCGCGCACGCGGTGACGCACGGGATCGGTGCTCTGTTGTCGGTCGCCGCACTGGTCGTGCTCGTGTTCGCCGCCGTCACCACCGGATCCCCGGTCCACATCGTCGGCTGCGCCGTCTACGGCACCACGCTCTTGCTGCTCTACCTGGCGTCGACGGTCTATCATGCGATGCCGGCGAGCCTGGTGCGGGCCAAGCGCATCCTGCAGCGCTGCGACCACGGCGCCATCTACCTGCTGATCGCCGGCACCTACACGCCGTTCACGCTGTTCGCGCTGCCCGAGCCATGGGGCATGCGGTTGTTCGGGCTGATCTGGGCGCTCGCTGCCTTCGGGCTCTACGTCACGGTGCGCTCGCTGCATGGTATCGAGACCGCGATCTCGATGCGCCGCTACGAACGATTGTCGCTGGTGCTCTACCTGTTGATGGGCTGGTGCGTGCTGCTCGCGGCCAAGCCGCTCGTCGACAGCCTGCCCGGTCCGGACTTCGCGCTCGTGCTCGCCGGCGGCATCGCCTACACCGTCGGGGTCGCGTTCTACGTCCAGCAGAAGAAGTGGATGCACTCCGTCTGGCACGCCTTCGTCATGGCGGGGAGCGGCTTTCACTTCGCCGCGGTGCTCGCGACGCTCGGTCGCTGAGCGCGGCCGCTACCGGAACGCGACCGGCCGATGCGCGGCGATCCAGTCAGCCGTGTCGACGAGCGACTCGGCAAAGAGCCGCGGCTTCCAGCCGAGCTCGGCGGCGGCGCGCGCGCTCGAGTACTCGACCTGGTCGTCGACGTAGTCCTCGAGCATGTCGCGCGACAACAGGCGCGGCTTCTTCAGCGTCTTGTGCAGCAACCAATCCCCTGCCAATGCGAGCGGCAGCAGGGAGCGCGGTACCTCGATCGTCGGCGGTTTCGTGTCGGGGCGAAGCGCACCAAGCTCGCGCGCGATCTCGATGGCGCGCTTGCGCACACCGCTCAGCAGGTAGCGCCCCGAGGCGGACGGGCTCTCGAAGGCCGCGAGATGGGCGGCCGCCACGTCGCGCGTGTCGACGTAGTTGGCGGCGATCGCCACCGTCACCGGCGCCTCGCCGAAGATCATCTGCGCGATCGGTAGCGTGATGGGCGTGTGGCGGGTGAAGCCCGGCCCGAGCAGGCAAGTCGGGTTCAGGCACACCAAGTCGACGCCGATCTGCTGCGCGAGCTGCCCGGCGCGCCGCTCCGCCAGCGTCTTGGCGCGCCCGTAGGCGTTGGTCGCCGCGTCGTTCCAATCCCGCTCGTCGAGCGGGCGATCGGGCCGGCTGCGCGTGCCCACGGCCACAGCGCTCGAGGTCAGGATCACGCGCGCGATACCGGCCTTGTTGGCGGCGCGCAGCGCGTTTTCGGCGCCTTGCACGGCCGGCCGGATGATGGCCTCCGGGTCGTCGGTGACGAAGCGAAACACGGCGGCCAGGTGGAAGAGCGCGTCCATGCCCCCGGCAGCGCGCTCCATGGCCGCGGCGTCGAGGACGTCCGCCTCGACCACCTCGACGCCGAGCTTCTTCAGCGGCGCCGACTTGACGGGGTCGTCGCTGCCGCGCATCGAGGCGCGCACGTGATGACCGCGCGCGACCAACAGCTCGGTGAGCGCGGTGCCGAGGTGACCGGCCGCGCCGGTGACGAGGGCCTTCATGGCAGGAACGCTGGCATCGGGCCGTGCGGCCGACAACGGCGAAAAGCGCCCACCGACCGGCGGAAACTGCCGCTTCGCGCGACCGGTGTTTTTAGTAAGACCTCCCTCGGGAGGCCCCCATGTCGAAGTCCCCGCGCTACCCCGGCATCCGCGTCGTCGCCAACGGCAACCAGCTGATCGCCGCCATGACCGAGGCGCGCGTCGCCGATGCGGGCGTGTTCTATCCGATCACGCCCTCGACCGAGATGGGCGAGCTGTTCCAGCAGGCCTACGCCGAAGGCAAGCTCAACGTGTTCGGCCAACGCACGCTGGCCATCGAGACCGAGGGCGAGCACGCGGCGCAGGGCGGCGCCATCGCCGCGTCGGTCACCGGCAAGCGCGTGGTCAATTTCACGTCGGGGCAGGGCCTGGTCTACGGCCTCGAGCAGTACTACCACGCGCCCGGCAAGCTCTCGACCATGGTGGTGGAGTGCGCGGCGCGCGCGCTCACCAAGCACGCGCTCAACGTCCACTGCGGCCACGACGACTTCTACGCCGCGCTCGACACCGGCTGGATCATCCTGGTCGGCAAGGACGCGCAGCAGGCCGCCGATCAGGCGCTCATCCTTCGCCGCGTCACGGAGCTGGCGCTCAACCCCGGCATCAACGTGCAGGACGGCTTCCTGACGAGCCACCTCGAGCGCACCTTCTTCATGCACGAGCCGGAGCTGATCCGCGAGCTGCTCGGTGCCGCCGACGACGTCATCCCCTGCCCCACCGCCGCGCAGCGCGAGCTGTTCGGCCCGACGCGCCGGCGCGTCCCCGAGGTCATCGACCTCAAGAACCCCGCCGTCATCGGCCCGGTGCAGAACCAAGAGCACTACATGCAAGGCGTGATCGCGCGGCGCAACAACTTCTCGGAGCCGATCCTCGGCTTCCTCGAGGAGTCCTACGCGCGCTTCGCCGAGCTCACCGGTCGCCAGTACGGCCTGCTCACCGAGCACAAGTGCGCGGGCGCCGAGACGGTGTTCCTGTCGCTCGGCTCCGCCGCCGAGAACATCGAGGCCGCGGTCGACTGGATCGAGCGGACCCACGGCGAGCGCGTGGGATCGGTCCACCTCAACGTCGTGCGCCCGTTCCCCGAGGCGGCGCTGGCGCGCGCGCTCGCCGGCAAGAAGAACGTAATCGTGCTCGAGCGCGTCGACGACTCGATGGCGGGCGACAACGCGCTCGCGCGCGACGTGCGCACCACGCTCGGCAAGGCGCTCGAGGCCTGGCGTGCCGCGAGCGAAGGAGGCGCCGCGCCCGGCCCCGGCGCCATCCCCGCCATCGCGCCCGAGGACATCCCGACGCTGTTTCGCGGCAGCTACGGCCTCGGCTCGCGCGACTTCCGCCCCGAGCACATCCTCGGCGCCTGGCAGTACGCCACCGGCAAGGTCGCGCGCACCGACGGCCGGAGCGCCAAGGACGGGGAGCGCTACTTCGTGCTCGGCGTGCCGCACCCGTACGCGGTCAAGTCCGCCTCGGCGCCGTCCTTGCTCCCGGACAAGGCCATCGCGGTGCGCATGCACTCGATCGGCGGCTGGGGGATGATCACCACCGGCAAGAACCTCGGCATGATCATCGGCAACGTCGGCGAGGCCCTGGCGAGGGAGCGCGGCCTGGTCGACGGGAGCGGCTTGCCCGCCGAGGTGCTGCACGTCAGCGCCAACCCGAAGTACGGCTCCGAGAAGAAGGGCGCGCCCACCGCCTACTTCCTGGTGGTCGCACCCGAGCGCATCAGGGTCACCTGCGACCTGCGCCACGTCGACGTCGTGTTGTGCTGCGATCCCAAGGCCTTCACGCACTCGAACCCGCTGCAAGGCATGCAGCAGGGCGGCGCCTTCGTGTGGGAGAGCGACGACACCCCCGAGAAGGCCTGGACGCGCATCCCCCGCGCCTTGCGTCGTGAGGTCGTCGAGAAGGACATCCGTCTGTTCATCCTGCCCGGCTTCGAGATCGCGCGCCGCGCCACCGACCGACCCGACCTGCAGCTGCGCATGCAGGGCAACGCGTTCTTGGGCGCGTTCTTCGCGGTGTCGTCGTTCCTCGCCGACTACCGGATCTCGAAGGACAAGTTCCGCGAGCTGGTGCGCGAGCAGTACGTGAAGAAGTTCGGCCGCCTCGGCGACGCCGTGGTCGCCTCCAACATGCAGGTGATGGACGAGGGCTTCAACCTGGTACGCCCGGTGCCCTACGGCGAGCTGCACGCCGACGACCGCTCGGCGATGCGCGGTACGACGCTGTTGCCGATCGTCGAGACCCTGGACGACGCCGCGACCATCGGCAGCGTGCCGCGCCCGTCGCAGCAGGCGCCGCGTCCGAACCTGACCGCGCGCTCGTACTACGACGGCGAGTTCCGCGCCGGCCTGGGCTACGACCAGCCGGCCTCGGCGCTCGCCTCCGTCGGGGTCATCGCCTCGGCGACCGGCGCCACCCAGTCGAAGTACGTCGCGCGGCGCGCCACCCCGGTGTTCATCGCCGAGAACTGCACGCAGTGCATGGCGTGCATCGCGGCCTGCCCCGACACCGCGCTGCTCAACACCACCCAGGAGCTCTCGACCATCCTCATCACCGCCGTGCGCCACTACGTCTCCGACACCGGCGACCGGGCCAAGCTCGAGGCCGCGCTGCCCGCCCTCGAGGGCGCGGCGCGCGCGCGCATGACCGAGATCGCCAACGCCAACAAGAAGGAGCATTTCGGCGATGTGGTGCGTCCGCTGGTCGAGGGGCTCGCCGAGGTCTCGCACGCGGCGCGCCGGGAGCTGTTGGCCGCGCTCGAAGCGGTGCCGGTGGCCTTCCAGGCGGTGAAGCCGGTGTTCAGCCTGCTCGAGCGGGCCAAGCCCGGCTCGGGCGGCGTCTTCTCCATCGTCGTCAACGACCTGTGCAAGGGCTGCGGCGAGTGCGTGGTCGAGTGCGGCGACAAGGCTGCGCTCAGGATGAGCTCCGACTCCGAGGAGCTGAACGCGCGCGGCCTGTCGGCGCAGGCGTTCTTCGAGCTGTTGCCGCAGACGCCCGCTCGATTCCTCGGCAAGTACGACGACAACGCACCCGAGAAGGCGCGGCCGGCCACGCTGCGAAACCACCTGATGGTGCAGAAGAACTACGGCGCGCTCGTGTCGGGAGACGGCGCCTGCGCGGGCTGCGGCGAGAAGTCCGTGCTGCACACGGTCGCCTCCATCACCGAAGCATACATGCGGCCGATCTATCACGCGCGTGCCGAGCGCCTCGAGCGACGCGCCACCCTCTTGAAGGAGCGCGGCGCCGAGCTGCTCGGCGCGCTCGCGCAGAAGGATCTGGAGGCGCACGCGCTCTACACGCGCGCCATCGCGCACCTGATCCTCGGCCTCGGGGGCGAGAGCGACGCCGACACCGGCAAGCGCATCGCGGCCGCTCCCAAGAAGAGCGATCGCGAGCTGGTCGACGCGCTCGTCACCGTGCTGCGGCAAGACGCATTCAACCATCGCTACCTGCAAGCGGTCGACGGCCGCCTCGCCAACGGCATGGCCGTGATGGCGATGGGCGCGCACACCGGCTGCAACACCGTCTATGGCTCGACGTCGCCTGCGACGCCGCACCCCTACCCCTGGATGAACTCGCTGTTCCAGGACGGCGCGACCATCTCGTGGCTGATGGGCGAGAGCTTCATCATGGACCACGCGCGCCGCTCCGTGATCCCGGAGAGGCTCGCGGACGCGCTGCTCGACAGGCCCGAGCGGCCGCTCGCCAACGACGAGTGGTTCGACCTGTCGCATCTCGACGACACGCGCATGAACGACCGCGAGATCCGCGAGCTGCCGCGCGTGTGGTGCATCGGCGGTGACGGCGGCATGGGCGACATCGGCTTCCAGAACGTCTCCAAGGTGGTGTTGCAGAACCGCCCCAACGTGAAGCTGCTGATGCTCGACACGCAGGTCTACTCGAACACCGGCGGCCAGAACTCCGACTCGTCGGTCCTGACCGGCGGCTTCGACATGAACCAGATGGGCCCGGCCACGCAGGGCAAGCTGACCGAGAAGAAGTCGGCCGCCGAGGCCTTCACGGTCGGCCATGGATCGCCGTTCGTCGCCCAGATCTCGATGGCCGACGAGCAGCGCCTGTACGAGTCGATGCTGCGCGCGCTCGAGTACCGCGGCACCGCCTTCTTCCAGGCGTTCACCACCTGCCAGCCCGAGCACGGCGTCGGCGACGACATGGCGTCGACGCAGGCGCGGCGCGCGCGCGACTCACGCGGCGTGCCGCAGTTCATCTACGACCCGCAGAAGGGCGAGACCAGCGCCGAGGCGCTCGACCTCGGCGGCAACCTCGAGGTCGACCGCGACTGGCGCGAGATCCGACGCGCCAAGGACGGCGGCAAGCACTGGTACACGGTGGCGCACTGGGCCACCACGGAAGCGCGCTTCCGCCGCCACCTCAAGCCCGTCAAGGAGGAGCAGACCAAGAAGCTCACGCACCTCGACGACGTCTTGTGCGCGCTCACCATGGACGATCTGGTGTGGCGCCGCTTCCTCGACGACGAGCACCGCGCGTACGTGCCCGACTTCGGCGTCTTCCTGGTGACCGAGGAGGAGGGCGCGCTAAAGTACTACGCGCTCTCGCGCCAGATGGTGCTGTTCTGCGTCGAGCGGCGCAAGGCGTGGCGCCAGCTGCAGAGCCGCGCCGGCGTGGTCAACAAGGACTACCGGGCGCAGCGCGCGCTCTTGCAGCAGGTCGAGGCGGGCACGCTCTCTCGGGCGGACCTGTGGGCGCGCGGGCGCCAGCTGTTGCTCGAGCTGCGCGACAAGCCGGCGTGACTACCGGTGGGCGCTGCGCATCGAGGCGAGCACGCGCTCGAGGAGCGCGCGCTGCTTGTCGAAGCGGGCGTCGGCCGCCGTCGCGGTGGCGACGACGGTCACGGCACCCACCGTCACCGCGCACGACAGCTGCCGCAGCGCGATGCCGCCGACGGTGACTCGCTGCACGACCTGCCAGCCGGCTCCGAGGCCGCAGGTGAACTCGCCTTCGGACAGGAGCGCCACCTGGGGATCTGCGGCAGCGAGTGCGGCCGACTCCTGCTGGAGCGGGCGGCGCGCATCGGGCTCGCCGAGCGCGAAGCGCACCGAGACCGCTTCGGTCGCCCGCACGGTCCGGTTGGCGCTCGGCGCCGGTCCGAGCTCGGGCGGCGCCACGAACAGCAGCGTCGACTGATCGGCCCAGCCCTCGGGCACGTCGACGATCAAGCCGCCGTGACGAACTTCCACCGGCTCACGTCCCCGTGACGCCGACAGGCGCGCCCAGGTTGACGACGTCGGCGACCGACGCGCTGCGGGCGCGCCGCGCGTCCCCGCGGTCGATGACGGCGGCCAACGCCGAGGTCGCGCTGCCCACGATCGGGATGACGCCGACCCCGACCATGACGAGCTGCTTGCCGGCCGTGCGCAGCAACGTGCTGCCGAGCTCGCGCTCGCCGAGCGCGAACGCGACCACCGACGCGATGGCCGAGGCGAGCGCG
>Ga0154820_1244_pt3 | contig 14176 bp, 15 predicted proteins | sample Rifle2008BG16ft_FD_116124 | JGI IMG/M metagenome (GOLD analysis project Ga0154820, IMG submission 116124) | Deltaproteobacteria bacterium RBG_16_71_12
GGTGGTCGCCGCGGTCGGGCGCGCGCGCCTGATCAAGGGCGACGCCATCAAGCCGGGCGCCGTGGTCATCGACGTCGGTATCAACCGTCAAGACGACGGCAAGCTGTGCGGCGACGTCGACTTCGCCACCGCCAGCGAGGTGGCGGGCGCCATCACGCCGGTGCCGGGCGGGGTCGGCCCCATGACCATCGCCATGCTGATGCAGAACACGCTGACCTCGCACGCGCGGCGGCTCGGCCTCACCTGACCCCCTGCCCCAATCCTGCGAGGACGCGACATGGCACCGAAGCGAACGCCCCTCTACGACGCGCACGTCGCCGCCGGCGCCACCATGGTCGACTTCGCCGGCTTCGAGATGCCGGTGCGCTACTCGTCGGAGCGCGAGGAGCACCTGGCGGTGCGCACGGGCGTCGGCGTCTTCGACGTCAGCCACATGGGCGAGGTGTTCGTCGAGGGCGAGGGCGCGCTCGCCTTCGTGCGCGGCCTGGTCACCAACGACGCGGCCATGGTCGTCGACGGCCAGGCCATGTACGCCGGCCTGCTGACCGAGCGCGGCACCTTCATCGACGACGTCATCGTCTATCGCTTCTCGCCCACGCGCTTCCTGGTGTGCGTCAACGCGTCGAACCAGGACAAGGACTTCGCCTGGATCGCGGCGCAGGCGAAAGAGCGGGCGCCGGCGCTCACGGTCACCAACCAGGGCGCGCTCTGGTCGCAGCTCGCCGTGCAAGGGCCGAAGGCGGTCGACGCCGTCGCCTCGCTGTGCGGCGAGGGCGTGCGCGGCATCGGCGGCTATCACTTCCAACAGGGCAAGATCCTCGGCGAGGACGGCATCATCGCGCGCACCGGCTACACCGGTGAGGACGGCTTCGAGCTGTACGTCAAGAACGCGCACGCCAAGAAAGTGTGGGACGCGGTGATCGCCGCCGGCGCTCTGCCCTGCGGGCTCGCAGCCCGCGACACGCTGCGCCTCGAGGCCGGCATGTGCCTGTACGGCAACGACATCGACGACGAGCACACGCCGCTCGAAGCGAACCTCGGATGGATCGTCAAGCTGCCCGAGCCCGGGCGTGAGCGCGCGCCGTTCGTCGGCATGGACGTGCTCGTCAAGCAGAAGGCCGAGGGCGTCACGCGCCTGTTGCGCGGCCTCGAGCTGGTCGACCGCGGCATCGCGCGCCACGGCTACACGGTGCACGACGAGGGCGGCGCCCAGATCGGCGTGGTCACGTCGGGGACGCAGACGCCGTTCCTCAACAAGGCGATCGCGATGGCCTACCTCGATCGCGCGCATGCCGAGCTCGGCCACGCCGTCTTCGTCGACGTGCGCGGCAAGAAGCTCAAGGCCACCGTCGTCAAGCTGCCCTTCTACCGCCGGCCCAGCGCCGCCAAGGCGTGACCGCCGCCAATGTCTGCAACCCGGAAACGGCCGAGGAGAGACCATGTCGAACGTTCCGAGCGATCGCCGCTACACCGAAGAGCACGAGTGGGCCAAGCTGCAGGGTGACGTCGTCGTCATCGGCATCACCGACCACGCCCAGGCCTCGCTCGGCGACGTGGTCTTCCTCGAGCTGCCCGAGCCCGGCAAGAAGATCACCAAGGGCAAGGCCTTCGGCGTCATCGAGAGCGTCAAGGCGGCGAGCGATCTGTATGCGCCGCTCGACGGCGAGGTGGTCGACGTCAACGGACCCCTGGTGGCGGCACCCGAGGGCGTCAACAAGGATCCCTACGACGCCTCGTGGATGATCAAGGTCAAGCCGGCTGACGCCGCGGCCTACGACGCGCTGATGGACGCCGCCGGCTACACGGCGCTGTTGCAAAAGACCGCCAAGTAGCCCGACAGACCATCAGGAGCCGCAGATGGAGACGCGTCATCACCCCGCGCAGTTCGTCGATCGTCACGTCGGGCTCGACGACGCCGACATCGCCGACATGATCCGGTTGCTCGGGCTTCCTTCGCTCGACGCGCTCATCGACGAGACGGTGCCGAAGGGCATCCGGCTCGCAGCACCGCTCTCCCTGCCCGGCCCCGTCGCCGAGCACGAGCTGCTCGCCGAGCTCTGCGCCCTCGCGGGCAAGAACCGCATCACCAGGTCGATGATCGGCGCCGGCTACGCCGACTGCATCACGCCGTCGCCGATCCTGCGAAACATCCTCGAGAACCCGGCCTGGTACACGGCCTACACGCCGTACCAGGCGGAGATCTCGCAGGGCCGCCTCGAGGCGCTGCTCAACTTCCAGACCATGGTGTGCGACCTGACCGGCATGGAGGTGTCGAACGCCTCGCTGCTCGACGAGGGCACCGCCGCCGCCGAGGCCGTGACCATGGTGCACCGCCTGCGCGGCGAGGACGCGCCGCAGCGCTTCTTCGTCGACGCCGGCTGCCACCCGCAGACCGTCGCCGTCATCAAGGGCCGCGCCGAGCCCGTCGGCATCGAGATCGTCGTCGGCGAGCCCGCGAGCTACGACGCGGCAGGATCTTGCCTCGGCGCGCTCGTGCAGATCCCCTCGACCGAGGGCCGCCTGTGGGACGCGCGCGCGCTCATCGAGCGCGCGCATCAGGCGCGGCAGCTCGTCGTGGTCGCCACCGACCTGCTCGCCTGCGCGCTCGTTGCGCCCCCCGGTGAGCTCGGCGCCGACGTCGTCATCGGCTCCACGCAGCGCTTCGGGGTGCCGCTCGGCTTCGGCGGGCCGCACGCCGCGTTCCTCGCCACCAAGCACGCGCACGTGCGCCAGATGCCCGGCCGCCTGATCGGCGTCTCGACCGACGCGCAGGGCAGGCGCGCGCTGCGCATGGCGCTGCAGACGCGCGAGCAGCACATCCGTCGCGAGAAGGCGACCTCGAACGTGTGCACCGCGCAGGTGCTGCTCGCGGTGCTCGCGTCGATGTACGCGGTCTATCACGGGCCCGCCGGCATCAAGGCGATCGCCGAGCGCGTCCATGGGCTCGCCAAGGGGCTCGCCGACCAGCTGGCGGCGCGCGCCTACCTGCCGAAGCATGCGTGCTTCTTCGACACCGTCGTCGTCGATGCCGGGCCGGCGGCGCAGAAGATCTGGGAGGCCGCGCGCGCGCGCGGCGTCACGCTGCGCCGCTTCTCCGGCTCGCTCCTCGGCGTCGCGCTCGACGAGACCACCACCGGCGCCGACGTCGACCTGGTGGTCGAGAGCTTCGCGACGGGCGGCACCGGCCCCGCCAAGGGCACCGTCGACCTGCGCTGGCCGCGTGAGCTGGTGCGCACGTCGAGCTTCCTGACGCACGACGTGTTCAACAGCCACCACAGCGAGCACGAGCTGCTGCGCTACATCAAGTCGCTCGAGCTGAAGGACTACTCGCTGGTGCACGGCATGATCCCGCTCGGCTCGTGCACCATGAAGCTGAACGCGGCCACCGAGATGCTGCCCGTCACCTGGCCCGAGTGGGGCAAGCTGCACCCGTTCTGCCCGGCCGAGGACCACGCGGGCTACGACGTCATCGTGCGCGACCTCGAGCGCTGGCTCGCGGAGATCACGGGCTTCGCCGCGACGTCCTTGCAGCCGAACGCCGGCTCGCAGGGCGAGCTCGCGGGCATGCTGGTGATCCGCGCGTACCACAAGAGCCGCGGCCAGGCCGAGCGCGACGTGGTGCTGATCCCGCGCTCCGCGCACGGCACCAACCCGGCGAGCGCGGTGATGGCCGGGCTCAAGGTGGTGGTGGTCGAGACCGACGCGCGCGGCAACATCGACGTCGAGGATCTGCGCGCCAAGGTGCGCGAGCATGCCGCCAAGCTGTGCGCGCTGATGGTGACCTATCCATCGACGCACGGCGTGTTCGAGGACGGCATCCAGGAGATGTGCCAGCTCGTCCACGACGCGGGCGGCCAGATCTACATGGACGGCGCCAACATGAACGCGCAGGTCGGGCTCACGCGGCCGGGCACCATCGGCGCCGACGTAGCCCACCTGAACCTGCACAAGACCTTCGCCATCCCGCACGGCGGCGGCGGCCCGGGCGTGGGCCCCATCTGCGTGGCCGCTCACCTCGCGCCGTTCCTGCCGGGGCACCCCTGCGCCGACGTCGGCGGCAAGCAGGCCGTGCCTGCCATCTCGGCGGCGCCGTGGGGCAGCGCGTCGGTGGCGCTGATCTCGTGGGCGTACATCAAGCTGATGGGCGCCGAGGGGCTCACCCATGCGACCAAGCTCGCCATCCTGTCGGCCAACTACGTCGCCAAGCGCCTCGAGCGGCACTTCCCGACCGTCTACGCCGGGCGTAGCGGGCGCGTGGCGCACGAGTGCATCCTCGAGCTGCGGCCGCTCAAGGAGAGCGCGGGCATCGAGGCGGAGGACGTCGCCAAGCGGCTGATGGACTACGGCTTCCACGCGCCCACGCTGAGCTTCCCGGTGCCGGGGACCTTGATGGTGGAGCCGACCGAGAGCGAGCCCAAGGCCGAGCTCGACCGCTTCGTCGACGCGCTCGTCGCGATCCGCGCGGAGATCGACGAGGTGCAGAGCGGTGCGCAGCCGCGCGAGGGCAACGTGCTGAAGAGCGCGCCGCACACGATGCACGTGGTGTGCGCCGACGAGTGGACGCGACCGTACTCACGCGAGAAGGCGGCGTTCCCGACGGCCTGGACGCGCAAGAGCAAGCTGTGGCCCGCGGTGGGAAGGCTCAACAACGTCGCGGGCGATCGGAAGCTCGTGTGCCTGTGCCCGCCGGTCGAGGGTTAGGGTAGAGAGCCGCCCCCGTCGTCGGCGTGCAGGGCACCGGCGATGGGCAGCATCCACTCCGGCGTCGGCCCGTAGCGTCTGGTGACGCTGCCCTTGCTCGCGCGCAGCACCAGCCTCGGGTCCGCGCCGTCGACCGAGTTGTCATAGAGGTAGAGCCGGTCGACATCCAATGCGACCTCGGCGCAGTTTGCGATCGACTTCACGTATCGATCGATGATCTTCGTGATAGGGACATCGTGCCCACCCTGCTGGACGCGGCGCGCGACGCGAGCCGCGTTGATCGACGGCTCGGCGGTCCCGACGAAGAAGAGGCGCACGAAGTAGCCAGCATCGAGCGCGTCATAGACGAACGTGACCTTGTCGCGCGCCGAGAACACCGTCTCGAACGCGAGATCTTGGCGCGAGGCGATCGCATGTTTTCGGCGCCGATCTGCCTCGGTCGCCGCCTTCAACACCGCATCCGGCGAGTTCCAATCGCCGAAGACGTCGCGGGCGATGTTGTCGGGGTTGACGTACTCACAACCGTGGAACCACTCGTGGCGGAGTCCGCGCTCCGTGACGGTGGTCTTTCCGGAGCCGTTTGGGCCGGCGACGACGAGGAGCCTCGGCCGCTCAAGATCCGGCATTGGAGGCACCCGAGCGCCGGGTCGAGCGCGCGCGGCGCGCCGCCAGACGCTCGTTCACGGCAGCCCGGATCTGGTTCTTGAGCGCCACGGCGGCGAGGTCGCGCCTGCGCACCGCCTCGTCGCGCGCTTCGCGCATGACCAGCGCGAGCTCCTCGTCGGTCGGCTCGTTGTCCGGCGCCATGATGTCGGTGCGTGGTGCCTGCATTCGCTGGTCCGAAGGAGGAGGATAGCGCACCGCGGCAGGGTCCGCGAGCAGCGCGCACATGCGAACGGGATGGTCTCCGGCACGCTGCCGCGCGCGATCGACGTGCTCAATCGCGCGCCCCACCTGCCCGACGGTTGCAATCACCGGTTCGCTGTCGTGCCCTTCCGCGCGCGCGCGTTCGGTCGCCCCTTCGCCTTGGGGGCCTTTCGCTTCGAGCGCGCCGAGGTCGTCGGCGGAGCCGGCTTCGCTGGCGCCGCCGCGGCCGCCGCCGTCGATCGCGCCTTCGCCGCGCCGCGCCGCTTCCCCGTTCCCTTCGGCGTCGGCGCCGCCTTGGCCATGGGCTCCTTGTTGGTTTCGCCCAGCTCGAGCCCGAACAGCTCGGAGAGGCCGCCCGATGCCAGCACCTTGTCCTTGGCCGGGCCCTTCTTCGACAGGGGCAGCGCCCCGCCCGCCTTGGCGACGAGATCCTGCTCGTCGACCCGGCGCAGCCTGAAGAGCAGCTCGGGTCTCTCGTCGAGCCGCGCGCCGACGCCGTAGAGCACGGCCGCGACGTGCTTGCACATCGAGGCCCAGTCCGGGCAGCTGCACTTGAACTTGATCTCGGCCGGCGCTGGGAACAGGCCAGTTCTCTGTTGGCAGATGCGCTCCATCACGCCTTTCGAGAAGCGCCCCTGCAGGAGCTCGACGAGCGAGTCGATGGCGTCGGCGCAGTCGGTACAGATTGCGCTCCAGCGGGCCTCGGGCACCGCCGAGACCTTGACGGTCACCCGGTAGAGCTCCGAGCCGCTCACCATGGCGCGGACATCGCCAGGGGCGATCTGCAGGTCGACCACCGAGCCGTTGCGCACGTAGGTCCGCCCGCGCGGCACGCGGTTCGCGTAGTCGCTGTAGCCCTCGAGGTTGTCGCACCACGCCTTGCCCCAGAAGGTGCTCGCGATGGTGCGCCCCTCGATCACCACCGGCGACACCGGGTGACCCTGCTTCGCCAGCTTCTGCACCTCGCGCTCGGCGTTGCGGCGCCGTTGCGCCACGGACACATAGGGTCTCCAGCCGTAGTTGTCGTAAAAGGCCATGTCTCACTCCTTGATCGCGGTGTTGAGATCGAGGGCGACGAGCCGCATGAGCTCGTCGTCACCCAGCTCGGTCAGGTTCAGCTCGGCGCCGCCTTCCAACAGCTCCCGCGAGAGCTGGTTCTTCGACTCGATGAGCAGGTCGATCTTCTCTTCGACCGTGCCACGGCAGACGAACTTGTGGACCAGCACGTTCTTGGTCTGCCCGATGCGGAAGGCGCGGTCGGTCGCCTGGTTCTCGACCGCCGGGTTCCACCAGCGATCGAAGTGGATCACATGCGAGGCGGCGGTCAGGTTGAGCCCGGTGCCGCCCGCCTTGAGCGAGAGCACGAAGAAGGGCACCGCCTCGTCTTCCTGGAAGCGGCGCACCAGGTCTTTGCGCTTCTTCACCTCGGTATCGCCGTGCAGCACCAGGCCCGGTTTCCCGAAGACGCCGCCGAGAAACGACGCGAGCGGTGCGGTGACCTCGCGGAACTGGCTGAAGACCAGCACCTTCTCCTGCTTGCTCGCGACTACCTCGCAAAGCTCTCGCAGGCGCGCCCACTTGCCGCTGTCGTCCTCGGCCCAGGCGCCGTCGCCGAGCCACTGCGAGGGGTGGTTGCAGATCTGCTTGAGGCGCATGAGCAGGGCGAGCACCGCGCCTTTGCGTTCGATCCCCTCGGCGTCGGCGAGCTGTTTTTCCAGGTCCTTCACCGCCTGCTGGTAGAGCGCGGCCTGCCTGCGGCTGAGCTGGCAGTACGCCTTGAGCTCGGTCTTGTCGGGCAAATCCGAGATGACGCGCCGGTCGGTCTTGAGGCGCCGCAGGATGTAGGGGCGCACGAGGTCACGCAGGGGGCCGTAGGGGTTCTTCGGCTGGTCGGAGAGACCCTTGGTGTAGCTCGTGAACTGCTTGGCCGAGCCGAGCAGCCCAGGGTTCAGGAAGTCGAAGATCGACCACAGGTCGCCGAGCCGGTTCTCCACCGGCGTGCCGGTGAGCGCGATGCGCGCCCGCGCCTGCAGCTTCTTGGCCGCGCGCGTCTGCTTGGCGCCCGGGTTCTTGATCGCCTGGGCCTCGTCGAGCACCACCAGGTTCCACGACGTGGCCGTAAGCCAGGAAAGGCGCGACAGCGACCCGTAGCTCGTGATCACGAGATCAACGTCGTGCAGCCTGGAGCCATCGAGCGCCTTCAGCTCATCGCGGGCGGTGACCGAGCTGTGCGCGATCACGGTCTTGAGCCCGGGCGCGAAGCGCTCGATCTCGCCCGCCCAATTGGCGAGCAGCGAGGCGGGGGCCACGAGCACGCTCGGCTGTCGCGCCCCGCCCTGCGCGCGCCGGAGCACGAGCAGGAGCGAGAGCACCTGGATGGTCTTGCCGAGGCCCATGTCGTCGGCGAGGCAGGCGCCGAGGCCGAGGCGCGAGAGCAGGTGGAGCCAGCGGACGCCCACCTGCTGATAGGGCCGCAGCGTCCCGTGCAGCTCGCGCCCGGGATCGACCTTGGCGAGCTCCTCGGGCGAGCGCAGCCCCTTGAGCGTCTCGGCGAGCCAAGGGCCGGCGAGCACGCGCGACCATTCGGCATCGGCGCTGGTCGCCTCGCCGTCCGCGGTGACGTCGGCGCCGGCGAGCATGCGCAGCGCCTCGCCGAACGAGAGGCCGCCGCTCGACGCGAGCCGCTCCGCTTGCCGGAACCGGCCCATCATCCGCTCGAGCCGCTCGCGGTCGACCTCGACCCACTGGCCGCGGATCAGGGCGAGCCCCCTGGTTCCGGCCAGGATCTCGTCGACCTCGGCCTTCGTGAGCGTCTGACCGTCGAGCGTGACCTCCATGCGGAAGTCGAGCACCGCGTCGGTGCCGAGGGTGGACGGGGGCGTGGTCCCAACCGTGGCGGTCACCTGCGGTTTCGCCGGGCGGCGCATGGGCCACGTCGCCGGCATACGCACCACGACGCCGGCGCGCTCGAGCTGTTCGACGTCGCCGAGGAAACGAAACGCCTGTTGGGGCGACCAACGCAGCGGGTGAAAGATCTCGCCTGCGTCCACCATGCGCTTGAGCCAGTCGCAGCCCTCGGCGGCGCGCTGCACCGGCAGGAGCAGCGAGAGCAGCTTGTCCTTGTTGGACGCGCCGGCGTACTCGCGCAGCGCCTGGCCGAGAGGGGTGTGCTGGGCCTTGCCGTGCTCGGAGAGGCGATCGGTGTAGGTCGCGAGGAAGGCGAAGGGTGCATCCTCGTCCTTGCGGTTCTCGGCGAGGTTGAAGTGGACGCGACCGACGACGTTCCACGCCGGGTTCAGTCCCTTGAGGTACTCCGGCAACGACGTCCTCGCCGCGGAGAAGGCGGTCGCGAACGCATCGCCGAGAGCACTCCACAGCTCGCGCAGGACCTCGACCGTGAGGTACTCGGCGCCGGGCATGAGGGGCGCGGCGGCGGCCAGCGCGTCGAGGTCGACGGGGGGCGGCGGCGGGTCGAGCTGGCGCGCGCCGGTGGCGGTCTTGGTGTCGGGCCTGGTGTCGGGCCTGGTGTCGGGCCTGATGCAGAGCGCGGTGACGAAGCGGCTGCCAAGCTCGCGCCAGTAGCTGAAGGCCGGGGGCAGGACCTGGCCCACCTCGGCGGCGCCGAGCTGGAGCAGGCCATGCCCCGACCCGCGCGCGAACGACTGCTCGATGCGCTCCGCGAGCGCCGGCTCGAGCGCGGGGACGTCGTCTTGCTGCGCCACCACGAGGCGTCCGTGGGGCGTGAGCGATGGGGTCAGTCGAGTGTCCATGACCGCGACCAGCTGCTATCGCCTCTGCTCGCGGAAGGCAGCGGGTGTCGCGTTCCGACCGGACCTCTACAGCTCGGGCCAGGGCTTCAACCGTCGGGGACGGGGGGGCACCAAGCGGCCACCGATGCGCGGCATCGGGCATCACACGTCGACTGTCGGGCGTCACTGACCCGATCAGGGGCGCCACAGGACCAGGGCGCGGTGCTTGGCGATGCGCGCGAAGTCTCGGTCCGTGGTCAGCAGGGTCAGATCGTGGCGGATGCAGAGCTGGGCGATGAGCGCGTCAACCGTCGTCACCGCGATCCCGCGCCGACGGCAATCGTTGCGCAGATCCGCAGCGGCGATGTGATCGAGACGGTCGGGCGTCACCAGCGGCACCGCCGCGAAGCGCTCGACGATGCGGCCGCGCGCGCGCGGCCCGTGGAATCCCTGCAGGAGCTCCTGCAGCACCAGGCCGGTTGTCACTACGCGGCCATCGGTGAGCGCGGCGACCAGCGCCTGCACCTCGTCGACGTCGTCCTTGCCGTCGTGCCGCATCGCCAGCGACCACACGCTGGTATCGACGAACAGGCTCAACGGCGCGACCGCTCGGCCTTGTAGTCGTACGTGACGTCCCATTCGAGCGCGCCGAACAGCTCAAGGAGCCGCTTTTGCTCGTGGCGCGCGACGAACTCGGTAAGTGCCTTGGTGACCGCGGCCTTCTTGGTCTTCTCGCCGCTGACGGCGAGAGCACGTTCGAGGAGCTTCGGGTTGATCGCCAGGTTGGTGGCCATGTGCAAAAGGCTACACACTCCATCGCACAACGCCAATGCTCGCCGGGCTCGATAGCCGTGGCAAGTCTGGCCTGGTCATGTTCCCTGACCCAGGGGGATCCCTTGGCCAGGGACTTCGGCCACGCGGGTGGGGCAGGATCGGATCACCCGGACCGCAGGGCCGCCGGCCTACGCTCGCGCTCGACCTGCACGTCGAACCGGCGCCCAAAAAGGTCGCCCGCTTGCCGAGCTCGATAGACCTGGCTAACCTGACCTGGTCATGAAGCCCGTGCCCATCCACAAGGCGAAGACCACGCTCTCTCGTCTGGTCGCGCGCGCCTGCGCCGGCGAAGAGGTCATCATCGCTCGCGGCAAGCGGCCCGTGGTGAAGCTGGTGCCGATCGACAGCGCCGAGCCGCAGCGGAAATTCGGCGCGCTGCGCGGAGTGGTGGTGGTCGATGACAGCTTCTTCGACGAGCTGCCGGACGACGAGCTGGCTGCCTGGAGCACGTGAGCGTGCGGCTCCTCCTCGATACCCACGCGCTGCTGTGGTGGGTGGCTGGTGACGCCCGGCTATCGCGCAAGGCAAGGGCGGCGATCGGCGCCGCGGACAACGACGTGCATGTCAGCGCCGCCTCCGCTTGGGAGATCAGCACCAAGTTCCGGCTCGGCAAGCTCCCCGGGGTCGCCGCCATCGTCGACGATCTCGCCGCCGTGCTGGCGTCGCAGGCGTTTCAGTCGATGCCGATCACCGTGCCGCATGCCCAGGCGGCCGGCCTGCTCGCGGGTCAGCACCGGGACCCCTTCGACCGCATGCTGATCGCGCAGGCGCAGGCCGAGCAGATGACGCTGGTGAGCAACGAGGCGCTCTTCGATCGTTACGGCGTGCGCCGCCTTTGGTGAGCGCGTGGGCGGATGTGGCGGCGCGGGAGGAGCCGCGCGGCACGCTAGCGAGCTCGACGCCCGCGCGCCTTGACGTGCGGCCGCACCCACTGTTCGAACCACCGCTCGGCGAGCGTCCGGTGGCGCTTCGATGGGATGCGCGCGAGCCAGCCGCGGGCCTCTGGTAGCGAGAACCCTGCCGGCAGCTCGATCTCGGGGAGCGCCGCGAACAGCCGGCTCTTGCCGCCGCTCAAGTAGGCGACGTCGGCCAGCGCTTTCTCCGCGGTGGCGAGCTTCACGCCCCCCGCGACGATCTCGAAGCCTCCGAAGAGCTCAGGCGCAACACGATGCAGCGAATAGTCGCCGACGCTCGTGTGGTAGCGCTTGGTCTTGCCGAGGGTGACGGCGTAGATGGTCGACGGGATCTGCTCGATGACGCCGCGCCGATAGAGGGCGGTCTGCAGCGAGACGTAGCTCGGTGACGGCGCGCTCAGGTGCTCGGGCAGGAGGAGGGGGTCGACCTCGACGTCGAGCGACCACAATCCGCGACGTAACGGCACTACCAGCCCATGTCGCGCCAAGGCCGCCAGGGTCTGGCTCGCGCCCGCGGTGGTGCCGCGAAAGAGCGCGCGCCCGTCGGCGGTGGTGAACACGGGGGTGCCGAGGCGACGCAACCGGGAGAGCGCGATGGCCGCGTTCATCGCGCCATCCGCTCCAGGGTGTCGGCGACGTGCAGCTGCATCGCCTCCCACGCGTCACGCGAGCGATAGAGAGGCTGCTCCGACGGTTCGAGATAGGCCACCACCTTGGCGACGTAGTCGCCATGTGCGATCGACAGCGCGCGGTCGCGTGCTTGCGCAAGCTCAGAAGCGAGGCCGCTGAGCTTCGGCAGGTCGCGACCGGCCCTGGTCGCGAGGAGATCCAGGTCGAACACGTCCCGGGCTTGCGCGATCTCCCGGTCGGCGAGGGCCACGACCTTCTGCCGGAGCGCTGCGCCGATGAGGTAGTGGCGCGCCTGCACGGTCGGCAGACGGTAGCCGTCGAGCAGGCGTCGATCCACGGTGTGAAGCTCGGCATCGCCCGCCGCACCCCGGCGCGAGATCTCCACCTTGGTGGGGAGCACGGCGCCGCGCGCGGTGCGCAGCTGCACCTTCCAGCGCTGCACGGTGTCCGTCTGCTTGGGGGCGCTGCTGTCGGCGACGCTCAAGCCGGCAGCGGCGAGCTGGCGCGCGAGCACCGTGCCGGACAGCGCCTTGTCGACGTTCCTCTTGAGGGTGTGTCGCGCGATGACATCGACGTCGAGGTCGAGATCCTCCGAGTAGCGCGGGCTGCCGAAGAAGAAGCGCAGGTTGCAGCCACCCTTGACCGTCAGGTGCGCCTTCTCCGCGGGGGCCGACAGGAGCGTGCGCAGGAGGGCGAGGTGGAAGACCTCGACGGCGGCGCGATCGGAGAGGGCCGGCTCGGGGTGGGGCACGGGTTGATGATTACGGTTTCATGCGTCTTATTGCAACTTTCGGCATTCATTTTCCACGCGAACGACGTCAAACGCCAGTGCCGGGTGACGAAAATCGCCCGTGCCGGTGCTCGCCAACGTGAACGGCCGCGCGGATCGTCAGCTGCGCAGCCTGAACAGCGCGGAGTGGACGCTGCCGTCGACGAGCTCGAGCTCGAAGCGCGCGCAGCCGGCGACCTTGGGCGTCTTCCATACGTAGGTGTAGGTGTCGCTGGCGGCGTCGTAGTGAAGCCCGCCCTGGCTCGAGGCCGGCAGCGTCTCCACGAGCAGGTGCTCGACCGCGCCGCACTCGCCGGCTGCTGGCACCACACGCACGCTCGCCACGACGTCGAAGCCTTGATCGCCGCCGAGGCTGAACTTGGCGGGGACCGCGGCGCCGGCCTTGACGACGTTGACCACGCCCTGCCCCATCTCGATGGGCGAGAAGAAGCCGTCGAACGCGAACGCGAAGCCGGTGCGCACCCCCAGGTTCCAGGCGGACAGGTGGTCGGTGAAGATGCGCAACTCGACGTCGCCGTCGCCGAGCGCGGTGCGGGCGTCGACGCAGGGGCGCGCGCCGCCGTTGGCGGAGCAGTCCGGCACCAGGGTGGCGCCGCGGAAGATGTCGATGATGGCCGGCGGTGCTGGCACCACGCTGGCGTCGACCAGGATGGTGAGCTCGAGCTCGCTTGGGGCCGCGCCGTCGGGTGCGAAGGTGATGTCGAGCTCGTTGCCGAGGAACTCCCAGCCGGCCGGCGCCGGGGTGTCGATGGGCCCGACCACGATCTGCATGGTGCCCGGCTCGCTCGAAGCCACGGCCACCTCGATGGGATCGATCGAGGTGGCGCCGTCGGCGGCGACGTCGGTGGTCACGGTGCCGCCGGTGCTCGGGATGGTGCCGGTGAATTCCTTCTCGACGCCGAACGCGACGCCGACCAGCATGGGCTCTGTTTCAGGCGTCAGTTGGCCGTAGTTGCCCACCTGATCGACGGAGAGGAAGTACACCGCCTGCCAGAGGCCCGCCTCGGCGTAGCGCGGCACCACCATGTCGGCCTCGAGGATGGCGCCGAGCGCATCACCGCTCGTGGGCGCATACACCGCATCGACGAACTGGTTGCCGGAGGGGGACACGAAGCGCGCCTGGATGGGGGATGAGCACAGGTATGGCGTGCATGAGGTGTAGAGGCCCGACAGGTCGTCGGTCATGGTCGCGGTGGTGTGGACGATGGCGGGGCCGGTGGTGACGTCGAACGGGCCTTGCTCGACCGAGAGTGACACGAGCACGGGCGGCGTCACGTCGGAGGTGCCGGTCAGCTCGAAGCTGGCGGCGGCGACGGCGGGGGCGTTGGCGGGCACGAGGTACGTCCAGTTGCCAGCGAGGTCCGAGGCGAGGAAGTACGCCGCGTTCCACGTGCCCGCCTCGGCGTAGCGGGCGACGCTCACGACCGCCTCGAACGATCCGTTCAACGCGTCGCCGCCCGTCAACTCGAAGAGCGCGTCGACGAATTGCCGGCTCGATGGCGACACGAAGCGTGCTTGGAGCACACCTTTCTCACCCCAGTCCTTCCTTGGCGGAGGGTTTCTTGGGCTGGCTTTTCGGCGGCTTGGCGCTGAAACGCGCAGCACGTCGCTGCTCGGCAGTGAGCGGGCCGGCGATCTCCCACGCCGTGGACGCGTCCTCGGTGCGCCGGCGCACGACCTTGAGGCCGTTC
>Ga0154820_1194_pt2 | contig 14161 bp, 10 predicted proteins | sample Rifle2008BG16ft_FD_116124 | JGI IMG/M metagenome (GOLD analysis project Ga0154820, IMG submission 116124) | Deltaproteobacteria bacterium RBG_16_71_12
CCTCGCCCTCGCCCTCGCCCTCGCCCTCACCTTCGCCCTCGCCTTCACCCTCGCCTTCACCCTCGCCTTCACCCTCGCCTTCACCCTCGCCTTCACCCTCGCCTTCGCCTTCCTGGGCGACCCCGACGCAGACGTCCCGTGAGCAGACCGCGCCGTCGGGGCAGTCGCTGTCGTCGACGCACGCCAGGCTGACGCCGGTCGTCGGGCACGCGGCGATGAGTGCGGACGCCACCAGCGCCACGAGCAAGCACGTTGCACGCATCCGCCTAGTGTACGTCGCACGCGCGCAAACGCGATCATTCCGCAGCGCACCTTCCACCACACGGTATCGACTGCGCCCGTCCGTTCGGTGCACCATGCGCCGATGCAACAGCGACACGTCTTCGGCACCACCGACGCGCTCGCAGCCGAGCTGCTGCGCCTCACGGTCGAAGCGGCGGCGGCGGCCGTGGCGGCGCGAGGGCGATTCACGGTCGCGCTGACCGGTGGATCGGCAGCCGAGCTGTGCTACCCGGTGCTCGCGCAGGCGCCGCTGCCCTGGCCGCAGGTGCACGTGTTCTTCGGCGACGAGCGCTGCGTGCCCCCGGATCACGCCGACAGCAACTATGCGCTCGCGGCGCGCACGCTGTTGTCACGCGTGCCGCTGCCGGGCGCGAACATCCATCGCATGCGCGGTGAGATCGAGCCCGCCGCCGCGGCCGCCGAGTACCGGGCGACGCTGCACGAGGTCGCGGGCGGCGCGCTCGACGTCGTGCACCTCGGCATGGGCCCCGACGGGCATGTGTGCTCCCTGTTCCCGGGCCATGCGCTGCTCGCGAGCGATCGTGCGGTCGACGCCGTCGTCGACTCGCCCAAGCCGCCCGCCGCGCGCGTGACGCTGACGCTGCGGGCGCTCGCCGAGGCGCGCGCGCTCTGGTTCATCGTCGTGGGCGCGGCCAAGGCCGATGCGGTGCGCGCCGCGCTGCTCGACCCGGCTTCGTCGCTGCCGGCGGCGCAGGCGAGCCGGGCGGGCCGCGACGTGTGCTGGCTGCTCGACGCCGCCGCCGCCGCGCACCTCAAGGGATGACCGCGAGTTGTACGCCGTGCGCCGCCGCGCTACTCGTCGCCACGTATCGTCGCCAGCCTGTCGTCGCAAACCTGGAGTGACCATGCCGCTCTCGCCTCCCGCCCCCGGCTCCGCCGACGTCGGCCTGGTCGGCCTCGCCGTCATGGGTCAGAACCTCGTGCTCAACATGGCGGACCACGGCTTCAAGGTCGCGGTCTACAACCGCACGACCGCGGTCACCGAGCGCTTCGTCGCGGCCAACCCTGCCTCGGTGTTCGGCGCGCGCGCTGGTGGCTTGGTGCCGGCAGCCGACGTCAAGGACTTCGTCCGCTCGATCAAGCGGCCGCGGCGCATCGTCATCCTGGTGAAAGCGGGTGGGCCGACCGACGCGGTCATCGACTCGCTGGTGCCGCACCTCGAGCAGGGCGATGTCGTCGTCGACGGTGGCAACGCGTTGTTCACCGACACCATCCGGCGTGAGGCTGCGCTCGCCGCCAAGGGGTTGTTCTTCATCGGCAGCGGTGTCTCGGGCGGCGAAGAGGGGGCGCGCTTCGGTCCGTCGCTGATGCCGGGAGGCAAGCCCGAGGCCTGGCAGCTCCTCGAGCCGGTGTGGACCGCCTGCGCCGCCAAGGTGGACGCCGCCACCGGCAAGCCGCTCACGGGCGCTGCGCCCGGTAAGCCGGTCGAGGGCGGCGTGCCTTGTACCGCGTACATCGGGCCAGACGGCGCCGGGCACTACGTCAAGATGGTGCACAACGGCATCGAGTACGGTGACATGCAGCTGATCTGCGAGGCGTACAGCATCCTGCGCCACTCGCTCGGCAACTCGCCGGAGCGATGCGGCGCGATCCTCGCGGAGTGGAACCAGGGCGATCTCGATTCGTTCCTGATCGAGATCTCCGCCGACGTGCTGCGCCAGAAGGACCCGGCGACCGGCAGGCCGTTCGTCGACGTCGTGCTCGACGCCGCCGGCCAGAAGGGCACCGGCAAATGGACCAGCGTCAACGCGCTCGACCTCGGCATTCCGGCGCCGTCGGTGGCCGAAGCCGTGTTCGCACGCTGCATTTCGGCGTTGAAGGATGAGCGCGTGCGAGCGAGCAAATTGCTCGCGGGCCCACGCGGGGCGAGCGGTGTCGACATCGACGTCGACGCGGTGCGCGATGCGCTCTATTGCTCCAAGCTCTGCTGCTACGCGCAAGGGTTCGCGCTCTATCGCGCGGCGTCCGAGCAGTATCGCTGGAACCTCGACCTCGGGCAGATCGCGCAGATCTTCCGAGGCGGCTGCATCATCCGCGCGCGCTTCCTGCAGAAGATCACCGAGGCGTACCGCAAGAACCCGAAGCTCGAGAACCTGCTGCTCGATCCCTACTTCGCCGGCAAGGTAGCGACGGCGCAGTCCAACTGGCGCAGCGTGGTGGCGCGCGCCGCGCTCGACGGCACACCGGTGCCGGTGTTCTCGTCGGCGCTGTCGTACTTCGACAGCTACCGGAGCGAGACGCTGCCGGCCAACCTGCTGCAAGCGCAGCGCGACTACTTCGGCGCGCACCTGTACGAGCGCGTCGACGCCCCTCGCGGTGAGCTATTCCACATCGACTGGCCCGATCCCAAGAGGCCGCAGCTCAAAGCCAGCGACCTCGGCATGAGCCGCTAGCGCGCTGCGCTCCCGTGCCCGTGCCCGTGCCCGTGCCCGTGCCCGCATCGCGCGCCCTTGGCGCGGCCGTCCTCGTCATGACCGCCGCCTCGTGCGCGACCACTCCGTCGTTTCGCCCGGCCGCGCCCGAGCTCGGCAGCGCCGTCGTCGAGGCGGGCATCGGTCCCCACGCAGGCTTCGGCCGCGAGAGCATGGCGGTCGGCACCAGCGCCTGGGTTAGCGGCCGGGTGGGCGACGGTGTCTCGCTGTTCGTGCGCGGCTCGGCCGCGGACTTCTTTCCCTACCAAGGCGATCAGGCGCCCCTCGACGACGTGCTCGCGAGCGGCGGCGCCGGCGTGCGCTGGACCTCGCGCTACCTGCCGCACCTGGTGCTCGGCGCCGAAGGCATGGTCGAGTACGAGCAGCGCACCGGGTCGAACGCCGAGCAGCTGATCATCGCCACCGCCGGCATGCCGGTCGCCGAGGAGGCGACGCCGGGCCTGTGGGTCTACACCGACGTGCAGCTCGGCATCGCCGTGCCGCTGGTCGAGGACGCGCGCGGGCCGTTCTTCGGTTACGTCGAGGTGCCGCTCGGGCTCGCCTGGCAACCCACGCCGTGGCTCCTCGTCGTCGGCGAGGGCGGTTTGTTCCTGCCGCTCTCCGGCGGCTACGGCGCAATTGCGGTGGCGTTCCGTCTGTAGGTGCGTGCGCCACTCGGGCCGACCCCGACCGACACGACATCACCGCGCGTGTCTCGAAACCTCGCAACAGCGCGGTGCTCGTCTACACTGCGGGCATGCGTACCAAGAACCTCTGCCTCCTTCTCGCGCTGTTCGCCGGGCTGTGCTGGACCGCTTGCGTGTGCGACGCGCCCCCGGCGGTCGCGGAGGGTGAAGGCGAAGGAGAAGGAGAAGGCGAGGGGGAGGGCGAGGGGGAGGGCGAGGGCGAGGGCGAGGGCGAGTGCACCACCGACGACCAGTGCGACGCAGGCGAGGTGTGCAGCATCGCCGGCGTCTGCGTGGCAGCACCGTGCGCGAGCGACGCCGATTGCCCGGCGGGCCAGACCTGCGGCGCCGGCGGCGTCTGCGAGGGCGCGCCTTGCACCGGCGACGGCGACTGCTCCGCGGGCCAGGTGTGCGACACCACCACCGGTACCTGCGAGCAGGCCGGCTGTACCAGCGACGACCAGTGTCCGGCTGGGCAGGTGTGCGGCGCGAGCGGCTCGTGCGAGCGCGGCCCGTGCACCAGCGACACCGACTGCGACGCCGGCCAGATCTGCGACATCGACGGCAGGTGCAGCGACAGCCCGCTGGTCGATCCCTACGAGGCCTTCTGCAGCGGCTCGGGCAGCGTGGTCGGCATCGGCGGCACCACCGGCGGCGACCTGTGCCTGGGCGACGTGGTGCAGCAGGCCTTCCAGTTCGGCTTCTGTGCGTGCAGCGACGTGCAGATGACGGGGTCGAACGTGCTCGTCGATTCGTTCGACTCCGCGAACGGTAGCTATGACTCGCAGACGCCCGGCCAAGACGGCCACCTCGGCGTGAACGGCGCGGCGAACATCACCGCCAACATGAGCGTGAACGGCTCGATGGTGATCGGCGGCGGCGGCGTCAGCCTGCCGAATTCCGGCAACCAGCACATCAGCGGCGACCTCTACGTGTACGGCAACGCGGCCTCCGGCGCGCAGACACCGGTCGGCCATGACGCCTTCGTGCAAGGCACGTGCTCCGGCTTCCACATCGCGGGCGACCTCTACAGCGACGACATCGCGGACGACACGTCGCTGGTCGACGGCACCAAGAACGTGTTCACGATCCCGCAGATCGATCCGTGCCCGTGCGCGGAGGACCAGCTGCTCGACATCGCCGCCATCGTCGACTTCGGAGCGACCAACAACGACAACGCCGTGGCGGTCGACGACCCGAACACGCCCGAGGTCGAGACCTTCGACGCGGAGCAGTGGGCGGACCCGCTGGTCCCCGGGCCGGCCACGCTCGAGCTGCCCTGCGGCCGCTTCTACGTGCACGGCATCGTGCAGACGCAGGGCATCACCATCCACGCCACCGGGCGCACGGTGTTGTTCGTGGACGGCGACCTGACCGTCAACGCGCTCAACATCCTGCTCGACGACGGCGCCGAGGTCGACATCCTGGTGAAGGGCAACATGAATTTCGACTCGTCCACCAACCTCGGCGACGTCGATCACCCGTCCGCCGTGCGCACCTACGTCGGCGGCACGTTGCTCGACGGCGACGCCAGCGCGCAGTCCACGTTCGGCGGTCTCATCTACGCGCCGCACGCGGACGTGCTGTTCGGCGGCGCGACCACCATCTACGGCGCGCTGTTCGTGAACACCGCGCAGTTCGGCGGCAACACCACGATCCACTTCGACTCGGCCGTGCGCTCGGCGGGCGACGCGTGCGACCCGCCGGGTGAAGGCGAGGGCGAGGGCGAGGGCGAGGGCGAAGGCGAGGGTGAAGGCGAGGGTGAAGGCGAGGGCGAGGGTGAGGGTGAGGGTGAAGGTGAAGGTGAAGGTGAAGGTGAGGGTGAACCCGCCGGCTGCTTCCAGTGCGACACCGACAATCAGTGCGGCAGCCAGGCCTGCTTGGGGGACACGCCCGGCGACGGCGTCGGCACCGGCACCTGCGGTCCCTGCGCGACCTCGATCGACTGCTGCTTCCCGCTCGTGTGTAGCGCGGGTCAGTGCATCCTGCTCGGCGGCTAGCCGGCGCGCACGGCGATCTGCCCGATCGCCGCCGTCAGCTTGGCGATGGCAACCGCCTCACCCGCGAGGTGCAGGCGCTGCGTGATCAAGCCGTCGGCCGGCGACATGCGCCCCTCGACCAACGCGACGAAGTCGCGCTCCTGCGCCCGCACCAGGGCGGCGAACTTGGGCGCCTTGGGGCCAGCCTTGGTGACGGTCTTCTGCGCGAAGTCGACCCACCAGACCGCGCCGCCGTCGCCCTCGATGGTGAACTCCACGACGCCCTTGAGGTCGGCCGGCGGGGCCGCCTTGAGCATGGTGGGCAACTGCTTCTCGAAGAATTGCCGGGAGGTGAGCTGGTACATGGTGTCTGCTCGTTACTTGTCCATCAGGATGACGCGGGCCTGCACGATCTGCCATTCGCCGTTGACGCGCGCCACTTCCATGTCGACGGCGTGGCCCTTGTCCCTCTCGATGACCTCGTTGAAGAACTTCTCGGTCTCGAGGACGATGGAGCGGAGCTTCTGCATGTCGGCGTCGGTCACCTTGATGCCCATGACGTCGACCTCTTTGCCGCCCTCCTCGCCGTTCGTGATCTTCACCTCGTGCTTGCCCTGGTGGATCACGCCCTCGGTGGTCTTGCCGCCCTCGACGCCACCGCCGAAGCCGTGCACGAGCTGGAAGGTGACGTCGCCGCGCGCGCCGTTCTCGATGTCGCGCGAGATCATCACGCCCGAGATGTCGGGGTCGAGGCAGTGCTGCACCACCACGGTGGGCCCGATGAACGGCAGGTAGAACTGCTCGGCGACGTTGTTCTCGATCGGCTCGGGCATCCACGTCGACTCGACCACGCCGGCGAGGCCGATCATGCGCGCGACCGGGTTCCGCAGGTTGGGGAAGGACTCGTATTGGCCCGCGCCGGACTTGCCGGGGCGGTCTTCGCCGGTGAACGACGAGCGCGTGATCCAATTGTCCGACTGCGCGAGCGCCGGGTTCTTGTTGAGCCCGTCGTAGAGCTTCTTGCCGGCCTCGGTCAGCTCGCGCGGCACCACCCGTAGCTCGTTGGGCAGGGCGTCGCCCTTCTTGAGCCCGTTCAGCTCGCGCACAGCCTCGACGGTGGTGTTGTACTTGACGGCGAGCGTGGCCACGGTGTCGCCCTCGACGACCGCGTGCTTGACCTCGGGGAGGTCCTTGACCCACAGGTTGACCAGGCCCTCGAGGGTGGCGTGCTGCAGGCTCTCGCGCGTCTGCGCTCGATACTGCCGGTCCGTATAGAAGGCGCTGTTCAAGAAATGGTTCGGGTTGGTCTCCTTGGTGCCCTCGGCGTTGACCGAGCCGATCTTGGGGTCGTGCGACCACACCGCCGTCCACAGCTCGTCGAGCGTCTTGCCGGTCTTCGGGTCGACCGCCGCCTTGAGCGCGTCCTTGATGTCGGCCGGCGTGACCTCGGAGCCCTTGGGGACGTGCTTGCCGAGCACGGGGTGCGCAGCCAGGAGCGCCAGCACGGTGCCCTTCTCGCCCGCCAGGTGGCGCGCGTGGATGCCGAGCGTGGCCAGCTCCTCGAAGGAAGGCGTGTGCGAGACGCCGCGCACCTGGTCCTGCGGGATGAACAGCTCGACCTGCCGCGTCTTGCGCTTCTCGTTGATGATCGCCTCGTGCTTGGCGGCGAGCTCGAAGGCCTGGCCCTCGGTGGTCGGCTTGATGTAGCTGACGGAGCGGTTGACGCCGGGGCGCAGCTTCTCGATGGCGGCCTCGATCGAGGCCGGGTCACCCTTCTGGGCGCCCGGGATCAGGCCGTCCTCGACCGCCTTCTCGAGCGTCATCATGCGGAAGTTGCCGCCGGTGTCGTCGATGTAGACGCCGCCCTCCTTGCCGGCGTTTTGGAAGAACTCGGCGTACTTGGTGCGCAGCTCGGGCAGCGCGGCCACCGGGATGCCGTTGTTCATCGCGTACATGTTGAGGTGGCTGTTGCCGCCCGGCGCGTTCGCCGAGTCGACGAACAGGCCGCCCACCGCCACCATCTTCTTCTCTTCGAGCTTGTAGAGCACCGCCAACTGGTCCTTGGAGGTGCCCATCTTGGCGAGCTCTTTGGCGCTCTCGGCGAACACGACCGACGTAAACACCACCGGCCCGATGCCGTTCAACACGCGCATGCCCTCGACGTTCTCGATGCTGCGTGCGCTGATGCTCTCCTTGAGCCCGACCGTCATGCCTTTCTGCGCGAGCGCGGTCACGTAGTGGAGCGGGCTCTCCTTGGCGAGCTGGTCCATGAACTGTGAATCGAGCTTGATGTTGGCGGCCGCGAGCGACGGCGTGCGGCTGTCGAAGAAGGAGCGCGTGTTCTGTGTGACCACCGCCGATGCGACGTACACACGCGACATCAGCTCGCGGTACTGGTCTTCGCCGATCTTGCCGCCGGCGAGCGCCTTGTCGACCTCGGCGAGCAAGACGCCGAGCGACTCGCCCTTGCCGGCCGCCGGATCCTTGGGATCGACGATGTGCTCGAGCCCCATCGCCACCGCGGAGCGCAGGCCCGTCTGCACGGCGAGCAGGCACTCGGCGCGCTCGGCGTCGGTCTTGACGTTGCCGATGCGATCGACGGTGCCGCCCAGCTCCTCGTTGGTCAGGCGGTTGAGCTGCGCGTCGAGCTTGATCAGCTCGATGCGCTCGTAGCCGGTCTTGGCGCCGACGATGGCGTCGCGCATGGCCAGCCGCGCCTCGCCGAGGTCACGCAGCGTGCCGGCGGTGTTGCCCTTGCCCATCTGCACGATGACGTCGGCCACCTCGCCCCAGGCGTCGCCGGCGCGGAACAGGTCGCGCTGCAGCGTCTCCGTCGAAGGACGCGAGTCGACCACCACGCGGTACAGGTGCGCGGTGAGCGAGAGGAACTTCTCGGTATCGTGCTCGACCTTTTGCGTGCACTTGGACGCGATCAGGTCGCGCAGCTTGTCGGCGAACTGCGCGTTGTCGACGGTGCCGAGCTCGCCGAAGCCCTCGAGGCCCGGGTTCTTCTTGAGCAGCTTGTCGACGTCGGCGCGCGCCTTGGCGACATCGCCCCCGCGCGCGGTCTCCATCGCCTCCACCAAGGTGACGAAGCTCTCGGCGCGCAGCTTCGGGTCGCCCACCGGCAGCATGGTGGTGCCGAGGAAGCTCGCGATGTGCTTGGGGGTGTCGCGTGAGAAGTTGTGGTGGATCGCCTCGTAGGGCGACTCGTCACCAGACTTGGTGAACGAGTACAGCCGCGCCATCTCGGCGACCGTGTTGCGCGCGTCGAAGATGCTGTTGACCGAGCTGGTCGGGTGGCTGGCGATGACGGCCGAGACCAGCGCCAGCTCGCGCATCTTGGTCGGGTCGTTGGCGTCGAGGTCGGCGGCGGCCGCCAGCATGCGCTGCTCGGCCACCAGCACCGTGCCGACGCGGTCGATGCGGTTGTTCTGGTAGTCGATCTTGGTGCCGGCGGTGTCGACGCGGCCGCGGAACTGCAGCAGCATGTCGGCGAGCGCGGCCGCGCGTTTGTCCGGATCCTTGATGTTGACGGCGGCGAGCACGCTGTTGTCGCCGGCGTCGACGATCTTGCTCTGACCGGTCTCGAACGACGTCGCCTTGGTCTCGGCGCGCTTGACCCGCGTCGAGAACTCCGTCTGGATGTAGCTCTTGCCGCCGTAGCCCTCGGCGCGGTTCCAGGCGAACTGGTTTGCGCCCTGCTGGGTGTAGTCCTTGCGCTCGGCGTCCATCAGCCACGCGATGTCGTCCGGCACGCGCCCGCCGATGGCCTTGACCTGCTCGAGGTCGACGAACTGCTTGGACTTCTCGGCGATGAGCAGGCTCATCGCCGAGCGGCGCGCGGTGACGCGCGGGTCGCCCTCGCCGTTGATGGCCTCGGCCTCGCCCTTGACGTCCTTGAACTGCGTGACGACGTCGATCGCCTTGAGCGCCGTCTGCTTGGCGATCTCCTCACGCTGCGCCTGCGTGACCGTCACGTTGGCTTCGGCGACGGCGGTCGTCACCACGCCCTTGCTCCCTGCCTCCTCGACCGGCGCTTGCGGGGCGCCGAACGAGACCGCCACGCCGTGCTTGGTGGCGGCCTCGTTCAGCGCCTTGGCCTGCTCCTCCGACAGCGCCAGCCCGCGCGACGCCAGGCCCTCGAAGAGCGCCGCCCGCTGCTCGGGCGGCGCCGCCTCGATTTCGGCCAGGAGCTTACCCAGCTCCGCGGCGGGGAGCTTGGCCGCGCCGCCGCCTTCGCGCCGCGCGCCGCTGGTAACCGTGGACGTGGTGGGATCGGACCGTCGGATGGGCATGGCAACTCGCCGCTAGGGGTCGACTACTGCTCGTTGTTCCACTGCGTGTTGCTGACGTGCGTCGCGGCTCGGCTCAGGTTCTGCTCCGAGAACTGCGTGGTGTGGTTCGCCACGCTGATCGAGCCGTCCATCATCACGTCGTTCGGCTTGAGCTTCGCGTTGCCCGCGAAGTTCTCGAGCTGCCCCGGGTGGCGGTCGCCCATGCGGCCGCCGTACGCGGAGTCGGCGGTGACGTTCACCTGACCCCAGGTGCGGTCGATGATGTACAGCTCCGTCGAGGGGCGGTACTGCACGTGCACCCAGCCGTGGTCGGAGCCGCCGAAGTGCGGCTGGCCCCCACGCGGCACGTCGCGATAGCAGGTGCCATCGATGAACTGCGTGTCGAAGCCGAGCGCCTTCGTGAAGGGCTGCAGCATCGCGAACATGACCGAGGCCTGCTCGCGGCACATGCCGATGCCGCGTACCGCCGCCTGCCCGCAGTCCGACACGTGCTTCCGACCGCGCGCCGACAGCTGCTCGGGCGAGCCCGACGGGTACTTCATGTCGATGACGTCGTGGATGATCTGCAGGCACTGCTTCTGCACCTCGACCATGGTCTCACCGGAGCGACCGCGTCCAAAAAGCGCGCCGATGGCGCCGCCCGCGGTCTCGACTTTGGGCTTGGTGAAGTCGAGCTTGGCGACCAGCTCCTCCATCTTGATGGCGGCCTCGGCGACTTTGGCTTTCATCAACGGCGAGTTGTAGTCGGCGACGTTCTGCCACCAGTCCGACACCATGTAGCCGGTGCCGTTTTGCGTGCGGACCTTGCGGCAGGTCTCGAGGTCGAGGGGCTGATTGAGCGCGAAGATCTCGGTCTTCGGCACCTTGAGCGGCTCGTTTCTGCCGTCGACCTTGACGAGGAACTTGTCGCCCTCTTCGCCGAGCAGCTGCGCGCGGTAGGTCACGGCCGTGGTGCCGCCCTCCTTGTAGGCGAGGAACGCCGATCGTGGCCCGTCGATGTTCGGGTCGATGGTGGTCTTGACCAGCACCTGCCGGCCCGGGATGTAGCGCGCGACGCTCTCGAGCAGCTCGATGTTGCGGGGCGCGGTGGTCCACAAGCCGGATGCGACGAACGAGTCGGCGCCGGCCGCCGGGTTGATGGCCGGCAGCGCCGCGAAGAGCGCGAGCGCCTTGGCCTGCAGCTCCTTGTCGACGCTCGGCTGCCCGTAGCCGATGGCGGCGTCGTAGTAGGCGGTCAGCTTGCCCTGCTTGATGACGTTCTTGAGCTCCTTGACCGCGGCCTTCTGGGCCTCGGGGATCTCGAGCATGTTGACCTGGCCGACCGCGCCCGCCTGCGACAGGGGCCGCACCTCGGTGACCTGGTTGGTGCTCGTGACGTTGCCGGTACCCGTGACGTTGCCGGTCTCGGTGCCGCCCTGGTTGATGCGGACACCGGCGCCGGGGAACTTGGGATCGTTTTGGATGGGCATGTTCAGGCGTCCTTCGGGATGAAGCCGGTGTGCTTGAAGCCCGCGACCTCACCGACGGTGAGCTGCGTGACCCAGTAGGTGTTGGTGGCGGCGAGCGCGTCGGTCTTCTTGAGCTCGGGGATGAAGGCGTTCGCCTCCGCCTCGCTCTTGGCCCAGCGCCGGATGTAGGGCTTGCCCTCCGATTCTGAGTGGACAGCCCACAGGTTGGACGGCTTGACTGCCGCCTCGGGGTCGAAATTCTCGATGAAGTCGGCCAAGGAACACCTCCTGCCGGGAGACTAGCCGCCAACCCTCCCTTTTGGCGCGCCTGGTAGATCGAAAATTCGGTGTCTTCGGGGCCGGTCTGACGCGGTCCGGCGGCGACGTGACCGGTGCACGTTGGCCGATGGCCTTTCCGGTAGAGTGCCCCCGATGGGATGGGCCCGAGCCACCATGCACGTCGACATGGACGCGTTCTACGCGTCGGTCGAGCAGCACGACCACCCCGAGCTGCTCGGGCGGGCGGTCATCGTGGGCGGGTCGAGCAGGCGCGCCGTCGTGTGCGCCGCCAGCTACGAGGCGCGCCGCTTCGGCGTGAAGAGCGCCATGCCGATGTTCGCGGCCTCGCGCCTGTGCCCACACGCGGTGGTGCTGCCGGTGCGCATGGGGCGCTACCTCGAGGTGAGCAAGCGCCTGATGGCGCTGTTTGGCCGCTTCAGCCCGACGGTCGAGCCGCTGTCGGTCGATGAGGCCTTCCTCGACGTCACCGGCACCGAGGGCCTGTTCGGACCGCCGGCGGAGGCGGCGTGGAAGGTGCAACGCGCGGTCAGAGACGAGCTCGGGCTGTCCTGCTCGGTCGGCGTGGCCGCCTCCAAGTACGTGGCCAAGGTGGCGAGCGACCTGAAGAAGCCGGGCGGGCTCGTGGTGGTGCCGCCCGGCGAGGAGCGCTCGTTCCTCGAGCCGCTCGGCGTCGAGCGCCTGTGGGGCGTCGGGCCGAAGGCCGCCGAGCAGCTGCGAGCGGCGGGCTACGTCACCATCGGCGATGTCGCGCGCGCCGAGCGCGCCGCGCTCGAGCGGCGCTTCGGCGCGCTCGGACTGCACATCGCGGCGCTGGCCGCCGGCGAGGACGAGCGGCCGGTCGACGATCGCCACGAGCGCAAGAGCCTCGGCGCCGAGCGCACCCTCGAGCACGACATCCGCGGGCCTGAGCGCGTGTTGCGCGAGCTGTTGCCGCTGTGCGACGACGTGGCGGCCGCGCTGCGCGCCAAGCGACTGCGCGCGGGCGGCGTGCGGCTCAAGCTCAAGTACGCGGACTTCCGCAGCGTGACCCGCGAGGCGCGCCTCGAGGAGCCGGTGCAGGACGCCGCGTCGCTGCGCGCCGCGCTCGAGCGGCTCGTCAAGAAGGCCGACACCGCGCGCCCGATGCGCCTGGTCGGCGTTACCGCCACGGCGCTGGTCGACGAGGACGCGCCACGCCAGCCCGGCTTGTTCACGCAGCCGACCGCGGAGCGCGGCGAGCGGCTCGAGCACGCCGTCGACAAGATCCGCGACCGCTTCGGCGACGACGCGCTGGTGCGCGGCACGCTGGTCGAGCAACCATCGGCGCGGCCGCGCGGAAGGTAGTGAGGATGCCCAAGGACGAGGATCCGACCATCTACACCTGCATCCACGGGCACTTCTATCAGCCGCCCCGCGAGAACCCGTGGCTCGAGGACATCGAGCGGGAGGAGAGCGCCACGCCGTTCCACGACTGGAACGAGCGCATCGCCGACGAGTGTTACCAGCCGAACGCGGCCGCGCGCATCCTCGATGGTCAGGGGCGCGTCGTCGACCTGATCAACAACTACCGCCACCTGTCGTTCAACTTCGGTCCCACGCTGCTGCGCTGGATGGAGCGCCGTCGCCCGCGCGCGTACGCCGAGATCCTCGACGCCGATCGCCACGCGCTCGAGGTGCGTGGCCACGGCAACGCGGTCGCGCAGGTCTACAACCACGTCATCTTGCCGCTGGCCAACCGGCGCGACAAGGAGACGCAGGTGCGGTGGGGCATCCGCGACTTCGAGCACCGCTTCGGCAGGAAGCCCGAGGGCATGTGGCTGGCGGAGACCGCCTGCGACAAAGAGACCCTCGAGGTGCTGGCCGACAACGGCATCCAGTTCACCATCCTGTCGCCGCACCAGGCCAAGCGCTGGCGGTACCTCGACGGCAGCGCCTGGACTGCGTGCAGCAACGGCGACGTGCCGACCGGCCGCGCGTACCTCTACCAGCAGCACCGAGGCCGGCCGATCCACCTGTTCTTCTACGACGGCGCCATCGCCAAGGGCATCGCGTTCGACGGCATGCTGGCGGACGCGCACCACCTGGTCGCCGCGGTCGAGGGCGCCTTCGCGAAGCGCGCCGCCACGCCGGGCGGCCCGAAGGACGGCGAGCCGTGGCTCGTGCACACGGCCACCGACGGTGAGAGCTACGGCCACCACTTCAAGTTCGGCGACATGGCGCTGGCTGCCGCCTTCGCCAAGCTGCGCGCCGACCCGCGCGTGTGCCTGACCGGCTACGCGCAGTTCCTGGCGCGCGGCCCGGTGCGTGCGGAGGCCGACATCCTCGACGTCAGCGCCTGGAGCTGCGCGCACGGCGTCGGCCGGTGGTCGAAGGACTGCGGCTGCAACGTCGGCGGCGGCGCGGGCTGGAACCAGCGCTGGCGCGAGCCCTTGCGCGCCGGCCTCGACGGCGTGCGCGACCGCCTGGCCGCGCACTACGAACGCGAGATGGGCAAGCTGGCGCGCGACCCGTGGGCGGCGCGCGACGCCTACATCGACGTCGTGCTCGAGCCGGCGCGCGCCGACGAGCTGGTGGCCGACCGCGCCAAGAAGAAGCTGTCGGCCGAGGAGCGCGTCGCGTTCTTCCGGCTGCTCGAGATGCAGCGCTGCGCGCTCTTGATGTACACGTCCTGCGGCTGGTTCTTCGACGACATCAGCGGCGGCGAGAGCATCATCTTGCTGAAGTACGCGGCGCGCGCGCTCGCGCTCGGCCGCGCCA
>Ga0154820_1372_pt5 | contig 13990 bp, 12 predicted proteins | sample Rifle2008BG16ft_FD_116124 | JGI IMG/M metagenome (GOLD analysis project Ga0154820, IMG submission 116124) | Deltaproteobacteria bacterium RBG_16_71_12
CCCCGAGCCGCGCGAGTAGCACTGGAGCGCGTCCTGCCGGCGCGCGTCGAGGTCGACGGCCGAATCGCCATCGAGCGCGTCGACCGCGGCGCGGTAGAGCCGAACGGTGGCGGCCACGTAGCCCGGGCCCTTGAGCCGGCCCTCGATCTTGAGCGAGGCCACGCCGAGGCGCGCAAGCTCGGGCACGAGCGCGCTCGCCTCCAGATCCTGCGGCGAGAGCAGGTGCGCCACGTCGCCGAAGTCGCGCGTCGCGCCATCGACGACGAGGTGATACGGCAGGCGGCAGGCCTGCGCGCACGCGCCCCGATTGGCCGAACGACCGCCGATCGCCTCGCTGGTCAGGCACTGCCCCGAGTAGGAGACGCAGAGCGCGCCGTGCACGAACACCTCGAGCTCGACGTCGGTGGCGGCGCGGATGGCCGCCAGCTCGGCGAGCGACAGCTCGCGCGCCACCACGACGCGCGCGGCACCGAGGCGCGCGGCCAGCGCGACCGACGCCGCGTCGGTGCAGGTCATCTGCGTCGAGGCGTGCAGCGGCAGCTCGGGAGCCACGGCCCGTGCCAGGCGCATCACCCCCAGATCCTGCACGATGATCGCGTCGACGCCGGCGGCGGCCGCGGCGCGGACGGTGCGCTCGACCTCGCCGAGCTCGTGATCGAACACCAGCGTGTTGAGCGTCAGGTAGCCCTTGACGCCGGCCTGGTGCAACACGCCGAGCACGCGCGGCAGCTCACCGAGCGCGAAGTTGGTGGCGCGCGCGCGCGCGTTGAAGGCTTGCACGCCGAAGTACACCGCGTCGGCCCCGGCTCGCACCGCGGCGTGCAGACACTCCTCGTCGCCGGCGGGGGCGAGCACCTCGGGGCGCATGGCCGGTCTGTAGCAGACGGCGCGCGCCGATCCATGGCCTGCCGGCGAACGGTCGCCAAGCCGCGCCCCCCGTCAGGCGCGCGCCCGCTCCCGCTCAGCTGCGAGGCAGGCTGACCGGCAGGCCGGAAGTCCCGGCGGAGGGCGTGCTGCTCGAGAACACCTCGGCCCACTTCACGCGCGCGGTCAGCTGCATGAGCACGAACAAGGTGGCGGTGGCGCCGACCGCGACGCTCAGCCCGGTCTGTCCCTCGACGAAGAAGGCGCAGGAGAACAGCACCAGGAATATCACCTGCGCCGCGGCGGCCTGGAGCCAGGCGGCGCGTTGGCCCATGACGATGCGCAGGTAGCTCACCAACAGCGCCACGCTCACCGCCGCCGAGATGCCGAACGCCGCCAGGATGTCGACGACGTCGACCAGGTAGGCGAGCAAGAGGTGGAAGGCGAAGAAGGCGGCTGCCAGGAAGAAGTAGTTCATCGGGTGCAGGTTGCGGTTCTTGACCACGCCGACGATCACCATCACGGTGAAGAAGAACAGCAGGCTGACCGGCGCGAAGAACGAGATGCGCGCCGCCACCGGGCCGGGGTTGAGCCGGCTCGGCAGCTCGACGGCGATGTGCTGGCCGGTGACCAGGTTTTGAAAGGTCCAGGCCAGCGTGTTGCCCGCGCGCGTCGACGGCGACATCGAGCCGTTCGGGAAGTCGACGTCAGCGACGTTGGTGGCGAGCACCAGCGAGAAATCCTTCACCTGCGAGACGCTGTCGCCGAACCAGTAGCTCCAGGTGCCGATGCCGCGCGAACGATAGGCGACGTCGACATCGACGGGTTGCCCCGCCTCGAGCGGTACGCGCAGCACGGCGCCGCGCGACAGGTCGGTGACGGCGGGCGCCTCGCGACCGTTCACCTTGAAGACGAAGCCGTCGTAGACGCCCTGGGCTGACGGGAAGGTGAAGGCGATGTCGGCGTCACCACGTTCGCCGCTGTCGTTTTCGAAGCGGTAGTGGCCCTCGAAGCCGACGCCATAGGTGGGGAACCACAACAGGCCTTTGCGCCGGTGCTCGAGGTCGAGCGCGGCGCGCACCTCGCTCTTGACGAGCGCGATCGGTCGCCGCTCCCGGTCGCGGCGCACGATCTCGAGGTGCGTGCCCACCTGCTTGCCGTCCTTGAAGTCGGGGATGGCGCGCTCGACGTCGTGCGTCACCAGCGCCGCCACCGGCGCGCGCTGCAGGTGCTCGCCGCCCCACAGTTGCTCGACCTCGGCGCGCAGGCTGCCGTCGGCCTCGCCGCTGCGCGCGGTCACCGTCGAGCCGAGCACCATCCACGCGACGGCGGTGCAGAGGAAGATGAAGCCGATGGCCACGAGTCGGATGGGGGTCACGCGGGCGCTCCTGTGGTCAGCGCCGCAAGAGCAAGGGTCGCGCCGCAGCGCCCTCCGCAGCTGGACGCGACGCGCCGGCTGCGCAGCGCCGCGCGTGTGGCAGCCCGGACGCACCGATCGTGTCGCCGCGGACGCAGGTTTTACAAGCATCCCTTTCAAGGTCGCCTGACCCGAGGCGCCGGCGGTATCGTCGGCGCCGCTGTCGTGCCAGGTTCGCAGCCGGCCACCGTACGCGGCGCAGCAACGCTTGCCGTCGGAGCACCGGCGTGCCGCGCCGGCCTTTGGCGCCGCTGCCGGGTCGGCCAGGCTGGCAACGCACCAGGGGCGTGGCAACGACGAGCAGGTACAGACCCGTTGTCGCCTCTTGACCCGGCAGCTGGTCAAGGCCCGGCGCGCGAGTGCCTTCATCGACCACTGACGCTGGTGCGCCGGCCGCACGGTGTCGGCTGCGAGCTGCGAACGGCCGCCCTTCGGCGAGCGAGCGAGCGAGCTCGCGGCGTTGGCGGCTGCGGGCACGGCACCGCCGCCCTCCCGCCCACCTGTGCCGGTTACGACCTTGAAAGGGATGGGTTTTACAGGGCGGCGACGGCTGCGCGCAGCGCTTGTGGCGCGAAAGGCTTGGCCAGGAGCGCGTCGCCGTCGTGCGTCGAGTGCTCAGGATCGGGCACCGCGGAGACGTAGAGCACGCGGATGCGGGGCGCGAGCGCGCGCGCCCGCTCGACCAGCTGCGGCCCCGTCATGCCGGGCATCGACACGTCGGTGACCAACACCGACGTGTCGCGGTGGGCCTCGAGCGAGCGCAGCGCGTCGGCGCCGCTGGCGGCGGTGCGCACGGTGTGGCCGTCGATCTCGAGCACTCGCTGCATCAACCGGCGCACCAGCTCGTCGTCGTCGACCACCAGCACGGAGCGCGCCACCACGCGGGCGTCCGCGCCTGCCGAGGCTTCGGGCGGGGGCGGCGCCGGGAACCCGACGCGCATGGTGGTGCCGACACCGGGTTGGCTGTCGACTTCGATGCGAGCGCCGATCTGGTTCAGCAAGTCGCGCACCGTGGCCAGGCCGAGCCCGCTGCCGTTCTTCTTGGTTGTGTAGAACGGGCTGAAGATGCGTTGTGCGGTCTCCGCCGACATGCCGGTGCCGGTGTCTGCGACCGCCAGCCGGGCACAGCCATCGACGACATCGGTGGTGACGATGATGGCGCCGCCATGCTCCATGGCGTCGCGCGCGTTCAACACCAGGTTCATCACGATCTGTTCGACGTGCGCCGGCGCCGCGTGAACCAGCGGGGTCGCGTCGCCGTGCTGCACCTTGAGCGTGACGCGCTCTCCGAGCAGACGGCTCGCCAACACGCCGACGCGCACCACCGCCTCGTGCAGATCGAGCGTGCGCACCTCGATGGGCGCCTTGCGCGCGAACGACAGCAGCGTCTGGATCAGCGCGGCGCCGCGCTCGGCCACCAGGCGCATTTCGTCGAGCAGCTGACGGTCGCGCGTCGCCGCGGACTCGAGCAGCACCTCGGAGTTGACGCGCACCACCGACAGCAGGTTGTTGAAGTCGTGCGCGACGCCGCTGGCCAGCCGGCCGACGACCTCGAGGCGCTCGCGCTCGGCGCGCATGCGTTCGTCGTCGCGCAGCGCGGTGCGGCGGATGCGCTCGACGTGGTCGCGGTGCGCCGCGGCCCACAGCAGGCACGGCGAAGCGATCAGGTGCAGCACAACGAGCGGCACGGCCACGCCGGGCGCGCGCAGCTCGTCGCTCAGCGCGATCAGCGCCATCAGCAAGAAGAAGATGCCGGCCGCCATCGCGGTCGCGTGGACGAAGCGCAGGAAGAACGTCGCGAACACGACGCCGAGCAACATGAACGCGGGCGCTACCGGGTCGTGCGGGTCGACGAACAGGATGGCGGCCGCGGCCAGCGCGGGCGTAGCGGCGACGAGACCGCCGCCCAAGCGCCAGCGCGGCCCCCGCGCGAACACGTAGCTGAGTAGCAAGAGCGCGGTGCCGACGGCCTGTGGGATCGCCTGCACGGTGAAGCCGGGCACGAGCAACAGCTCGAGCGGGATCGAGCAGGAGCCGAGCGCGGCGAAGCACAGCGAGAGCCCGGCGAGCAGCCGTGCCGTGTGCCGATCGCCCACGTCCTCGATGCCGCGTGGTTCGAGCAGGCGTGAGGTGAAGCTCTGCCGAAGGCCGCCCACACCCAATGGTCGGGAATCTGCCGGCGGCAGGCAAGGGCCTCCTTTTCTTCCCGGCGCGCTTCGCTACCGTCAGGCCCATGACCAAACACGCAGTGATCCTCGGCGGGGGCATGGTCGGCTCCGCCATGGCCATGGATCTCGCGCGCGACGGCGGGCTGCGCGTCACCGTCGTCGACGCGCGCGAAGAGGCGCTGGCGCGCGTGCGCGCCAAGCACGGCGTGGGCGTGCGGCGCGCCGAGCTCGGCGATCCGAGCGCGGTCAGGGCCGCGGTCGCCGACGCCGACATCGTGCTCGGCGCCCTCTCCTCCGTCATCGGCTTGCAGACATTGCGCGCCGTCATCGAGGCGAACAAGCGCTACGTCGACATCTCGTTCATGGCCGACGACGCGCTGCAGTACGACGCGCTGGCGCGCGAGCACGGCGTGGTGGCGGTGGTCGACTGCGGCGTCGCGCCCGGCATGTCGAACCTGCTCGCCGGCTACGCCGCCCACGTGCTCTCGCCCTGCGAGCACATCGACATCATGGTCGGCGGGTTGCCGGCCGAGCGCCGTTGGCCCTACGAGTACAAGGCCGGCTTCGCGCCCCACGATGTCATCGAGGAGTACGTGCGGCCCTCGCGCGTCGTCGAGGGCGGCAAGCTCGTCGTCAAAGAGGCGCTCTCCGAGCCCGAGCTGGTCGAGCTCCCCGGCCTCGGCACGCTCGAGGCCTTCAACACCGACGGCCTGCGCAGCCTGGCGACCACGCTGGCGGTGCCGCACATGCGCGAGCGCACCTTGCGCTACCCGGGCCACATCGCGCTCATGCGCGTGCTGCGCGAGTCCGGCTTCTTCGGCAAGGAGCCGATCGCGGTCAAGGGCGCCACCGTGCGGCCGCTCGACGTCACCGCGGCGCTGCTGTTCCCCAAGTGGACCTTCGAGGACGGCGAGGCGGACCTGACGGTGATGCGCGTCGAGGCCACCGGGACGAAGGACGGCAAGCGCATGCAGCTGCGCTGGGATTTGTTCGATCGCTACGACCCGGCGACCGGCTATCGATCGATGTCGCGCACCACCGCGTTCCCCGCCACCATCATCGCGCGCCGCGTGCTCGACGGCACCATCGCGACGCCCGGCGTGCTGCCGCCGGAGAAGCTCGCGGCCGTGCCGGGGCTGGTCGACGACGTGTGCGCGCAGCTCGGCGAGCGCGGCGTGCGCTACCAGGCGTCGACGCGCGCGCTGGCCGACGGGGCGGGCGCATGACCTTGCACCTGTGGCTGCGCGCCGAGAGCAAGGCGGGCGAAGAGCGCGCGCCGGTGACGCCGGCGGGTGTCCGGCGCCTGCTCGACGCCGGCGTGCGCCTCACCGTCGAGCGGAGCGCGCAGCGCGTCTTTGCCGACCAGGAGTACGCGGCGGCCGGCGCCGCGCTGGCCGAGACCGGCGCGTGGACCACCGCTCCCACCGACGTGGTGGTGCTCGGCATCAAGGAGCTGCCGGTCGACACGGCGCCGCTCGTGCACCGCCATGTCTACTTCGCGCATGCCTTCAAGGAGCAGCAGGGCTGGCGAGACATCCTCGGCCGCTTCGCGCAAGGCGGCGGCACGCTGCTCGACCTCGAGTACCTGCAGCGCGAGGACGGCCGCCGCGTGGCGGCCTTCGGCTACTGGGCCGGCTACGTCGGCGCCGCCGTCGGCGTGCTGGCGGTCGCGCACCTGCGCGCGGGGGCGGCCGGGTCGCTCGTCGCGCTGCGGCCGTGGGCGTCGCGCGCGCGCCTGATCGAGGCTTGCCAGGCCGCGCTCGATGGCGCGGCGCCCCCGTCGTCGATCGTGCTCGGCGCCAAGGGGCGCTCCGGCAGCGGCGCCGCAGCGCTCTTGTCGGCGCTCGGCGCCCCGGTGACCTCGTGGGATCTCGAGGAGACGCGCGCCGGCGGGCCCTTCGACGCCATCCTGGCGCACGAGCTGTTCGTCAACGCCGTGCTGGTGATGGGCGCGATGCCGCCCTTCGTCACGCGCGCGCAGCTCGTCGACGCCGGCGGTCGACGCCGCCTGCGCGTCATCGCTGACGTCAGCTGCGACCCGCACTCCCCGTACAACCCGGTGCCGCTCTACGACGACACCACCACGATGGAGCAGCCGACGGTGCGGGCCATCGGCGGCCGCGGCGAGGTCGCGCCGCTCGACGTCGTCGCCATCGATCATCTGCCGAGCCTGCTGCCGCGCGAGTCGAGCGAGGACTTCGCCGAGCAGCTCTTGCCCCACCTGCTCGAGCTCGAGCGGGGCTCGGCCGTGTGGCGCGGCGCCGAGCAGGTGTTCCGCGACAAGCTGGCACAGCGGTGAGGGAACCAAGCATCGAGGATCGACCATGAGCACGACCGCACGCGCCCACTGGCTCGGCGCCGGCCTCTCCTCCGGCCCGGGCATCCGCCGCCTCGCCGTCCAGGGCGAGCCGCTGACGCTGTGGAACCGCACCGTCGACAAGGCGCGCCAGGCGATCGAGGGCCTGGCGAGCACGGCCGAGGTGCGCGCCTACGACCTGCCGTCGCTCAGGGCTGCGCTCGCGAAGGGCGACATCGTGGTGTCGATGCTGCCTGCGCCGATGCACCCGGAGATCGCGCGCGTCTGTCTCGACGCCGGCGCGCACCTGGTCACCACCAGCTACCTGTCGGACGCGATGCGGGCGCTCGACGGTGAAGCCAAGGCGAAGGGCCTGTGCCTGGTCAACGAGTGCGGCCTCGACCCGGGCCTCGATCACATGCTCGCGCACAAGCTGGTGGCCGAGTACCGCGCGTCCTCGGCCTACCACGCCGACAACCGCCTGTCGTTCCGTTCGTACTGCGGCGGCTTCCCCAAGATCCCCAACGAGTTCCGCTACAAATTCTCGTGGTCGCCGCTCGGCGTCCTGCGCGCGCTGCGCTCGCCGGCGCGCGCGCTCAAGGAGGGCGCGGTGCGCGAGGTGCCGCGCGTGTGGCAGGCGATCGAGCGCTTCTCCGTCGACGGGCCGGGCGGCGCCGAGAGCTTCGAGGCCTACCCGAACCGCGACTCGATGCCCTACGTCGCCGAGTACGGCTTCGACAAGGCGTGGCCGCTAGAGACCTTCGTGCGCGGCACGTTGCGCCTCGCCGGCTGGTCGGCGGCGTGGCAGGAGATCTTCGCCACCGTCGGCGGGCTCACCGATGCCCAGCTCGAACAGCTGGCCGACCGGCTGTGGCGCGAGCACCAGTACGCAGCGGCCGAGCCCGATCGCGTGGTGCTCTACGTCGGGCTGTCGGCGACACGGCCAAACGGATCCACCGCGTTCGATCGCGCGTATGTCATGGACGAGGCCGGCAACGCGGAGCGCAGCGCCATGGGGGTGCTGGTGTCGTTGCCCGCGACCTTCGCGGTCGACGATGTGCGCGCGGGCACGACCGCGCCGGGGGTGCACGGCGCGCCGCGCGATGCTGCGACCATCGCGCGCTGGTTCGACTCCCTTGCTGCCGGCGGGGTGCACGTTCGTTCGATGTCACGCTGAACGCCGGCGCCGCCACGTCCCCGCCGCCACCCCGAGCGCCAGCACCGGCAGCAGGTTCATGGTGAACACCAGGAGCGCGAGCAGCACCGCGCGCTCCGACGGCACGCCGTCGGTGGCGAGCACCGCCGCGAAGATCGGCTCGCGCGTGCCGACGCCCTGGTAGGTGATCGGCAACAGCGTCGACAGGCTGGCGATGAACGCGGCCGCGAGCAGGCGCAGCGCATGCGCCTCGGGCGCCACGTCGGCGGCGAGCACGAGCACGACCACGAACGACGCCGCCCACGACACCACCGTCCACACGCCGGACTCGACCAGCGCGCTCGGGTAGAAGAACGCGCGCGTCTCGTCGAGCACGAGCCGCAGGCGCCCCACGGGCGGCGCGTCGTCGATCGCCTGCCGGCGACCGAGCGCGCCCACCATGACGAGCAGCAATACTGTGCCGACGCCGATCGCGGCCGCGAGGGTGGGGTGCCCGGTGGCGGACGCCAGCGAGGATGCGCCCACCACGACGAGGAAGCCGAGGTCGAGCGCGCGATCGAGCAGCACGCTCGCGAGCGCGGCGCGCAAGGGCACGCCGCGCTCGACGAGCGGCGCCACCCGGAACAGCTCGCCGGCGCGCCCGAGCGTCAAACAGCCCCACAGCATGGCCTCGAAGAACACCGGCGCGGTCGCGCGTGCGGGTACGTCGACGCCGCGGTGGCGCAGCATGCGTTGCCAGCGCAGCGCCTTGATCGCCATGTTGCTCCACATCGCCACGGTGGCCGCGACCACGGTGACGACGGAGACGCGCCCGAGCGCGTCGAGCATGGCGGACAGCTCGAGTCGGGACAGCACCCAGGCGGCGCTGGCGAAGCCGACCAGCAAGAGCGCGCGCCGCCACCAAGGCGAGCGTGGCGGTCGCGGCCTCGTCGCGGGCGCTCCTTCAGGGGACGTCATGGTCGGCGCGCGGCGCGCGGCGCTTCAGCTCGTAGAGGATGCGCTCCTGGTTGACCCGGATGCGGTCGAGCATGTCGGCGACGACGCCGAGGATGCCGAACATCATGCCGACGAAGGAGAGCCCGCCGCCGACGAAGCCGGCCCAGATGTGCCCCGAGAAGTGGCCGGTGGCGAGGTAGTGCCAGCCGAGGAACGAGATGAAGCCGAGGCCGGGCAGCAGGAACGCCGCGCCGAGCGCGAAGAAGAACTTGAGCGGGTTGTAGTCGCGATACAGGCGCAGGATGATCGACGCCGTGCGCACCGCGTACTTGGGGATGCTCTGCGCGACGCGCGACTTGCGCCCCTCGTGATAGCTGACGTGGACCGGCACCTCCTTGACGCGCAGCCCCTTCGACGTGAGGTCGAGGAAGGTCTCCTGCGTATAGGTGAAGCGCCCGTGCAGGTTGAGCTGCAACAGCGCCTCCCTGCTGTAGCCGCGAAAGCCGCACGAGACATCGTGGAACTTCTTCTGCGTCAACGTGGAGATGAGCGTCGACATGCGCTCGTTGCCCCAGCGCTTCACGCTCGGCATGTTGTGCGGGATCAGGGCGCGGTCGACGAAGCGCGAGCCGGTGACGAAGTCGGCCTCGCCCGCGACGACGGGCGCGACCAACAGCGCGATCTCGGAGGCGTCGAACTGGCCGTCGGCGTCGATGTTGGCCATGACGTCGAAGCCCTCGCCGACCGCGTAGCGCAGCATGGTCTGGAACGCCGCACCCACGCCGCGGTTGTAGCCATGGGAGATCACGTGCGCGCCGGCCGCGACGGCGCGGGCGCGCGTCTCGTCGCTCGAGCCGTCGTCGACCACCAGCACCGACGTGCTCGCGATACCGGGCAAATCGCGCGGCAGGCTGGCGATGACCTTGGCGACCGTCTCCGCCTCGTTCAGGCACGGCAGCGCGATCAAGAGGCGTAGGGGTCGCGACACGGAGCGCGAAGATAGCCGGCGCCACCCGCGCGTCAACCAGCGCGGCGACCGCGCGTGGGGACTTGGTCGTGCGCGGTCGCCCTGGTAGGCGGGGCCCATGACGACGAAGATCAAGGTCTCGATCATCGGCGGTGCGGGCTACGGCGCGGCCGAGATCCTGCGGCACCTGGTGGTGCGCGACGACGTGCAGCTGCTGCGTGTCTCCTCCAAAGACCACATCGGCAAGGCGCTCGGCGACGTGCACAAGACGCTCGCCGGCTACACCACGCTCGAGCTCGAGGACTTGCCGCCGCGTGAGGCCGCCCTGGGCGCCGACGTCGTCTTCCTCGGCATGCCGCACAAAATTACGGCCAAGGTGGCGATGGAGCTGTTCGACCTTCCTTGCAAGATCATCGACCTGTCGGGCGACTTCCGCTTGAGGTCGCTCGCCGACTACGAGCGCGATTACGCGCCCGGCCACCCGTGTCCCGAGCGCCTCGGCACCTTCGTCTACGGCATGCCCGAGCTGTTCCGCGAGCAGATCAGGGGCGCGCGCTACGTCGCGTCGCCCGGTTGCTTCGCCACCTGCATCGCGGTCGGCCTGCTGCCGCTCGCCTCGGCGAGCCTGCTGACGGGCGTGAACGTCCGCACCGTGGCGATGACCGGCTCCTCGGGGTCGGGGCAGAACCCGCAGGAAGGTACGCACCACCCGATCCGCCACAACAACTTGAAGGCCTACAAGGTGCTCTCGCACCAGCACCGCAGCGAGATCCTGCAGACGCTCGCCTCGGCCGGCGCCGAGCGCGTCTCGCTCGACCTGGTGCCGATCTCGGCGCCGCTGTCGCGCGGCATCCTCGCCGTCTCGCAGCTCGACCTGCCCGATGGCGCCACGCGCGAGAGCATCCACGCGCTTTATCAGCAGCGCTTCGCCGGCCAGCGCTTGCTGCGCGTGCTGCCGCTCGGTGCCGTGCCGGAGGTGGTGAGCGTCGCCGGCACGGCGCGCGTCGAGATCGGCATCGAGACGCGCATCGACGAGGCCACCGGCAAGCGCACGCTGTGCGTGATGAGCGCCATCGACAACCTGATCAAGGGCGGCGCCGGGCAGGCGGTGCAGTGCTTCAACCTGATGACCGGCGGCGACGAGTACCGCGGCCTCGACGTGCCGGGCCTGTGGCCTTGAGGAGCGAGACATGAGCAAGCGGCGGCGCCTGGCGGTGGTAAAGGTCGGCGGCGACGTGGTGCAGAGCGCGGCGCAGCTCGCCGGCCTCGGCAATAACGTGCGCGAGCTGGTCGACGACGACTGGGACGTGATCGTGCTGCACGGCGGCGGCCCGCAGACCACCGCGCTGCAGGAGCGGCTCGGTCTCAAGGCCGTCAAGATCGGTGGCCGGCGCGTGACCTCCAAGGAAGACCTCGTCGTCGTCACGCAGGCGGTGTGCGGCGAGGTCAACGTCGCCCTCACCTGTGCCTTGCTCGGCGCCGGCGTGCGTGGCTTCGGCTGCCACGGGGCCTCGGGCGGGCTGATCGAAGCGGAGCAGCGCCCGCCCACGGTGGTGGCGAGCCATGGCCCCGACCCCGTCGACTTCGGCGAGGTGGGCGACGTGCTCGCCGTCGACGAGGTGCTGTTGCGCGGGCTGCTGCACCTGGGCGTGGTGCCGGTGGTCGCTACGCTCGGGGTCTCCTCGCTCGAGGGGCGCCCCTTCAACATCAACGCCGACACGGTCGCGGTCGAGATCGCGCGCGCGTTAGGCGCCGAGCTGCTCTTGCTCGTCACCGGCGTCGGCGGCGTGTTCACCAAGCTCGGCGATCCGAGCACACGGGTCGGCGCGCTGACCGCGACGCGCGCGCGCGCGATGATCGCCGAGGGCGCCATCGCAGGCGGCATGATCCCCAAGGTGGAGGAGGCGCTCACGCTGCTCGACGCCGGCGTGGGAGCCGTAGCGATCCTCGACGCCGCGGCCGAGCACGCCTTCTCCTCTGCCGCCAAGGGCGATGGCGCGCTCGGCACGCGCCTGTCCGGGTGAGCGGCAGGCGTTCCCGGCAGGGGCGCCGCGGCGCGCTAGATGCTATGGGCCGATCATGAGCCTGCGCGTCCTCGAGCTTCATGGCACCGATCCCGGCCGCTGGGGCGAACAGCACGGCGAGTCCTTCAAGGACGACATCAAGGCCATCGCCGACATCCGCATGGCGCTGACCCTCGGGCGCACCGACCTCGGAACTCGAGACAACGTGCTCGCGCTCGCGCGCCACCACCTGCCGGTGCTCGAGCGCTTCGACCGCGCCCTGTACGACGAGCTGTGCGGCATCGCGCGCGGCGCTGGTCTCTCGCCCGAGGCCATCGTGGTCGCGAACCACTACACCGACCTGCGCGATCTGACCAAGCGCGACCTCGATCGTCTCGAGGGAAGAGACCCCGACGGCTGCACCGCGCTGTTCGTGCACGGGGGCGAGCACCGCATCGTCGCGCAGACCTGGGACATGCACGGCTCGGCCGAGCCCTTCGCGCTCTTGATCCGTGTCCCCGCGCTGCCCGACGGCGAGGGACCGACGACGACCAACGCCGCGGGCGTGCCCAAGCTCGGCTGCACCTTCGTCTTCTCCATCGCCGGCTGCCTCGGCATGACCGGCATGTCGTCGTGGGGCACCGCGCTCACCGTCAACAACTTGAACTCGCTCGACGCCACGGTGGGCGTGGTCTGGCCGGCGACGGTGCGCAAGGCGCTGCGTCAACCGAGCGCGCGCGCCATGAAGCGCGTGATCGAGGAGGCGCCCATCGGCTCCGGACGCCACTACATCCTCGCCGACGACGGCGATGTGTTCGGCATCGAGACCTCGGGCACCAAGAAGAAGCTGATCAGGGACGGCGGCCGGCAGCCGTACTTCCACACCAACCACTGCCTCGACGCCGAGATGGCCGGCACCTGTCGCATCTTGCCCGGCAGCACCACCAGGCAGCGCTATGCCACCGTGGAGGCGATGGTCGCCCGCGGCGCGCCCACGACGCGCGACGCCGTGTTCGACGCGCTGCACGAGGTCGGGCTCAAGCAAAACCCGACCAACCCGCACGACGTCGCGACCTGCGGCGCGCTCGTCATGGACCTCGGCGCGCGCGACGCCAAGGCCTGCGTCGGCATCCCCGGCCCCGACGCAGACGCGCTCGTCGTCGAGGTGCGCTGAACCACGACGACGGCGGGCGCGAGGGTCAGGCACGAGCTTCCGCGGCGCACCCGGTGATGGTAGCGGGAGGCCATGCCCGCGCGCTCCAAGATCTACCCCGACGCCACCGCCGCCCTCGCCGATGTGCAAGACGGCGCGCGCCTCATGTTCGGCGGCTTCGGCCTGTCGGGCAACGCGGAGAGCTGCATCGCCGCCGTCGCCAAGAGCGGCAAGCACGGCCTCACCATCATCTCCAACAACTGCGGCAACCAGCGTCAGGGTCTCGCCATCCTGTTGCAGCAGCGGCAGGTGAAGCAGTTCATCGGCTCCTTCGTCGGCGGCAACCCCGACCTCGAGGAGCTGATGCTCAAGGGCGAGATCGAGGTCGAGCTGTCGCCGCAGGGCACCTTCGCCGAGCGCATCCGCGCGGGAGGCGCCGGTATCGGCGGCTTCTACACGCCGACGGCGGTCGGCACCGTCATCGCCGAGGGCAAGGACGAGCGCACCTTCACGGTGCCGGGGCCCGACGGCACGCCCGTCGAGCGGCGCATGATCCTCGAGACCGGCCTGACGGCGGACTTCGCCTGCATCCGCGCGCAGACGGCCGACACTTTCGGCAACGTGCGTTTCTACCGCACCAGCAAGAACTTCTCGCCGCTGATGGCGATGGCCGCGCGCATCACCGTCGTCGAGGCCGAGCAGATCGTCGAGCGTGGCGCCATCGATCCCGACGACGTCCACCTGCCGGGCGTGTTCGTCAAGCGCATCTTCCAGGGACGCGCCTTCAAGAACGTCATCGAGCAGCGGACCGTGCGCAAGCGCGCGTGAGCGGCGTCAGCCACAGTCGGCGTTGTTGGTCGGCAGGGGCTCGGTGTTGTTCTCGCAGTTGTTCTCGTCGCACGCGGCGGCGCTGGCGTTGCCCGCGCAGTCGACGTCGATGATGCCGCAGCCGCAGTCGCAAAACGCGTCGAGGTCCTTGTAGAACTTGCCCGGGCAGATCCAGCCGTCGGGCGGCGGCATGCAGACCTCG
>Ga0154820_1380_pt4 | contig 13896 bp, 12 predicted proteins | sample Rifle2008BG16ft_FD_116124 | JGI IMG/M metagenome (GOLD analysis project Ga0154820, IMG submission 116124) | Deltaproteobacteria bacterium RBG_16_71_12
CGCGAGCGCCGGTGAAGTGCAGCGCCACCGGCAGCCGCGCGCGCGCCGGGGCGGCGCGGGGGTCGAGCAGCACCGTCAGCTGCACCGGTCGATCGAGCGGCGTCTGCTGGAAGGTGCCGTCCGCCGTGACGGCGACCACGCCTTGACGGAGCCGCGCGCGCCAGGTGCCGGGGGTGAGCGCCACGTCGGGCGTGTTCGGCACCAGGAAGGCGCCCCCGCCGCGCTTTGGCACCATGCGGTTCTTCGAGCGGAAGGGGCCGGCGAAGCCGCGCGAGAGCTGCCGGGCCTGGCGCGACGCGTCGGGCGGGGTGTCAGGATCGACCACATGCTCGCCATCCGGGGACTCGACCAGGTCCGTGACCACATGGGCCTCGGGCTGCGCGGCCACGAGCAGGGTGAAGGAGCGCACGGACTCGTCGACGTCGATGAGCACCTCGGCGCTGGCGCCGTCGGGCATGGCCACAAGGCCAAGCTCGAACACCTCGACGCCCTGCGGCGCGTCGACGGGCATGAGCGCCGGCGGCGGATCGTCGGCCGGCGCCTGCGCGCCGTCCTCGAGGCGCACGCGGTCGGTCGGTGCCGGATCCGGCGGCGGAGGTGGGCAGGCAGCGCAGATCACGGTGAGCAGAGCCGCGGCAGAGCGCATGTCTCAGGGTACCGCAGCGCGGCAATGTGTCTGGGCTAACATCCGGCGGTCGGGACCGGTCGCGCCGCCTTTCCACGGCGGCCGGCCACCGGGTCCAACAGCAGACCGCCAACCCGGAGACACCATGAAGAAGCTCACCTTGCCTGCCCTGCTGCTCGCCGCCACCGCCTGCACGATGCCGCCGCCGGTCGAGACCGTCGACCCCACCATCGACCAGGCCGAGCTGGCGCGCTTCCGCCGCGCCGTGCCGAAGAAGCAGAACCTCTCGGCCGCCTTGCCCGAGAGCATCGCGGGAACGGGCGCGCTGGTCGGCGACCCCGCCGTCTACCCGCAGATGGCCGTGCCGCACGTCGTCGGCGTCAACACCCTGATCGGCAACATCCTCGACACGGTGGAGGCCGTGGTGGCCACGCCGCCCACCCTGTTCAACTCGGAGACCCACGAGTTCCTCTGGGGGCCGTTCGACAACGGCGACTCGCCGCTCGAGGGCGACAAGGCGCTCGTCTACATCCGCGAGCAGCCCGAGGGTGAGGACTTCCAGTTCGTGTTCGCGTTCGCGCGCCTGATGGGCGACGACGTGGCGAGCGCGGTGCCGGTCATCTGGGGCGGCGTCAACCCGAACCCGGACGACGAGGACCAGGGCAGCGGCGTCCTGCTGCTCGACTTCGAGGCCAGCCGCGCCTTCGGCGAGGCCAACGGCGCCGACGTGACCACCGAGGCGCGCGGCCGCTTCGCCGCCGGCTTTGCGCGCGGCCCGAACGACGACGGCAGCGACAGCATGGTCACCATCGTGATCGGCTCGTTCCGCGGCTTCAACGGCGAGGGCGGCACCGAGGTCGTCAACGTCGACCACCTGTGGGGCAACGTCACGGGCGCCGACGGCAACACCATCGACTTCATGAACCTCGCGATCGAGGGCAACGTGCTGCAAGACACCACCGCGGCCGAGACGCTCGACATGCAGCTCGTCCTGTGGAACCGCGGCCTCGGCCGTGGCGAGGTCGTGCTGACGGGCGGCGACGCCGGCGCCAACATCGGCGACGGCACCGAGTGCTGGGACGCCGCGGTCGAGCAGCAGTACTACCAGGTGGTGGTGACCGACGAGGCCGGCACCGAGACCGTCATCGAGACCGAGGGCGACGCCGCCACCGGCTGCCCGGCGCCGTTCGACGTGCCGCTCGCCGACCTCGGCATCCCGACGCTGGCCGACGTCGACCAGGGCATCTTGGGGGCGCTGCAGAACGCGGCGGAGAACGGCCTCGGCGGCTGACGCAGCTCGCGGGTTCGACCGTGGAGGCGGCGGGTCTTTGGGCCCGCCGCCTTTCGTTCGTGCGGGCGTCGTTGTCGACGTGGAGGGCGGAGCGGGGCTGCTGGGGTCATGCCCGCGCCGCCCTTCCTCGGCCCCTTTTGTGTCGTGCCGGGTTGCGCGGCCGCCGCCAAACCTTGTCGATCGTGGCCTTCAGCTTGGTTGGTGCCGAGGGGTGTGGCGGCGTGCCGTTTGGTGGTGGTGTGCGGTTGGCGGCGTCTCGCGCGTCGGTGGTGATGCGGCGCGGGGTGCGGGCCTCCGGAGGCGGCTTCGGGCATGACCCCAGCAGCCCCGCTCCTTGGTGCCGGCGTTCGGGCCATGTTTGCGTCGCGTTCCGCCTCATGGGTGCACCAGTATCGCCGTGCTGCACAAACGGCGATCGGGGGAGCTGCTCGCGCGGCGCGCATCCGCGGAGGCGCGCCGCTAGCCGACCGCTTCCACCTGGCCCCGTGATCCTTGCGACAGGTGGTCGGCTCGATGTCGCCATGCGATGATGCCGCATGAGCCGCCCCGTCACCGTCGCTCGCATGACCGAGGCCGAGTACCTCGCCTACGACCTCGCGCATGAAGGGAAGCACGAGTTTGTCAACGGCGAGGTGCTGGCGATGTCCGGCGCCAGCGACGCCCACAACGTCATCCAGGCGAACCTCGTCGCCGTGCTGTGGAACTGCCTGCGTGGTGGACCGCGTCGTGTACGAGGGTCGGACATGCGCGTCCGACTCGATGAAACGGGGCTTTACTGCTACCCCGATCTCACCGTCGTCTGCGGCGAGGCGCAATTCGCCCAGACCAAGCCGGAGACCCTGCTCAACCCCTGCGTCGTCGTCGAGGTGCTGAGCGAGTCCGCCGAGGACTACGACCGCGGCGCCAAGCTCGCTCACTACCGCCACCGCGCCAGCGTCGACACGGTGCTGCTGGTGGACTCCCGGCACCGCCTCGTGGAGCGGCAGTCCCGCAACGCCGACGGCACCTGGACGTTGTCCGAGCACACGGCCGGGGCCGTGCGCGTGCTCGACCACGAGCTGCCGCTCGACGACATCTACGGCGGTGTTGCGGGCTCGTGACCATCCTGGGCAGCGAAACGGCGAGCCGCCGTGGAGCTCATGCCGGCGAAGACAGCGCGAGCGCGAGCACGCCGAGCCACTCGCCCACCACCCGCAGCTGATCCTCCCCCTTCAGCTCGACGACGATCGGCTTGGCGGCCGTGAACGAGTCGAGGCGCACCCGCACCACGCCGCGCCCGGAGGCCCGCACCCCATCACGCATCGCCACCGACCCGCGAGACGCCGCCAACGGCACACCGCCACCCAAAGGAACGACGCCGCAAGCCGCGGCACACACCGCCCTCGAAGCCACAAACACCAAGAGCTGGCGGCGGCCGCGCAACCCGGCACGACCCAAAAGGGGCCGAGGACGAGCGGCGAGGACGCGACCCCCTGAGCCCCGGTCCGTCGCGCCTACTGGCAGCTAGTCCCGCGCGTCGAGCCGTTTCACCTTGCCGTGCCACTCCAGCATGTTGACGTCGGCGGTGACGACCTTGGCGCTCTCGACCTGCCCGGTCGCAAGAATGAAGCGATCGGCAGGGTCGCCGTGCAGGCCGGTCAACAGCGCAGCCTCGATCCCGATCCTGCCGTCGACGGCAACCTCACGCAGGCCGTCGCCGAGCAGGGCGCGACGCCATTCGCCGGCCGGCATGTCGAGGCGCAGCCGCCCCCTGTCCGCGAGCATGGCGGTCTCCCAGAAGGAGATGGCCGACACCAAGAGCTGCTGCTCGGCGAGGGCCCGGTCGATCGCCCGCCGCGATCGGGGGCCGAGCTTGCTCGACCCCTGCCGCAGCCAGATGAGCACGTGAGTGTCGAGGAGGATCACCCGGCCACGTCCCACGCGACCTCGATTGGGGAGATGATGTCGCCGATGACCTCGATGCTCCCCTGGTCCTTGCCGAACAGGGTCTTCGGGACGATCCGCACCGGGGCCAGCTGCGCGATGGGCCGGCCGTTCTTGGTGATGACCACGGGCTCGCCGGTCTTTGCGACCTGGTCCATCAGCTGCAGGCAGGTCGCCTTGAAGCGCGAGGCCTGGATCGTCTTCATCATGACACATGTTATCCATGGTCATGACCATGGTCAACTCGGTCGGCCCAGTCGACGCCGCAAGCCTCGGCACACACCGCCCTCGAAGCCACCAACACCAAGAGCTGGCGGCGGCCGCGCAACCCAGCACGACGAAAAAGGGGCCGAGGACGAGCGGCGAGGACGCGCCCCCCTGAGCCCCGCTCCGTCGCGCTCACTCGCAGGTCGCGCTCGCCGACCGCCGTGCCGCCGTCACCGTCTCGTCCCCATAGTCGATGGTGACGCTCTCGGCCGACAGCGACGTGATCTCCCCCTCGAGCCGCTCGCCCTCCGCCCACACGAACGCGATCTTCGGCGGCTCCCCCTCGGTCACCTCCCAGGTGCCGCGCGTCGCCGGCATCTCGCCGATCAGCTCCGCGATGGCGGCGACGCTGCTCTCCGGCTTCACGCGGGCGCGCCCGTCGGCGCACAGGTGGTAGACGTTCTGGACCGGTCCCGGCATCTCGACCACCCAGGTGCCGACCAGGCGGTCGCGCACGGTCAGCACCACGCCGGCGTCGCCTGGCACGCCCGCGTCGGTAGGGGCTTCCGGCTCGATCGCCGGGCCGGCGTCCGACATCGGTGTCGATGCGTCGTGCTTCCCGTCGGGCTTGGCAGCGGCATGGTCCTTGTCGTCGACGCCGGCGGGCTTCTTGGGCGCCGGCTTCTTCGGCGCGCCCTTGTCGGCCGCGCGACGGGCGTCGAAGTCGCGCTCGATCGCGACCGCCAATGACGCGAAGCGCTCGTCGTGGCGCAGGTATGCGTCGGCCAGCTCGGCCGCGCGTGCCGCGGCGCGCTGTTCGGGCTTGCCGCCGAGCCGCTCGCGCACCAGCGCGCGCGCGTAGACCTCGAGCGCGACCTTCGGATCGCCGAGGTCGCCGTCGAGGCAGCCGACGTCGTCGTCCCAGCGCGGCGCGCCGCGCGGCTCCTCGCAGACGCGCGGCGGCAAGGGCACGCTCATGCCCACCTGTGCCAACGACGACGAGAACGCCGCCAGCGCTTGGCGCGTGGCCTCGTGCTGCTCGCGCGGCGACGGCGTCGCGCACGACGCCGCCAGCAGCGCGGCAACGAGCGCGCGTCTCACGGCGCCGCGTCCAACGCCAGCGTCTTTCGCAGCTCGGCGTCGTAGCCGGCGAAGGCGCGCGTGGTGGCGTCCTCCTCCTGGTCGCGCGCCAAGGTGCCGAGCGCGACCAGCACGCCGCCGATGGTGGCGCCGGTGGCCGCCGCCGCGATGCCGGCGATGATCAGCGGCGGTGCGATCTGCTCCTGCGTCGGCACCTGCTCGGTGCCGGGGAGCACGCCGAGATCGGTGGCGACGAGCGCGCCGCCCGCGGCCACGCCGAGGCCCGCGACGAGCGCGCCGGCGGTCACGAAGCCGTCGGCGCGGCCGCGCGCCTCGACCGCCGCGTCCATCGCGATCGCCGACGCGCCGCCCTCGGGCACGAGTGGGCGCAGATCCTCGACGCGCTCGATGGGCAGACCGTTCTTCAGCTCGGCGCGCATGCGCGTCACCGCCGGGTGATCGGCGAACAAGCGCTGGCGCACCACCAGCTCGCCGCGCTGCGGCTTGGCGAGCGCGTGCTCCTCGAACCACGCGGCGCGCTGCGCGAGCGGCGCGCTCGGCGCAGGCGGTCGGTCGAGCACGACGTGGTGGGCACATGCGCCGCAGGGGACGACCACCAACAAGAGTGACGGTAGGGGCGCGCGCACGCGCCGGTGTTCGCGCGCATGCGGGGCGCGGTCAACGCGGTGCGGCCGGCGACGACCCCGCACGAGCGACCGCCCCTTGCCTGGCCGCCGGCAACGCGCCATGCCGGCGTCATGGCGTACACCCCGACGACGTTGGAGCTGTCCCGCACCGTCAAGACCGGGCCCATCAAGAAGGTGCTGGTCGCCAACCGCGCCGAGATCGCGGTGCGCGTGATGCGCACCTGCCGCGAGATGGGCATCCAGAGCGTGGCGGTGTTCTCCGACGTCGATCGCTCGGCGCTGCACACGCGCTACGCCACCGAGGCGTACCACATCGGCCCGCCGGCGCCGCGCGAGAGCTACCTCCACATGCAGAAGCTGATCGACGCCGCCAAGCAAAGCGGCGCCGACGCCATCCACCCAGGCTACGGCTTCTTGTCCGAGAACGCCGAGTTCGCGCAGCGCGTGATGAACGCCGGGCTCATCTTCATCGGGCCGCCGCCCTACGCCACCGAGCTGATGGGGCCGAAGACCACCGCGCGCCAGGTGATGTCCAAGGCGGGCGTGCCCATCGTGCCCGGCCTCGAGGAGCCGGTGGCCGACGAGGGCGAGGCGCTCGCCTACGCCAAGAAGATCGGCTTCCCGGTCATGCTCAAGGCGGCGGCCGGCGGCGGCGGCAAGGGCATGCGCAAGATCGACCGCGAGCAGGACTTCGCCTCGGCGTGGCGCTCGGCCAGGAGCGAGGCCAAGAACAGCTTCGGCGACGACGCGGTCTACCTCGAGAAGTTCCTGGTCAAGCCGCGCCACATCGAGATCCAGGTGTTCGCCGACACGCACGGCAACGTCCACTACCTGTTCGAGCGCGAGTGCTCGGTGCAGCGCCGGCACCAGAAGCTGATCGAGGAGGCGCCGAGCCCGTTCGTCGCGCCCGAGATGCGCAAGCAGATGGGCGAGGTGGCGTGCAACGCGGCGCGCGCGGTCGGCTACGTCGGCGCCGGCACGGTCGAGATGTTGGTCGACGCCAACCGCAACTTCTACTTCATGGAGATGAACACGCGCTTGCAGGTCGAGCACCCGGTGACCGAGATGGTCACCGGCTTCGATCTGGTCGAGGCGCAGATTCGCGTGGCGCGCGGCGAGCCGCTGCCGTGGGGCCACCAGCCCGAGAGCCCGCGCGGCTGGGCCATGGAGGCGCGCGTCTGCGCAGAAGACGCCACCGCCAACTTCGTGCCGGTGCCCGGGCGCATCAACCACCTGCGCACCCCGGGCGGCCCCTACGTGCGCACCGACACCGGCATCTACCCCGGCTTCACCATCACCACCGACTACGACCCGATGATCGCCAAGGTGATCGCGTGGGGCAGGGACCGTAACACCGCGCGGCTGCGGCTCGATCGCGCGCTCGCGGAGTTCACGCTCAAGGGCACCACCACCAACACCGCGTTCCTGCGCGAGATCCTGGCGTTCGAGGAGTTCGCGTCGGGCAGCTACGACACCGGCATCATCGAGCGTTTCCAACAGTCACCGTCGACGTGGGTGACCGACGAGCACAAGGTCATCGCCATGCTGGCGGCTGCCTTCTTCCGCTATGAGGAGGAGCAAGAGGCACATACGCGTGTGGTGGTCGGGCGCGGCACCGGCAAGACCGGCAAGCACGTCAACGCGTGGAAGCGCGGCATCCCACCCAAGAGCGCCAACCGCTGGTAGCGAGGTCTCGCCATGCAGCAGCCGAAGATGAAGTTCGTCGCCACCAAGGAAGGCCGGCAGTACCAGATCTCGTGCCAGCGCGACGAGCACAACGCCGACCTGTTCCACATGTCGCTCGACGGGCGCAGCTACCGCATCGACGCGCGGCGCATGCCGTCGCAGATCGTCAGCCTGCTGATCGACAACAGGAGCTACGACGTCGACCTCGAGCGCATCGCCAGGAAGAGCGACACCCTCGACGGCCGCATCCACGTGCGCGTGCGCGGCCGCGTGCTGCGCTTCGAGATCCTCGACGAGCGCCGCATGAAGATGAAGGAGGCGCAGGGCTTCCGCTTCGACGTCGGCGGTGTGGTGTCGATCGACTCGCCGATGCCCGGCAAGGTCATCAAGCTCCTCGCCAAGGAGGGCGAGGAGGTGAAGGAGGGGCAGGGCATCGTCGTCGTCGAGGCGATGAAGATGGAGAACGAGCTGCGCGCGCCCAAGGCCGGCAAGGTGCGTGACATCAAGGTGCGCGAGGGCGAGGCCGTCGAGGCGGGCGCCAAGCTGGCCACCATCGAGTAGTGTTTCGCGCCGTGAGGCGCGCGCGCGAGGCACGTTGGCCGTGGTGGCTGGTGGCTGCGCTCTGGTTGCTGCCGCCGATGCTCGGCTGCGCCGAGATCGCGAGCGAAGTGACGGGCGAGCTGCTCGGCGCCTGTCTCGAGATCACGGCGCGCGCGGCCTGTGCGTCCCTGTGCGATGAGGATGACGACGCGGATCCCGAGGAGCCGGCGGCAGGCGACAGCGCGCCACCCGCGCGCGCCGAGCTGGCGCCCCCCGAGTGGCGCCCGGCGGTGGCCGACTGCGAGGTGAAGAGCGTGGCGGCCGGCGTGTTCGTCGACTGCCCGGGCGGCACGCGCGCCGTCTTCCTGCCCGGCACCGAGCTGGGCGCGGCCGACGCCGAGGCGGCGCACCCGCCGACCCGGCGGGGGCCGCTCGAGATCCGCATGCCCGGCGACGTCGGGCGTCTGGCGGGCACGCGCGCCGTCGACGGCAACCTGGCCGTGACCTCGGTGACGTTGGTCGGCCTGACCGCCCCCGAGCTGCAGTCGGTCGGCGGCGACCTGGTGGTGACGCACGCCGCGGCGCTCGAGCGGCTGGCCTTGCCGGCGCTCGCGTCGGTGGGCGGCATCGTGATCATCTCGGACAACCCGCGACTGCCGCAGCGCGAGGCCGAGCAGATCGTCTTTCGCCTGACACGCCACGGCTTCGCCGGCGTCGTCGAGGTCGCGGGCAACGCCGCGCCCTGAATGGCGCCGCGACCCCCGCGCGCTCGACGCCGCCGACGCCACGGGGGTAGCTTCGCCCCGTGCCTGGACCGCCCGCCGTCGTGACGATGCTCGCCGTCTGCGCGCTCGCGTCGTCGAACGCACGCGCGCAACCGGCCGAGACGCCGCCAAGCCCGTGGCTCGAGCAGGGCGTCGACGTGGACGCCGTGCTCGCGCGCCTGACCGTGCGCGAAAAGGTCGGCCAGCTGTTGATGCTCGGCTTCGGCGGCACGCGCATGGATCACACCATCGCGTCGTTCCTCGACGACATGAAGCCGGGCGGCGTGGCGCTGTTCTCGCGCAACATCGACACGCCCGAGCAGACCATGGCGCTGATCCGCGGCGTGCGCGCGCACGACCCGGCGGGCGTGCCGATGTTCGTCTCGGTCGATCAGGAGGGTGGCAACGTCGTGCGTGTCAAGAAGCACGCGACCATCCTGCCCTCCGCCATGGCGCTCGGCGCGGCCGGCGATCCTGACCTGGCGCGCCGCATCGGACAGTCGCTCGGGCGCGATCTGCGCCTGCTCGGCTTCAACATGAACTTCGCGCCCGTGCTCGACGTCGCGTCGAACCCGGACAACCCGGTGATCGGCATCCGCAGCTTCGGCTCGAACCCCAAGCTGGTGGGCGACCTCGGCGCCGCCTATGCGCAGGGGATCCAGAGCGAGGGCGTGCTCGCCGTCGCCAAGCACTTCCCCGGCCACGGCGACACCGACCGCGACAGCCACTATCACCTGCCGGTGCTGGCGCACGACCGTGCGCGGCTCGACGAGGTCGAGCTGTATCCCTTCGCGCGCGCGTTCGCCGAGGGGCTAGACGCCATCATGACGGCGCACATCGCGCTGCCCGCGCTGACCGACAGCGGCGACCTGCCGGCGACGGTCAGCGAGCGCGTGCTCACCCGGCTGTTGCGCGACGAGCTCGGCTACGAGGGGCTGGTCATCACCGACGGGCTCGAGATGCAGGGCATCGTGCAGCGGTTCGGCTCGGGCGATGCGGCGGTCCGCGCGGTGCTCGCGGGCGCCGACATGGTGATGGTGCTCTGGTACCCGGAGAAGAAGCGCGAGGTGCGCGACGCCTTGCTCGCCGCGGTGCAGAGCGGGCGCATCCCCGAGCGGCGGCTCGATCAGGCGGTGCGCCGCGTGCTGGTCGCAAAGGCGCGGCGCGGCGTCTTCTCGACCGAGCTGTTGCCCATCAAGACGGCGCTGCGCGAGCTCGAGCGCGCGCCGCGCGACGTGGTGCCCGAGGTGGCGCGCCGGGCGATTACGCTGGTGAAGAACCAGGGCAACGTGCTGCCGCTGCGGCGCGGCCAATTGGTGGCGGTGGCGGCCACCGAGCCGGTGTTCGTCGACGAGCTGCGGCGCACGCTCCATGCGCGCGGCGTCGTCATGCCGGTCGGCACCACGCGCGAGCGCGTCGACGCCGACGCCGCACGCTTGGTCGAGCTGGCCGCGGGTGCCGACGTCGTGGTGGTCGGCATGCAGAGCGTCGAGCACCGTGCCGTCGTCGAGCGCGTGCGCAGCGCCTACCCCGACGTCCCGATCGTGGTGGTCAGCTTCGGCGCGCCCTACGTGCTGTCGCACCTGCCCCGCGTCGAGGGGTACCTGTGCGCCTTTGGGTGGCGCGACGAGAGCGAGCGCGCCGCTGCGGCGGCGTTGACCGCGCGCACGCCGGCAGCCGGCACCATGCCGGTCGAGCTGACCGGCGGCCCGCGGCTCGGCGCGCGTTGACGCGCGCGGCTCAGCGGCTCGACAGGCGCAGGTGGCGCAGCGCGGTCCACCGGGGTTCGTCAATGCCGTCGGATCTGCCGCTGCCGAACGCGGCCAGCTGCACGAAGCCGAGCAGCGGGAACTGCCAGACCTCCCGCACGGCGACCGCCCCGTCGCCCGCTTCGGCGGTCATGACGCCACCGCGCCACGACAGATCGACCATCGGCGATCGCACGTCGTCAAAGGTGACGGTCGTGATGTTGGCGGGGACGCGGTCGGTGGTGTCGTCGTCGACGTGCCGCGTCAGCTGGGCGACGTCGCTCGTCAGCGTCAGCTCCAGGCCGTCCAACAAGTGGGCGGTCGAGTCGGAGGCGTCGAGCGCGACGACGAATTGTCCGTCGGGCTCCGGCAGGGACGCCAGCTCGACCTCGAGGACGCCGCGGCTCTCACCCACCAGATCGAAGGCGAACGCGAGCCAGAGCTGCTCGCCGGCGTCGACGTCCGACACATAGGCGGGGGCATCGTCGATCAGCTCGACCCTCGGCCACGATGGCCCGACCTTGAAGGTGGCGCCGTCGTGGCTCGTGGTGGTCTCGGTGCGGCGGCCCTCGAACACGACGGTCGGGCTGCGGCGCGGTCGCATGCCGAGGCCAAAGGAGGTGGCGGTGCGCTCCGTCGTGAGCCGGATGATGTCGATGCTCGGCGTGTCGGCGGCCTGCGCCCAGACGCGCGCGAACGCGACCGCCGCCGCGGCTTCGCCCACGCGCGCCCGGTTGATGGTGCTCGCCAACGGTGTCGCCCCGGTCTGCTCGACGAACGCGAGGTTGGTGCCGCACACCGTGTCCGCACCCACCCAGCACGAGGCCTGCACCCACGTGCCGTCGACGACGGTGTACGGGATGAGCACCTCGTCCGACTCCGTGTCGGGGTTGAGCACCAAAAACGGCGCGCGCACGTCGCCGCGCTCGAGGTAGAGCACGCCGTCGAGCACCACCACGGACACGAACGGCGTGCTCTGTTCGTCGAGCGCCAGCACCACCCCGTCGCCCGCCGGCAGGAAGCGCACCTCGAGGTAGAGCGCCTCCACCGGCAGGTCGAGGTTCTCGGCCGTGAGCGATCCGCTGATCGCGGTCTCGCCCAGGCCGGGCCCGGGCTGGGTGTCCAGGACGTCGCCCTGCCACACCACGTGGGACGTGGTACCCTCGGCGCACGCACCGGTCGCGCACCCGACCAGCGCGATGTCGGGGTAGCGGCCGAGCATGCAGCCGGTAGGGGCGACCTCGGCGTGCAGCTCGAACGCGATGTCGAGCGGGGGCGTGCCGCGCGTGTGAACGTCGACGTCGGTGAGCACGAAGGGCGCCCCCGAGCCGCCGATCTTCAGCACCTCCCATTGGCCCGGGGACGCGGTGTTGCCGGTGCCGACGCCGGCGTTGCACTCGTCGCCGCACCGCGCGACCGGCGTGCCGAGGTCGACACCGAATTTCAGGGGTGCGGTGCCGTTCCAGTCGAGCGCTTGCCCGCGCATCTCGATGGCCCCGTAGGGATCCTGCAAGGTGCCGCCGCCGGCAGGCACCCCCGGCGCGACCTCCTCGACGTCGAGGATCAGGTTGCGCACGAAGTCGACGCTCTCGCTCAGCGTGATGCTGCCGAGGTCGAGATCGCCGCGCGGCACCACCGTCGCGGTCACCGAGGTCGAGTCGCCGCGGGTGAGGCCGAGGCGCTCGAGCGAGATCAGGTCGGGGATGCGGATGCCCCGCAGCGTGAGCGCCTCGTCCTGCACGATCGGCACGACGAAGGGTGTGGTGGCGTCGGGTCCGATCTCGATCTGCGGTGACCAGACGGTGCCGGTGAAGGTGGCCGCGTAGGGCGCGCGCTCCGGTGGCCGATCGGCGCGCGCGATCAGGCGCGACCAGCCGTCGGCGAAGTCGCGCACCAGCTCGCACTCGCCGGTGCCGCGCCCGCTGTCGTCGAGCTCACCGTCGACGACGGCGCAGCTGGTGTCGCCGATCACCAGGGTCGCCTCCGTCGACGGATCGACGAACGCCGAGAACGTGAGGTCGTCCTGCTCGGGCACGAACGACGCCGATGCGACGACCGAGCCGGCGACCGAGAACGCGGTGAGCTCGCAGGCGCCGACCGCGTCGCCCGGGCCCGGCACGCGCACGCCGGCGGGCGCGGCCGCGTAGCAGCCGAGGGGCGCGCTCAGCGGATCGGCGAGGTCCTGCACGAAGCGCTCGACCAACAAGCCGGCACGGTCGGGCCCGACGGCGGTACGCGGCCAACGCGCCGGCACCGTCTCGAAGCGCGTGCTGTCGGCGCGCCGCAGCGGCTGCAGCTTGACGTTGTCGCCGGCGAAGTCGAGGCCGAGGCGGGCGATGCGCCAGCTCGACGACGACGACGTCACCGTCATGCCGTGGAAGCTCGCCAGCCGGCGGTTCGCGGTGTCGACCAGCGCGTCCTGGCGCGCGCTCGAGGTGTCGATGCCGGTGAAGGGATCGCCGGGCCACAGCCGCAGCTCTGCGACCGCGGCGTCCGCGGCGGCCACGCCGTCGGCGTAGGCGCCGAGCGAGAGCGGCCCGTCGAACAGCGGCGAGGCGCTCGGGCCGGAGAAGCGCGCCTGCACCAAGGCACCGTCGAGCACGCACAGCAAATCGTCGTCGTCACCGCCGGCGAGCAGCGAGGGCGTGTTGACCAGACAGAGCACGTGGTGCCAGGTGCGCAGCGTCGGCAACGACAGCGCCAACACCTGATCGCCGACCGCGAAGCCGAGGTAACCCGAGCCGTCGGTGCCGAGCTCCCAGCCGGAGACGCCGTCCGACATGGCCACGATCGGCGCGCTGCCAGGTACGCTCGGCGTGCGGAACACCACCTCGACGGCGAAGCCGTCGGCGATGTCGAGCGGCGCTTGCGCGGAGCGAAACGCCACCGTGTCGAGCACCGCGGTGGTGCCGGGATCGTCGGCAGCTCGGAGCGACACCGGCACGAACGCCTCGTCGCTCGCCGCGCCGATCGCGTCCATGCCGCAGGCGATGGCATCGGAGCCGCAGCTCACGACGGGCAGCGCGGCGCCGAGCGGATCGCCCATGGCGGCGGCGCCGCCGTTCTCGACCTCGAGGTGCAGCGCGCGCTCGCCGACCTCCTCGCCTTGCTGCGCGCACTCGCCGCTCACCGGCGCGCGCGGCACCGGGCGGCAGTAGCCGTCGGCCGCGCAGTAGTCGTCGGGGCCACAGGCGCCGAAGGTGTCGGTGGGCGGCAGGCAGCGCGCCGGCTCGAGGCCACAAAGTTGGCAGCCCGCCGCCGTCGCGGCCAGCAGCGGCAGCAGCGGCAGCAGCGCGGCCCTGGTGGCGGATCCCTTCACCCCAGAAGGTCTACCCGTCCGCGAGCGCGACCGCGACCCCCGCCCCCACCACGACGAGCCCGGCCG
>Ga0154820_1299_pt9 | contig 13425 bp, 7 predicted proteins | sample Rifle2008BG16ft_FD_116124 | JGI IMG/M metagenome (GOLD analysis project Ga0154820, IMG submission 116124) | Deltaproteobacteria bacterium RBG_16_71_12
GCGCTCACCGTCGAGCTCGCCGAGGAGCGGCACCACGGCGACCGCCGCGCCCGGCGGCAGCGAGGCGTGCGTCTCGAGGAACAGCCCCGACGTCGAGATATCGCGCACCCGGCCGCGTTCGCTGCCACCGACGACCGCCTTGAGGGTGGTGGAACGTCGCGGGCTGCGCGGCACGTAGGTCATGCCCTGATGGTCTCGCGCCGATCGCGGTTCGGCCTCCGTCAAAGATCGTAGGCGTGGGTTGCTAGACTGACGCCCATGACCCGCGTCGGCGGCACCGGCATCTCCGGGAAAAAACCCTACGGCCCCACCTGGACCACGGGCGCCAAGCAGGCAGAGAACCTCCAGCAGCAGGTGCAAGACGAGCTGTTCGGCAAGAAAAAGCCGCGCGAGCTCGATGCCGACGACACGCAGCTGTCCGCGCAGCTCGCACGCCTGCGCTCCTTCCAAAAGAAGCTCGCGCGTCTGGCCGGTGACGACGAGGACGACTACCGCCTGGTGCTGGCCGAGGGCACCATCGCCATGATCGACGCGCGCGGCAAGGTCTACGTCGGCAAGCGCTTCCTCATCAGCTACGCGGACGCGCTCGAGGTGCAGGTCGGCGTGCTCGCGCACGAGATCGGCCACCGTCCCAAGCGCTGGGCCGAGTATCGGAGCGCCGCGCCGCGCACCCGCGACGAGCTCGAGCGCCTGTGCCGTACCGAGGAGACCTACGCCGACTACTTCGCCGGCCGCGCGCTCGCCGAGCTCGGCTTGCAGGTGGAGCCGCTGTGCCGCTTCTTGCTCGACGTGGTCGAGCTGCCGCACGCCGAGTATTTCCCGGCGGCGCTGCGGGTCGAGGTGATCAAGGACGGCTTCGCCGATGGCCGGCGCAAGCACGAGCTGCGCAAGAAGATGTTCCCTGAGCTCGCCAAGCGCGTCAGCGCCAAGCACGACCTCGGCAACGGCTGATCCGCGTCGGTACCACCCGCCTGATCGGCCCGCTGGGAACCGCAGACCGCGCGCGGCGGTCGAGCGTTGCAGACTATGGCCTGCGCTCGGGCCACAGGAGCCGCCATGCGTCGTCTGCCGCTCGTCGCCGTGATCGCGCTGTTCGCGCTGCCCGCGCTCGCCGACAAGCCTTGGGGCGTGGTGGGCGGGCCCGACGGTGCCAAGGCCGGCGCGGAGCGCGAGCCCACCTTTCGCGACGTCATCCGACGCGTGGTGCTGATGCCGAACGACGTCGGTCTGCAGGAGCGCGCCTGGTACCGCCACCGGCTCAACGTGCTCAACCTCACCTGGGAGGACACGGGGCGCGACTACGGCTCGTCGGTCGGTCCGAACATCAGCGACCTGACGCTGCAAGTGCACGAAAAGACCCCTCGCGGCACGCGCACCCACCTGTTGCCCGTGCTGCGCCACCCGAGCTTCACCGACAAGACCGGCGACGTGCCCGCCGACAAGCTGTGGGTCAAGGTCGGCAACCAGGGCGCGAAAGACGGCAAGACCTCGGTGGTGCCGCTCACCGAGGTGCTGAAGAACCTAACGGAGTACCTGAGCGACCCCGCGAGCGTGAAGGGCTCGGGCAACCTGCTCGCCAAGCGCGACACGCACTTCCTGGTGAGCGCGCAGCACGTGTTCGTGCCCTTGCCCGCCGAGGGCAAGGCCGAGTTCAACCCGGTCTTGTTCAACTACCAGTCCTCACAGGGCGCGCCCGCGGTCTTGACCTTGCTCGTGACGCGCCAGGGCACCAGCGTCACCGTCGTCGAGAACCGCGAGGAGGACGCGCCGCAGCAGGCGTGGGGCCAGCAGCTCTACTTCAACCACGCGGGCCAAGAGACGCTGTTCACCGCCGAGCGCCGCTCCGCCGTCAAGGCGCGCATCGACAGCGGTCACGCCGAGGTGCAGGACCAAGGCGCGCTCGCCGAGGGCGCCGACATGATGATGATCGTGCAGGTGCCGCTCAAGGTGCGCACCCCCGGCGGCTTGCTCGGCGGCCTCAAGAGCGCCGACGTCGGTGAGGCCTATGGCTTCGGCGGCCTCGGCCTGAAGGGCACGGGCGCCGGCGGCGGCGGCTACGCGATGGACGAGGCCACGCAGAGCGCGAGCCCCATCGGGCTCGGCGGCATCGGCAACGGCAGCGGCAGCGGCCGCGGGCGCGTCAGCGACCTCGAGCGCGCCGTCATCGGCCACGGCGACGCGCTCGGCAAGTTCGAGGAGGGCCGCGGCCTCAGGCTGGTGCGCGACGCGCGCTTCCCGGTGCGCGTCACCGTGCAGTTCTACAAGGCCACCAGCAACGGCGTCGTCAGCGACGAGGATCTGGCGAGCGCCGCCGCCGACATCGCGCGCGTCTACCAAGACGCCGACTACGTCGGCTCGCTGGTGGTGCCCGAGAGCGAGCGCCTGCGCCCGACCGACTGGCACGACGCGGGCGGCGCCGGGCCCGTCGCGGGCCGCCTCCCCCCGGGTCTCTAACCAGCTTCGCATGGACTGGCGATCGAATCCTGGACAGGCGTGCCCTGTGCCCTGTGCCCTGTGCGCGTACCCGTCCCCATGACCCGTCGGGGCCGCTGCCCTTCATTCCTGCCCTGGTGACGACGGCAGCGAAGGCACGGTCATGGGCAGGGCTTGATGGGTGAAAGGCACAGGGCACAGGGCACAGGGCAAGACCGCTCCTCGCGCGACCATCAGAATCGCGCGTTTGTCGACGACGATCCCCTGTCCTGGCTATGGATCAAATGAATCGCGCGCCATGACCTCTCCGAGAGATCGGCGCACGATGATCCTGACCGGGCTACAAGTCACGTCCATGTTGGATCGCGCTTGGCGCGATCCTGGTTAGCGTTTCCCGCCGCTCGCGCAGCCGCTACAGTCGACCGCATGCTGTGCCGACGACGACGCCTCGCTTGGCTCCTCTCGATCGGCGCTGCGCTCGCGCTTTGGTCGCTCGGGTGCCCCGGCCGCCCGACCGAAGGTGAAGGCGAGGGCGAAGGTGAAGGTGAAGGTGAAGGTGAAGGTGAAGGCGAGGGCGAGGGCGAGGGCGAGGGTGAAGGAGAAGGCGAGGGTGAAGGAGAAGGCGAGGGTGAAGGAGAAGGCGAGGGTGAAGGAGAAGGCGAGGGTGAGGGAGAAGGCGAGGGCGAGGTCGACGCCGACCACGGCGACTGCGGCCCCGACGGCGCCGGCCCAGGCGGGGGCGCGCCCCTCTACGGCGATCCGATCGTCGGGCGCGACCTGTTCCGCGACCGCTGCGCGCGCTGCCACACCATCGGCCGCGGCGTGCACCACGCGCCCGACCTGCAAAACGAGTCGGTCACGCGCCCCGCGCAGTTCCTGAAGGAGTGGCTCGAGGATCCCGCGGCATTGCTCGCCCTGCCCGAGTGGGCCTCGCTCGACGACACCTGGCCCTACGCCATGCCCGACCCGCTGCTCGACTGCCAGCAGATCGCTGACGTGGTCGCCTTCTTCGAGGTGCAGGCAACGCCGCTCGATCCGCTGCCGCCGCTCGTGCTCTCCGTCGATCAACAGATCGCGGCGCGCGACCTGTATTTCAACCGCTGCGCCGGCTGCCACGGCACCTACCGCGGCGGCGGCATCGGGCCGAACGTCGCGGACGCGCGCTCCGGCACCATCGGCACCGACGGCCTGCGCTCGACCATCGCCTGGGGCCTGCCGCGCGGCATGCCGGCCTGGGTGCGAAGCGGCGTGTTGACGTCGAGCGAGGCCGAGGTGCTCGCGGCCTTCCTGCAGCTGCCGCCGCCCGCGGCGCCACCTTTCACTCTCGGCGACGCGACCGCGAGCTGGCAGCTCGTGGTGCCGCCGGCAGCGCGGCCGAGCACGCCGCAGCACGGCCGCGACTGGGAGAACTTCTTCCTGGTGGTGCTCAGAGACCCCGGCGAGGTCGCGATCTTCGACGGCGCCAGCCACGAGCTGGTGGCGCAGCTCGACGTCGGCTTCGCGACCCACATCGTGCGCAGCTCGGCCACCGGGCGCTTCGCCTACGCGGTCGGGCGCGACGGCGTCGTCACCATGATCGACCTGTGGAGCGCGCCTCCCGCCGTGGTGGCGTCGGCGCGCGGCTGCCTGGACGCGCGCAGCGTCGAGGCGAGCAAGCTCGCCGGCTACGAAGACCGCTTCCTGGTCGAGGGCTGCTACTGGCCGCCGCAGTACCTGGTGATGGACGGCGCCACGCTCGAGCCGCTCGCGCGCGTCGACGTGCCGATGGACACCTTCGACACCGCCGAGGTGGTGAACGAGGTGCGCGTCGCCGCCATCGTCGCCTCGCCGTTTCAGCCTTTGTGGGTGCTGTCGCTCAAGGAGACCGGCTACGCCGCGCTGGTCGACTACGCGCAGCCGGGCTTCCCCATCGCCAACCGCATCGGCGCCGCGCGCCTGCTGCACGACGGCGGCTGGGACCACACCGGGCGCTTTTTCCTCGCCGCCTCGGCGACGGCGGTCGACGGCCGCATCGTGGTCATCGACGTGCAGGACCAACAGCTCGACGCCACGGTAGTCACGGGCAGCATCCCGCACCCGGGCCGCGGCGCTAACTGGATCGACCCGGTCTATGGCTGGGTCAACGCCACGGTCCACCTCGGCGAGGGCAGGCTCTCGGTCTACGGCGCCGACCCCGACGGCCGCCCCGAGTACGCCTGGCAGGTGGTGCGCAGCATCGCGCTGCCGGCCTCCGGCAGCCTGTTCTTGAAGACGCACGACGCGAGCCCCTGGGTGTTCGTCGACTCGCCGATGGCCTCCGATCCGGCGCAGGCGCGACAGGTGTGCGTCGTCGCCAAGGCGAGCGGCGCGCTCGATCGCTGCTTCGCGCCCTCGGACGTCGGCCGCGCCGTCCACTTCGAATTCGATCGCACCGGCGCCGAGGTCTGGGTGTCGGCGTGGGACGAAGAGGGCGAGCTCATCGTCTACGACTCGACCACGCTCGACGAGCTCGACCGCATCGGCGGCCTCGAGACGCCCACCGGCAAGTTCAACGTCTACAACTCGGCGCATGACGTGTATTGACCCGCGGAATCACGGACCATGGTCCGGAGCAAGCGGGGCCCTCCAGGATCGAAACAGGCGTGGCGTGCCGTAGCATCGGCGAGGTCCGCGCGCCTGCAACCTCCACCGTGGAGGCGCATCCAGAATGTTGGTTCCAAGGATGACCGGCGATCCGACCACGTCGCGCGAGGCGGCCGCCCTCCTCTACGAGGTGCCGGACGCCGTGCTGGTGATCGATCGCCGCGAGCGCGTGCTGCTCGCGAACGCCGCCGCGGGCAAGATGTTTTGCGTCGACGGCGACGCCCTGGTCGGCACGCCGCTTGGCGAGCTGCTGCCGGACGCGGCGCGCGACCACCACCGCGCCCGCGTCGCGGAGTACTTCGCGGCGCCGATCGCCCGCCCGATGGGCAGCGGCCGCGCGCTCTTGGCGCGACGCAGCGATGGCACGGAGCTGCCAGTCGAGATCGCGCTCGCGCCCTCGACCTTCCAGGGCGAGCAGGTGGTGATCGCGGTGCTGCGCGACCGCAGCGCCCAGGTGGCGGCGGAGCGCGCGCGCCTGTTGGCCGAGGAGCGCGCCGCGCGCGCCCACGCGCAGCTCGACCGCGCCGAAGAGAGCACCGTGCTGCTCGATCAGGCCGGTCGCATCACCCACGTCAACGCCGCCTGGGCGCGGCTGGCGCGCGGCAACGGGGCAGACGCCGCGTTGAGCGCGGGCGTCGGGCTCGACTACCTCGAGGTGTGCCGCCGCGATCCCGACGCCGCGCCGGTGGTGCGCGGCCTGCAGCAGGTGCTCGACGGCACGCTTACGCGCTTCGAGCACAGCTACCGCGCCAACACGCCGACCGCGCTACGCCGCTTCCGGCTGCGCGCGGAGCCGCTGCCGTGCGGCGACGCGTGCGGCTGCGGCGGCGCCGTCGTCATCCACAGCGACGTCACCGCGGCTGTGCTGGCGGAGGAGCGCCTGGCGGTGCAGCGCACGGTTGCCGAGGCGTTGGCCGCCGGCCGCTCGGTCCCCGAGGTGTGCCGCGTGCTCGGCGACGAGGTGTGCCGCCGCCTCGAGTGGCATCTGTGGGAGGTGTGGGGCGACGACGGCAGCGGAAAGCCGCGCCTGCTCGAGATCGCGCCGCAGCCGGGCGCCGACGTCGCCGCCTTCGTCCTTGCCACGCGCGCCATGAGCTTCGAGCCCGACCGCGACCTGCCGGGCATGGTGTGGCAGAGCCGCCGCCCGGTGTGGATCGAGGACTTCGCGAACGACACGCGCCTGCCGCGCGCCGCGGCCGCGCGCGCCTGCGGGCTCGGCACCGCGCTCGCCGTGCCGCTCGTCTCCGGCGGCGAGACCTTCTTGATGATGTCGTTCCTTGGCAAGCCCGGGCGCGCGCCCTGTCCGCCGACCATCGACTTGGTGATGGCCATCGGCATGCAGCTCGCCGAGGTGTCGCGCCGGCTGCGCGCCGAGGCGGCGGCGCGCGCCGCGGCGGCCGAGGCCGACGCGACCCGAGCCAAGCTGCAGGCCATCCTCGCGTACGCGCCCGGCGTCGTCGTCGAGCTCGACCGCGACGGCGTCATCCGGTACCTCAATCGCCCGCACCAGCGACCGATCGAGCAGCTGCTCGGGCGTAGCTGGCTCACCCTCGTCCCCGAGCACGAGCGGCCTCGCTTGTCGGCGCTCCTCCGCGAGGCGCTCGAGACCGGCACGCCCGTCACCTACGAGGTCGAGCTCCCGAACTTCGACGGCAGTAGCAGCACCTTCTCCTCCCACCTCGGCCCGCTGCGAGGCCCGGCCGCGCCCGAGGTCGGCAGCACCGGCCCCGTCACCGGTGCAGTAATTGTCGCGCAGGACGTGACCGAGCAGCGGCGCCTGCAGCTGGAGCTCGACGCCGCGCAGCGGCTCGCCACCGTCGGCATGCTCGCCGCCGGCGTGGCGCACGAGATCAACAACCCGCTCGCCGCGGTGATCGCAAACCTGGCGTTGGTGGAAGGGGACGTCGCCGAGCTGGCGGCGAAGGGCGTCGACGCGGTCGAGCTGCACGCGCAGCTGGCGGACGCAGGCGAGGGCGTCGAGCGCATCAGGGGCATCGCGCGCGACCTCAAGCTGCTGGCGCGGCCGAAGGACGAGGCCGTCGGCGCCGTCGACGCCGCCGCGGTGTTCGAGACCTCGCTGCGCCTGGCCAAGAACGAGCTCCGCCACCGCGCGCGCGTGCTGCGGCAGTACGGCGACGTGCCGCCGGTGCACGCCGCCGAGGGGCGCCTCGGTCAGGTGCTCTTGAATCTGTTGGTGAACGCGGCGCAGGCGTTGCCGGACGGCGAGGCCAACCGGCACCAGATCACGGTGGCGACGCGCCTGGCGCCGGGTGGCCTGGTCTGCCTCGAGGTCAAGGACACCGGACCCGGCATCCCCGACGACGTCAAGCCCAAGCTGTTCCAGCCCTTCTTCACCACCAAGGCGCCCGGCGTCGGCACCGGGCTCGGCCTGGCCATCTGCGACAAGATCGTGCGCGGCTTCGGCGGCAGGATCGAGGTCGAGAGCACGCTCGGGCAGGGCGCGACGTTCCGCGTGCTGTTGCCGGCCGCGCAGGCGCCGCCGCGCCGTGCCACGCCGCCGGCCGCCGCGCCCGCGAGCACGCCGCGCCGGCGCGTGCTGGTGATCGACGACGAGCCGCAGATCGGGCGCGCGATCGCGCGTACGCTGGCGCGCGCGCACGACGTCACCGTGGCCACGCGCGCGCACGAGGCGCTCGAGCTCTTCGAGCGCGGCGAGCGCTTCCATTGCATCTTCTGCGACGTCATGATGCCCGAGATGAGCGGCCCCGCGCTGGTGCAGGCGCTGCGCGACCGCTGGCCCGCCGCGGCCGCCCGCGTCGTCTACCTGACCGCCGGCGTCTTCTCCGAGCAGGCGCGTCGCGCCATCGCGCAGTCCGGCCTGCCGGTGGTCGACAAGCCGTTCCAGGCGCGCGAGCTGCTCGAGCTGGTGGCCGCCGCGCCCGACGCTTGAGCCCGTTGTCGTTGCACCATGGACAGGCGCGACCCAAAGCGCGATGCGACACGTGGTCGCACCCGGGCGTTTCGCCACGCAGGGCGACGCGCTACCAGCCGCGCCGTCGTGAACGAACCGACGACCGCACGGCCACCCGCCCACGCCGGCGCCCGCGAGGGCGTCATCAAGTTCGCGGCCACGCACCAGGCCCTGCCCTTGCCGCGCGTCGCCGTCGAGCTGGTCGGCTTGCTCGCGGGCTGGCGGCGCATCCTCTACGACCTCGGGCTGCTCGGCCGCGACCGCGCGCGCTACCAGGGCGCCGCCTACGGCAACTTGAGCGCGCGCCTCGGGCCCTTCCCCGGCGAGCGCGGCCTGCGCGCGTTCGCGATCACCGGCACCCAGACGTCCGATCGCCGGGATCTTTCGGCCGATGACTTCTGCGTGGTCACCGCCGCCGACGTCAAGCGCAACCACGTCACCAGCCATGGGCCGTCCTTGCCGTCGTCGGAGTCGATGACGCACGCGACCGTCTACGACGCCTCGCCGACCATCCGGGCGGTGTTCCACGTCCACGCGCCCGCCATCTTCGACGCGCGGCTGCCGCTGCCCGAGACCGCGCCCGGCGTCGACTACGGCACGCCCGAGATGGCGCGCGAGGTGGCGCGGCTGTGGCGCACGTCGTCGCTGCCGGACGGTCGGGTGTTCGTCATGCGCGGCCACCAGGACGGCGTGGTGGCCTTCGGCAAGACCGTCGACGAGGCGGGCGGCGCGCTGATCGCGGCGTTGGCGCGTGCGGGTGAGCGGCGGTGACGAGCCTCGTCGAGTCACTTCGACGAGCCCTTGCGCGGCGGCGGACGGCGCAAGAGCATGCGTCATCGCCATGACCACCAATGGCCGGCTCCTGGTCGATCGGCTGTTGCCGCCAGGGCTCCCGGGCAGCCCCGACGCGCTGTTCTCGGTGCGTCTGTTGGCCGTGGTGCTGGTCGCCGCGCTCGCGACGTTCGCCTCCTTCCTCGTGCTGCACCTCAAGGTCGGCAACCACCGGCTCGCGATCGCGCAACTGGCGGCGACGACGGTGACCGCGGCCCTCCTGGTGGCGCTGCGCAAGGGCCTGCCGCGCGCGCCCATCGCGCACGGCGTCATCGTGCTGGTCAACGCGCAGATCTGCCTGGTGAGCGCGCTGTACGGCGGCGTGCGCCTGCCGACGCTCGCGTTCTTCGCCGTCACGCCGTTGATCGCGCTCATGACGGTCGGCCGCCGCGCGGCCGTGGTCTGGCTCGCCGTCGGCGTCTCGGCCATCGTGGCGCTGACCGCCGCCCAGGCTGCCGGCGCGCCGTTCCCGGCGCCGCCGCCGCCCAACCGCTGGATGGACGTCGCGTCGCTCACCATCCTCGTCGTCGTGGTGTTGACCTTCGCCGCCTCGCACGAAGCGCTGTCGCGGCGCGCGCTCGAGGCGCTGCGCGCCGCCAACGAAGAGCTGGCGCGCTCGCGCAGCGAGGCCGAGCTGGCCAATGCCGCCAAGGATCGCCTGATCGCCACCGTCAGCCACGAGCTGCGCACGCCGCTCACCGGCGCCATCGGCTTCGCGCGGCTGCTCGACGACGCCAAGCTGCCGGCGCCGCACGCCGAGCACGCGCGCGCCGCGCTCGCGTCGGGCGAGACGCTGCTCGCGCTCGTCAACGACATCCTCGACCGCGCCTGGCTCGCCGGCGGCGGCCTCGAGCTGCACCGCTTGCCGTTCGACCTGCACCGCGTGCTCGACGAGGTGGTGCGCGTCGGCGCGGTCAACGCCGGCGACCGCGAGCTCGACGTGGTATTGCAGTGCCAGGCGCCACGCTTCGTCACCGGCGACCCGGTGCGGCTCAAGCAGGTGCTGCTCAACCTCGTCGGCAACGCGGTCAAGTTCACCCCCAAGGGCACGGTGACGCTGTGCGTGGCGCCGGCCGACGGCCGCCTGCGCTTCTCGGTCGTCGACACCGGCGTGGGCGTCGACGCCGAGGTGCTGCCCGCGCTGTTCGAGCCGTTCATGCACGGCAATCAGGCGACCACCGGGGGCCAGGCCGGCAGCGGTCTCGGCCTGTCGATCGCCAAGGCGATCGTCGAGCGCATGGGCGGCGACATCCACGTCGACACCGAGGTCGGCAGGGGGTCGACCTTCTGGTTCGACGTCGAGCTGCCGGCCACGACGCCGCCGGTCGCGTTGACGCCCCACAGCGCGCACCGCCCGCCGCTTCGCCTGCGCGTCCTGGTGGTCGACGATCACGCCGTCAACCGGCTGCTCGCGGTGCGCTTCCTCGAGCAGCTCGGCGCGCGCGCCGTCGCCGTCCCATCCGGCAGCGCAGCGCTCGACGCGCTCGGCGCCGGCGACTTCGACGCGGTGCTGCTCGACTGCGAGATGCCCGAGATGGACGGCTACGAGGTGGCGCGCCGCATCCGCGCGGCCGAGCCCGCCGGCAAACACCTGCCGCTGGTCGCGCTCACCGCCTCGGCGCTGCCCGAGGACCGCGTGCGCGCAAAGGACGCGGGCATGGACGACCTCGTCACCAAGCCCTTCGACCCCGAGCAGCTCGGCGATCGCCTGGCCGCCATCGTGCAACGCCCCGCGTAGGGCGCGCTCCCACCCCGAAGTTCCGCGGCTGGGTTGCTGCCTGCAGATCGCAGCCCGCGAAAAGCAGGCCCCAGCGGCCGCGTCGTGACGCGATCGCGCGCGGCCCGCCGCTTGCTTCAAGGGCCCACGCATGCGGCTCCTCCTCACCCGAGAACACCGAACAGGTTGGCTCCCGTCGCCGGGCGCGCCCTCGTCGCCGATGGCGGCGTTGCGCCTCCCGTCCTGGAGGGGCACTCCCGTCGGTCGGCGCGCATTGCCCTCGGCGACGAGGACGCGCCGGGCTCGGTCCGCCAACCTGATCGGTGTTCTTGGCCTGATCGGCGCGCTGGCATCGTGCGAGCCGGTCTTCCTCGACGCGCTGCTCGCCGACCTGACGGTCACGCCCGCGCGCGCGAGCCAAGTGGTGTGGATCGGCTACCCGGTGTCGGTGCCGCTCGTGCTCGCGAACCAGAGCCGCGTCGGCCTCGATCTCGAGGCGCCGGTGCTCGAGGGCGCGACCACGCTGGTCGGCGCCGCCATCTTGAACGCGCCCGAGCGCGTCGAGTCGGCCTCGACCGCGCTCGTCGACGTCGGCCTGGCGCCGCCGCCAGGTGCCGGCGGGGTGCGCGCCGAGCTGACGCTCAGGGTCACGCCGGTCGACGACGAGGTGGCGCCGGTCGAAGCGGTGCTCGAGGTGGAGGTGCGGTCGCCGCCGCCGTGCGAGGCGCGCGACCCGTGCGAGACCGCGACCTTCGACCCCGTGCTCGGCGAGTGCGTGCGCACCGCGCACCCGGACGGCGAGGCGTGCTCGGACGGCTCGCTGTGCACGGAGGACGACCGCTGCTCGAGCGGCAGCTGCGTCGGCCGCGCCGTCACCTGCGGCGACCTGGTCGACTGCACGCTCGACTCGTGCGACCCCGAGCGCGGCTGCGTGTTCGAGCCGATCCACGCGCGTTGCGAGGACGACAACCCCTGCACGGCGGACACCTGCGTGGCGACGAGCGGCTGCGCGCGCTCGGTGGTGGCTGACGGCACCCCCTGCGGGCCCTTCTCGTGCGCGCAGCTCGAGACCTGTTTTTACGGAGTCTGCTTGGCCATGCCCACGCCCGACGGCTTCCCCTGCGAGGACGGCGACCTGTGCACCGCGGGCGACTCCTGCCTGGCGCAGGCGTGCGTCTCGGGCGAGATCGTGGCGCCGACCGCGCAGCCGCCCTCGCCCATCGCGCGCCCCACGCTGCACGTCGACGAGGACGTGCGCTGGTACCAAGACGAGCACCTCGACTCCCAGCCGATCCCTGTGCAGCCGATCGATGTGCCGGCCGGCTTCGACACCACGCTGCGCTTCGGTCAGGCGCTCGACGTCACGCAGGGGCTGGTCGGCTGGCGCCCGACGCTGGCGGTGTTGTGGAAGAGCGAGCCCTTCGGGCAGGACGGCGCGCCGTGCTCGCCCTGGGACATGTGGGCCCTGACCCGCAGCGCCTACGACCCGGGCTTCTGCGCCACCGCCGTCGTCGTCACCGTGCTCGACGAGGGCGAGCTGGCCCGGCAGGAGGGCGGCACCTCGATCGTGGTCGGCCTCGCCTACGGCACGGTCGACGCGTCGTTCGTCCGCACCGACGACGATCTGATGGTCGACGACTGGGTGCCCGGCGACGCGGTCGAGGTGCTGATCGCCGAGTCGACCTACTTCCCGCGTCCCGACCCGGGGCGCGAGCTCCGCCTGCACCGCGTCGGCGTCTCGCTGTCGACGCGCGCGCTCGGTGAGCGCACGACGTCATTCTACTACAGCGCTCCCCGCTGGCAGGTGGAGACCAACGTGCACGCCGGGCTGCGCGTCGCCGATCTCGACGGCGCACCTTCGCTGGTCGGTTGGGATCTGCCGCAGTGGCCCTACTACCCGGCCGACGCGCCCGACGGCGGCGCCGAGTCCGATCGTGAACAGCCCGAGCCGCCACCCGAAGGCGGCGCCGCCCAGATGCCGTGGATGGAGACGACGCTCGACACCGGCATGATCGGCGCCGCGGCGCCGCCCGACGGCTACGGCCAGATCGGCTGGTCGCCCATCATCTACGACGAGTGCATGGACATGCCGCCGCCCGCCGAGGAGCTGGCCTTCCGCGACGTCGACGTGTTCCGCTTCGAGGGCATGGCCTGGGCGGTGGCGCGCCACGGGCTGCTCGGCGGCTACGCCGACGGCTGCGGCGAGTACGCCGAGCCGACCTCGGCCTCGCTGTTCCCGCTCGACTTCTTCGACGTCGCCGACGAGGTGCCGTGGGTCTCGCTCGGCGACGACGTCTTGTCGGTGTCGATCACGCCGCGCGCCGAGGAGCTGGCGCTGGTGCGGCCCAACCTGTGCGTCGACGTGCCCGCGCTGTGTCCGACGTTCGCGCTCGAGGTGATGGCGCCGCCGCTCGGCGCGGTCGACCCCGTGGTCACGACCTGGTCGGTGCCGCTCGGCGACTACTCGGTGGCGACCGTCGACGCGCTCGCGCTCGAGCCGCGCTTCGGCGCCGTCGGCGCGGTGGCGCTGGTGCGCGACGTGGTCGGCACCACCAGCGTCACGCTGTTCGACGGCATCGACACCGGCGCGCCGCTCGTGCTCGCGACCGCGCCCTTCGCCGTCGCCGAGCGCCCGGCGCGCGCGCTGCGCAGCCCGCTGTCACCGCAGAGCGTCTATGCGGTGGTGACGCTGCCGCCGCCAGCCACCGCCGACGCCGACGGGCTCGTCGAGCACGCCTCGGCAGGCGCCGTGGTCCGCTTCGGCTGCCCCTTCCCGTCGTTCCCGTCGGTGGTGACGCCCTGAGCACGAGCGCACAGGCAGAGCGCGAAAGCACGCAGGCGCTCGTCGTCGACATTGAGGTTTGGTCGCCGCGGGCGCTCATGCGATAAC
>Ga0154820_1284_pt2 | contig 13394 bp, 10 predicted proteins | sample Rifle2008BG16ft_FD_116124 | JGI IMG/M metagenome (GOLD analysis project Ga0154820, IMG submission 116124) | Deltaproteobacteria bacterium RBG_16_71_12
GTGCGCCGCTCCCGCGAGGTGCGCAGCCACCGCGACGTCCCCGACGGCCAGGAGTGCCACACCGTCCGTCACGACAACGGCGACGGCACCTACTCGACCAGCCAGGAGTGCCGCACCAAGTACCGGAGCGAGCCGATCTACGACGACAAGTGCTACTTCACCGTCAACCGCTGGGGCGTCTCCCGCACCGAGCGCGCACAAGGCGCCGGCGTCAGCCCCGCTCCCGTCTGGCCCCCGGTGCGGCTCGCGCGCACCGGCAGCTGCCTCGGCTGCGAGCGCGAGGGCGCGCGCCGCGAGGTGCTCTCGGTCGCGGTCGACGGGCCCAAGCGCGACTGGGACTGCGAGGTCGACGCCGGCCGCTGGCAGCGACTCGTCGACGGCGCCGCGGCGCGCGTGAAGGTGCGGGTGATCACCGGCGGCGCGTCCTGTGCCACCTTGAGATGATCGGCAGGTGCCGAGCGATCCGGGGTATGGTGGCGCAATGACGGAGAACAAGAAGGCGCCGCCGCTCAAGGGCGCGGGCGCGACCACCAAGATGTCCAAGGACGAGCTGGCGGATCTGCTCAAGCAGGCGGAGGAGGAAGACCCCGACGCCGACGAGAACGAGCCGTTGCCGCCGCCTGCGTCGCCGGCGGCTGAGAGCGCCGCGCCGTCGACCAAGGGCAAGGCCGCCCCTACCGCCGGCAAGAAGTAGTCGTTAGCACACTGGACAGCGGGCCTTCCGTGGCCCCGTCGCATGACCGCCGTCCTCGCGTTCCTACTGCTGATCGGCGTGCTCATCACCGCGCACGAGCTCGGGCACTTCCTTGTCGCCAAGGCGTGCGGCGTGCGCGTCATGGTGTTCTCGATCGGCTTCGGCCCGCGCCTGTTCGGCTTCACGCGAGGCGAGACCGAGTACCGCCTCTCCGCCATCCCGCTCGGCGGCTACGTGCGCATGTTCGGCGAAGACCCGGCCGCCGACATCCCGCTCGTCGAGCAACGCCGCTCGTTCTTGCACCAGCCCTACTGGCGCAAGGCGGCCATCGCGGTGGCCGGCCCGCTCGCCAACTTCGTCTTACCCGTGGCGCTGTTGTTCGGGCTGTTCGTCGGCACCAGCGTCGAGCCGGCGCCCGTCGTCGGCGACGTCGTCAAAGGCGGGGCCGCCGCCGCCGCGGGTCTGTGGCCCGGCGACCGCATCGTCGCCATCAACGCCGCGCCCGTCGTCAGCTTCGTCGACGTGCAGGAGCTGATCGAGCGGAGCGCCGGCGTGCCGCTGCGCTTCACCGTCGAGCGCAACGGGGAGACGCTCGATGTGACGGTGACGCCGCGCGCCGCGCCCTCGCCCACCTTCGCTGATCCAGCGCACCAAAGCGGCCGCATCGGCGTGGTCGCCGGCCCCGAGCAGCCGGTGGTGGCGGTCGACGACGACCGCCGCGTCAAGCCGCTCGACCGCGTGCGCTCCGTCGACGGCAAGCCCACGCCCGACGCGCGCGCGCTGTTCGCGGCGCTCGACGACGCTCACGATCGCGAGGTCCGGCTCGAGGTCGCCACCGCCGACCCGCGCGACCCGGCGGCGCCCGGTTTCATCCGCACCGTGACCCTGTCGCCACGGCCGATCGGCGCGCCGCCCGTGGTGTCGCGCTTCGGCGTGCTGACCCCCGAGCTGGCCGCGCCGGCGCTGGCGCAGCGCATCGGCGAGACGCGCACGCGCGTCGTCGAGGCGCAGGCAGCGCGCGCGCGCAGGAAGGGCCTCGGGCGCGCCACCGGCCTGGTGGTCGGCGTCGAGGAGCGCTCGGTCGCCGCCGAGCTCGGCCTGCGCGCGGGCGCCGACGCGGTGGTGGCGGTCGACGGTCGCGAGGCGGTGCTGCCGACCGACCTGAGCGGCGCCTTGTTCGCCGAGCCCGACGCCATCCACGTCGTCGAACAGCTCGGCCCCGGCGGCGCGCGCGTCTTGGTGTTCCGGCTGTTGCCCTCGCCGCGGCGCGAGCTCGGCGGCCTCAAGGTGTTCGGCGCCACCTTGATGACCGCCTACGGCGACGGCCCCACGGTCGAGCGCCACACCTCGGTGACGGGCGCCGTCGAGCGCGCCTGCGCGCGCACCGTCGCGATGACCGGCGACGTGCTGCGCGGCTTCGGGCTGTTGTTGACGGGCCGCTTCGGCTTCGCGGCCATCGGCGGGCCCATCACCATCGCCAAGCTGTCGGGCGAGGCCGCGGCGTCGGGCGCCCAAGGGTTCGTGCAGTGGATGGCCTTCTTCAGCATCAACCTGGCGGTGCTGAACCTGCTGCCCGTGCCGGTGCTCGACGGCGGGCACGTGCTGATCTTCACCATCGAGGCGGTCACCCGCCGGCGCATCGGCGTCGCGACCCGCGTCAAGATGCTCAAGGTCGGCCTCGTGTTGGTCGGCGCGCTCATGCTCGTCGCCATCTTGAACGACGTGCTCGGTCTGTTCTGACGCCCAGGCCCCCCGTCACTCGTGACCGGCATGGGCGCAAGCGCCCCCTCCGAGCCGACGCTGTGGAATTGACGCTGTCGGCAGGCTAAGCACCCCTCATGCGTCAATCGGGCGGACCGGCCCCGCGCCCCTGGTATCGGCGCGGCCGCACCAGCGGCGGGCTCGACGGGCTCGCGCTCGGCCTGTGCTGCTGGGTCGTGTTGACCGGCGTGCTCGCCAAGCTGTGGCGCGCCTACCAGCTGTTCGACGACGCCGGCGCGACGGACGGCTTCACCTGGCTGCCGGTCGGCGTCGCGGCCGAGCTGGTGATGGGCGGCCTGGTCGCCCTCGTGTATCTCGCGCTCGCGCGCGTGGTGCCGCGCGCCGTGGCGTTCGCGGTCGCGCTGGTGGCGGCGCTCGGCAACGCCTGGTGGGTCGCCATCAACATGGTGAGCTTCACCATCACCCAGGCCCCCATCACGTTCACGCGGCTGCGCGGCGACGAGGGCGTGCGCATGCACGACGCCCACCTGATCCGGTGGAACGACGCGCTGCCGGCGGTGCTGCTCGGCGTGCTCTTGATCGCGGTCTTGCCGGTGCTGGTGTGGGCGACCAGGCGCGCCCACCGCCGCTTCCCGCGCCTCGCCGTCTCGCACCTCGCGGTGCTGTGGGCGCTCGCGCTCGCGGTCTACGTCGCCGACGCCCGGTGGTGGCGGGCGGGCAACTTCGGCGTCGCCGACACGCCGGTGTTGACGCTGGCGCGCAGCTTCGTCGACGTGAAGCTGAGCGAGGCCACCGCGCCCGCCCTCGAGGGCACCGAACACCCCGACCTGCGCGCGCTCGCGCTCGCGCACACGCCAAGTGAGGCCGCGCCACCGCCGCCCATGAAGAAGGCGAGCGTCAAGAACGTCATCGTGTTCTTCTCGGAGGGCGTAGCGCGCAAGCACACCTCGCTCGGCGGCGCGCACGACTCGACGCCCAACGTGGCGCGGCGCGCGCGCAACGACGGCCTCGAGCTGACCCGGTACTACTCGCCCTACCACAAGAGCATCGCCGCCATCTTCTCGATGGCCTGCTCGGCGTGGCCGCCGTCGACTGGCATCAACATCACCGAGCTCAACCCGCGCATCGACTGCGGCGAGCTCTCCGAAGCGCTGCAAGGCCAGGGCATCCACGCCGGGCTGTTCCACGGCGGCGACTTCGGCTTCTACGACAAGCTGATGCTGCTCGGCATGCGCGGCTACCAGATCCAGGAGGACGCGCGCATCATGTCCGACTACGCGCGCTGGGAAGAGGGCGAGTGGGGCGTCGACGACCGGGCCACCGTCGACCACACGCTCGCGTGGATCGACTCGCTCGCGCCCGGCGACCGCTTCGCCGCGGTCATGATCCCCATCACCGCGCACTGGCCCTACTGGATCCCGAGCGACGTCGAGCCGCGCTTCCCCGGGTTGGGCTCGCGCGAGCGCTACCTGAGCGCGGTGTCGTTCCTCGACGAGGCCTTCGAGCGCCTGATGGTCGGCCTCGAAGCGCGCGGCCTCGGCCAGGACACGGCGGTGATCTTCCTCGCCGACCACGGCGAGACCATCGGCGAGCGGCCGCGCGCCACCGCCGGCGCGCGCCTCGCCTACGAGCCGAGCCTCAACACGCCGTTCGTCATCCTGAACCCGGGCATGTGGCAGCCGGGCGCACAGAGCGATCGCATGGGCAGCCACGTCGACCTGGCGCCGACGGTGCTCGACCTGCTCGGGCTGCCGCCCGACCCGCGTCACCACGGCGTGTCGCTGTTGCAGCCCGACCGCGAGCCGCGCCGCGTCTTCGTCGGCGCCAACAACGGACAGCTCTGGATCGGGCTGCTCGACGGCATGGAGAAGTACGTGCTCAACATGCGCACCGGGGTGCAGGAGCTGTACGACCTGCGCCTCGACCCCGACGAGCGCCACAACCTCGCCGACCAGGCGCCTGCCGAGAAGCTGGCGGCGCTCGAGAGCGAGACCTTGCTGTTCTCGCGCGGCGTCATGGAGTTCGTCGCGAACACCCCCGCCATCGGCAACGACCTCGACGTGCAGGGCGCGCTGTTGGCGCGCGCCGAGGTGCGCGTGCGGCGCCCGGCGCGCGGCGCGGCCGGCGAGCAAGACGCCGAGACCGTCACCTGCGAGGTCGACCCGAACGACCCGACCGGTGTGCGCGAGTGCCCGGGTGAGGAGCGCTCGCCCTTCCTCGGCCGCAGGAAGAAGAAGGCCGGCGGCCGCGTGCGCGACTGCGTGGTGGTGAACGCGCCGGCCAACGGCGGCACGCTCGAGATCGAGGTCGACGACGCGCCGTTCTTGCCGTTCTTGACCCGCCTGCGCACCGCGTTCGTCAAGGAGGCGTCACGCCCGGACGCGCCGCGCGAGCTGGTGCTCGAGGTCGACGTCGACGGCGAGCCGGCGGTGCGCTCGGAGGTGGCGATCGGCAGGCGCGCGCGCGTGCCGTTCGCGTCGCCGCGCGGGCGCTTCTTGCTCAAGATCTCGGGCGAGGCGCCGGCGGCGCGCGACCTGTGCGTCACCTTCACCGAGAAGGACTGGGGCAACCGCTGGCCGGCGCCGTTGCGCTGGCCGGCCGGCGGCGCCCCCCTCAAGGGCTGAGCGGACCCTGACCGGGTCGTCCTCGGCCGGACGTCCGATCGCGCCCGCTGTCTCACCCGGTCGCGCGCGCCCGGCGGCGGGCTAGCCTTTCTCCATGATCACCCTCGCGCTCGCCCTCCTCGCCGCTCCCCCGTCGTTCGAGGCCGCCAAGGCGGCCGCCAAGGTGCTCGATCGGCCGGCGGCGGCGGTCGCGGCCATGGTCGGCGCCTGCGAGGTGGTCGACGGCGCCGTCAGCGGCGAGTGCCTGGAGAACACCAAGGGCCTGAAGGACGAGGTGGCCGGCAAGAAGGTCGCGCTCGACCTCGGCAGCGGCTACGACTCGCTGCTCTCCTACGGCGGCGGCACGGGTGCGAAGACCCGCTTCGTCTGGGGCCCGCTCTACGACGTCGGCAACGGCCTCGCGCTGACGGTGGGCAAGCCGCAGAGGGTCTCGGAGTCGGGCAACGTCGTCATCGGCAAGCGCCCGGTCGACGGCAAGAGCCCCGACGACCTGATGGAGAGCGACCTGCGGCGGCTCGCGTCCACCGGCGCGCTCGGCATCGAGATCGTCGGCAGGTTCGGCAGGACCTGGGCGATGAGCGGCGGCGGCAAGAGCGTCAAGGGCATCGCCTTCGAGGTGGAGGCGCTGCGCCTGTACAACGTCAGGAGCGGCGCCACCGTCTTCGAGAGCACCCAGCAACTCAGGTAGCGCCGGCGTCGGTCGCCGCCGATCTCCCTGGATCCGCGGGAATAACCGGCCCGCGCCGTGACTGCCGAAGTTGAGTCTTGACGACGGCCGGGCTGGTGCGCAGATTCCGGCGCCGTCGGGCGCGTGCGCGCCCTGACGCCATCGAGGTACCCCATGAGCGACGCCCCGGCCACACCGCCGATGATCCAGATCGAAGGGCTGACCAAGCATTTCGGCCGGACGCACGCGCTGCGCGGCATCTCGTTCGAGGTGCCGAAGGGGCAGGTGGTCGGCTTCCTCGGCCCCAACGGCGCCGGCAAGTCGACCACCATGAAGATCCTGACCGGCTTCATCGAGGCGAGCGGCGGCGTCGTCAAGGTGGCGGGCATCTCGGTCGCCGACGATCCGGTCGCCGCGCGCACGCGCATCGGCTACCTGCCCGAGAACAACCCGCTCTACGAAGACATGATGGTCGACGAGTTCCTCGAGTACATCGCGCGCGTGCGCCGCATCCCCGCCGACAAGGTGCGCGGCGCCATCGACACCGCGGTGTCGCGCTGCGGCCTGCACAAGGTGCGCGGCAAGGACATCGGCGAGCTGTCGAAGGGCTTTCGCCAGCGCGTCGGCCTGGCGCAGGCCATCGTGCACGACCCCGACCTGTTGATCCTCGACGAGCCGACCACCGGCCTCGACCCGAACCAGGTGGTCGAGATCAGAAACCTGATCCGCGAGCTCGGCAAGGAGAAGACCGTCATCCTGTCGACGCACGTGCTGCCCGAGGTGCAGCACATGTGCGGACGCGCGCTCATCATCTCGGAAGGCAAGATCGTCGCCGACGGTGCGCCCGACCAACTGTCCTCCGACGGTGGCCGCATCGACCTCGTGGTGACCGGCAAGCGCGGCGCGCCCGACGCCGCCGCCGTGCGGGCGCTGTTGGGTGCGCTGCCCGACGTCGCCGAGGTGCAGGAGCGCACCACCGGCGAGAAGGACGCGCTCGCCTACTCGCTCACCACCAAGACCAACGCCGACCCGCGCCGCGCGCTGTTCGCCGCCCTGGTCGACGCCGACCTGGTGTTGCTCGCGCTCGACAAGAAGGCGCTCGGCCTCGAAGAGACGTTCCGCAAGCTCACCACCGCCGACGCCGGCAAGGTCGAGCATGCCGAGCACCACCACAGCAAGGCTGCGTGAGGCACCCATGCACAACACTCTCGCCATCGCCCGCCGCGAGCTGACCAGTTACTTCCACTCGCCCGTCGCCCACGTGGTGCTGGCGGTGTTCCTGGTCGTGTCCGGCTGGCTGTTCTTCTACTTCTCGGGGCTGCTGATCATCGGCAAGGCGTCGATGCGCGGCTTCTTCGCGCTCTGCCCGCTCTTGTTCATGCTGTTCGTCCCCGCCATCACCATGCGCTTGATCGCCGAGGAGCGAAAGAGCGGCACCTTCGAGGGCCTGATGACGCTGCCGGTGGCCGAGCACGAGGTGGTGCTCGGCAAGTTCCTGGCCGCGCTCAGCATGATGTGCGTCGGCCTGGTGTGCACGTTGGTCTACCCGGTGTCGCTCGCGCTCATCAAGGCGCCCGGCTCGGCCATCGATCTCGGCCCCATCATCGGCGGCTATCTGTCCGCGGTGCTGCTGTTGTCGTCATTCATCGCCTTCGGCATGTGGGCGAGCGCGCTGTCGAAGAACCAGATCATCGCCTTCATCATCGGGCTCTTGCTCTGCTTCGCGCTGTGGATCCCGGACAAGGCGATCCTGATCCTGCCGGCGTCGGTCGGCGCCGCCGTGCAGTACCTGAGCGTCAACTACCACTTCGAGAACATCGCGCGTGGCGTCATCGACCTGCGCGACGTCCTCTACTACCTCACGGTCACCACCATCGGCCTGGTCCTGACCACGCGCACCATCGCCGCCACCCGCCAGTAGGACGACGCCATGCAAAAGAGCGCACTCGCCTTCATCCTCGTCGGCATCCTGGTGGTGCTCAACGTGATCCTGGTCGGCCTGCCCGGCTGGCGCATCGACCTGACCCGCGACCAGGCGTTTACCCTGGCCGAGGCCACCACCGAGACGCTCGGCCAGCTCGACAAGCCGGTCACCATCACCGCCTACTTCACCGAGAACCTGCCCGCGCCCTTCTCGGACAACGCGCGCTACACCAAGGACCTGCTCTCCGAGATGCGCGCCGCCTCGGGCGGTCAGCTCTCCTTCGAATTCCTCGACCCGCAGTCGCAGGAGACCGAGGAGGACCGCGAGAAGAAGAAGGACGTCAAGCGCGACATCTTCGGCCGCACCATGCGCGAGAAGACCAGCGTCGAGACCGAGCTCGAGACGCTCGGCATCCAGCCGGTCGAGGTGCGCGTCTTCGAGGAGGACGAGGCCAAGACCATGCGCGCCTACATGGGCCTGGCGGTGCGCTACGGCGAGGAGAAGGAGGCGCTGCCCTACGTCCAAGACGTGTCGATGCTCGAGTACGACCTGACCTCGATCGTCAGGCGCCTGGTGCGTGAGCGGGCGCCCATGGTCGGCGTCGTGCAGGGCCACGGCGAGCCCGACCTGCAGACCGAGATGGACAAGGTCATCGGCATGCTCAAGCAGAACTACGAGATGAAGCCGGTCAAGCTCGACGACGGCAAGGTGCCGGACGACGTCGACGTGCTGCTGGTCATCGGCCCCGATCAGCCCTACTCGGACGTCGAGCTGAAGGCGATCGACGCGTGGGTGATGCAGGGCAGGAGCGCCGCCTTCTTCCTCGACCGCGTCAGCGTCGACCTCAAGTCGTTTCAGCCGACGCCGAGCGGGCACAACCTGGAGGCCTTGGTCGGCGCCTACGGCATCGAGCTCGGCAACCAGCTGGTCGCCGACGTCGAGTGCGCCACGCTGAGCGTGTCGGAGCGACGCGGCTTCATGACGCTGCAGATGCCCATCAAGGCGCCGTTCCTCCCGATGATCAAGCAGCTCGAGGGCGACAGCCCGCTCGCCAAGGGCCTGGCCGACGTGACGCTGCCCTTCGTCACGCCCATCTACCCGAAGACCGACCTGCCGGGCGTCGCGGTCGAGGTCTTGGCCAGGAGCACGGCCAAGAGCTGGCTCGAGGACGGCACCGCCGCGGCGCTCGACCCGCGCCGCGACTGGGGCAGCGCCGAGGTGAGCTTCACCGGCCCGTACGCGTTGATGGCGACGTCGCGCGGCCTGGTGCCGAGCTTCGTCGATCCGCAGCAGAAGGCGGCCAAGGAGGCGCGCGTCATCGTCGCCGGCAGCGCGACGCTGTTCGACCCCGCCGTGTTGAGCCCGCAGAACGCCGGCTTGATCCTCAACATGATCGACTGGCTCAGCCTCGACGCCAAGCTGCTCGACATGCGCGCCCGCAACCTGACCGAAGCGCCGATCGATCCCGACCTGTCGCCGGGCGCCAAGGCGTTCGTGAAGGCCGGCAACGTCGCCACGGCGGTGCTGCTCGACGGGGTCTTCGCCGGCATCTTGCTGCTGCGCCGCCGCGCCCGTCGCAACGCGCTCGCCGTCGCCACCCCGAACTGAAGGTCCGAGAGGTCGCCACCATGTCCCGCGTCGTCCCGTTCGCGCTCGCCGTCTTCTGCCTGCTCATCTTCGTCGCCGTCGCCCAGCGCAAGGGGGGCGACAAGGTCGGCGTCAAGGAGCTGAAGCTCGAGAAGATCGAGAAGGACCAGGTAGCGAAGATCGAGGTCAAGCTGCCGATCAAACAGGGCGCCGCGGCCGCACCCGACGCGGGCCCGGCCAAGCCAGCGGAGCCGGCGCGCGAGGTCGTGCTCGTGAAGGAGAGCGGCTCCTGGAAGGTCTACGATCCGAAGAAGCCCGAGCAGCGCTTCGCCGCCGATGAGGCGCAGGTGACGAGCGCGCTCGGCGCCGTCGCCGACTTCCAGCCGGGCGAGCTGATCGCCAACAAGGCGGAGCAGCTCCCAGGCTACGAGATCGACGAGGCGCACGGGCACCACGTCACGGTGCACGCCGCGGACGGACGCACGCTCGCGCTCGTGTTCGGTCGCGCCATCAAGAGCGGCAACGTCACGGTGCGGTCGCCGGGCAGCAACGACGTGCACATCGCCAAGGGGCGCCTCGGCGCCATGCTCTTGAAGGAGGTCAGCGGCTGGCGCAACAAGAGCCTGTTCGACCTGAAGGCCGACGACATCGCGCGCGTCGCCACCACGGCGGCGAGCGGCGAGCGCTGGGCGCTCGAGGCCACGCCGCCCGCGGCCGAGGCGCCGCCGCCGCCGCCGGATCAGCCAGCGCCGCCCCCCGCCAAGCCCGTATGGAAGCTGATCGAGCCGGCGACGCTCCCCGCGGGCTTTCGCCTCGACAAGAACCAGCTGACGCGACCGGCCGCGCTGCTCGCCGGCCTGCGCGCCCAGGACTTCGCCGACGGCGCGACCGACGCGGTTGCCGGCCTCGACGCGCCCCACACCGTCGTCGAGATCGGCCACAAGAACGGCACCAAGCTGATGCTGCACGTCGGCAAGGAGGACGCCGGCAAGCGCGTCTACGCCAAGGTCGACGGTGATCCGCAGCTGTACCTGCTGCCGAGCTACACGGCCAAGCAGCTCGACCGCAAGCTCGACGACTTCCGCGACCTGCTGCTGTTCACGGCCACCGCCGACGACGTCGAACGCGCCACGTTCAAGGGCGCCGCCGGCACGGTGACGGTCAAGCGCAGCGGCGATGGCTGGGCCTTGGTCGAGCCGAGGACGCCGCCCCCCGACTTCGACCTGGCGCAGGTGCAGATGCAGGTGGCCGCCGCGCTGCGCATGCGCGCCGCGCGCCTCGCCGCCGTGCCGCGGCAATCGGCGGGCATCGACATGGCCGGCACGGTCGTCGACCTCGTGCTCAAGGGCGGCAAGCGGCAGACGGTGAAAATCGGCGCGCCCGTGCCGCTCACCGAGGATGAGCAGAAGGCGGCGCCGGCCGGCAAGCCCCCCGAGCCGAAGGAATTCTACGCGACCGGCGGCGCCGACCAGCTCGTCTACGTCGTCGCCGGCTTCACCAAGAAGCGCTACGACAAGCCGGCAGAGCTGTTCAAGAAGCCGCCGCCGCCGCCGGGCGGCATGGGCGGCGCGCCGAGCGGCGGCATGCAAGGCCTCGAGAGCCTGCCGCCCGACGTGCGCAAGAAGCTCGAGGAGAGCATCAAGAAGGGCGACCTGCCGGGCGCGCGCTGAGCTACGGGCAAGGGTCCGGGACCGGGCGCGCCGCAGCGTGGCACCGACTGCAGATCACCTCGCCGTCAGGCATGGCGAGGTCGAATGCCCAAGCCATGTCTCCGTCCTGCGCCTGCTGCTCGTGGCAATCGAAGCAGCTGTCGACGTTGTGGTGGTCCGTGCAGCACGACACCGCGTCGTGGTCGGCGCGCCGCATCATGTCTGGCAGTGGCGTGGTCCAGTGGCACCCCTTGCAGTCGGCGACCGCGCCGACTGCGAGCTGGAGGGGCGAGCCGGCATGTGCGTCGTCGACGGTCGGGTCGGTGTCGGCCGCGTGGCAATCCGCGCATCTGGTCGGCAGCGGATCGCTCGTCTGCCCGTGGCACGCACTGCAGTGCGTAGTGTGTCCGTCCGGCTGTCGGGCGACACGATCCATGTAGTCGTCATCGTTGCCCGGATCTTCTTCGGAGGAGTGCGGTGCGCCGGGCGTCGTCGGGAACAGCGGGTGGTCGGCGCCGCCGCCGTCGCCGCCGGCCCCGATCTGCGTGCCGCGCTGCCCGTCAGGATGGCAGGCCAGGCAGGCCGCCTCTGCGGGCCGAAAGGCCGAGACGAGCCCGTGCTTGGTTGCGAGTGAGCCCGCGGGTCGGTCATGGCAGGAGAAGCAGAAGAAGTCCTCGAAGGACTCGCCGCCGTCGTGGCAGCCCCCGCAAGTAATCACGCCGGTGCCAAGGACGTGCTTGGCCCCCTCCCCGATGGGGAAGTACGCCTCATGATCGTCGAGCGCGATCCCTTGGGTGAGCGGCGACGGCGGCGGTGCGGACGGGCACGCGGTTGCGCCCCCGAGCAGCAACGAGACCCAGCACCAACAGTGGCGTGACGATCCCACATCCGCAGCAGAGCACCTCCGTACCCGCGACCGCTGTGACCGCGCGTCGCGCGGTGACGGCAACACGGCCGGCCCTCAGGGCCTCATCGCGAGACAGGCCATGCGGACGGCCGCCGCAGCGCAGGCGCGCGCCCTATCATCGTCGCGTGCGTTGGCACGGCGCGCTCTACTACCGGTCGGTCCAGGCGGTCGCCCGGCTCGTTGGTCTGCTGCTGGCGGCGTCAGCGCTCTTCGCACTGTTGGGCCTGCTCTGGACCCCGCTCGCGTTCCTCGCGCTCTGGCCCCTCGCGTCGCTCGCCGCCTGGTTGCGCGCGGTGCGCGCCGACGCCGAGCACGTCGACCCGCGCCTGTGGCTGCGCCGCGCCCAGCACCCGCACCTGTTCGCGCTCATCGACGAGGCGACCACGCAGATCGGGCTGTCGCCGTTCGACGAGGTCGAGGTGTTGCCGGCGGCCAACGCGTTCGCCACCCACCGCGGCGGCAGGCACGTCGTGGGCCTCGGCATGCCGCTGATGGCCACCATGCTGCGCTGGGAGCTCTCGATGGTGATCGGCCACGAGCTCGGGCACGTGCGCGCCGAGGACGTGCTCCACCCTCAGTGGCGCGCCTGGCATGCGCTCAAGGTCTTGAGCCGGATGCACCACCCGCTCCGTGGCTGGGCCAACGAGGCTGCGGAGGCGTGCCTCGACGAGCTGCTCTTGACCTCGCAAGAGCACGAGCACCGCGCCGACGCGTGGGGTGGCTTCGTCGCGGGGCGCGGCGCGGTCGAACGTTCGCTGCGTACGCTGCGCAGCGTCGAGGTGCTGTGGGCCAAGCTGCTCCACGACCTCGGCGTGCTCGCGCGCCACGGCTTCCTCGTCGACAACGCGTTCACGCTCTTGCGGCGCGCCTGGGATGACCCGCTGGCCGCGCGCGGCCTGAGCGCGGCGACGCGCGAGCTCGAGGCCGAGCGCGTCGGCTCGACGCACCCTGCGTTCCGCTACCGCGCCGAGCATGCCGAGCGCGAGCTTGGCCGCCTCGAGCATCGGCCGCCGCCGCGCGACGCCTGCTCGCGCGAGCTGCTCGCAGACGCCGAGGCGATCGAGCGCGGCTGGACGCGGTTTCTGCCCGGCGCGCTGTTCGACATCCCCGCCGAGCGCCTGCGCGTGCTCGACGACGTCGGCGCCGCGGTGCAGGCCAACCTGCTGCGCGGCGAGGAGGCGCGCGCCGCCATCGCCGCGGGCGCCGGCGAGGCCGCGCGCGAGCTGCCGCTCGCCGGCCTGTTGCAGCTGGTGCACGACGCGATGACGCACAGCCGCGCGCACGAGTGGCTGGTGCCGATCACGGTCGGCCGCGCCGAGCGCGTCATCAAGCTCGAGCACTTCTCGTGCACCAAGGACGAGGCGGTCGAGTGGATCGCCTGGCTCCTCTACGACGCCATCCAGCGCGGCTTGCTGCCCGGACGGACCGCGCTCGCGGTGCGCGGCGTGGTCGTGCTCGACGGCGTCGAGCACCTGGTCGGCGATCTGGCCGAGGCGCTGGTGCAACGGCGCGGGCCGTGGGACGTGCTGCTGCGCGCCGCGCGCGGCGCCGAGGAGCGGGCACGCACGCCGCCGGCACCGGCTGTCACGCGGCGCCCGAACGCACCTCGAGGTCGAGCGG
>Ga0154820_1092_pt3 | contig 13369 bp, 11 predicted proteins | sample Rifle2008BG16ft_FD_116124 | JGI IMG/M metagenome (GOLD analysis project Ga0154820, IMG submission 116124) | Deltaproteobacteria bacterium RBG_16_71_12
GCAGCGGAGAACGAGACGGTCGTGGAGACGGTCCCCGACTCCGTGTTCGAGGACGGCGTCAAGGCGTTCGACGCCGGCGACTATCGGGTGGCCGCCGAGGCGTTTTGGCACTTCTTGTCCGGCAATGAGCAGACCGCCGAGCACTACGAGTGGTCGGAGTATTACCTGGCGCGCAGCTTCCTGCGCATCGGCGTGAACCACGCCGGCGTCGAGTACCTCTACAACGTCGCCAAGGAGCGCAAGCGACCCGAGCTCCTGCCGGAGGCGCTGCGCGACATCGAGAAGATCCGCGACCTGCTCCCCTACGACGACGAGCTGGTCGACACCGATCTGCTGCGCAGCGGCGACTTCGGCGCCCTGCCGCCGGACGTCAAGAGCTTCGTCGAGTACCAGCAGGGCCGCCTCGACCTGCTCGACGGACGGCCGGCGTGGGCCGAGCGGCACTTCGATCGGTTGAGCCGCACCAGCGACGACGAGCAGCGGGTGCAGCGCTCCGCGCTGCGCGCCAAGCTCGCGCAGGCCCTCGCCGGTCTGAAGTCGACGCACGCGCAGGACACCAAGGTCAAGCGCGACACGCGCGTGGCGGCGCAGAAGGCGCTCGAGGAGATCGCGGCCTCGAAGATCGACGACTTCAAGGTGAAGAACGACGCCAAGCGCGTGCTGGCCGAGGTGCTGTTCGAGCGCAAGGAGTTCGACGCCGCGCTCAAGGTCTACAACTCGATCGAGGTGCCGTTCCTGTCGGAGGAGGAGGCCAACCTGTTCCTCGAGAAGGCCTGGGCCCGCTACTACAAGGGCGACGCGCGCGGCGCGCTCGGCATCCTGCTGACACTCGACGCGCCGAGCTACCGCAAGTACTTCAAGCCCGAGCGCTTCGTGCTCAAGGCGCTCGCGTACAAGACGCTCTGTCACTACGCCGCCGCCAAGGCGTCGGCGCGGGAGTTCTTGCGCCGCTACGGCTCCTCGCTCGAAGAGGTGCGCCGTAGCCGCGACCCGCTGACCGATCCGGTGGTGCGCACCGCCGCGGTGCAGCGCAAGAAGCCGAAGCGCATCTACGCGTTCCTCGATTCGTTGCAGCGCGAGCGCGACCAGGTCGATCGCTTCTCCGACGAGTTCGGCCTCGCCACGCACCTGGCGCGCATCTACGACCTCAAGATCGCTGAGGTCAACCGCGAGCTCGATCGCGTGGTCAAGGAGGAGGGCATCAAGGTCGCCACCGAGCTGCTCGACTACGAGGAACAGGCGCGGCTGGTCGACTACGAGGTCAGCCTCGAGGTGTTCCGGCGCCTGAAGAAGGGCAGGGGCAAGAAGGTCGTCGACCAGGAGGCGCCGGTGCCGCTCGGCAGCCGGCAGGTCTACTACCGCTTCGACGGCGAATACTGGAACGACGAGCTACACGACTACCGCTACCGTATCGACAACCGCTGCTTTGGCGAGGAGCTCTTCGAATGAGGGCGCGTCTACTCCCCCTGGTCGCGGCGCTGGCGCTCGGCTGCGGCACCACGCAGGAGGCCGAAGGCCCCAGATTCGCCGAGGGCGCCGAGCTGGCGCGCCTCAAGCGCGACATCCACAAGGTCGACAAGTCGATCGAGGTGACCAAGGAGCTGATCCGCCGCTCCAAGGGCGAGCGCTACCTGCCCGACCTGTACTTCCGCCTCGCCGAGCTCAACATCGAGAAGAGCCGCACCGTCTACTTCCGCATCCTCGAGGAGGCGGGCGCCGACGACAAGACCGCGGTGGTGGCGCCGGAGGCGCGCCTGCTCAAGGACCAGGCGATCGCCGTCTATCGCCGCATCCTGAACGAGTTCCCGGACTACCCGGACAACGACAAGATCATGTTCTTCATCTCCCACGAGTACCGCGAGCTCGGGAACTTCGAGGAGATGATCAAGAACTACAAGGAGCTGATCGCCAAGTACCCGAAGTCGCAGTTCCGCTTCGAGAGCTGGCTCATCCTCGGCGACTACTACTTCGACAAGGGCGACATCGACGAGGCCATCTCCAACTACCGCGCCATCCTGAAGAACCCCGAGACCTACGCGCACAACATGGCGCGTTACAAGCTCGCGTGGTGCTACATCAACAAGGACAAGACCAGCCTCGCCGTCGATCTCTGGGAACAGGCGATCAAGACGCCGACACCGCCCGAGCCCGGCACCGATCCGAACCTGTCGTCGTTGTCGGATAGACCCAAGCGCCTCGACGTGCGGCAAGACGCGCTGCGCGACCTCGCCTACTACTATGCCGAGGCGCGCGACCCGAAGACCGCGCTGCCGTTCTTCCAGACGCTCACGGTCTCCCGGCAGGAGTACAAGACCGCGCTCGAGAAGCTCGCCCGCCGCTTCCAGATCAAGACCATGTACGAGGAGTCCGCCAAGGTCTACCGCGAGCTCATTCGCATCTCCGCCGACGTCGATCGCAACCTCGAGTGGGCCGAAGCCGTCTACGAGGCCGCGGTGGCGGCCAGGGATCTCGCGCACGCGGACCAGGACGTGATCATGCTCGCGGAGGTGAGCGCGCGCTTCAAGTACTGGTGGCGCGCCAATGACGAGGACAAGAAGGTCCTGAAAGACTTCGAGATGTTGACGCGCGACCTGTCGACGCGCCTGCACGCGCTCGCCAAGGAGAAGGCCGACCCGGATCTGTTCGAGCGGGCCGCCAACGCCTACGAGGCGTACTTGTCGGTGTTCGAAGACGCCGCCGAGCGCAGGTCGATGGAGTGGAACTATGCCGAGACGCTGTTCGCGGCCAAGCGCTTCGTGCGCGCGGGTCGACAGTACGAGGAGGTGCTGACGCTGCTCGGCGGCCCGCCGACGGGGGCCGCTCCCGAGGCGGCCAAGCCGGTCGCACCCGCTGCGCCGGCGAAGCCCGATGGCAAGCCGGCGGACGGCAAGCCCCCGGATGCCAAGGGCGGCGCGAAGGCCAAGGCACCGCCGCCTGCTCCGACACCGGCGTCCTTGTCGGCGCAGTCCGGCGACGTCGAGGGCGACAGGAAGCAAGCGATGTACTCGGCGATCCTGAGCTACTTCGAGGCGCTCAAGATCGAGGAGAAGGGCACGCGCTTCGACTCGATGATGGCGCGCGAGGGCATCAAGGATCTAGGCGGCAAGTTCGTCGCCAAGTACCCCGACGACCCGAACACGCCCGTCGTGAAGTTCAACGTAGCGCGCGCCTACTTCGAGCAGGGCATCTTCGACCGCGCCATCGAGCTGTTCGCCGCCTACGTCAAGGAGTACCCGAACGCCAAGGACGCGAGCTCCGCGGCCGAGCTGACCCTCGACGCCTACTCGCAGCGCGAGGACTTCCTCGGCCTCGCCAAGCAGGCGCGCGAGTTCGCCGCCAACAAACAACTGCCGGACAGCGGTCGCTTCGAGAAGGTGGCGTCACAGGCCGAGCAAGAGGAGCTGAACAGGAAGACGCTGCAGGCCGAAGGCAGGGTGGCGGAGGCGGTCGCCTCGATCGTCATCGAGAAGAAGGGCACGGAGTTCGCGGCCAAGGCGCTGCACCAGGCGTTCGTCATCGCCAAGGATCGGCGCAACCTCACCGACATGATCTCGACGGGCAACCAGCTGCTCGCGGACTACGCCTCGTCGCCCCTCGCGAAGGAGGTGCTGCCCGGCCTCGCCGAGCAGTACCTGCGCGTGTCCCAGCTCGAGCTGGCGGCGCAGAAGTACGAGGAGTACGCGCGCCGTTACCCCGAGGGCCAGAACGCGGACGATCTCCTCGAGGGCGCGGCCGGCATCCGTGTCGAGCTCGGCCAGTTCTCGGACGCGATGGCTGACTACGAGCGCCTGATTCAGCAGGGTGAAGAGGGCAAGCGGCCGATCTGGTATGCGGCCATCGCCAAGACCGCGGCCCGCGCCGGCGACTGGCGGCGCGCCGAGGAGGCGGGCCTCGCGATCGCCGACAACGGCGCGCACGCGGTGCTCGGCAACACGCTCGCGGGCGAGGCCTCGCTGCGCGCGGGCAAGACCGATGCCGCGGTCGAGCGCCTGTCCGCCGCCATCGGCGCAGGGGGCAAGGGGCGCGGCGGCGAGGACGGGCCCGAGTGGGTCGCGCGCGCCAACTACCTGATGGGCGAGATCGTGCGCGCCGACTTCGAGCGGGCGCAGTGGGGACAAGGCGACGAGGGCACCGTGTTGCAGAACAAGCTCGCGCTGCTGCAGGAGCTCGAGCAGACCTACGTGTCGGCGATCCAGGTCGGCGATCCCGAGTGGGCGATGGGCGGCCTGTATCGCGTCGCCAACGCGTACAAGCAAACCGCGGACTTCTTGGACACCGCGCCCGCGCCGCAGGGCATCTCGGCCGAGGACGAGAAACAGTTCCGCGCCGCGCTCGCCGAGCGGTCCGGTCCGCTGCGCAAACAGGCGACCGAGGCGCTGCAGGCCTGCCGTGACCAGGCCAAGAAGCTCGAGGCCTTCAACCGCTTCACCAAGGCCTGTGTGTCCGGTGGCGCCGTCGACAGCGACGCGGACAACCCGCGCCCGCGCCCGGCCGGCGTGGTCATCCCCGGCCGCGATCAAATGGAGGCGAAGCTGATCGAGAACCCCAAGGACGTCGCGGTGCTGAGCCAGCTCGTCCGCGCCGCCATCGGAGTCAAGGACTACCCGTTCGCCAAGCTGCTCGCCCTGCGTGCGCTCGAGATCGACGAGAAGAACGTGGCGCTCAACAACCTGCTCGGCGTCGCGTACGCGGGCAGCAACGACATGCAGAGCGCCGCCGCCGCCTTCAAAAAGACGCTCAAGGTCGACGCCCGCTTCGGGCCTGCGCTCGCCAACCTGGCGACGCTGTACGCGCTCTACGGCAACGACTCGAAGGCCAAGGACTTCTTCGGCAAGGCGGGCTCCGTCGATACCAGCTCGGCGGATGTGCTTCCGCAGGCGGCCGCCGCGCGTGGAGGTGCCAAGTGACGACGTGGTTGCGGTTGGCCGGCGTCAGGCTCGCCATGGTCGTGTCGGCGTTGTCGATCACCTGGGCAAGTGGCGCCGGTTGCGGCGGCCTGTCGCATCGGGTCGACCGCTCGCTCCTCGACCAAGTGCCGAACGAGGAGCTGTTGCTGCTGTTCGACGCCGAGAACGCCGTGTACATCGCGCGCGACGAGGCGGACCTGGCGACGCGCAACCTCGAGGATGCGCGCAAGGCGTTGCGGCGCGCGCAGGACTATCGCGCGCTGATCGGCGAGCGGCGCAAGTCCGGCGCCGCCATCGACTCGGCGCAGGTGCTCCAGCTCCTCGAGGAGTGGAACAACGCGCGCATCGAGATGCGCGAGAAGGAGGTCACGCTGCGGCTGGAGGAGCTGTCGACGTCGGGGGTGCGGCTGTGGGCGGCGCGCGCACGCTACGAGCACGCCAAGGCCAAGCTGATCAAGGACTTCAACCCGGTCGGCGGCGCCAACATCGACCTCGACCACTTCCAGAATCAGGTGAAGGACTGGGAGGGCCGCGAGGCCCAGGTGCTGGCCGAGCTCAAGGCTCGCCAGGACGAGCTGGTCGCGGCGCGCGACAAGTACATTCAGCTCGCGGTCAGGCTCCAACAGGAGTCCCGCGGCGCCTACGGCGGCCCGTGGGCGGACCTGCTCGACTGAGGGGGATGGGATGAGAGCCGAACGCCGTTCCCAGAACGCCCTCGCCGCCGTCGCGCTCGTGTGGTCGGCCGGCGCGCTCGCGCAGGGTGCGCCGGCGAAGTCGGTCGACGCCGGCGTGCTCCCGTCTGGCGAAGCGCCGGCCGACGGCGCCGCTGACGCCGAGCCCCGGGACGCCGCCATCCTCTCCGAGGGACCAACCGAGCCGCCGCCGAAGCTCCCTGGCATTCCGTTCTACGAGGATCTGATGCGCAAGGATCCCGACGATCCCGAGGCCCACCAGACGCTGGCTGCGGCTTTCGCACGCGCCGGCAAGATCGACGATGCGCGCAGGGAGGCGCGCCGCGCCATCGAGCTCGATGCCAAGCGGGCCGAGGCCCACCAGGCGCTCGGCCTGATCGAGGAAGGCGCCGGCAACGTGGCGGCGGCGACCGAGCTGTACCGCACCGCCACGACCCTCGACGGCAACGTCGAGTATCGCCTGGACCTGGCGCGCTCGCTGTTCCTCGAGTCGAAGCTGCCTGATGCGCAAGCGACCTGGGAGAAGATCGCCGTGGACTTCGAGGGAAACCTCGAGGTGCAGTTCGCGCTCGCGGACGCCTTCCGCGAGCTCGGGCGCTTCGAAGAGGCGCAAGCCGCGTACACCGTGGCGCTCAACCTCGCGCCCGAAGGCAGCGAGCGGCGCATCGACATCCTGCTCGAGCAGGGCCGCCTGATCGCAGACCGCGGGCAGCCGAACGAGGCGCTCGGGCTGTTGACGCGAGCCCGCGCCGAGGCGCCCAAGGACGCCGACGTGCACTACAACCTCGGCGTGCTCTACGTGCGGCTGGCGGAGCACGAGGCGGCGGTGACGTCCTTCAAGGAGGCGATCCGCCTCAAGCCCGACCTCGCGAAGGCGCACAACAACATGGGAGTCGCCTTCGACAAGGCAGGCAAGCACGAGGAGGCGCTGGCGGCGTTCCAGAAGGCGACCGCGGTCGACCCGCGCTTCGCCGATGCGCTCTACAACGTCGGTCTGGTCTCGTTCAAGATGCGCAAGTTCAAGGAGGCGCGCGCCGCGTTCGAAAAGGCGCTGCAGGTGGCGCCCGAGATGGCCGACGCCAAGTTCTACCTCGGCGAGGTCTACTACCAGCTCGGCGACTCGACCAAGGCGCTGCGCGTCTACAAAGAGGCGCTGCGCAGCAACCCCGAGGACGCATCGTCGCATCGTCGCCTCGGCGACATCTACCTCGAGCAGGGCGATCTGAGCCTGGCGGTCGGCGAGTACTGGGCCGCGGTCGACGCCGACGAGCACGACGTCCCGAACCGCGCACAACTGATGCGCGTCCTCTTGGTGCGTAACGAGGAGGGCGATGTGCGGCGCGCGGTCAAGCTCGGCGAGAAGGGCCTCGAGCTCGATCCGTCCGCGCTCGAGGTGCGGGTCGCGCTCGCGGAGGCGGAGGTGCAGCAGGGGCGATCGCCGCGCGCGCGCCAGATCCTCGACGAGGGCGTGGCGGCCAGCCCCAAGGATCCGCGCATCCACCTGGCGCTCGGCCAGCACCATTTGCAGCAGGGCAACGCGCCGGCCGCGCGCGAGGCGTTCGACGCCGCGCTGGCGCTCGATCCGAAGAACCCGAGCGCGCTGGCGGCAGCCGGCGAGGTGGCCTACGCGCTCGGCGACAAGGAGGGAGCCAAGAAGCGCATCCGCGAGGCGCTCGCGCTCGACGCCGGGCAGGCGGCGGCACGTGCCGACCTCGGACGCATGCTGCTCGAAGACGGCAAGAACGCGGACGCGCTCAAGGAGCTGAAGCGCGCGGCCGAGGATCAGCCGAAGCTCGGCAAGGCGTGGTTCTACCTGGCGTTCGCGCAGAACAATACGGGCGCGGGCGCCGCCGCCGTCGAGAAGTCGCTCCGGAAGGCGATCGAGTCCTCACCGGATCTGGCCGAGGCGCACTATCAACTGGGCGCGCTGTACCTGAAGCAGGCCAAGAAGGACGCCGGCTGCAAGGCGCTCAAGCGGGCGGTCGAGCTGCGGGCCGGCTACGAGACCGCGCTCGTCGAGATCGAGCGCAACTGCGCGACGCCGTGACGCGCGGCCCGTGCCATTGACCCGGCGCACCGTACCCGACAGAAACGCCGCATGGGCAACGCGGTCTGTATCGGGGCGCAGTGGGGCGACGAAGGCAAGGGGCGCATCGTCGACCGCTTGAGCGAGCGCGCCGACCTGGTGGTCCGCTTCCACGGCGGCAACAACGCCGGGCACACCGTCGTCGTCGACGGCGCCACCACCATCCTGCACATCGTGCCGTCGGGGGTGCTGCACCCCGGCAAGATCTGCGTCATCGGCGCCGGCTGCGTCATCGACCCCGAGGTGCTGCTGCAGGAGATGGAGATGCTCGCGGCGCGCAAGCTGCTGACGGACGCCAAGCGTCTGGTCATCTCCGACGAGGCGCACGTCATCCTGCCGTTCCACAAGCGCATCGACAAGGCGCGCGAGGCGCAGCGCGGCGCCGGCAAGCTCGGCACCACCGGCCGCGGCATCGGGCCCGCCTACGAGGACAAGGCCGCGCGGCGTGGCATGCGGATGCACCACATCATCGACCGCGCCAAGGTGCCCGAGATCGTCCGGCAGGGCGCCATGTACGCCAACTCGATGCTCGAGGCGGTCGGTGCGGAGGCGTACCGGGGCGACGAGATCGAGGAGATGATCGCGCGAACGCGCGCGCACGGCGAGCAGCTCAAACCGTTCGTCGACGACGCCGGCGAGCTGGTGGCCGAGGCCGCGGCGGCGGGCAAGCGCATCCTGTTCGAGGGCGCGCAGGGCGCGCTGCTCGACCTCGATCACGGCACCTACCCCTACGTGACGTCGTCGAACTGCTTGGCCGGGCACGCGTCGGTGGGCGCCGGCGTGGGCCCGCAGCTGCTCGGCCGAGTCGTCGGTGTCGCCAAGGCGTATGCCACGCGCGTCGGTGAGGGCCCGTTCCCCACCGAGCTGGCCGATCCGCTCGGCAGTCAGCTGCGCGATCGCGGCGGCGAATACGGTGCCACTACCGGACGTCCGCGCCGCTGCGGTTGGCTCGACCTGGTCGCATTGCGCTACGCCACGCGCCTGAACGGCATCACCGACCTCGCGCTCACCAAGCTCGACGTGCTCGCCGGCTTCGGCGAGCTGCGCGTCTGCGTCGCCTACGAGATCGACGGCCAGCGCGTCGAGCGCTTCCCCCACGACGTGACCGTGCTCGGACGGGCCCAGCCGGTATACGAGACCTTCGCCGCGTTCGGTGAGGTGCCGGACCGGCCCCGCGCGCTCGGCGACCTGCCGGCGCCGGCGCGCGACTACGCCACCGCCATCGCGTCCCGCCTCGGCGTGCGCCTGTCGATCCTCGCCGCCGGACCCGGGCGCGGCCAGGAGATCGTGCTCGAGGATCCGCTGGCATGACCGACCCGCGTCGGACGACCTCCGGCGGTCGGGCGCTCGAGCGCGCCCTGCTGGTGGTCGGCGACACCATCGAGCACGCGGCGCACCACGGCGAAGCGCTGGCCGCCTGGTCGCGCCTCGCCATCGGCACCGCGTTCCTGGTGCTGTGGCCGGCGGTCACCTGGTACGAGCTGTTGGCAGGCATCACCAGCGCCTACGTCGTCGAGGCGGTCGCGGTCATCGCCATCTGCTGGTCGCTGTTCACGCTGTGGTGGCTGGCGCGTCGACGCATCACCAGCAGGCTCGTGATCCTGTCGGTGCTGTTCGACTGCGCGCTCGTGCTGGCGCTCTTCACCATCTACGTGTTGCGACCGCCGTCGCTCTACTTCGGGCTCACGCGCGTGGCCGGCCTCGGCATCGTCTATCTGGTCATCGTGGGCGCCGCGCTCCGCATGACCCGCAGCGGGGCGCTGGTCGCCGCCGCCACCATCGCGCTCGGGCTCGCCCCCCTCCTGCTGCTCGACAACCAGCTGAACGCCGGACGCGCGTTCAACGGCGCGCCGAGCGTGCTGGCGACGTACCTGATCATCCTCGGCTCCGCGACCTACGGCTGGTTCACGGCGCGCCGCACCCGCGAGCTGGCCCTCGAGGCGGCGCGCTTGACGCTCTCGGGCGAGCGCGCGCGCGCACGGCTCGGCGCCTACGTGTCCGAGGAGGTGGCGAGCGCCAGCCTGGCGCTCGACGAGATCCCGCTCGGCGGCGTGCGGCAGGAGGCGGCCGTGCTGTTCGCCGATCTGCGCGGCTTCACGAGCGCGTCCGAGGGCAAGGAGCCCGAGCAGGTGGTGGCGGAGCTGAACGAGTACCTCGAGGCCGCGGTCGCCGCCATCCGCGACGCCGGGGGCGTGGTCGACAAGTACATCGGCGATGCCGTCATGGCCGTCTTCGGCGTGCCGACCGCCAAGCCGGACGACGCTGCGTGCGCGCTCCGTGCGGCCGTCGGCATGGAGCGCGCGCTCGCGGACCTCAACCGGCGCCGGTCGGCGCGCGGCCTACCGCCGCTGCGCCAGGGCATCGGCGTGCACCGCGGCGTCCTGGTGGCCGGCAACATCGGCACGCCGGAGCGCGCGCAGTTCACCGTGATCGGCGACACCGTCAACGTCGCGAGCCGCCTCGAGGCCCAGACCAAGGAGCTCGGCGTGCCGGTCTTGATCTCGGCCGCCGCGGCGCAGGCTGCGCTGGGCGCGCCCGGCGTGCCCGCGCTGCGCTCGCTCGGCGGCGTGCAGGTCAAGGGCCGCGTCGAGCCCATCCAGGTCTATGGGCTCGCGTAGCCCGTGAGGAGCCGCGCCGTGCCGTCGCTCGTTCAACTGCTCGCGCTCGCCGCCAGGTCGAAGAAGCCGCTGCCATGGTATGGGGTAGCGATGGAGTACCGCGCCCTCGGCCGCCTCGACGAAGCGGTCGCGACCTTCCACAAGGTGCACGAGCTCGACCCGAGCTACGTGGCGGCCTACTTCATGTGCGCGCAGGTACTGGTCGAGCGGGGCGAGGTGCAGGGCGCGCGCGCCGAGCTTGCTGCGGGCATGGCGCGCGCGAACGAGGCAGGCGACGCGCACGCCGCGGCGGAGATGCGCGAGCTCTTGGAGTCGTTGCCGTGACGCTGCGGCGCCCGCTCGCCGGGCTCGCCGGGCTCTTCGGGACGGCGCTGGTGCTGGTGCTCGCGCCCGCCTGCGGCCGCCCGTGTCGGTCGGTTGCCACCACGCCGCTCGACCTGCAATGCGAACCGGGCGCCGTCTACGAGGGCGAGCTGCACTACGACGACGCCGCGGTGTTCGAGAGCTTCCTGTCGCTCGAGTGCCTGCCGAGCTCGTCGCCGCAGCAGATCGCCGCCGTGGTCGACGGCGTCGACTTCGGGCACGACGCCGTGTTCGTCGCGGTCGGCCGCCGGCAGGTGCAGACGCGCTGCGTCGAGGAGCGCGACGCCGGCTCCGTCGAGGTGTGCGTCGACGGGCTGCGGGTGGCCTTCGACGACCGGCTGTCGAACGAGCCCGACTGCCCGGGCCGATGGACGGTGGCGTTCACCATCGCGCGCGAGGACCTGCGCGCCGCGCTCGGCACCGACGTCGCGGCCGGCGGGATCTAAGGGGATGCGGCCCCGCGCCTATTGCGCCTGCGCGACGTCCGCGCCGAAGCACGCGAGCACGGTGTCCTGGCACACCGCGGGTTCCTGGCTCGCGTCGGTCGCCTCGTCGACGCAGGCCGCCGACTCGAGCGTGACCGCCGGTTGATCCGCGCACCCGAGCGCGCAGCTCTCGGCCGCGGTGCGCTCGCCGCTGTCGATCTTTTCGCCCTCGAGGTCATCGCTGGGCGCAAAGGTCACCTGGCACACCATGGTGCGGGCGCACAGGTTCTCACAGTTGACCGTCGGGCCGCACGCGGCGGAGAGCGGCGCGATGGCGAGCAGCAGGGCAACGACGACGCGCATGGCGCGAAGCTACCCGACGCCGGGATCGCCGGGAAGGCCAACCCTGGCGGAGCATCAACGTAAACGCCCCCCGCTGTAGGATGGCCGCTGATGCTGCTGGTCGCGCCCCTGTTGCTGCTCGCCGCCTCCCAAGAGCCCGGCTACGGCGGCGCGCCGGTGCCGGCCGCTGCGGACGAGCCCGCGCCCGTCGACGAGAGCCCGGGACAGGCCGAGCTGCGCGCGCGTCTGACGGCGCTCGAGCGCGCCGCGACTCCGGCGCAGGCGACCGCCGCCGCGCCCGCCAAGCGCACCAAGCTCGAGGAGGAGCTCGAGCGCGCACACCTGGATCCGACGCTGCCGCTCCTGGCCCTGCGCATCGAGGTGGCGCGCGCGGAGGAGGAGCTCGCGGAGCTGACCAGGCGCCTGGCGCGTCCCGACGTCGTCAAGCCGGCCGAGGAGCGCGTCGCGCGGCTGCACGAGATGAGCGACCTGGTCGAGCGCATCGCGCTCGCACGCCTGGTCAAGTGCACGCGCGCGCAGGGCAGACCGGTGCTCCTCAAGACCTGGCGCATGACCGCCGGTGGCCCGGTGGCGCTCTCGGCCAAGGAGATGATCGAGCAGGCCCCGAACGGTGACCCCGACGGCTGTGAGCGCATCGTGCTGATCGACGCCGACACCGTCGCCAAGGCGCGCCGCTTGTTCGCGCTGCGCGCCGAGCTGCAACAACGCAGCTTCGGCTACCACGCGGTGGCAGAGCGCAAGGCGCTCGAGGCCGAGCGCGACGGCCTCGAGCGCGCGCTCGAGCAGCAGGCGCTGGCCGGCACCTTCGTCGCTAACCCGCCGCGGTGAGCGCGAGGCGCGCGGCGTAACGTTCGAACACCAGCTTGCGCAGCCCGGCGTTCTCCGGCTGGGATAGCGCGGGATCGCCCGCGACGACGTCATCGGCCAGGGCGCGGGCGCGCTCGATCAAGGGCGCGTGGCGCACGAAGTCCGAGAACGCGAGCGAGGGCAGCCCCGACTGCCGCGTGCCGAGCACGTCGCCCGGCCCGCGGATCGCCAGATCCTCCTCGGCGATGGCGAAGCCGTCGGTGGTGCGCTCGAGCGCCTCGAGCCGCCGACGCGCGTCGGGGCCGGCCCCGCGGCCGACCACCAGCAAGCAGTGGCTCGGCCGCGCGCTGCGTCCGACCCGCCCGCGCAGCTGGTGGAGCGGCGCCAGGCCGAAGCGCTCGGCGTCCATCACCACCATCAACGTGGCCTCGGGCACGTCGACGCCGACCTCGATCACCGTGGTCGAGACCAGCACGTGCGCGGCGCCGGCGACGAAGCGCGCCATCGCGGCGTCGCGCGTCTTGCCGTCGAGCCGGCCGTGCACCAGCGCGACGTCGTCGCCGAACACCAGGCGCAGCTCCTCGAAGCCCGCGGTGGCGGCGGCGTTGTCGAGCTTCTCGCTCTCGTCGATGAGCGGGTAGACGACGAAGGCGCGCTCGTTCCTCGCCGCCGCGCCGCGGATCGCCTGGTGCGCTTCGGACGGGTCGCGCACCACGCGGGTGGCAACCGGCGTGCGCCCGGGCGGCAGCTCGTCGAGCACGCTGACCGTGAGATCGCCGTAGACGGTGAGCGCCAAGGAGCGCGGGATGGGGGTCGCGGTCATGACCAAGAGGTGCGGTACCAGCTGCACGCCGTCGACCACCGGGCCCTTGCCGCGCAAGACGGTGCGCTGCACCACGCCGAAGCGGTGCTGCTCGTCGATGACGCAGAGCCCGAGGCGCGCGAAGGCGACGTCGCTCGACAACAGCGCGTGGGTGCCGACCACGATGTCGACGTCGCGATTGGCGAGGCGCGCGGTGACCAGCCGGCGCGCCTTGGCGGACAGGCCGCCGACCAACAGCTCGACGCGCACGCCGAGCGGCCCGAACAAGCGCTTCAGCGTCGTCGC
>Ga0154820_1219_pt1 | contig 13355 bp, 12 predicted proteins | sample Rifle2008BG16ft_FD_116124 | JGI IMG/M metagenome (GOLD analysis project Ga0154820, IMG submission 116124) | Deltaproteobacteria bacterium RBG_16_71_12
GCCGAACACGAGCACGATGGCCGGTCGCGCGCCGCGCACCGTCAGCGTGGTGGTGAGGTTCAGCGAGGAGGCCGAGATCACCGCCACATCGACGCCGGTGTCGGTGACGGCATGGGCCGGCACCGGCAGCCCCGCGCAGCCGGTCAGCGCCGGTGTCGTGGTGTCGAAGGTCGCGCTGCAGCCAGCGCCGATCGAGCCGGTCGGCAGAAACTGCGTCTCGTCCAGGTTGCTCGCCGGCACCACAAAGACGACGTCACCTTCGCCTTCGCCTTCACCCTCACCTTCGCCTTCGCCCTCACCCTCGCCTTCGGCCGCTTGGGCTGGCGTGCAGATCCCGGCGGCTACGTCGCAGCGGTCACCGCCCGCGCAGTCGCGGTCCGCGCCGCACGCGAACACCGGCGCGTCGCAGGAGCCGAGCCCAGCGCCAATGACGAGCGACGCGGCGAGCTGACGCGTGCACATGCGTCGAGTGTACCCGACACACGTCGCCGCCGGCCCGCGCCGACGCGCATGCCTGCGGTCATCTCGCCGCCGCCAGCGCGACGACATCCCGAAACGGGCCGCGGCCAGGATCACGTCGCGCGTTTCATGCTTGCTAGTTGCTCGCGCACGTCCTCGCTCTGCTTGCACGCCCTGGCGAAAGCGAGCACCGTGTGACGATGAAACCCGTCCGATTCGCCGTCGGTTTGACCTGCATCGCATCCGTGGTCGCGTCGAGCTGTGCGCCGAATGCCGACCCTCCCCCCGACGCTGGCGTCGATCCGGTCGACTGCGGCGACCCGCCCACGGGCGCCGGCACAGAGCACGGCAGCTCCATCGAGGACGAGTCGTGGACGGCAGACGGGAGCCCCCACGTGCTGCCGTTCGACACCAGCATCTACGGCACGCTCACGCTCGAGAGCTGCGCGCTCGTGCAGATCGCCGGTGCGCGCGCAATTGACGTTCGCGGCGCCTTGATTGGGCGGCCTGGCGTGCGCATCGAGAGTGCCGACGCCAGCCCGTTTGCCACGATACGGCTGGTCGGCGGCACGCTCGACCTCGAAGGCGTGGTCATCGAGAACGGCGGCGATCCCCGCAACACCATCCCCTACCTCGCAGGCGCGCTCGACCTCTCGAGCCCGGCAGGGCCGGCCACCGACGCGGTGGCGCGGCTGCGGGATGTGTCGGTACGCGGGTCGGCGTCGAACGGCATCGTCGTGCACGACGGTGGCGGCTTCAGCGACGACTCGGCCAATCTCATCATCACTGGGTCGGCGGCGTTCCCCATCAGTATCTGGTCACGCGCGGCGGGCACGCTGCCGACGGGCGACTACTCCGGCAACGCCACCGATGAGATCCTGCTGCCGGCCACCGCGGTCAATGAGGGCATCGCGGAGGACACTACGTTCCACGCGCGCGGCGTGCCCTATCGCGTGGGGCACGACACCAGCAGCGGCGACCTGCGGGTACAGGCGGTGACCGGCGAGCTGGCGACGCTGACCATCGAGCCGGGCGTGACGCTGCGTTTCAAGGCCGGCGCGGTCATGCACGTCGAGCAGGCCAGCGGCGCCGATCCCGCGCGCGGCGCACTCATAGCCAACGGCACCGCCAACGCTCCCATCGTGTTCACATCCGCCGCTGCGGATCCGCAGCCCGGCGATTGGCTCGGCGTCTGGTTCGGCCTCGTGCCCAGCGCCAGCAACGCGCTCAGCAACGCGCGTGTCGAGTATGCCGGGGGAGCTAGCGCGACCGGCAGCGACTCGTGCCTGCTGCCGCCTGCGGTCATCAACGACGCCGCCATCCGCGTGCGCGGGCCGGTTGGCACGTCGTTCGTCACCGACACGGTCATCGTCGACAGCGCGTCGAACGGCATCGATCGGGGCTTCCGCTCCGACAGCAAGCCGAGCTTCCTCGGCACCAACACCTTCACCAACGTGGCCGGCTGCACGGAGACCTGGCCCCGCGACGACGACGGCGCCTGCCCCGATCCGGTGCCCTGCCCGGCGGGCTGATCGGCTACGCCGCAACGGCAGGGATCCGGGTAGTCGCCGATTGCGACGATGCCGGCGCGCCGCTCACTTCCCCGCCGCCTCGAGCAGCTCGGCCCACGTCGCGACCTTGTCGCGCGCCTTGCCCTTGGCCTTGCCGCGCTCGATCTCGGCGGCGTCGATCTTCTGCCAGTCGGCGAAGCTGATCACCTTGACGCCGCGCGCCGACAAGAGCGCGCTCACCGCCGCGCTGTCGCGGCCCTGGGCCTTCGGCAAGCTCTCCCGATCGGCGAGCAGGTGGTTGACGGTCTCGACGGCGCAGGCCTTGTTGGTGCCGATCACGCCCGAGGGGCCGCGCTTGATCCAGCCGGCAGTGTACAGCCCCGGCACCTGCTTGCCGTCGACCGTGACGCGGCCGGCGACGTTCGGGATGGTGCCGCTCTTGGCGTCGAAGGGCACGCCCGGGATCTGCTTGCCCTTGTAGCCGACGCTGCGAAACACCAGCCCGCACGGGATGGTGATGGTCTCGCCGGTGCCGACCGCCTTTTGGCTGTTGGCCTTACCCTCGAGGCGGTTCTTCTCGAGCACGATGGCGCCGACGCGCCCGCCCTTCTCCTCGATCTTGATCGGGCTCAGGCGGAACAACAGGTGCACGCGGCGCGGCTTGGTGCCGCTGCCCGGCGGGTGCGTCTTGAGGTGCTCGCGCAACAGCTCGACGTTCTTGGCCGCGGTGGCGTTGTCGGGATCCTTCAGCTCCTCCTCGTCGACGGCGCTGAGCGCGAGGTCGCTCTCGTTGACGATGAAGTCGGCCTCGGCCAGCTCGCACAGCTCGCGTAGCTCGGGCGTGGTGAACTTCGCCTGCGCCGGGCCGCGGCGGCCGATGATGAAGACGTCCTTGACCTTCGAGGTGGCGAACGCCGAGAGCGCATGCGCCGCGGTGTCGGTCGGCTGGATCTCGGCGACCGTCTTCGCCAGCATGCGCGCCACGTCCATCGCGACGTTGCCTTGACCAATCACCACCGCCGCCTCGGCGTCGAGGCCGTACCGTCGATCGGCGTAGTCGGGGTGGCCGTTGTACCAACCGACGAACTGCGTGGCCGGGTGGCTGCCCGGCAGGTCCTCGCCCGGGATGTCCATCTTGCGATCGGTCTCGGCGCCGCTCGTGAACAGCACGGCGTCATAGTGCTGGCGCAGCTCGTCGAGCGGGAGGTCGCGGCCGATCTCGACGTTGCCGAAGAAGGACACGGCCGGGTGCTGCGCGGTCTTCTCCCAGGCCTTGGTGACGGTCTTGATCTTCGGGTGGTCGGGCGCGACGCCGAAGCGCACCAGACCAAAGGGCGTGGGCAGTCGGTCGAACAGGTCGATCTTCACCGGCACGTTGGCCTTGGTGAGCGCGTCGGCGGCGAAGAACCCGCTCGGGCCGCAGCCGATGATGGCGACGCGGAGCTGATCAGCGGTGGTCGTGGTCATGTCGCCCTCATTTAGCACGGCGGGGCGCGTCGAGCACAAGCGCTAGGCGGCTCAGAGCTGATCGAAGAAGAAGCGCTTGGCGAGGATGGAGAACGCCGTCTTCGGCACCTGCACGTCCGAGGGCTGCGCCAGGTGCTTGGCCTTGGCGACGTCGGCGGCGAAGGCGGCCGAGAGCGTCTTGGCCGTGCCCTCGTCGAGCGCGTTGACGCTCATCTCACCCTCGTAGCGCTCGCTCCTCGGATGCAGGTTGTAGCTCATCACCATCGAGAACAGCTCGTCGACGACGAGGAACTTCGAGTGCAGCGTGTCGCCTTGCTTGACGTACACCTTGGCGCCGGCGGCGATCAGCGACGGCAGGCTCTCCTGGATCGGCGCCGACACGATGGGCTCGTCGACGCTTTGCGGCGAATTGGTCAGGATGCGCACCTCGACACCGCGCTTGAGCGCCGCCAGGATGGCGTCTTGCAGGGCGGGCGTGGTGATGAAGTAGGCGTTCTCGATGTCGACGCGCGTGGTGGCGCCCTCGATGGCCTTGAGCGCGGCCAGCAGGATGTGCGCGTTGCCCTTCGGCCCCGGCGCGTCGTTGACCACCTGCGCGAGGCCGGCGGGCTTCTGTCCGGCCGCGAAGGTGGCGTGCGCCGGGCGCGGCGGCTCGACGACGGCAACGACCTGCAGGCTGCGCCGCTGCCGCTGCTCGTTCCACACCTGCGCGAACAGGCGCGCGCAGTCGTCAACCGCGGGGCCTTTAATCTTGACGTCGGTGTCGCGCCACTTCTGGCTGCCGGCCGGGCCCTTGTGCGAGTAGACGTCGCCGACGTTCATGCCGCCCGAGATGGCGGTCTGGCCGTCGACGATCATCACCTTGCGGTGCTGGCCGTCGTGTACGCGCTGCGGATCGTGCCAGCGCACCACCTCGATGCCGGCGGCCTCGAGGCGCGCCAGCATCGCCTGCTTGTCGGGCTGCTTGGCCACGTTGCCGTCGACCATGATCTTGACGTCGACGCCGCGCTGCTTGGCCGCGATCAGGCGCTTGGTGGTGTCGGCGCCGCAGACGTCGTCGTAGATGGCCCACGACATCACGTGGATGCTGGTGGTGGCGTGGTCGATCAGCCGATCGCGCTCGGCGAAGCTGGCCGGTCCGTCGATGAGCGGCGTCACCGTGTTGCCGCCGGACATCTTGGCGCCCGTCAGCTTCTCGAGCTCTGCGGTGAAGCGCGGGTCGAGGAAGGCGCTCGGGTTGCCCGGGCCCCTTGGCGGCACCTGGGTCTTGCGCACCGCGGCCAGGTGGCGCTTCGACAGCGCGCTCCACGACGGGAAACGCCCGTCCCTGTTGCCGTTGGCGCCGCGCGCGGCGATCTCCGCCTCGATGAGCGCGGCGAACTGCTCGATCAACGACTGCTTCTTTTCGGGAGGCAGGCCCGCAGGCAAAGCTCCGGCGGCGGACGCCTGATCGACGAGCACGGTGACCGCGGGGACGAGCTGCCCGGCGGCCGAGAGCGCGGCCAGGGTGCGCCAGATCTGCTGCTCCTGCTTCTTGGTGATGGCCGCGCCGTCGGTAGCGATGATCAGCTGCGTGAAGCCCTCGACCGTCTTCTTCAGCTCGGCAGGGTTCGCGAGGCGCGCGATCAGCGCAGGGTCGACGCCCAGGCGCGCGGCCTGCAACGCCAATGCCGTGGTGCCGCCTGGCAAGGTGCCGCTCGGGATCGGCTGCGCGGTGCCCGCGTTCGGGTCGAAGGTGGCGCCGCCGGTCGGCGTCGTCGTCGAGCCGAGGCCGCTCGCGTTGGTCGTGCCGCCGGTCGTGGTCACCGCGCCTGCCGTGCCGGTGGTGGTCGTGACGACGGTCGAGGGCGTGGGGCGGTTGGTGACGGGCATCGGTGCTCCTGGCGGCGCGACGGGCGAGCGCGGCGATCACGGCGCGACGTACGAAGGTCGGCGATCGTGCCAGGAGCCGGACCGAAGCGCTACGACGGCCACAGGGGCGACTGACGCACAGCGGCACACCCTGCCGGGGCGGACTTTCGCGCCACGGTCGGCCGCAGGGTAGGCTTCCGGTGCTGCACACCTCGTCGGGAGGCACCATGACTTCGCGCCTGTCCTGTCGCTTCGGCCTCGCGGCCGCCGCCGCCTGCGCCGCGCTCGCCGCCGCCTGCCCCGCCAACGTCGAGCCGCTCGAGTGTGCGGGCGGCGAGATGCAGTGCAACGGCGAGTGTGTCGATCTCCAGACCGACCCGCAGCACTGCGGCGGGTGCGGCGACCAGTGCGCCGAGGACCAGGCCTGCTTCCAGGGCCAGTGCGCCACCATCGGCGGCTGCGAGGGCGGCCGCACCCAATGTCCCACGGGCTGCACCGACCTCAATTCCGACTCGGCCAACTGCGGCGAGTGCGGCAACCCGTGCGGCGACGACGAGAAGTGCAACCAGGGCGCATGCGTCACCAGCTGCCGTTCGGGCGAGCGCCTGTGCGGCCGCGACTGCGTCGACGTGCAGAACGACACCGAGAACTGCGGCGGCTGCGGCGTCGCCTGCTCGGGCGGCGACAAGTGCGTGCAGGGCGGCTGCCGCGCCGACTGCGCCGTCGGCACCACCGAGTGCAGCGGCGCCTGCGTCGACACCAGCAACGACCCGCAGCACTGCGGCGGCTGCACCACGCGCTGCGAGGCCGACGAGACCTGCGTGCGCGGCGCCTGCCAGGTGGGCGGCTGCCCGGACGCCACCACCTCGTGCGCCGGCTCCTGCGTCGACACCGCGCGCGACGTGCGCAACTGCGGCGCCTGTGGCCGCACCTGCGCGGCCGACGAAGCCTGTTTCCCCGGCACCAACGGCGTCGGCGAGTGCCGCGGCCTGTGCGACGGCGTCGGCGTCTCGTTGTGCAGCGGCGCCTGCGTCAGCCTGACCGACGACGAGGCGAACTGCGGCCGCTGCGGCCAGGCGTGCGCGCCGCGCGAGAGCTGCCAGGGCGGCACCTGCCGCTCGGGGTGCTTGGAGGGCAGCCTCGAGTGCGACGGGCGCTGCATCGACCCCGACACCGACGAGGCTAACTGCGGCTCCTGCGGCAACGCCTGCGCCGACGGGCAGTCGTGCGCGCAAGGCACCTGCGAAGGCGACACGTGCGCCGCCGACGGCAGCTACACCGACTTCGACTGCGACACCCAGTGCGCCAGCTTCGACAGCCTCGGCTGCCTCGACTTCTGCGCGCTCGCCGGCTTCTACAACGACGGCGAGTGCGACCAGTTCTGCCCGCGCGCCGATCCCGACTGCGCCGACGTGTGCGAGCGCAACAACTGGTACGGCGACGGCATCTGCGACTCCTTCTGCCCGCGGCCCGATCCCGACTGCGACGACGTGTGCGCGCGCAACGGCTGGTACGGCGACGGCATCTGCGACTCCTTCTGCCCGCAGACCGACCCCGACTGTGCCGCCGACGTGTGCGACGACAACGGCTGGTACGGCGACGGCAGCTGCGACACGTTCTGTCCCGACCCCGACCCCGACTGCGACGACGTGTGCACGCGCAACGGCTGGTACGGCGACGGCACCTGCGACACCTTCTGCCCGCTGCCCGACACCGAGGACTGCGCGGTCGACACCTGCGAGCAAAACGGCTGGTACGGCGACGGCATCTGCGACACCTTCTGCCCCGAGCCTGACACCGAGGACTGCCAGGTCGACACCTGTGAGCAAAACGGTTGGTACGGCGACGGCACCTGCGACACCTTCTGCCCCGAGCCCGATCCCGACTGCGAGCCCGACTACTGCGCGCAAAACGGCCTGTACGGCGACCGCTACTGCGACACCTTCTGTCGCAACCCCGACCCCGACTGCACCGACGTCTGCGTCACCAACGGCTGGTACGGCGACCGCGAGTGCGACACCAGCTGCGCGCTGCCCGATCCGGATTGCACCGACACCTGCGTCACCAACGGCTGGTACGGCGATCGCGTGTGCGACTCGTTCTGCGCCAGCCGCGACCCCGACTGCGACGACGTGTGCGTGACCGACGGCCTGTACAGCAACCGGCGCTGCGAGAGCTTCTGCGCGCAGCGCGATCCCGAGTGCGACGACACCTGCGCGGTCAACGGCTACTACGACGACCGGCAGTGCGACACGTTCTGCCCGCTGCGCGACCGCGACTGCGACGACCCGTGCGTGCGCGACAACTACTACGGCGACGGCTTCTGCGACAGCAACTGCTTCCAGCCCGACCCCGATTGCGGGTGAGCGCCGCCTCCTCGTAGGACGGCGCGCATGACGCTCCACCGCACCTTCACCGGCGGGCTCGTGCTCGCCCTCTCCCTCCTCGCTGCCTTGCCCGCCGCCGCGGGCGACGACCTGGTGGCCACACCCAAGGGCGCGGTCGACGAGCCCACCGCCGAAGCCGCGATCGACGACAGCGTGCCTCCCGCCGAGCAGAAGGCAGCCTTCAAGCTCTTCACCGGCAGCTGGCGCTGCGACGGCAAGGCCGCCACCGAGCTCTCCCCCGAGGTGCCGACGCGCATCACCGTCACGTTCAAGAGCGACGGCCGCTGGCTGCTCGTCAAGATCGAGGAGCAAAAGAGCAAGCAGCACCCGCACGCGACGTCGTCAACCGAGGTGTGGGGCCACTCGGCCGCGCTCGGCGGCTTCGTCAGAAACGGCGCCGACAACCAGGGCGGCTTCTATGCCGGCACGTCGTCGGGCTGGGTGGGCGAGCGCTTGTCGTGGAGCACCGACAGCGCGCGCGCGGGCAAGAAGGTCAAGCTCAAGGACACCTTCACCAAGGTGAGCGACAAGGAGCTCACCCTCGAGCGCGCCTTCGACCCTACCGGCACCGGCGATGGTCTGCGGGTCGTCTACGAGGGCACGTGTAAGCGCTGACTGTGCCGATGCGCTTCAGGGTTGCCGTCGACGGGTTCTTCTCTGAAGCGGATCACGACGACGCCGACCGCAGTGCGACCCCGCCAGCCGCACACGCCGGCGAACGACAAACGCCCGCGGTCACCCGATGCGCAGCTCGAGCCCCTCGCGCGCGCCGAACACCACCAGCCCCTTGTGCAAGCCGGCCGCGCGCTCGCGGCACAGCTGGATCTTGCGATCGACGTCGGCGTCCGAGTGCATCGGGTCGTGGTGGAAGATGGCGAGCTGCTTGACGCCCGCCGCCGCCGCCAGGTCGACCGCGGTGGTGGCGCGCGGGTGCCCCCAGCCGATGCGCTCCGGGTACTCCTCGTCGAAGTACTGCCCGTCCGAGATGAGCAGCTCGGCGCCGCGCGCGAACTCGACCATCTCCTCGGGCAGCTCGCGCGGCAGCGACGGGTCGGCGCGCGCGGCGTCGCTGTTCTTGAGCGCCAGGTCGATCTCGTTGTCGGTGGCGAACACCACCTTGACGCCGTCCTTCTCGAACGAGTAGGCCCAGCTCCTGCCCGGGTGGACCTGCTCGAAGAAGCGCACGCGCACGCCGTCGATCAGGCGCTTGCCCGCGTCGATGTGGTCGGGCTCGATCTTCGCCTTCAGCTCGCGGAAGTCGACCGGGAAGTACTCGACGGAGCGCATCTGGCCGCTCAACAGGTCGAAGGCGCGGCGGTCGCCCTCGGCGGTGCCGTAGACCCGAAGGGTGTTCTCGGAGCGATACGCGGGCTGAAAGAACGGGAAGCCCTGGATGTGGTCCCAGTGCGTGTGGCTGAAGAACAGGTGGCCGGTGATGGGCCGCGCGCTTCGCCGCAGCAGGTCGATGCCGAGCTCGCGCAGGCCGGTGCCGCCGTCGCAGATCAACAGCGTGTCGTCGGCGCGCACCTCGACGCACGAGGTGTTGCCGCCGTACTTCTTGGCGAGCGGCCCCGGTGTCGGGATGCTGCCGCGCGTGCCCCAGAAGTGGACGTAGAAGGTCACGTCCGCCCGCAGCCTGTCAGGGGGGTACCGGGGTGGGCGGCGCCGCGCCGCGCCCCTCGTGGAACACGAACATGACGGTGCCGAGCTGCAGGTTGTCGCCGTCGTGCAGCACCGCCGAGTGGACGCGCACGCCGTTCAGGTAGACGCCGTTCCTGCTCTCGAGGTCGAGCACCGTGTACTGCCCCGGGCCGGTGCGCTTGAGCATCATGTGGCGGCGCGACAGGTCGGTGGAATTGACGGGGATGTCCGCGTCGATGGCGCGCCCCACCACCACCTCTTCGGAGAACAGCTCCCAGGTCTTCGGCGCGCCCGGGCCGGCGATCATCTGCAAGGCGCACGGCTGCTGCTCCAACGAGAGCGGCAGCAGGCTCACGTTGATCGGGTTCGTGCTCTCGTCGGCCCAGTCTTCGTTCTTCGGCATGCACCTCCTGGAACGATAGCGCCAAATACCGGGCGGGCCCTACTTTTTGGGCCGGACGTCCCCCCGTTTCGCCGGCCGCGCGGATCCGATAGCCCTCGGCCGTGGGCTTCTTCTCCCGATCCTCGAGGGTGTTGCAGCGCGGGCTCGTCGAGCAGTTGCGCGACGCCGTGGTGTCGCGCGTCGACCGGCGCTTGATCGAGCGCATCGACGCGTTGCCGCGCCACAACTTGAACGAGTTCGGCGTCGATCCGTTCGGCTGCGACCCCGAGGTGGTCAAGCTGATCGCGCCCATCATGATGTTCCTGAAGGAGCGCTACTTCCGCTGCGAGGTGCACGGCATCGAGCACGTGCCGCCGGAGGGGCGCTTCCTGCTGATCGGCAACCACTCGGGGCAGCTGCCGTTCGACGCCATGATGATCGGCACCACCGTGCTCTCCGACGCGCCCAAGCCGCGCCTGGTGCGCAGCATGGTCGAGCGCTGGAGCGCCGAGCTGCCGTTCGTCTCGTCGCTGTTCCAGCGCACCGGCCAGATCGTCGGCGACCCCGAGGTGTGCGCGCGCCTGCTGCACGCCGAGGAGGGCGTGATGGTCTTCCCCGAGGGCGCGCGCGGCATCAACAAGCTGTTCGCGCAGCGCTACCAGCTGTCGAGCTTCGGCCATGGCTTCATGCGGCTGGCGCTCGAGACCAAGGCGCCCATCGTGCCGGTCGCGCTGGTCGGCGCAGAGGAGCAGGCGCCCGCCGTCACCGACATCAAGCCGCTCGCGCGCCTGCTCGGCTTCCCGGCCTTCCCTGTCATCTTCCCGCAGCTGTTGCCGTTGCCGTTGCCGGTGCGTTACCGCATCCACTTCGGCGAGCCGCTCGAGTTCAAGGGCTCGGCCGACGACGACGACGACGTGGTGGCCGGCCACGTCAAAAAGGTCAAGCACACCATCCAGCGCATGCTCGAGAAGGGCCTCGAGCGACGGCGCAGCGTGTTCTTCTGATGGCCGCGAAGGACGCGACCTCATCGGCTACCGCGGCGCTTGAGCGGCGCTCGAGCCGGCGCCTGCGCCGCGAGCGCGCCCTGGTGACGAGCGGCGCCTCCGGGCTCGGGCGCCTGGTGTGCCGCGCGCTGCACCGCTCCTTCGACGTCATCTCGCTCGACGCCGCGCAGTTCCCCGATCACCCGAAAGACGTCGAGCACCTGCGCCTCGACCTGCGACGCAAGAGCGCGCTCACCCAGGTGAAGAGGCGTCGGCCCGACGTCGTCGTGCACATCGGCGCCATCCACGGCCCGCCGAGCCCCACCTCGCACCGCCACCTCGACGCCACCGTGCAGTTGTTGCGTCTGGTGGAGGAGCTCGGCTGCCGCAAGCTGGTGCTGCTCTCGTCGGCGATGCTGTACGGCCCCTCGGCGACGTCGGCGAACTTCATGACCGAGGAGGCGCCGCTGCTCGGCGCCTCCACCGTGCCCGATCTGTCGGACGACATCTCGCTCGACATGATGGTGCAGAGCTTCTTTTGGAAGCTACCCGCCACCGAGACCGTCATCCTGCGGCCGGTGCACGTGATCGGACCCCACGTCGACAACCTGGCGACCCGCTACCTCAAGCTCCACCGGGTGCCACGCCTGCTCGGCTTCGACCCGATGATCCAGCTGATCCACGAGGACGACGTGATCGACGCCATCGTGCGCGCGCTCGCGCCCGGCGTGCGCGGCGTCTTCAACATCGCGGGCCAGACCCAGGCGCCGCTCTCGCGCCTGTTGCAGGCGCGCGGTGCCTCTTCGTTGCCCATCCCGGGGCCGCTGTTCACCGCCGCGCTCGAGCGCGCCTCGGCGCTGCGCATGACCTCGATCGACCCGGGCGAGCTGGCGTTCTTGCGCTACAGCTGTCTGATCGACGGCAAGCGCGCTCGCGACGAGCTCGGCTACCAGCCGCGGCACACGCTGCGCCAGACGCTCGAGGATCTCGGCTGACCACGGCTGGTCAAGCGGGCGTGCGGTCGGCAAACAAGGGACGCAGGCGCGCAGGGTCGTCGGACATGAGCCCGTCGGCGCCGAGCGCCAACAGCCGCCGTCCCTCCTCGACGTCATTGATGACCCAGTAGTCGACCGCGACGCCGAGCGCGTGGCAGCGCTCGACGAAGGCGCGCCTGTCGAAGCGGACGCTGCCGTGGCGCACCGGCACCTGCGCCCGTTGACCGCGTGGCGGCGACAGACGCACGAGCGGCAGCGGCAAGAAGCGCAACCGCACCAGCTCGCCGCGCGTGAGGCCGGTCGGGCCGGCGTAGCCGGCGGCGCGCACCCGGTGGATCACGTCGCCAAAGAAGCTGGTCAGCAAGACACGCTGCTCGGCGCCCGCGCGCCGCACGGTGTCGACGATGGCGCGCTCCATGGGCGGCTCGCGCTGCTTGACGTCGATGTTGACGGGTACGCCGGGCAGCTGCCTGAGCAGCTCCTCGAGCGTCGGCACGCCGTGCACCGCCAGCTCGGCGCGCGTCGCGCGCGCGATGACGAGCGGCTGGCCGTGGACCTCGCGCAGATCGTCGTTGTGGTGCAGCACCACCACGCCGTCGACGGTCAGGTGCGCGTCGGTCTCGAGCGCGCTCGCGCCGTCGGCCAACGCACGCGCAAACGACGCCAGCGTGTTCTCGACGCAGCCCCCTGCCGGTGCGCCGCGGTGACCGAACAAGAGAGGCGCGCGCCAGGGACCGGCCGACATCAGAACATCTTCGGGCGCATCTTCTTGATGGCGATCTTCTCGTTGCGGTCGCCTTTGCCCTTGCTCTTCTCCGGCGCCTTCTCGAGCTCGCTGTCGAGCATGGCGGTGACCTTGGAGTAATTGTTCATGAAGACGATGTTGCCGGCCTCGATCTCGACGGCGGTCCTGAGGTGCGCCAGCGCCTCCTCGTGTCGCTTGAGCCGCACCGACAAGACCACGCCGATGCGGTTGTGCAGCGCCGCGGCGCGGGGCGCGATCTCGATCGCCTGCTCGAGCAGCTCGACCGCGCCCTCGTAGTCGCCCTTGCCCTCGGCCTCGCTCGCCTGCTCGAACAGCAGCAGCTCGCGCGACTTGCCGGCGTTCGGCGACTTGGCGCCGGCGCCGGCGCGGTCGAGCTCGTTGAGGAAGTCCTGGTAGGCGGGCACGGTCGGGTCGTACATGACGGCGAGCTTGACGTTCATGCGCGCGCTCGACAGGCGCCCCTCGGCGTGGTCCTTGATTGCCTGCTCGTAGATCTTCTCCGCCTTGCGCGCCTGTTCGAAGGGCACCTTGGACTGCTGCGATGGGCGCGGCGCCACGAGGCCGGCGCCCAGCGTGGGCGGACGACGCGGCGTGCCCGGGCCCACCGCCGGGGCCGCCACCCCGGGCCTCGTCGGCGCCGTCGGCTTGGCGAGCGCCTGCCCCGGCAGGGGCGGCGGCGGCGACGGCGACGGCGCGCCATAGCTCGCGGGCGGCACGTAGGGTGGCGGCGGCGCCGGTGCGGTAGCGCGAGCGGGCGGGGGCGGCGCCCCCAACACCGACGACGGCAGCGGCTGCAACGCATCGGATGGCAGCTCGGCGATCGCGGGGGCCGGCGCCGGCCCGGTCGGCTGACCGTGCACGTTCGCCTCCAAGGCGGCGGTGCGCAGCTCGACCTCGAACCCCTCGGCGTCTT
>Ga0154820_1037_pt6 | contig 13221 bp, 8 predicted proteins | sample Rifle2008BG16ft_FD_116124 | JGI IMG/M metagenome (GOLD analysis project Ga0154820, IMG submission 116124) | Deltaproteobacteria bacterium RBG_16_71_12
GGGAGGGCGGCCCGGGGGGCAACGCGACGCGCGGCAGCTGCACCAGCGCCGGCACGCGGCGCGCGATCTTGGCCGCTTGCCGCCAGCTGCCGTCCGGCACGACCAGCGTGACCGGCCGTCCGTCGGCGTAGCGCGCGAGCGGTTCGGCGCGATCGTCGGGAAAGAGCACGACCGCGCGCTCACCCTCCTCGAGCAGGCGGTCGGGCAGGGGACGCGCGCGGTCGCCGACCACGACCACGCGCGCGCCGCGCACCGCTCGAGCGGCCAAGAGCCCGGTGTTGGTCGGCTTGCGCTCCTCCTCGCGGTGGACGACGACGAGCAGGCGCGTGCGCACGCCGATGTCCGGCAGCGACGCGCACACGCACAGCGGCCGCGGCAGGCGGCACGCGCCGCAGCGAAGCGCGGCGTTGTTGCGGCGGCTCATGCGCCACCAGCGTAGCCCGCGTCGCGCGGTTCCGTGCTACATCGCGGCGGAGCCCCTGGGGCCGGGAGGTGCGGTCATGCGCGTGGTCGCCGTCGCAGTGCTGTTCGCGTCGCTCGTGCCAGGCGCCGCCTGGGCGGCGCCGAGCGCGTCGACCGCGCTGTTGCGCCTCGACGACGTGCTCGTCGAAGAGGTCGCCCGGCTGCTCGGCGACGCACAGACGCAGTCGAACCGGACGCCGGCCGTCAGGAGCGGCGACGAGGCGCCTGCGCCGACGACGACGGCGGTCAACCTCGCCCCGGCCGGCGCCGCTGCCACGCCGCAGGGGCGGCAGTTCGGCGTCGGGCTCGCGGTCGGGTACCCGATCGCGCTCACCATCAAGTACATGCTCAAGCCCGATCAAGGGATCGCTGCCGGGCTCGGCGCGCTGTCGGGCTTCGTCTACAACCACAGCAGCGTCACGGTGTTCGTCGACTACGTCTATCACCCGCACCTGCTGACCGCGGGCGAGGCCTTCGCGCTCACCTGGTACCTCGGCGGCGGCGGCCAGGTGATCATCAATGATCGCTTCAGCACGCCGTGGGTGCCGGGCATCCAGTACTCGGGCTTCGGCTACGGCAGTGTCTGGTTCGCGGCGCGCGTCCCGCTCGGGCTCAACCTGGCGCTCGCGCAGGCTCCCATCGAGGTCTTCCTCGAGGCCGTGCCGGGCATCCTGGTGTTCCCGGTGCTGTCCTTCGGCGTCGGCGGCTCGATCGGCGTGCGCTTCTATCTCTAGACCACCGCCGGCGCCGCAGGGGCCGATGCCTCCTTCGGCGTCGCGCGCCGCTGCTCGAGCCAGAGCGCGCGCGTGACGTAGGCGAACATGATCAGCATGGCCACCGACATCGGGACGAAGACGGCCGAGCCCCGGTCGTAGAGCGCCAACAGCTTGTGCATCGCGAGCCCGATGGCGAACAGCATGGTGAGCCCGACCTTGGCCCATCGTGTCTCGAGTCGCTTGGCGAACCACAGCGCCGGGATCAGCACCGCCACGTAGTAGTAGTAGGTCGGCGCCATCAGCAGGTAGAACGCGAAGAAGCCGAAGGCGAGCGCGTCGTCGGCTTCGAGCTTCTCGACGACGAAGGCGCACCCGACCAAGGTCACCAGGCAGATCAGATAGAAGAACGTCGAGTATTGGTTGAAGAACGCTTGCCCGCCGTCGAGGCCGCCCAGGCCGACGAAGACGTAGCGAAAGCCGATGCGCCAGCTCGTGACCGCGCTCGCGTGCGGCACGATCTTGTCGAGGAACTCCTGCCAGTAGGGGAGGCCGTAGACGCCGGCCGAGGCCGCGAACAGCGCGAGCATGGTCGCGCCCATGCCGACGAGGAACAGCACGCTCTTGCGGTCGACGCGCCGGTGGCGCACCAGCTCGGAGACGAGCGCGACGCCGACGCCGAAGCCGAACACCGCCGGGAAGATGCGCATCATCGAGGCATAGCCGACGAGCGCGCCGGCCAGCGTCGGGCGGCCGCGTCGCTGCGCGACCACCGCCAACAGCAGGCACGCGATCCAGTCGACGCGCAAGAACGCGAACTTGAGGTGTGCGTGATCGGTGACGAGCTGCGTGCCGAGCACGACCAACACGATCGACAGCGCGCGCGCGCCGAAGGTCAGGCCGACGGCGGTGAACGCGACCAGCCAAAGCAGGACGTCGATCCACGGCAGCCACACCACCGCGCCGGTCGACGTCGAGGCCGCGCTCGACAGCGCGCCGCTCACCAGCGTCCACGCGGGCGAGGCGTTGTAGCCCTTGTCGTCGAGCGCCTTGACCATGCCGGGCCACGACGCGCGCTGGGCCAGGTAGGCGGCGTCTTCGCGGAATTCTTGCCAGCGCTCGGGGGTGAAGCGCGCCTTGACGTCGGGGATGCCGCGCCGCAGCCGCTCGGGCGAGATGTGCCGGCCGCTGTCGAGGTCGCGGGCGCGCTCGAGCTTGACCGGCGGTCGGCCCCGATCGGCCGCGTTCTCGTCGAGGGCGGCCACGGTGGCGACGTACAGCCCCGTGTAGCCGAGCTCGGGCGCGTACTTGGTGCCGAGGTAGTAGTGGAAGTGCTCGTAGCCGTTGAAGTAGCGCTGCGCGCGCACGTTGGGCCACACGTAGTGGAGCATGGCGAGCGCCGCCAGCGTCACCCACAGCGCGGTCAGCGCGCGACGCTTCAGCTTGGCTTCGAGCTTGCCGCCGCCCCACACCAGCACGAGCGCGAGCGGCGGCACCAGATAGACCAGGTTGACGATGAGGGGGTTGAGGTCGTTCATGGCGTCGAGGCAGCCCTTGTAGCGCCGCTCGTCGTCGGGCAAAAGGGCGGCGCGAGGAGCACCGCCGCATGGCGCACATCGACGACGTCAAGCGCGAGGTTCGTCGGGCGCCCCGCACCTGGCTGGTGACGGGCGGCGCCGGCTTCATCGGCAGTCACCTGGTCGAGGAGCTGCTCGGGCTCGGGCAAGAGGTCCGTGTCCTCGACAACTTCGCCACCGGCTCGCGCGCCAACCTCGACGACGTGCGCGGTCGCGTCGGCGACGCTTCCAGCCGGCTGACCGTGCTCGAGGGCGACGTGGCCGACGGCGATACCTGCGTGCAGGCGTGCCGCGGCGTCGCCGTGGTGCTGCACCAGGCGGCGCTCGGCAGCGTGCCGCGCTCGCTCGCAGATCCCCTGGCGACCCATCGCGCCAACGTCGACGGCTTCGTGCAGGTGCTGCTGGCCGCGCGCGCGGCCGGCGTCTCGCGCGTCGTCTATGCGTCCTCGTCGTCGGTGTACGGCGATCACCCGGATCTGCCGAAGGTCGAGGAGCGCATCGGGCGGCCGCTGTCCCCCTACGCCGCCAGCAAGCTCGTCGACGAGGTGTACGCGCGCGTCTACCAGAGCTGCTTCGGCGTCGAGTCGGTCGGCTTGCGCTACTTCAACGTGTTCGGGCCTCGTCAGGATCCAAACGGCCCCTATGCGGCGGTCATCCCGAAGTGGGTGGACGCGCTGTTGCGGGGCGAGCCCTGCCTCATCAACGGCGACGGCGAGAGCAGCCGCGACTTCTGCGCGGTCGACAACGCGGTGCAGGCGAACCTGCTGGCGGCGCTCGCGCCCGCGGCGGCGACGGGCGACGTCTACAACGTGGCGTTTGGCGCACGCACGACGCTGCGCGAGCTGTTCGAGCTTCTGAGAGAGGTGCTCGCGCAGCAGCGCCCGGAGCTGGCTGCGGCGCAGCCGGAGCTCGGCCCGTTTCGCGCCGGTGATGTGCGGCATTCGCTCGCCGACATCTCGAAGGCGCAGGGCGCGCTCGGCTATCAGCCGACGCTGGACGTGCGCGCCGGGCTCGCCCTGGCGCTGCCCTGGTACGTGGCGCGCGCGGGGATAGCGAGCTGTTGAAATCGGCAGGCCGTGCCCGCGCCCGTGCCCGATCTGCGAACCTGGCACAGCGGCGGCGCGGTCACGACTCCGGCTCGACCAGCCAGCGCCAGGCCGGCACGAACCGCACCGCTCCGGACGCGACCGTCGCTCGCTCCTCGTGCAGCCGCGTGATGACCGTTGCCTCGTCGACGTCGAGCTCGGCCATGCCCTCGTCGAGCGCGCGCAGCTCGCGGGCGCGCGCGGCGTCAGTGCCGGGATCTGCGCACACCTGCACGAGCTGCCGCCGTGCGCCGCGCTGCACGACGAAGTCCACCTCGAAGCCGCTGCGCGTCCGCATCCAGGCGATGTCGCCGCCGCGGCGCCGCAGCTCGAGGTAGACCGCGTTCTCCAGCAGATGCCCGGGCTCGGCCGTCGCCGCGAACGCGCGCGCGAGGCCGGTGTCGATGACGTAGGTCTTCACCGGGTTCGACGCGCGCACGCGCTCGGAGGTGGTGAGGATCGGCACGCGGAACGCGAGGTACGCATCCTCCACCTGCTCGACCATCTGATAGAGCGTGTCTTTGCCGACCGCGACGCCGCTCGACCGCAGATCGCGATGCAGCTTGTGCACCGACAACAACGACGCCGGCGATGAGGCAAGACGCCGAACGATGCGGCGCAGCGCGTGCGCGTTGGTCGCGCCGTGGCGCTCGATGACGTCGCGGAACAGCACGACATCGACGTAGTCGCGCAGCACCCGGTGCCGCTCGGGCTCGGCGAGCCCCAGGACCTCCGGGAAGCCACCTTCCTCGAGGTAGCGGTCTGCGGCCGCTTGCAGCACCGCCCGTCCCGCCTCCCCCGGTGGCCAGCGCTCCGGCACAGTCTGGCCGCGGTGGCGCAGCACCTCGTCGAGCGCGAACGGCAGCACCTCGGTGGTCATGCTGCGGCCGCGCAGCGACGTGGCGATCTCCCGCGACAACAGGCGCGCGGACGAGCCGGTGACCGTGACGCTCACCTGCCCACGGTCGAGGACGCGCCGAACGAAGCGCTCCCAGCCGCCGACGTTTTGCACCTCGTCGAGCGCCAACGAGACCGGCTGCGCGGCCAGGGCCGGGTAGCGACGCCACCAGGCTTCGAGGAGCCCGCCAAGCGCGCGCGCCTCCAGGTCCGCGAGACGCTCGTCTTCGAGAGAGACATAGAGCTCGCGTTCACGGGGCGCGCCCGCAGCGACGCGCGCCGCGAGCTCACCAAGGACGAGCCAGGTCTTCCCCGAGCGGCGCATGCCGACCACGGCGTCGGCCTTGTGCGGCAGCCGCAACGCGCGGGCGCGGCGGGGCGTTGCGACCGGGAGGGGGCGCGAAAACCAGTCGGCGACGATCGCGTCCCAGACGGCATCCTGTCCTCTCATGAGCGACAAGATACCGCGATGCTGTCCTTGTCTCAAGGACAGTTACCAACACGGCCGAGCCGATCATGTTGCCGACGGCGAGCGCCGCCGCGGCTGCGGGACCGAGCTGCTGGCGGGGCGCGGTCATTCGAGGCGCACCTCGGTCCAGGCGTCGAAGAGGAGCTCGTCATCGACGAGGTAGCCGACCTGCACATCCGCGGCGGCGGTCGGCAGCGCGGCGCGCGCGAGCGCGCATGCGCCATCGTCTGCGTGAAGGAAGATCAGCTCGTCAGGCGGCGCGTCGGGCCGGGCGCGCACTTGGCAGCGGGCGCCGAAGGGCGGGAGGGTGCCGCCGTCGGGGAAGAGCGTGACGCGCACGACGCCGTCCTCTTCATCCACGCCCACGTGCGTGAGCGGCATCGGCTCCGACGCCAGGCCGAGGTGGTCGAGGATCGCCCGCACCGCCGTGAGCTTCTCGATGAACGTGCTCTGCACGGCGGCCACGGCGAGGTCGCGTAGCGACCGGCCTCGCCGCTGCGAGCACCACGAGCCGGCCGCCGCAGCGTGCACACTTCAGCACGTCCGTGCTGCTCTCGCACGGCGGGCTTGGCGAGGTCGCGAAGCGACCAGCCATTGCCGTTGCGACGACCGTGGCCCTCGCCACGGGCCGAGGACGCGACAACGCCAGCGGCGATGGATCGGTCGCGAGGGCGAGCAAGTTATCCGTTCGCGGGCCCTAAGAGCAATGCCGTTCAAATAGCAGGGCGATGACCAATCCTCGTCGTCACGAGGCCCCCTCCCTAGGGAGCTCGAAGGGTCACCCGAGCCCTCCCCCAATGCTGGGGGAGGCCACGAGGTGCCCTTCCCTCGTCGTCATCTGGCCTCCCCCGATCTCGGGGGAGGAGCTCCGCACCATGAGTGAAGCATGGGAGGGGGCGGGATCGTCGTCGACGCTCACGCCATGTGAACGGCATTGGCCCTAAGAGCGGGCGCAAGCGCGGTAGTCAGCCCGGCCACCAACGCTCGCAGCGCGCGCTGGTGCCGCCCGAGGAGGTCGACGAGGTCATCGAGAATGACGAGGACGAGACGGTGACGGCGCAGAAGAAAGGGTGAGGGGGGCGGGTCCGCCACTATTCACTGCCGGCGGCCACCACGGCGGCGTGGAGGAACGAGTCGAACGCCCCCAAGGCCGCGGTGACCTCGGCGGCGATCCGGTCGACCCGGCGCGCGTGCTCGCGCAGCCTCGCCGGGTCCAGTGGAACCGCGTAGGCATGGCGGAAGAAGTGGCGGAAAGCGAGCAGCGCTTCGAGGTCCGGCCCCAGACGTTCGGGGATGAGCGCGGGCCGAAGGCCGGGCACCTCGGTCATGCCGAGCGACAACAGGTCCCGGTGCGACGATGGACCGTGCGGGAGCGCCTCGCCGAGCGCGCGCGCGCTGCGCTCGATGATCGTCTCGAGGCAGGTGTACCAGGCGTGCAACGCGACCGCGCACGCGGCTTGCCATGGTTCGTCGTTGAGGCGCCCCGCAGCGCGGCCAAGCTCGGCAGCCCGCGCATCGAGCGCGGCCCGATCGGCCGCGAGCTCGCGGCGCAGCCGCGCGAGCATCGACACCGACGCGGCTTGATCAGGTCCCAAGCAGCACGACTCCCTCGTCGAGCACGCGCCGCGCAAACGACTCCGGCAGCGCCTCCAGCCGCAGCACGTCGACGTCGACGCCCAGGGCGCGCGCGAGCGCGCTCCCCAGCGCATCGTCATCGGTGGGCGACGAACCCTCGACCACGACGTCGACGTCGGAGTCGACGCCGAACGTCCCGGCGGCCAGCGAGCCGATCAACCACGCGCGTGTGAAGCGCCCCTGGCGCCCAAGCGCTGCGATCGCCACGTCGAGCTTGCCGCGCAGCTCGCGAGCACGCGCGGCGTGCTCCTCGCGGAGACGTCGCTGCCGCGCCCGCAAGGTGGAGGCCAGCTGTTGCGGCGTGACCGTCATGGCGCGAGCGTAGCACCTCTGCACGACGTGAGCGCAGCACGGGGCCACCCGGACCTCGCTCACAACACCTCGCGCACCGCCTGCTCGAGCCGCGCGAGCCCCGCCTGCATGTCGTCGTCGCTGACGCACAACGGCGGCGCCAGCACCACCCGGCCGGGCAGGCCGCGGCCGAGCCTGAGCCCGCGGCGAAACGCGCCCTTCTTGAGCGCGTCCGCCTTGAGCACGTCGCCGAGGTCGAGCACCTGCCACAGGCCGGCGCCGAGGCGGCGCCCGGGCAGGCGCATCTCGTCGAGGCGGCGGTGAAAGGCCGGGCCGCGGCCGTCCTTCAAGAGCGCGCGCGCTTCGAGCAGGTGGTGATACGTGCGCAGGATCGACAGCTCGTCGCCGTCCCACGTCGAGATCAGGGTGAGCGGCTGGCCGACGTAGTGCTTGTCGTCGACGAAGACGTGCCCGAGCTGCGCGCCCGCGTACCAGAGGATGACGTTTGGCTTGAGCGGCTCGCCGTCGCTGGCCCACAGGTTGGGGCCAAGGCGCCCGAGCGCGCTCGCGGTCTCGACCGCGACGATGGGGATGCCGGTGTCGGCGTGCAGCGCCGACAGCGCGCTCTGGAAGTCGTCGGGCAAGGTCAGCCCGCTCTTCTCCCCCATCAGCTCGACGACGATGGCCAGGAAGCGCTCCGAGCCGAAGCGGTTGAGCGCGGCCATGATGGCGCCCAGCGAGGCGTCGGCGCCGACCTCGGCCGGGTGCGGCACGCGCGGCCACTCGAACCACGCGAACGGCTGCTGCTCGCCCGCGGGGTCGGTGAGCGAGCGCGCCGCCGCGGTGGTGTGGCCGAGGTACTGGCGCTCGAGGCCGAGCACGAGATCGGCCTGCGGGCGCTTGACGCGCAGGCAGCGGATCGCCTTGTCGAGCAGCTCGTCGCGGCCCGACGTGAAGTAGACGTGCGGCAGGCCCTTGGGCCCCAGGTGCATCAACAGCTCGACGTAGCGAACGAAGTCGGGTGTCACCCAATTGGAGAGCGTCAGCTTGGTGCCGACCGCACCCGTGAATTCGCCGTCGCCGAGCGCGCGCACCAGCCGCGGGTGGCGCGGGCCGAGCGGAGCCTGCACGCTGCCGGCCCAATCGAGGTGACGCTCGCCCACCACCACGCGATCTTCCGGCAGCGCGGTCGGCGAGTACGGGTGCTTGAGCGGGATTCGGTAGTAGAGCGCCTGACCGCTGCGGTCGCCGTACTGGTCGCGCCGGTAGTGCTCGACGACGTATGCGCCGAACAGCCGGTTGATGGCGGCCATGTCGCGCGTGAAGTGCAGGCGGTTGCGCCCGCTCATGAACAGGTAGCGCGAGTTGCCCGCCTTGTCCGTCATGGCGGCGACGTGGCGCACCTGCGCGCTCTTGAGCCGCTGCCCGAGGCCGGTGCCGCGGGCGCCCGGCGCCACCGTGATGTTGGCCGAGTAGAACGTGTTGTGCAGCCCGTTCATGGTGTCGTCGCGCGGGCCGTCGCTCTTGTACTGCTCGACCGGGCCGCCGAAGGCGTAGCCGAGCACGCGCTCGCCGACGTCGGTGTAGCGCACCAGCATGACGCCCATGCCGCCGTCGCTGGTCGCCATGCGCTTGAGGTCGTCCTCGCTGTCGCGCCGGCCGTCCTCGTAGGTCGCGTTCTCGATGTCGACGATCTTGTCGGCGTAGTCGGCCCACTCGCGCGGATCGAGCACCGCCACGCGCGCGCCGAGCACCTCCGCCAGCAGGCGGGTCGGCTCCATGCCGATGGTGGCCGTGTGCGCCTCGTATGCGGTGCGCGGATCGGGGCCACGGTCGATCTCGCTCGAGAGCTGCCGCATGCGCTCGAGGAGCTTCGAGGGGAACGCCCAAGCGCGCTCCTGGCCGGTCGCGCGCACCAGCGCGTCCTCGACGGCGGCGTCGTCGAACTGGCCCTCCATCGACAGCACGCGATCGCACACCTTCTCGAGCGGGCCGCGCGGCAGGTTGACCATCCAGCGCAACAGCGCCGGCGGATCTTCCGACAGCGTGTCGTAGTGCAGGCCGAAGGTGCCGCCGGTGGTGCGCGCCGGCTCCGACGAGCGCGCCGCGCCGTCTTCCCAGGCGGGCGCTTGGTACTGTTCCATCGCGTCGCGCTGCTTGGCGGGGTCGAGGCCGCGCGCCTTGGCGACGATGGCGTTGAGCGCCTCGCGCAGGCCCGCGAACAGCATGTCGAGCTCGCGCGCGGTCCACGAGGTGTTGAGGCGGAAGCGCACGGTCTTGTCGCCGGCGAGGTACGCCATGAAGCCGCGATAGAAGCGCTGGTTGATCAATTGATTTGCCAGGTGGCCGCTCGGCAGATCGAAGGCGAAGGCCCAGCCGAGGTTGCGCGGGTTCATGACGAGCGCGGGGTAGTCGACCGCGAGCGTCCACAGCCGCTCCTGGATCTCGGTCTGCATCTGCAGCGCGCTGGTCTCGGCGATGCCCTCGCCATGGGCCAGGCCGCGCCGGAGCTGCACCGCGTGACACGGCGCGGGCCGCGGGTCGGGCCACACCGACAGGCAGACGCCGAGCTGCGCCTTCTTGGCCGACGTCACGCAGTCGGGGCCGTCCGGCTGGCCGCGCGGGTTTCTCAGCGAGAACGCCGCGTGCCACCAGAACGGACCGCCGAGCCCGAAGCCGGTCTGCACCTCGTCGAACACCAGCGGCACCGAGAAGCCGCGCGTCAACGCGCGCAGGCCGTTGAAGAAGCGCGCGGTGCCGTAGTTGTCGCCACCCTCGCCTTGCATCGGCTCGGCGATGACGCAGCAGACGTCGCCCTTCTTGATCTCGTTTCGCACCGCCACCAGCGCCTCGACCTCGGCCTGCACCAGCGGGTCGCCCTCGTCGCCGGGCGTCTTGCCGGTGGCCCATGCGGTGATCCAGGAGTCCTCGACGGGCGGCTCCTCGCGCGGATCGCCCCACTTCGGGAAGGGCACGAACACCGCTTCGTAGCCCTTCAGCTCGAAGGGCCTGCGCTTGTCGGGGTTGTGCGTGGCGTGCAGCGCCAACAGCGTGCGCCCGTGGAAGCTGCCCTCGAAGCAGATGATGCGCCGCCCGCCCGGGCCGTGCAGCCGGCACAGGTCGAAGGCCTTCTCGTTCGCCTCGGCGCCCGACGAGGTGAACGAGGTGTAGCGCAACCCCGGCCAGCTGTGCTTCAACAGGAAGCGGCTGTAGTCGTCCTGCGCCCCGCGGTCGACGCCGATGGCCTCGGTGTCGGGGTTGGCGACCAACAGCTCGCCGAGGTCGCCGTTGTCGAGCGCGGCGCGGAAGCGACCGGCGGCGAAGCCGAGCCCGATGCTGGCGATCTGCGAGGCGGCGTCCAAGATGATGAGCGCGTCGTCGTCAATCGAGGCCATGTAGGGGCCGTCGCACCAGCCGAGGTCGAGCACCGGCTCCTTCTTCTCGCGCGGCACGAAGTCGCCGCGGTACATGCGCCGCAAGAGCGCCTCGGAGCGCGGCAGCTTGCCGCCGGGCGGACGCCGCGTCACCTTGGGCAAGAGGCGCAGCATGTGCACCGGGTTCTCGCGCGCCATGGTGTCGAGGAAGTCGCGCACCACCGTCAGGATGCGGTCGGCGTCGGCGTCGTCGTCGACGTCGGGCACCTGCAGCACCAGGTGCGGCTCCTCCACCGACGCGTAGGGCGTCAGGCGCCGCACCAGATCCTCGGGCTCGAGCAGGTTGTCGTCGATGGTCAGATCGGTGAGCTGCTCGATCGGGATCAACAGCTCGGGCCCGCGCACGTCGTCGACGTAGATGCGGTAGCGATCGAGCATCGCCTCGAGGCGATGCCGCAGCGTCAAGCGATCGAAGGCCATCTTGAGCCGCTCGTCGCCGGCATGGAATGCGGCGGCGAAGGTCGGCTCGACCGGCGTGTCGCCGAACTCGCCCGTCAAGAGCGCGACCGGGAAGGTGGTGTAGCGCACGGCGTCGATGCCGGCGGGGCGCTGGTTGCCGCTCTTGCCGACGCCGCCGAACGGCAGCCGGCCGCTCGCGTTGTTGGTCGAGCGGTTCCAGTTGATGCAGCCCGAGCGCGTGCGCTCGTAGAAGCGCTCCACCTTCTGTCCGTCGACGGTGAAGATGGCGTTGGCCAAGCCGAAGGGGAGCGCGTTGGTGCGCGCGATCGCCTGGTCGAGATCCTCCACGATCTCGACGGCCAGGTCGGGCCCGAACAGCTCCTCGTCGAGGTAGCCCGGCACCTCGGTGCGGCCTTCGGGGATCAAGTGGATCGACGGCGTGACGAAGGCGCCGCCCGGCAGCACGCTGCCGGCCAGCAGCTGTTCGCAGCCGGCGTCGACGGCGGCGGCGCGCATGCGCACGAAGCGATCGAGCGCCTCGCGCGTGGCGAGCGGCCCGAAGGCCGTGGCGGGGTCGAGCGGGTCGCCCGGGCGCAGCTCGCGCGACGCCGCCACCAGCGCGTCGAGGAAGCGCTCGGCGACGCGCTTGCAGACGAGCAAGCGGCTGGTGGCGGTGCAGCGCTGCCCGCTGGTCAGGAAGGCGCCCTGCAGGACGGCGCCGAGCGCCTGCGGCAGGTCGGCGTCGTCGAGCACGACCGCGACGTTCTTGCCGCCCATCTCGAGCGCGACGATCTTGTGCGGCTGATCGAGGCACGCCGCGGCGATGGCGCGGCCGGTGGCCCACGAGCCGGTGAACAAGACGCCGTCGGTGCCGGTGTGCGCCACCAGCGCGCGGCCGACGTCGGCGCCGCCTTGCACGACGTTGACCACGCCGGGCGGCAACCCTGCTCGCTCGACGCACTGCGCGTACAGCTCGCCGGCCATCGGCGTGATCTCGCTTGGCTTGATAACGACGGTGTTGCCGGTGACCAGCGCGGGGATGACGTGCGTGTTCACCAGGTGCGCGGGGTAGTTGTACGGGCCGATCACCGACAGCACGCCCTGCGGGTGCGCGCGCGCCTCGCCTGAGACGCCCTCGGGCTTGAGGGTGGCGATGCGCTTGAGCCCGTCCTCGAGCGTGAGCGGGATGCGCTCGCCCAGGCTGCGCGCCTCGGCGGTCGACTCGCGCAGCGGCTTGCCCATCTCGCGGGTGATCGCCTTGGCGATGCGCTCGGCGTGCTCGTCGAAGGCGGCGCGCAGCGCGAGCAGGTGCTTCTTGCGCCCCTCGACCCCGAGCGCGTGCCAGCCGGCCTGCGCCTTGCGCGCCGCGTCGATGGCGGCGTCGACGTTGGCCGTGCTCGAGCCGACGCGGAACACGGGCGTGAACTCGTGCGCCGGATCCCGGCTCTCGACGTCGATGCCGGCCGCGCGCACGCGCCGGAAGCTGCCGCCAATGAAGTCGCCGCGTCCCTCGTCCATAGGGGCGCGGCTAGCACCGGGATCGGGTGTTGACAAACGCGCGACCACTGCCGATAGGAAACAGGTTCGTTTCTAGTTTCTGGATGTCTTGCGCGGAGGGGAAGTCATGGCAGAGGCTCACGAGCAGCAGGCGCTGATCGACCCGGTGGCCGGCGCCGAGGCGCTGCTAGCGCGAATTGACGACGACAACGGCGCGGAGCGGGAGCTGTTGATGAGGGATGGCGAGACCGGCGACGTGCGTTTGGGGGACACCGTCAAGCGCTTGCGGGAGCAGGCTGGCTGGTCCATCCAGCGGCTCGCGCGCGAGGCCGGCGTTTCCTCCGCGACCATCTTCAAGATCGAGAAGGACCGCATGGTGCCGTCGGTGACGGTGCTGCTCAAGCTCGCCAAGGCGCTCAAGCAGCCGATCGCGACCATGCTCGAGAACCAGGGGCCGCGCCAGCGAAGCGGCTACGCGGTCTTCAAGAAGGCCGACCGGCAGGACTTCCGCTTCGCCGAGCTGCCGCTCAGCATCGAGCGCACCGTCGGCCCGTGGGGCGATCGCCAGCTCGAGGCCGGCTTCTATGTCGTCGACGAGGGCGGCACGCCGGCGCGCGCGCCGCTGTCGCACCCGGGCGAGAAGCTCTACTTCGTGCTCGAGGGCCGCATCCGCTTCGAGATCGACGGCGAGCACGTGCTGCTCGAGCCCGGCGAGGTCTTGCACCTGAAGGCGACCATCCCGCACCGCTGGGAGAACGCGGC
>Ga0154820_1229_pt1 | contig 13067 bp, 23 predicted proteins | sample Rifle2008BG16ft_FD_116124 | JGI IMG/M metagenome (GOLD analysis project Ga0154820, IMG submission 116124) | Deltaproteobacteria bacterium RBG_16_71_12
GGCGCGCCAGCCGTACTCGATCGCGGTGATGGTGAAGGTCCCGGTGGTGAATGCGGTCGCGGCGATCGTGGGGCTGAAGGTGACCTGGAGCTCCACGCGCTGGTAGCGGCTCAGGTCGAGGCTGAGCTCCGGGTCGCCGATGTCCCGGCCGAACGGGACCAGGTACGAGACCTCCTGGGCGATGGAGAGGCGCATCGTGCGCACGATCGGCGGCCGCCGGCGGAGCCAGGCCCAATTCCACTTGTACAGCTCGGTCCCTTCGAGGGAGAAGAGGACGTCCGAGCCGTCGGCGATGACCTCCACGCGGTCGATGGCGTCAATGAGCTCCTCAGTGCCGGAGGTCGCGCCGTTCGTGCACTCCAGGCGCAGGAGGATGGCGCTGAGCAGGCCGGCGCGCGCGAGCTCGATGGAGCGAGTCGCCGCGTCGCCGGACTGCACCTCACGGTTGAGCAGGTACCGTCGTTCGAGTGTCATGATGTCTCCTCCTGCCTCGCTTGTCTATCCGCCCGTACGACGTCGCCCGCGCGCTAGACCAAGCCCTTCATGGCCTTCAGGCCGTGGAGGTTCTCGATCATCCGGCGCTCGCGGTCGGCGTCGGTGACGTTGGGCAGCGAGTCGATGTGCTGCAGGTGCTGGGCGAGCTTCCCGTGGAGGACGCTGACGGCGCGCTCGACCTTGAAGCGGCGCTCGACGACGCCGGCGACGAGTCGCTGGGCGCCCACGCGCTCGCACATCGACGCCCACTCCTCCATGTTGGTCTGGCGGAGCTTCTGCTCGCGCCGCTTCAGGACGCTGGGGTCCCGCATGGCCGCCTCGTAGGCGCCCTGGGCGGCGATGCCGGCGGCGATCGGGTCCTTCCGCGGGCGGGTGATCCCCTCGCGGTAGTTGACCTCGCCGACGGCCTGGATGGTGCGGATCTGCTTCTCGACCCAGTCCGCAGCGTTGGGGAGGCGCTGGACCGTGGGCGGGTTCGCGGGCGGCGCTTCGCCCCAGGCCCGCTCGCCCTCGTCGTAGGGTACCGGGTTGCCCCGGCTGGCCACGGGGCCGTCCCCCTCCCGGAGGCGCTCGAGGACCTCGCGCTCCTGGTCTGACACTTCCATCTGGGACATGGCAACAACCTCCTGCCGGCTCTGGTCGAGTGTGCTTCCATCGTAGGGCTTGCGCTCTTGGGCCGGTCAAGGCATACTGCCCGCGGGGACGTCCTGTGCGGGAGGTATACGATGGCGTCCCCCCAGGGCGTCCGCTGCATCGATTGCAAGCAGCTACCCGGCGAGCTCGGCCTGAGCCGGCGTGGGCGCTGCAGAGCTTGCGCCTTCGGGCGGCTCTCGCTGTCTCACCGATGGGCACACCTGCAGACCCTCATGAGCGCCGCGGAGCTCCGAAAAGAGGTCGACCGGCTGGGCCGCATGTACGACCCTAACATCATCCGCACCCCGCCGCCGGGCCGGCCCAGGAAGGCGGTCTGAAGCGTGCCGCGGAACACCGACTTTACGAAGTACGGCGAGATGCGGATGGTGGCGGAGTACGTCGCCCAGGCCTACCCCGACGACATCGTCTACATGCGGCTCAGGTTGGGATCCCTGGCCCCGGACGGGCCCCGCCCGGAGCTCAAGCCGGAGGAGGCCGCGATGGCCGGCGTCTTCCGCCGTTGGGCGGACGCCGTGGTCATCACGACGGACGAGCTGATAGTCATCGAAGCGTCACTCCGGTCCGACACCGGGGACCCGTCCAAGCTGGTTGTCTACGGGCGGCTCGTACCTCACACGCCGGAGCTGCGCGAATTCATGAACAGACGGCTCGTGCTCGAGCTCGTGGTCTCGGTCGAGGATCCCGTGGTCCGAATGGTCGCTCAGGAGCTCGGGATTCGCTGCCGGCGGTACGAACCGAAGTGGTTCCCCGAGTATTTGGCGCAGCTCCACCGGAGGGAGAGACGGCCGGTACAGACGCGCGGGCTGTTGGCGCCCCAGGAGCCAGAAACGTGAACCAGGGGCGCCGATCGTGAACGCCCCCGCCTTAGAGCGTGAACGCATCCGCGGACGGCGGGCCCGGCCGGCCAGGTGTCGGCCTGCAAGCTTGCGAGTCCGCACTGATCTGCCCGGAGTAGACCCGAAACTTTTCAGGGGTACGGGGGCGTTGACTTCAGGCAACAAAGGAGCGCAGCCATGGCACTGCTAGTCGGCAACGAGATCCTGGAGCTCCAGGACGGCGAGACGAAGACCCTCATCATCAGCGACTGGACACTGGGCGAAATGGACATCACGCCGAGGTCAGGAGGCGGCCAGAAGCGCATCCGCGCGCTCCGGCTGCACGTGCCGGCGGACCAGAAGCCGATCGGGCCCACCTACTGGGACGTCACCGGCCAGACGCTCATCGAGCAGATGCTCCCACACCTCCAGAGACCCGACTTCCACCGCCGGCGTTTCACGGTCACCAAGCACGGGATCCCTCCCACCGCGCGCTTCCAGCTCCGTGTCGAGTGACCCGATCGATTCGCTCGAGCTACTTTGAGTCTCGCCTACCCTGCCGACCGCGGCACGTCAACCTGCAGGGACGTGTGACGAGTTTCACAAGCGGCGCGGGGTACCTGTGGCTTCGCCCCAGGCCCCGCTTTCGCCACCGGCAGGCCCGTCGGCTGAGATCGTCACCTTGTCGCCAAGAGCGGAGCTCGTCCAGACGTGGAAGAGGGTATACCCCTTAGGGTATACCCTCTCGGCCGGACCGACCCGCTAACATATGTTCTAATTGACAGAATCCCCAGTCCCCTAGACCATATGTCAACCACGGATCGACCGGCCGTGCGCCTTAACCCTCGAGCCCGCGGGCCACGGCCGCCGGGGCTCACCACAGCCCCTAAACTGGTGACCGGCTATTCTCCAGGTGGGGACGTCGCCTCGTTCCTGGGCGTCAGGACGCCCAGAGGAGCGATCCGCCCCTGCTCACCTGTTGGAGCCAAGAGAGTCCATGCCGCCTACCCGTTGGGGAAGATGTCGTGGGTGCACCGCGGCTCGAGCAGACCGAGCTGCTGGCCGCTCTCTGGCACGACGTAGCCCATCTCTTCAAGCCAGGGGCGCCACTGCTCGGTCAGCTCGTACTGGGCCTCTTGAAAGCCCTTACCGTGGAAGCGACCGGCGCAGACACACACGCAGGCGGGCTGCTTGGCGTTGTGGCAGGTGCCGTCGCACCGCCGCGTCGAGGTGTTGTTGCCGGCGGTAATGAGCGTCGTCATGGCGGTGAGCCGGCTGGCGAGCGCGCACCAGCGCGGGGTACGTGGAGCCCCGTGCGAAAGCAGTTGGTCCGGCAGTGGAAGCAGCGCGGCTGTTGGCGCTTGTACGACGGCGTGAAGGGCCAGTGGACGGTCTCGCCGCAGCACCGGCACCAGGTGGTCTCGTATTCGGCCACGGCGTCAGCTCCCCGGCCAGGCGACGCGGCCCTGGACCCGGGCCATCACCAGCAACTGGTGTTGCCACTGTGTCCAGGTGTTGCCGGGACAGGCGGTCGGGTCGGACGGGAGCGCCCACTCCCAATGTCCGCGGGTGTCCAACAGCCGGCCGGCGAGGTACCAGGCCGCGACGAGGGCGAGGCCTCCGGCGCAGAGCTGGGCGCGGTTCGGCCGAGCGTTCGTGAAGTCGCCCATGAGGGCGATCCCGAGCAGCTCGTCGTTGCGACGGGCGACCTGGGCGCCGTAGTTGTAGACGGACTGGGTGTAGAAGACCCGGCCGTTGGGCGACCCGACCAGGTGGTAGCAGAACCCGCCCCATCCGTTGCTGAGGCTCACGCTATAGATGGTCTGGAGGCGCTCGAGGTCCTCGTCCAGGCTGCTCCCGCTGTAGTCCTGGTCGCCGGGCGCCATGATGGCGCCGTCGTGGTGGACCGCGACGCCGGCGAGCTCGTCCATCACTCGCCGGCGGCCGGTGAAGCCGTCCGGCTCGTTCGGGAACTCGTGGCGGACGTCGAGGATCTCCGTCTCCCCGATGGCGATCGGTATGACTTGCATGGCTACTGTTCTCCTTCCGGGGGTCTAGCGAGGATGAGGTGGGGCGGGTTGCCGGGGCACTTGAACACCCATCCGTTCTCTGAGAGGCCGATGAAGTTGCTCGTCGTGGGGTGGTACTTCAGCGGGCACTGGACGCGCCGGATGCACCCCTTGCCCTCGATGTACTCCACCGAGGCGGCGGGACGCGCGTCGGTCATGGCGTCGCCGGCGCCTGGCCGTTGCCGCGCCGGTTGCGCGGCTTCTTGGGGGACTGCTTGGGGGGCTCGGCGTCACCAACAGCCGGCGCCGGCTCGCTCTCCTTGCTGACTTTGGCAGGCCCGGGGACGTCCTGCTCGGCTCCTTCCGACTCCGCCGGCGCCGGCTGTGGCTGTAGGTACTGGAGGACCATGAGCGGCCGGCCCCCACAACAGGGGCAGGTCCCGCGGCCCTCGTGGGCGCGAAACACGCTGTCACACGTCTCGCAGACTACGATCGCTTCAGTGACTGCCGCGGCGTTGATATCGTCTGCCATCGGGCGCTCCTTGGATTCGGCGCAGGGTGTCCATTACGCGCCGGAGGAAGCCGTCCCAGCTCTCGCCCGGAAAGCGAAGCTGGTCCGCCTCTGCGTGCGTGTCGATGTGCAGACGGATGTTGGTGGTGGGAGTCGGGCGCTGGAGGGGAGGTAGCCGACTACTGGGAATATATGTTATGTCAGCTCGGTCAGCAACCACTTCGCCAAGGCCTCCGGGACCCGGAGCCGTCGCTCTATCAGACTCTCGCTCACCCATCCGTACTGCTCTCTCATTAGGGCCGCGGCCCGCAGAAGCTGCGAGACTGGGGCCTCCATGCCTATCCGATCGGCGCCACAGGTCTGTCAGCCGTCCGGCGGAATCAGACTCGGTGTGCGCCAGGGCCCGTCGAGGTCCTCCGCGGCGAAGCCCATGAGCTTGAGCTCGTCCATGACGATGCAGGCGGCCATCTGCCCCAGCGTGCGACGCTCTTCGTCGGCGCGACGCTGGAGCGCAACCTTCCAGCCTGCCGCCAGGGGGAGCCGAACATACTCAACTCGATTGGCCACCATGGCGTCTCCGTAACAGGTCAAGCGCCGGGCTTGACGTGATCTGCTGGCTATCATACCATGATGCGGATCATTCCTGTCAAGCGAAAGGCGGGACATAATGAAAGTTTTTCTGCAGATCTTCTTCGGGGTGGTGGCCGCGTTGGTGACGGTGTTCATGGCGTACCATGGGCTTCGAGCGGTGGCGTACGAAGAATGGGACATTGCCCGCTCGTTCGTGGTCGTGTGGGGCCTGATGGCGGGCGCCGTTGTGGTCCTCTGGGCCCTGTGGTCCTTCGGCTGCTGGCTGGTACGGCGGCTGAGGCGCGCGTAGCGGCCGGCCCCGGGTCCTGGTCAGCCCCCGGGCTCGCCGGCGGCCTGGCGGCCGTCCCGGCGGCGCTCTGGGCCGTTCGCGCCGGGCTCCTCCCTCGATGTGTCCTGGACGATTTCGCCGGCGGATCCGGCGGATGCCGGGCGGCCGAGCGCCTTCGTGGCAGAGGCCAGCGCGCGACGGAGGGCGGCGGTCAGCTCTTTGGTCATGGCGTCAGGCGGCCCGGGTAATGGCGACGAGGACGTCGACGTCGGCCGAGCGGTAGCCTTTCTCCTGCAGGCGGGCGCGGAACTGGGCCTCGTTCATGATGCCCTGACGGAACGCAGAGCGCAGGTCCGCCTTGGTGAGCGAGGCCGGCTCCGGGGGCGCCTCCTCCGGGTCGGAGAGCTCGATCAGGTAGCCGACGTCCTGCTCGTTGTAGCCCTGGCGGCCGAGGCGGCCCCGGAGGACGGGCTCGCCGATGACGCCGGCGCGGAAGAGGCGGAGGAGCTGCGCGGAGGTGAGGTCCTGGTCCTTGACCGCGGCCTGGCGGCTCCAGAGGTTGACCAGGAGGTCCACGCGCTCGGCCGGGACGCCGAGCAGGCCGAGCTGGGAGCGGACCGCCCCTTCTCCGATCGCCCCGCGCTTGAAGTCGGTCTCGACGATGTCTTCCGCCAGGGCGGCGAGCCGGCCCTCCACGCGGAGGTCGACCAGGTCCAGGAACATCTCGACCTGGTCGGCCGGGTAGCCGAGGCCGGCGATCGCGTAGGCCGCCTCGTCGCGGGTGAAGAGGCGGTCCTCGTAGGCCTTCTCGATCGAGGCGCGGGGGAGGTTCATGTCGATATCGCCGACGTCGCGGGTGACGTACTCCGTGAGAAACTCGGCGTCCTCCGGCGTGTAGCCGAGGTCCTTGTACACCCTGAGGACCTTGTCCCTATCGACGACGCCCGCGCGGTACATCCGGCGGATATCGACGCGGGTGACGGGGTGGTAGGTGATGGCCCGGAGCTTGTCGCGCCAGAACGGCATCACGTCCTGGACGCGCAGGAGGAGGTCGAGCTGGCGGTCGTCGATGACATCCCGGTGGCGCATCTCGAAGCCCTGGCTCGCGGAGGGCAGGTCCCAGTGGGCGCCCCAGTGCGCCAGGGCCCAGTCCGGCGAGATGCCGATCTGGCCGGCCCAGTAGTTGAAGTCGGGCGGGAAGTCGTCGTGGAGGCCGAACTCGCTCACGATCTCGGGCGAGAAGACCTCGCGGACCGCCATGCGGACCAGGTCGGACGGCGTGGGGATGTCCCAATAGAGCTTCTTGATGAGCTCGACGTTCTCGTCGCTGTAGCCGGCCCAGCGGAGCCACTGGTCGTGCACCAGGTCCGTCATCTCCCCGCGCAGGAGGCCGTCCCGGAGCTCGGTGAAGGACGGGATAGTGCGGCCGGCGGCCTCCGCGGCGTCCTGCAGCCAGCCTTGGTTGCGGACGGTGCCGTACTCAGAGAGGAGGCCGGGCAGCGCAATCATGGTGCCGGCCATGTTGAAGAGGACGCCCACGATAGAGCCGGGCGAGAGCGGGTCCTCGAAGTCGTCCCAGAGGTCGTCAAGGCTGTCGTACTCCCCGTGGAAGAACTTCCGCGGGATGCCGGTCTTGACACGCAGCGCGTCCGCGAACGGGTCGAAGACGCTGTTGAAGAGCCGGTCGAGGCCGGCCTGGAAGAACTCCCCGATCCCCTGGGCGCCGGCCATGACGGCGTTGCCGGCCTGCTCGATGACGAAGTCGCCGGTGTTGCGCGTGAACTCGATGGCGTCGCCGCCCCGGTCCCACACCCAGTCGTAGACCGTCCCGGTCCGGCCGGGTATCTTCCCGATCACGTCGCGGCCCTGGGTCCAGACCTGGCCGATGACGTGCGACCCGCTGTCGTCGACCCAGTCCCACACCGTCCCCGCCCGGCCGGGTATCTTCCCGATCACGTCGCGGCCCTGGGTCCAGACCTGGCCGATAACGTCCGAGCCGCGGTCGTCAACCCAGTCCCAGACCGTGCCGGCGCGGCCGTAGACCTTCCCGATCACGTCGCGGCTCTGGGTCCAGACCTGGCCGATGACGTCTGAGCCGCGGTCGTCAACCCAGTCCCAGACCGTGCCGGCGCGGCCGTAGACCTTCCCGATTACGTCGCGGCTCTGGAGCCAGACCTGGCCGATGACGTCCGAGCCGGCGTCGCCGATCCACGTCAGGACGCTCAGGAACTGGTCGGTGAGCCAGCCGGAGAAGCGGCCCGGGTGCCAGAGGAAGACGAGGAACTGCTCGACGGCCCGGTAGGTGTCCTTGACCTTGCCCCAGATGTCGTCCCAGATGGCCGAGCCGGCGACGCCCTGGGGCAACGCGTCGGCCACCAGCTCGTCGAAGCACTCGTCGAGCAGCTCGTCGGGGTCGATGAGGAAGGGCAGCCCGTCGGGTTCCAAGGGCGGCCTCCGCGGCCTACGGCAGGTTGAGCGTGGGCGGCTTGCTGGAGCGGGCGACCTCGAGGTCCTCGCTGATGACGCGCGCGCGCTCCTCCGGGGTGTCGTTCTCGCCGTCGACGTAGACGATGCGCGGCGGCATGTCGTAGGCGACGTACGTAATCATGATCATGCGCTTCGCCGTGCCGGGGGACGCCGGCAGGTCCACCGGCCGCTCGGCGGCGATCCTGACCTGCTCAGCCACCGGGCGCCTCGTTTGCGCCCGTCGCCATCGGCGGCACGTATGCCGCGGCCGTCGGCGCGGCGGCCCTCCCGCCCGCGGAGGCCTGCTCGACCATGAGGTCGGCGATCTGTTGACAGAACCGGCAGGTCTCGCAGGTACACTCGTCCTTGCCGGCGCGGAGGAGGGCCAGCGTGAAGAGCCGGCCGGGGCTCAGCGGCTCTGCCTGGCCGCCCGGGCCGGCCGTGGGGATGCCGAGCAGGCTGCTGGTCGCGTCGACTGGGTTGACCATGGGGACCTCCTATCCTGGGCGTTTCCGGTGGCGGTAGTCGTTGACGACGGCGTAGCCGGAGCGCACGGTCGCGCCGACGCCGATCTTGAGGGCGTCGCTGAGCTCCGCCGGCACGGGGACCCGGAGGCCGGCAAGGACGATCACGCCGATCGCCAGGATGGCCACGATCGCGAAGGATGCGTAGTCGGCGGTCCGGAGCTCCACGGCACCAGCGTACGCCGAACCCGGGCGGGCCCGTCAACCGGGACGTCCACGCTGGACGTCCCCTAGCGCGGGAAGCCGCGGGGCGGGCGGTGGCCTGGAGGCCTCCGGATGCGCGGGTCGAAGATGTGCCGGAGGCGAGTCTGGGGGTCGAGCCGGCGCGGGTCGAAGGCCGCGCTGAAGCGGCGTGCGTAGAACGCAGGGGTGAAGGGGTACACGAACTTGCGACGCCAGTAGTTCGCGCGAAAGTAGGCCGTGAGGCCCCGCAGGATCCCGCCGGGGAACATGAAGAGGGTGACGTAGCTGGCCATGAACTGGGCCAGGCTCTCCGCCGGCGCGGGGACGAAGGCGGCGCCGGGCGCCCCGTCGGGCCCGACCTGGCCGACGCCGGCGCTGAAGCAGATCCAGGCGTTCATGATGCGCGTCATCCTGGGGTCGGCCCGGGCGATCGGGCCGGGGTGGCCGGAGCCGACCGCGACGGCGTAGATGAAGTCGAAGGGCGGGCGGTCCGGGGCCCAGGCGAGCTCGTAGGACCTGCGGATGGGCGGGAGCCCGACCTGCAGGTTGAAGCGCGGGTCCTGGAGCTGCGCCACGCTGTAGCCCTGGCCCTGGCCGCCGCGGCGGTTGAGCTGGAGGAGGCCGACGGAGTCCTCGATCGCGGAGAGGTTCCGGATGAGCGGGTCGAAGCCGCTCTCGACGGCAACGAAGGTGTAGGCCAGGTCCAGGGGGACGCCGGCGCTGCGGCTCTCCTCCCGGATGACGGTGTCCAGCGCCGTGGACCAGGTGTAGTTGCAGGCGTTGGGCATGGCGTCAGGCCGGCTCGTTCTGGGTGATGATGACCGAGTCCACGATGACGGAGTCGTTCTGCCCGGAGCGGCTGGTGCAGAGGAGCAGGACGTAGAACTGGGGGGCGTTCGGGGCCGCACTCGAATACGCGGCCGCGCCGGCGAGCGAGTAGACATCCTTGTTCAAGCGGAAGCGCAGGTACTCGCCGGCGTCCGCGTCGATGACCAGCTTTGCGCCGTGGAAGAGGACGCCAGCTGTCCCCAGGCTGACGGGGGTGGCGAAGGTCGTCAGTGTGTCGGTCCCGTCGACGTACTGCAGCCTGTTGTTGGCGTCGTCGTACACCAGCCGGTACTGCGTCATGGTCGTCCCGTCGTACACCTGGAGCCAGATCTCGAAGCTGCCGATCGCGGCGTCCGGGTGGAAGAAACACTCGATGCCGATCCGCGCGTTCTCCTGCGGGCCCTCCACGTGGACGATCCCGCCCCACCGATAGCTGTCCGAACCGCCCGTCAGTTTGGCCGCCAGGAGGCCGCTGCGGACCTCCGCGGCGGTGAGCTGGACCGCCGCGCCGAGACCGAACAGCACCGAACTCCAGGCCGCGAGCCCTCCGCTGAAGTCGTCCTGGAAGACCACGTCGCCGCCGCGGTCGAAGACGGAGAGGGCGCCCAGGCGGGCGACCGCCTCGCCCAGGTCCGCGACCTGGAAGATGGTCTGCGCGCCCGAGGTGACGCCCCAGTCCGGTGTGCCGTGCGCCATGGCCTACGGGAGCTCCAGCAGCTCGATGGCCGGCTGTTCGGTGAGGGGCGGCGGGACCTCCTCTTCGGGGCCCGACGCCGCCTGCAGCGCGAAGCGAAACGTCACCGTGTGGGGGAAGGTGTCGTCGTCGTTCCAGGCGACGAGGCGCAACCCGGAGGGCTTGTCGTCAAGCTCCCACTGCTCGGCCCAGCCGACCAGGCTGCCGTCGCCGGCGATGGCGCCGCCGGGGTTGGAGGGCCAGACCTGGTGCGCGGCGTGGAAGACCTGGACGTGGACCAGGCCGACGCAGCCGCGGGGGAACTGCAGCTCGACGCGGGTGACGGTGCCGGGCACCAGCTCGACCTCGTCCACGAGCGGGGCGGTCTCCGCGGTGGACGCCGGCACGGTCAGGTCGAAGGAGTAGTACATCTCACCAGTAGTTCCGCATGTTGAAGGCCCCGACACCACCGTACGCCACCACCAACTGCCAGCGGTAGGTAACGCCGGACTCCTTGGCGTACCAGGCGAGCTTCTGGGTGGCGCCCGGGGCCTCGTTCGTGGCGCGCAGGATCAGCGACACGATGCCGCCGCGGTTGGCGAGCGCGTCCTCGACGAACGACTCCAGACCTACGATCTCGTGGAGGCCGATCGCCGTGGGCTCGGTGTAGTCGACCTTCGCCGGCGGGCCGGTGTCATCAAAGTCGCCTCCACCGGCGGTCCAGTTGGTGACGCCGTCGTACTTGTTCCAGGTAACGCCGGCCTCGGTCCAGGTGGCCGGCCTGGTGCAGCGCGAGAGCTTCGAGGCGAAGCCGCCGTTGGTCACCGCGACGATGTGGCGGACCATCTTCGCCGACACGATCGGTTCGCCGGCGAGGGCCGAGACATCGAAGTTGCCGATGCCACGGTGGAGCGTGGTCTTGCTGACGACGTACGAAGCGCCGAGCCTGATCTGGGTGTCGCTCCCGTAGTTGACATTAGGGTTGGTGATGCCCTCCATGTAGGAGTCGATGCCGGCGAAGATGGTGAGTTCAGCCACGGAGGACCTCCTGGAGCTGGCGGAGGGCGTCCCGGAGGTCGACGTGGACGTCCCAGCGGACCGGCCGGCCGGTGGCCGGCTCCCAGCCCGAGGCCTGGGGCTCGATGCGGAACTCGCGCTGCAGGAGGCGCAGAAGGCGCTCGTCGCTCAGGGTGAACGTGCCGCGCTCAAGGCCCTCGTCAATGGCCTGGCGGCAGGCGCGCTCGACGAGGCGGTAGAAGAGCCGGCGGTCCCCGGCCGGCGCGATGACGGGGCCGAGCTCGCCCTCGTCGCCGGCGTCGGGGCGGACCCAGAGGGCGAGCGCGGCGGAGGCCTCCGCGACGATGATCCGGTGGCCCGGCGAGTCGATGGCGCGCGGGTCCTTCGCCAGCTCGAGCACGCGGGCCCGGTCGCGGGGCTCGTAGGGGCGGACGGTGGGGTCTGGCCCGGGCATCGCGGTCACACCACCAGGGCGAGGACGGTGATCGTGTGGTTGCCGGCCGCGCTCGAGGTGGCGCGCAGGGCGCTGATGTCGTTGAGCTTGATGTAGGGACGCAGCTCGGGCGCGGAGATCCCGCCGTTGGCGGCGAAGTAGTGGGGGCCCCAGACGTCCGCCGGCGTCCCGGAGGACTGGGTGAGCTTGACGTTCATCGCGCTGTCGGTGGAGAAGAAGATGCCGGTCAGGTAGATGTACTTGCCGGACCCGGGCGCCGCGATCAGCTCGTTGTTGGTCTGGGCGGCCGCGTAGTTCTCGTTGGCGAAGCGGGGGTCGCCCGCGCCGACGTCCGGGGCGACGATCAGGCGGCCGCCGGCGTCGACCAGGACCTGGCGCTGCGTCGCGCCGTCGAGGCCGAAGGCCCGCACCTCGAGCCGGCCGTCGCTGCCGACCAGGGCCGGCCGGTAGGTGACGCCGTCCTTGACGAAGGTCCACTCAACGGCCTGGGCGTAGAAGGGGACGATGAGACCGTTCATGGCGTACCCTCCCGGCTACAACCCGGGCCGCTTGCTCGAGGATCTGGATCCCACGTCTGGCCGGCCTTCCAGCCGCCCTAGACAACTGAGAGCGGCCAGAAGACGACCACGACCTCTTCGACGTTGGAGCCGACGTCGACGAAGAGGCCCTGGTCGAAGAGCACCGGGGCGGACGGTCCGTGCGTTTCGGTGCGGGACGTCGGGGTCTTGAAGGTGGCGAACTGGCGGCCACCGGCGTCGTTCCCGTCGTAGATCGTGACGTCCGCGGTGCCGACGGCGTCGGCGGCCAGGATGACGCCACGGAAGACCAGCGGGCCCGTGTGGACCCGCTGGTCGGCCGTCAGCCGCTTCCAGGTGTAGGGCTCTTCGGGCATGACCTACCCGGCTACCAGCTCCTGGGTCGAGACGCGAACCGCCGCGCCGGCTCCGCCCTGGGTCAGGGCGAGCTGGACCTTCGACTTCGACGGGGCGTCGTAGGGGTTGGCGATGTCGCCCGGGCTCGAGAGCGGGACGAGGACCGCGTTCCCGATGCCGATGCCGCTCGCCTGCCAGTGGACCGGGTACAGCGCGGTGGCGACGGCGCTCGCCCCCTGGGTGGCGTCCTCGTCCACTTCGACGATGCTCAGGGCGATGCGGTCCGCGGTGATAGACGCGATCTTCGCGTGGGGCATGGCGCTGTCGGACGCGCCGGTGTCGTCCTCGAGGTGGACGTCGGCGTGCAGGATCCTGGAGACCAGGGTGTCGATGGTGCCGGCGTCGGTCCGCAGGGCGACGCCCTGCTCCACCGCTTCGAGGTCCAGCATGTGCTGGTTCTCCATCTGGGCGTCCAGCCAGTTCGCGGTGTAGGGGATGACCCGGCCGTCGTCCTCGCGGACCTCGACCGTGGTGATGTCCACACCGTCCGCGATCGCGGCCTCCCGGGCGTACACCAGAAGGCCGGTGTAGGGGTAGCGGCGGTCGAGCTCGATGACCTCCTCCCCGGAGGCGGCCGACGTAAAGGAGCGGACCTGGCGGGTGCGGAGAAAGCCGCGCCGCGGGCCCGGGCTGACGCCGGCGCGCCA
>Ga0154820_1208_pt6 | contig 13020 bp, 10 predicted proteins | sample Rifle2008BG16ft_FD_116124 | JGI IMG/M metagenome (GOLD analysis project Ga0154820, IMG submission 116124) | Deltaproteobacteria bacterium RBG_16_71_12
GGGTGAAGGAGACACGGTGATCGGATGGAACCGCTTCGAGCCGAACAACTACCTCGGCGACGAGGACTGCCTGGCGCTCGCGTTGACGCCCTTTCTTCATGTCGTGCCCGGTGAGTGGAATGACGCCGGCTGCGGCTCCTCGTTCGGCTACCTCTGCGACGTCGATCCGGGGCTTGCCACCTGTCAGGTCGTCGAGGTGGCCGGAAAGTGGCGGGCGTTCTGTGACGTTGCCACCGACTACGCGTCCGCGCGCGCGTCGTGCGAGGCGCAGGGCGGGGGGTTGGCGAAGCTCACGAGCCAAGCCGAGAGCGACGCCGTCACCGCCGAGGCGATCAGCCGTATCAGCGGAGTGTTCGCGTGGCTCGGAGGTGATGACCTCGCCGCCGAAGGGATCTGGCTGTGGAACGACGACAGCGCGCTCGCCACCGAGCGACCGCAGCTGTGGGGCGCGGGCCGGCCCGACGGTGGCGTCGCCCAGGGCTGCATGTCACTGAACCTCTCGGGCGGCTCGGTCCCTGGGCTGTGGAACGACTCCCCTTGCACCGGCACGCTGCCGTTCATCTGCGAAGCGCCCGCTGGCGCCCCGCCGGCCGTGGGGTGCCAGCAGCGCAACGTCGATGCGCTCGATTTCTTCTTCTTCTGCAGCGACTGGGTAACGTTCGACCAAGCGAGCGCGACCTGCACGTCGATGGGCGGCCTGTTGGCACGCGACCATCACCGCGCGTTTCATGACGCCGCTACTGCCGTCGGCGAGGAGCTGTTCCCCGGCGCGTTCGGCCTTTGGCTCGGCGCGACCGATCTGGCGGAGGAGGGTGTGTTCACCTGGATCGATGGCGGCGCAGTGGCGATGCCGTGACTGTCGACCCTTGGGCGCTACTTGCTGAACACGCCCAGGGCAAACAGCAGCGCGATCACGATGCCCATCAGGCTCTCGCCGGCGATCAAGCCGGAGGCCACCGGCACCACCGTGGTGTCGGCGAGGGCCGGCCGCCGGCGCCGCATGGCCTCCGCGAAGGCCGCGCCGAGGAACATGGCAATGCAGTTGCTCGCCGGGATCACCATCGCGATGCCGAGGCCCGACGGCGAGGGCAAGAAGGGCACGAGTCGCTTGGGGACCAGCTTCTCGATGAGCGCGAGCACCACGCCGAGCGCGAGACCGACCGCGACGGCGACCTTGGCCGTGGGATGGAGCGCCCCCAGCCCGCCCGAGAACGCCTGCGACACACCGGCCCACACGACGCACGAGGGCGCGGGCCACTCGTCGCCGCCGAGCACCGAGGGGTCGGGCAGGATCAGGTTGAAGGCCGGCACCACGACGAGCGCGCCCGCCACCACGCCGAACAGCTGTGCGTACAGCTGGTGGCGCGGCTTGGCGCCGAGCAGCCAGCCGGTCTTGAGCGTGGTCAACAGGTCCGCGGCGTGCAGGCCGATGCCGCCGGTGACGTTCGCCGCCATGATGTTGCCGGTCAAGTTGCCGGGCGTGAGCACACCAAAGACGAGCTGCGTGACGGGGCCGAGCGCCTTGGTCGGCGTCACGTCGGTCTCGCCGGTGACGCGCGCGGCGACGAAGCCCATCAACACCGCGAGCGGCACCGCGATGCAGCCGGCCCACAGCGGGATCTGGAAGAGCCACGCCATCAGCGCGACGACGATGGGCGAGAGCACGACGAAGCCGGCGGGGAACCACCAGTCGGGGCACTCGACGGCGGCGATGCCCTGCTGCTGGTTGCGCTGGTGCTTCGAGAAGACCGCGGCGAGCCCCGAGAACGAACGGGCCACGCTCTTGTAGTCGAAGGCAAACGACGTCAGTCCCGAGGCGACCAGGATGGCGGCGCCCGGCCACAGCGTCCAGCCGACGATGCCCTTGTAGCTGACGGTGGTGACGATGCCGTCGGCGACCAGCGAGGGCGCCAGCACCGCGTAGGTGAGCAAGCCCGCGACGAGCAGCGACCAGCCGGTGCGAAAGCTGATGAGCGCGCCGGCGCCGAGCAGCACCACCTCGCTCTTGAACGCGAGCGTCCAGTCCTTGAGCGCGTGGCCGCCGAGGGTGAGCGGCAGCGACAGCGTGCCCGGGATCAGGTGCCAGCCGTCGCGCAGCCACGCGACGACCGCGCCGAACAGCGCCGCGCCGCCGAGCCACATCGCCTTGTCGCGGCCACCGCCCGCGGCGGCGTCGTGGATGGAGCGGATGGTCTCGGCGGTGGCGGTACCGGTGGGGAAGGCGAGCTGCTCCTTGTTGATCAGCTGGCGCTTGATGGGGATGGCGGCGAACACGCCGAGCGCGGCGATGACGCCGAACCAGGCGATCATCGGGATCGGCTCGGGGCGCACCGAGGTCACCATCAGGAGCGCGCCGAAGGCGGCCATGTTGCCGCCGCCGGTCATGTAGCCGGCGCCCGAGGCGACCGTGGTGAGCGCGTTGTTCTCGAGGATGGAGAGCGGGCGCTTGGCGATGCGCGCCGCTTGCAGGATCTGGAAGGCGGCGAAGGCGAGGATGCACGCGGTCAGCGTCACCCCCATGCTCCAGCCAGTCTTGAAGAACACGTACAGGTTCGACAGGCACATGATCGCGCCGATCAGCATGCCGACGACGACCGCGCGCACCGTCAGGTTGACGTCGCTCGGGCGGTACGTGTTTTTGAGCCACTCGGTCTCGTGGCCGTCGGCGTTGGTGACGGGTGCGGTCATCTCAGGCCTTGCGGTAATGATCGACGAGGCGGTAGCGAGTGGCGTAGGCGCCGAAGCACAGCGCCGCCAGGAACGCGAAGCCTGCGAAGAAGAACATCAGGAACGCGGTGATCGACACGCCCGACGTGTTGGTCGCCCACGCGATGAAGTCGTCGTTCTTCACGCTCGAGTTCGCGAGCAGCACCCACAGGTTGCCGATGGTGACGCTCAGGCTCCAGAAGCTCATGAGGGTGCCCTTCATGGAGGGCGGAGCTTGCGAGTAGGCGAACTCGAGGCCCGTGGCCGAGACGAGCACCTCACCGAAGGTCAGGAGCGCGTAGGGCAACACCTGCCAGGTGATGCTGATGGCGTCGCCGCCGTCGATGGCGAGCTGCATGAAGCCGACCACCACCCACGACAGCCCTGCGAACGCGATGCCCGCCGTCATGCGCCGAAGCGCGGTCGGCTCGAGGCCGAGCGTCCGCAAGAGCGGGTAGAGCACTAGGTTGTTGAAGGGGATGAGCGCCATGACGAGCGCGGGGTTGAGCGCCTGCATCTGCGAGGACTGAAACCACGCCGGTTTGCTCATGGCGTCGGCCTGGAGAACCCAGGTGGAGGCCTTCTGATCGAAGAGCGACCAAAACGGCGTCACCAGCAGGAAGAGCACCAGCACCCGTAACACCGAGCGTACGCCTTCGATGGCGTCGTCGGGGTGCGCAGCGCGCGCGCGCTCGAGCTGGATCCAGGTGCCGAGCCCACCGAGCCCGACCACGAGCACGAAGGCCAGGCAGAACGACGACACGACCCCGAGCGCGCCCACGAAGGCGAAGCAGACCAGCGCGGCCAGGGCGCCGAGGATGGCGAGCGCGCTGCCCACGCCGAAGCCCTTCTTCGCCAGCACGGTCCACGCGACGTGGAGGAAGGAGTCGGGGTTGCTCTTGGCGGGCGGTATGTTCACGTAGCGACCGCGTCCGAGCCAGAAGATCACGGTGGCCACGAACATCAACAGGCCCGGGATGCCGAACGCGATGCTCGGGCCGTAGCTCTTCAAGAAGATCGGCATCACCAGCGACGCGAAGAACGAGCCGAAGTTGATGATCCAGTAGAAGGCATCAAACACGAGCTTGGCGAGGTGCTTGTTCGACTGATCGAACTGGTCGCCGACGAAGGACGATACGCAGGGCTTGATGCCGCCCGAGCCAAGGGCGATCAAGAACAGGCCGAAGTAGAAGCCCTGCTTGTTGTCCTCGAACAGCGCCAGGCACGCGTGGCCGGCGCAGTAGACCAGCGAGAGGTAGAGGATGGTGCGGTACTTTCCGAGGAGGCGGTCCGCGATCCAGCCACCGAGAAGCGGGAATATATACACGCCGATGACGAACGTGTGAAAGACGTCCTTGGCCTCGGCCTTGCGCGCGAGCTCATCGCCCATGATGCCGAGGAGGGTGGACGACACCAGGAACTGCGTGAGGATGTTGCGCATACCGTAGAACGAGAAGCGCTCGCAGCCCTCGTTACCGATGATGTACGGGATCTGCACCGGCAGCTTGCCGGTACCGGTCGTCTCAGCGGTGCTCACGTGGCCTCCGTGACGCGCGCGTCGATGAGCGCGTGGCGCGCGTCGGTCTCGCTGACGCGGACCTGTTGCACGCCGATGCCGTCGAGGATGTGCAGCAGCAGCGAGGTGGAGGCGGGCAGTTTCTTGCCGTAGTCGAGCGCGCCCTCGGGCGAGTCGATGCCGAGCGCGGCCATCGTGGCCTCGTCCTTGGTGCCCTGCACGAGCGGGACGCGCTCGGCGTAGGACAGCGCGATCACCTCGCGGCGCAGCCTGTCGATCTCCGGTTGCGTGATCACGTCCTTGCCGAAGTGGGCCCGCAGGAACTTGGAGATGCCACCGGTGGCGACGAGCGTGCGCCCCGCAAGCTCGGCGACGTCGAGCGGCATGGGCGCCAGCTGCGCGAGCTTCCGCTCGACGTCTGCGAAGGTCGCGGGGTCGCCCGCGCCGTCCGGCTTGGCCGCGGGCGCGAGCATGGTGTCGAGGATCAGGTTGCTGCCGACCTGCGTGCTGCCGCCGTCGGTCATCTTCTTTTCGGTGCCGATGGCGAGCTGGAAGCTGCCGCCGCCGAGGTCGAGCGTGGCGTAGCGTCCCTTCGTGCCGCCCAGCATCGCAAGCGCGCCCTGGTAGCCCATGGCGGCTTCGTCGTCGCCCGACAGCACGCGCGCGCGCACCAGGCCGCGCTCGCCGTGGACGCGCGCCAGGAAGGCGTCGCCGTCCGTAGCGTTCCGCACCACCGCGGTCGTGATCATCGGGATGTCACGCGCGTCGACGCCGTGCTGGGCCGCGACCGCGAGCAGCTTCTCCAGCGCATCGAGCGCGCGCTGCTCGTTTTCGGCCGGGATGGGCTGGCCGGGCTGCACGCCCTTGCCGAGCGCGCAGCCGATCTTGAGGTCGGCGACCGTACGCAGCTTGCCGTCGGTGCCCATGGTCTGCACCAGCATCTTCACGCTCGAGCTGCCGAGGTCGATGGCGGCGAAGCTCCGCCCCGCCAGCGCGCGGCGATCGACCTTCCGGGCGGCGGTGGTGCGGCCGGCGCGATCCTCGACGCCCCCCGCGCCCGACGGCTGCAGCGCGCTCGACGGATCGAGCGTCAGCGGCCGCTCGACCGGCAGCACGGTCCCGGGCGCGGCTTTGTGCTGCTGTTTGCTCTCGGCGGATCTGGTGGAACGCACGTGCACGATGGGGCGCTTGCCCCCGGGGCCCTTGATCATGGGCGCACCCTGGCCAAGCCGGCTCCGCGGGGCAATGCCCGGCCTGAGCGACCTGCGCGCCGTAAGGTCAGGCGGTCAGCTCGCGCCGGAGCGCCGCGAACAGGCGCCGCGCCTTGCCCGGCGAGACGCGCCCGGTCACGCCAGCCTTGGCGAACAGCGCGTGGAACGCGTCGTCTGCGGCGTGCGGATCGACGCCCGCCGGGACCTCCATCTCGACCTCGTGATGGACGACGCCGCCCGGGAACGACACGCGATCGAGCTCGAACACCACCGGCACCTCGACACCCGCCACCGAGAGCTTGGTGGGCAGGCGCACGCGCTCGTTGTGAAAGGTGCCGATGATGTGCGGCGCGCGGCCGGCGAGGGCGCGTCGCATGGCCGCGACGACGTTGCGGCGCGAGGGCGGGTCGACGTCGAGCGGCGCCATCGGATCGGCGCCCTCGCGCACCGCCTTGGCGGTGGCGGCATCGATCTCGATCTCCTCCTCGATGACGTTGGTCAGGCTGCCGTCGCGCGTGCCCGGCCCCTTGCCGGTGAGGAAGAAGCGCGTGGTGGTCTCCACGCGCTCCTCGCGCAGCCGCAGCACCAAGCCCGTCATGCCGAGCGCGCGATCATCGGTGTCGAAGAAGCTGTTGGTCTGATGAGCGGTGCGCTCCGGGACGCCGCCGGCGACCTGGGCGATGCGCAAGAGCGCCGCCAGGTCGTCGACCCGCAGCTTCAGCTCGATCTCGCGGCCGCTCACGTTTTCAGTCATACAGCTCAGTCATACAGCTCAGTCATGCAGCTCAGTCATGCACTCAGTCATACTGTTCAGCCATCCCCTCATGCTCAGAAGTCCTGATAGGGGCGCGGCGACGGGTTGACGCCGCTGCGCTCGAGGTCGGCGTGCTCGTGCGGCGTGCCCCAGCGGATCTCGGCGTGCGCGGCCTGGTAGCCGAGGGCAGCCTGCTCGGCCTTCTGCACGTCGAACAGACCGTCGCCGAAGTGCAGGCGATAGCGCCGCGCCTCGACGTAGCCCGGCACCTCGGCCGAGCCGGTCGGCCAGGCCTCGATGATGGTCTCGCCGGGGCTGAGCGGCAGCTCGAGCGGGATGCGCGTCGCGTACTCGACCTTGCCGGGCTGGTTGCGCGGCACGTCCACGAGCTCGGTCACCTTGCCGTCGGGTGATCGCACGCGCACGCGGTAGGTGTTCTCGGAGCCGAACACCTTGCGCAGCGCGTTGTTGCCGAGCTCGGCGAGCTCGAACAGCGTGGCGTCGCCGCTCTCGAGGGTGGCGCGGCGCATCTTGTCGAAGAGCTGCCGCTCGATGGCGACCGTCTTGCCCTGGAAGGCGACCGCGACGCCGCTCCCGCTGGTAGCCGCGGCCAGCGCCTCATTGCAGGCTGCGCGCAGCGCCAGGAAGCGCTTGGCGTCGTCGCCGACGTGCACGCCCACCCGCCCGAGCTCGCGCTCAGCGTAACCGAGCACCCGCTCCGGCAGTCCGCCGCTCGCGTGGCCCGAGATGTTGATCAAGAGCGTGCCGCGCAGCACGTTGCCGCTCGCGCGCGTGATGTTCATCTCCTTGGCGAGGCCGGTGTCGTAGGCGAACGCCCAGGCGTCGAAGGACACGCCGCGCGCAGGCAGGAACAGGATCGACGACGCTCCGCCCTTGCCGGCGCGCCGCTCCAGGTACGCGAGCGCCTGCTTCACCTGCGGGTGCTCGACGAAGCCCCCGGCCGGTTGCAGTCGCTGGACGTTGTCGCCCTTGACCCTGGTGAGCATCGCGCGTTCCACTCCGTCTGGTCGCTACCGCAATTCGTCGTCTCGCATGGTCCGTTTCGTTGCGCTCGTGGTCGTCAGCTGCGCACGCCGATGCGCAGCGCCGCCACCGTCGTCGGGGCCACGTGGGCGCCGACTTCGGGCAGGCCGTTCCTCCAGGGATCGAGCCGCCGCTCGCTCTCCGCCTTCTCGATCACGCGGTTGGCCGCCGCGATCACCTCGCCCGGGTGCTCGGGGAAGCTCGTCTCCTTGCCGAGCATGACCGCGTCGGCGCCGCGGTCGAACACGGCGGCGTACAGGCCCTCGACGTCGCCGCGGCTCGGCCGCGAGGGATCCTTGACCATCGACATCAAAACCTCGGTGGCGACGATGGTCGGCTTGCCGTGCAGCTTGCCCATGGCGTTGATGCGCCGCTCGGCCGCCGGCACGTTCTCGTAGCCGATCTCGACGCCGAGATCGCCGCGCGCCACCATCAGCGCGTCGGCGACCAGCGTGATCTGCTCGAGGTGCTGCAAGCCCTCCGCGCGCTCGATCTTGGCGATGACGGGCACGACGCGGCCGAGCTGCCGCATGCGCTCGCGCAGGAACAGGATGTCCTCGGGGCCGCGCACGAACGAGCTGGCCACCAGGTCGACGTGCGGCAACAGCGCGCTCAGGTTGGCCAGATCCTCGTCGGTGATGGTGCGCACCGACAGCTCCGAGCGCGGCAGATTGATGCCCTTCTTGTCCCAGACCTTGCCGCCGAGCGCGACCTCGGCCTCGACCGTGCCCTTGGCCTTGTCGACGGAGAGCACGGTCAGCTCGACGGTGCCGTCGTTCATGAAGATCGGATCGCCCGGCTTCACGTCGGCGCACAGCGTCGGGTAGTCGACCGGCAACAGCTCGGGCGAGCCGAGCACGTCCTTGGTGGTGAGCCGGACCTTGGCGCCCTCCTTGAGCCAGATGTCGTTGAACTCGAGGTTCTGCGGGTTGGCGAACTTGCCGAGCCGGATCTTCGGTCCCTCGAGGTCGATCTGGATGCTGACCGGGCGGCCCAGGCTGGCGGCGGCGGCGCGGATGCGCTTCATCAGCGCCACCTGCTCCGCGACGGTGCCGTGGGCGGTGTTGAAGCGCGCCACGTCCATGCCGGCCACGATCATCCTCTTCAGCTGCGCCTCGGTGGCGCGCGGGTTGATGGTGGCCACCACGCGCGTGCGGCGGTCTTTCGCGGGGCGCTGCGACAAGACGTCGGCGGGATCGAACGCCGCCAGGCCGACCGGGCGGGCCTCCCAGCGCACCAACAGCTTCTCGAGCGTGGCGCGGCCGGCGTCGTCGATGTTGGCGGCGGGCAGGGCGGCGAGGTGGCGCAGCAGCGCCTTGGTCTGCACGAAGACGATGGTGTTGCCCGACTGCTCGGCGATGCGCAGCGCCTCGTCGACGGTGTTGACGATGGTCGCGACCTCGGAGAGGCCGTTGCCGCCGACCTGGGTGCTCAGCACCACGCCGTCGGCGAGCGCGTCGCTCACCGTCTGCTGCATGGCGCGCAGCGCGTCGCCCATGGCGTGCTTGGGCAGCGCCTGCGCGCCGCTCGCCTCGACCTTCGGCTTCTTGCCCTCGCCCGGCTTCTTCTCCGGCGGCGGTGGCGGCGCGGCGAACGGATCCCAGCGATAGGCCTCGGTGATCATCGCCTGCTCGGCGCGCTGCGCCGCAGCACCTTCGGTGCCGAGGATGCGCGCCAGGATCTCGGCCGTGCGCGGGTTGCCCGCCTGGCCCTCGCGCTGCACGATGCGCTCGAGCGGCACGCCGGCGGCGACCAGGTGGCGCACCAGGTGGTGCTGTGCCTCGATGCCGCTGCGGAAGTGGCCGCTGAAGGTGCCGATCACGACCTGCGTGATGTTGCCGCGCGCGTCCTTGTTGACGATGAAGGTGCCGGCCGTGAGCGCCTCGGCGCCGCGCGCGAGCACGGTGTGGCCAGGCGACGGCTTGCCGGCGTGGACCTCGGCGGCGCGCGCCACGTCGACGCCGTCGACGACGTACTCGCACAGCTGTCCGTCTTTGAGCGACGCCAGGAACTTCGCGTCGATGACGCTTATCTGCGCAGGGTCGCCGCCCTCGCCGATGAACTTGCGCAGCTTCTCGAGGTAGTAGGCCTCGTGCGCCTCGGGCGTGTGGAACCCCGGCTTCTTCTCGGTGTCCTTGAACACCACCCACTGCCCGACCGGCGTCTTGGTGGAGCTGTCTTGCAGGCGCACCGCCTCGCGGAACACCGCGGTCTGCACGGCGGCGAGCTGGCGCTGGGTCTCGAGGGCCACCGTGACCTTGGCGGGCCCGTCGACCATCGACATGCGGTTGATGAGCGCGGTCAGGCGCTGCTCGAGCACGAACAGCCTGCCGGCGAGCTGGTCGAGCGCGGCCGGATCGAGGCCGGTGAAGTCGAAGCCCTGCCACGGCGCGACCAGCTGGGCGATGCGCTGCGCGACGTTGTCGAGCTGCTTCTTGCCCCACAGCGCGTCGAGCTCGCTCAGCGCCTGCGCCGACACTACGCTGCCGACGTCGGCCATGCCTGCGACCGGCTTGGTGGCCTCGCTCGCCTTGCCCGCCTCGGTCGTCACGCCACCCGTGGCCTTGTGCTCGACCTGCTGCGCGTGGCGCGCGGCGCGCGTGGTGCGTTTGGGCGGGTCGTTGATGATCGGCATCGCGCTGGACTCTCGCTGGTTTTCGGTCGATCCGTTGCCTGGTTATCTCTACCTGACCGGCCCGCCTTTTGGCGTGGGGCGGGGGCGATCCAGCGGTGGCTGCACACCGGCCGGTCGGCGCCCGGCGTGACGTCGAGGACGTGCTGCGCCACGACGGGTGCGGGCAGCCAGCCGTTGTCGTCGGCGAGGTCGGCGAGCGAGCGCAGGGCCTCGGCGTCTGCCGGCGGCGCCGGCACGGTCGGGGGGAACGGCGGGGAAGGAACCATCCATCGTTGACAACCCTCTGTGAGAATCCGGGGGTTGCCGCGAATCTCGCGCAAGCGGATCAACGCGGTGCCGACCCCACCACTTCGGGCCATCGCTCGCCATCTTGACGCCTACTTATTGAGGCATCATGATGTCTTCATGCGCACGACGTTGACCCTCGACCCCGACGTGGCGGCGCTGCTCGAGCAGGAGGCGCACCGGCTGCGCCAGCCGTTCAAGCGGGTAGTGAACGACGCGCTCCGCCGTGGGCTGACGCGACGCCCGCAGCGGACCAAGCGCCTGCACGTCGAGGTCCACCACGCTCGCCTGCAAGCCGGCATCGATCCCGGCCACCTCAACCGGCTGGCCGACGAGTTGGAGGACGAGGCCATCATCGGTCGAGCGAGCCGGTGATCATCCCGGACGCCAACCTGCTGCTCTACGCCACCGTCGATGCGTTCGCCGAACACCAGCGAGCGCGCCGCTGGCTCGACGGCATCTTGAACGGCGACGAGGACGTGGCGCTCGTGCCCGCGGCGATCTTCGCGTTCGTGCGCGTCGGCACGCACCGCCGAGTGCTCAACCCGCCGCTGCCGCTCGAGGTGGCGCTGCGCATCGTCGAGCGTTGGCTCGAGCAGCCGCACGTGCACTTGCTAGCTCCCGGGCCACGCCACCTGGAGATCGCCTTCGGTTTGTTGCGCACGGTCGGGTCGGCCGGCGAGCTGACGACCGACGCGCAGCTCGCGGCCTTCGCCATCGAGCACCAGGCCGAGCTGCACTCGAACGACAGCGACTTCGCACGGTTTCCCCAGCTGCGCTGGGTGAACCCGCTCGCGTAGCGCCCGCTCGCCGACCCACCGCTCATGTGCCTGGCGGTCGGCGTCTGTAGTGCCTCAGCCGTATGCGGCCGGTGAACGCGGTTCGCCGCACGCATACCGCGAGGGTCAGGCTCGATGATCCCGGGCGGCCTGCAGATCTTCCTGGCGGTGCAGCCCATCGACATGCGCCGCTCGATCGACGGCCTCATCGTCGCCGTGAAGGAACGGCTCGAGCGGGACGCGATGACCGAGCGTGGTCTCTACGTCTTCGCCAGCGCGCAGGAGGATCGAGTCAAGGTCTTGCGGCGCACGCGCACCAGCTGGTGCCTGCTCTACGCACGCCTCGACGGCCACCGCGTGGTGCTGCCGTCGCCGATCCCGACCGGCGCGACCGGCCCGCCTTTTGGCGTGGGGCAGGGGCGATGGCGCCCGGGCGGTCAAGGGCCCGCGTCGAGCGTGCCGGCGTCGGCCGGGAGATCCTCGGGGATGCAGGCCTCCTCGTCGCACAGGTACCCGTCAGGACACGGGTTTTCGGCGTCGCAGGCGCGCCCGAACGGCGGCGTCGGCAGCTCGCAGGCGGCGGCGAGCGCGAGCAGCAGCGAGACGACTAGCGACGGCGCCCTCACGGGATGCGCTCCTCGTCGTTCGGGTCGCCGACCGCGGCCACGGGCGCGACGTTCTCGGTCCAAAGCCAGATGCCGGTAGCGCCGAGCGCGACACCGACCACCAGGCTCGCGGCCGCGGCGACCACCAGCGGGGCGCCGAAGCTCTGCCAGCGGCGGTTGGCGTCCGACGCGGCGGCCTGCGCGGCGCGCGCGTCCTCGAGCGCCGCGTCGAGGTCGTCGCCGGCGCTCGCCTCGGCCTCCTCGATGGCCGCGGCGGCGGCGGCATGATCGAGCGCCGGCACGGCGCCAAAGCCCGCCAGCACCAGGCTCGAGACCGTCAGCGCCGCGCCGGCGAAGGTGAGCCCGCCGCCGAGCAGCACGACGCCCTCGTCGGGGCCGCCGCCCTCGCACGCGCCGTCCTCGCCGGCGGTGACGATGCCGTTGCCGCAGCCGGTCGGCGTGCAGTTGCTGTCGCAGCCGTCGCCGTCCTCGAGGTCGCCGTCGTCGCAGCGCTCGCCCGCCGTGACGACGCCGTTGCCGCAGCGGGTGGAGCGGCAGCCGGCGTCGCAGCCGTCGCCGTCGAGCGCGTTGCCGTCGTCGCACTCCTCGCCACTTTGCAGCGCGCCGTTGCCGCAGCGCGAGCGCGTGCAGTTGCGGTCGCAGCCGTCGCCGTTCTTGGCGTTGCCGTCGTCGCACTGCTCGTCGACGCCGAGCACGCCGTTGCCACACCCCGAGCGCACGCAGCCGCGATCGCAGCCGTCGCCGTCCACCTGGTTGCCGTCGTCGCACTCCTCCGGGGGCGCGGCGATGCCGTTGCCGCACGTCGACGGCGTGCAGTTGCCGTCGCAGCCGTCGCCGTCGAGCAGGTTGCCGTCGTCGCACGCCTCGCCGCCGGTGCGCACGCCGTTGCCACATGCCGAGAGCGTGCAGTTGCCGTCGCAGCCGTCGCCGTCCTCCAGGTTACCGTCGTCGCATTGCTCGCCCGGCACCACCACCCAGTCGCCGCACGAGCGCGCCGGCTCCGCGCAGGCCTCGCCGAGGTCGCCGCGCGCGATCAGCTGCTCGAGCTGTTTGATCTTGCCGGCGACGGATCGCGCCTTCTCGAAGGTCGGGTAGGCCGCCAGCACCGAGCGGTACAGATCGAGCGCCATGCGGTGGTCGCGCGCGGCGTAGGCGACCTCGGCGGCGCGGTACAGGTGCTTGGCTTGCGGCGCGCGCTCGTGCAGCGCCAGGAACAGCGGCACGGCGTCGCAGTAGCGCAGCTCCTCGGCGGCGGCGTAGGCCTTGGCGACGAGGTCAGGCGGGCCGTCGCCGGGCCGCGGCGCGGGTGCGCCTGACGGGGCGAGCACACCGAGCACGGTGACGAGCGGGACCAGCACCAGCGCGTTATAGCGCGCGTCGGGCGCCTTCGGTTCCAGCCACCTTCGCATGGACTGGCGACCAAATCGTGGACAGGCGTGCCCTGTGCCCTGTGCCCTGTGCGCG
>Ga0154820_1404_pt2 | contig 12855 bp, 12 predicted proteins | sample Rifle2008BG16ft_FD_116124 | JGI IMG/M metagenome (GOLD analysis project Ga0154820, IMG submission 116124) | Deltaproteobacteria bacterium RBG_16_71_12
TCGTGGGAACACTTGCAGGGGTTCGGCGTCCCCGAGCAGGAGATCCTGGTCCGCGCGCCACAGGATCTGGATCTCCTTCGCCAATGGCGCGCCTGGCTCGACGACAACGGTTTCGCAGGCTCCCTTTGCGTCTACGAGCCTGCGCAGCAGTGCGTCGAGGTCACGGCGCAGGCGCCCTGACTGGTGGACCCGCGCCGGAGCGCCGGTGCCGTGATGCACCTACGTTTCGGTTTTCCGTGGGGCGGGAGCCTGCTACCGATCCGCGCATGGCGCAGATCCCCGACGTCGTCCCCGACAACTTCAAGGTCCCCTGGGCGTGGCTCGACGGCAAGCTGGTCGACAACCAGACCGCCACCGTGCCGCTCATGTCGTACACGCTGCACTACGGCCTCGGCGCCTTCGAGGGCATCCGCGCCTACGACGGCGACAAGGGCCCGGCGGTGTTCCGCCTGACCGAGCACATGGAGCGGCTGCACCGCTCGTGTCGCATGATCAGGATGGAGCTGCCGTACACGGCCGAGCAGCTGAGCAAGGCCGCGTGCGAGACCCTGGCCGCCAACAAGATGCGCGCGGGCTACGTGCGACCGATCGCCTTCATCGACGACGGCAAGCGCGGCCTGGGCGCGCTCAACAACCGCGTGCGCGTCGGCATCGTGGTCTGGCCGTGGGGCGCCTACCTCGGCGACGAGGGCATCAAGAAGGGCATCCGCTGCCAGATCGCCAACGTCGCGCGCATGAGCCCACGCAGCTTCTTCCCCAAAGGGAAGATCTGCGGGCAGTACGTCAACTCCATCCTGGCCAAGCGCGCCGCCATCCTGTCCGGCTACGACGAGGCCATCCTGCTCGACGACCAGGGCTACGTCGCGGAGGCGAGCGGCGAGAACATCTTCGCCGTCAAAGGCAACCGCCTGACCACGCCGGCGCCGTCGTCGCCGATCCTCGAAGGCATCACGCGCGACAGCGTGCTGCAGCTCGCCAAGCACCTCGGCCTCGAGGTCAAGGAGCAGCGCTTCGCGCGCGAGTCGCTGCTGGTCGCCGACGAGGTGTTCTTGACCGGCACCGCGGCCGAGGTGACGCCCGTGCGCGACATCGACGGCGTGGCGGTCGGCGCCGGCAGCCGCGGGCCCGTCGTCGAGCGCATCCAGAGCGCCTATCGCGACGCCGTCACCGGCAAGCTCGCGGGCTTCGAGCGCTGGCTGACCGGTTACACGGTTTGACGGCGACCGGATCCGCGCCGCTCGCCAAACCCGCGTAAGGTCGGGTACGGTTGACCGACTCGGCAGTCGATGCCGCGTTGCGTCAGGGTAAGCCCCTGGGAAAACAGAGGTTTCCGCCCGGATTTTGCTTTGACAGGTCGCGTTCGAGACCCTATGGCCCGCCTACTTTTTCGAAAGGTGCGCCGTCGGCGAGCGCCGGCGGCGGGTCGAGGGGCCAGTCGGATAGTCCGCGCCGCTCCTCGATCGCAGACGGGTTCCGGGGAGTCCCGATCGAGTTCCTACTTTCGCCCTGATGGGCGCCCTGCGGGGGAGCTGACTCAAATGTCCTTCGACTTCGACGACTTTGACGTCCGTGCACGCTTCAGCGATCTCGACGACAAGATGGACGAGCTGCAGCAGCTCTTGCGGGATCTACCCGACGAGCAGGCTGACTTCGACGAGCGCTGCAAGATCGCCTACATCTATCACGACTGCGCGCTCGAAGGGATGGTGCTCACCTACCATGAGCTGCGCGCCGCCGTCGATCGCAAGATCGCGTCCGACACGTCGCTGATCCCGACCTACCAGGAGATCAAGAACCACAGCGACGCGCTCAACGTCATCCAGGAGCACTGCCGCGAGGAGACCGGCAGGAAGGTGCGCGTGCGCAACCCCAAGGTGACCGTGCAGCTGACGCACGACCTGCACGTGCTGTTGTCGCGCGGGCTGCCGCGCCGGCTGCCGGGCGCCTTGCGCAAGGACATGCCGCTGCACCGCACCTACTTCCACGACATCTACGAGCCGCAGACCATCGAGGCCGGCATGGTCGAGGTCTGTGACGGCGTCGATCATCCGGACTTCCGCGCGCAGCACCCCATCAACCAGGCGTGCCTGTTCCACTTCAACTTCATGAAGGTGTTCCCGTTCTCGGACGCGAGCGGCAAGGTGGGACGCCTGTTGATGAACTACTTCCTGATGCGCGGCGGCTACCTGCCCGCCGTCATCCACGCGAGCGATCGCCAGGCCTACTACGAGGCGCTCAAGGTCGGCCCCGAGGCGCTGCGCTTCATCGTCATCGACGCGATGGATCAGGCCGTCGACGCCGGCATCCGCCACCTGCGCGATCGGCTCAAGCTGCGCTCGGCGGTGCGCTCGCGCGTGGGCCGCATGGCCAACGGCTGAGCAACCAGACGAGACACCGGGATCCACGCCCGGGTTCTCGACGAGAGCGCGCCTGCTTGGTGGCGCTGCGGCCGCGCTCTCTTTTTGCCCCGATCGGGTTGACACGCCTCGGTCCCTGCGGTTGCCTCGGTCGGCTACCGACGGAGGCTCTCGATGGCTGGTCCCGCGCCCGCTGGTTACACCCGCAACGTCAAGCGTGAGACCGGCGCGAGCGCCCTGGTCCAGGTCGTGGTCGTGACCGCGTTGGTCGCGGGGGGCGTGTTCCTCTACTGGAAGTTCCAGTCCGAAGAGAAGCGCATCATGGACCTGGCGGTGGCTGCCAAGGAGCTGACCGGCGGCGACGACGCGCCCGCGCTGTTGAAGGCCAAGAAGAAGATGGGCGAGATCCCCGAGGAGCGCATCGAGAAGAACGACGCCATCTTGTCCACCGCCGCCGAGCTCGAGTCGCAGCTGTACCAGGCCTACGGCGTCAAGGAGTCGAAGGAGCGCGCGCAGCGCTACGTGACCCTGCTCAAGGAGCGCGAGGTCAACACCGCCGAGCGCTACGCCGCCGAGGCCTACCTGCTGCTCGGCGACGGCCGCGCCAACGACGCCGAGACCATGCTGATGGAGCTGGTCAACAACCGCGGCGCGCGGCACGCGAAGCTCCTGCACGCGCTGTCGGTCGCCAAGCTGCAGCAGGGCAAGGGCAAGGAGGCCGTGGTCGCGGCGGTCGAGGGCCAGAAGCTCTCGACGCAGCTGGTGCGCCTGCCCATCGCGGAGGGCGACGCGCTCTACGCCATCGGCAACGTGCCGTCCGCCGCCAACGCCTACCTCAAGGCCAAGAAGCAAAACGCCGATCACATGCGCGCGCGCACGGCGCTGACACTGCTGGCAGCGCTCACCCGCCAGGCCAAGAGCAGCGAGCTGCTCAAGGAGCTCGATCGCCAGCTGCAAGAGACGCAGGAGCACCCGGACTACGGCGGCAATCCCCCGCCGCGCGTCAAGGGGTTCATCGAGTACGCCAAGGGCGAGGTCTACCTCGCCGACAACAACGCCAAGGAGGCGCTCGCCTTCGCCGAGGCGTCGCTCGCCACCGATCCGGGCCAGCCCTCGACCTTCGCGCTCAAGGGTCGCGCGCTCGCCAAGCTCGGCAAGCTCGACGACGCGCGCGCGTCGTTCGATGAAGCGCTCAAGATCGCGCCCTCGTCGCTGCCCATCGCCAAGGCCGCGTACGACGTGCTGTCGCGCACCGGCAAGGCCGCCGACGGCATCGGCTACCTGCAGAAGGTCATCGAGGCCAACCCCGAGAACGGCATGTCGTACGTCGAGCTGTCGCTCGCGCAGTCGCTCGCCGGCAAGGGCAAGGACGCGCTGGCGACCGCCGACAAGGCGATCGAGAAGCTCGGCAACGCTCACGACCTGGCGGTGTTCGCCAAGGGCCGCGCGCTGCAGGCCGACGGCCAGCTCGACAAGGCGCGCGAAACCTACGGCGAGGCGCTCGGCTACCACAACAACCCGGACTGGGCCGAGCTGTACTTCGCGCTCGGGCAGCTGCGCTTCGCCGAGAAGAACTGGGACGACGCCGTCGGCACGCTCGCGCAGGCCATCAAGATCTGGGACCGGACCGGCGCGGGCATCGACCTGGTCGCCGACGCGTGGGAGCTGACCGGCAAGGCCTACGACCAGATGGGCAAGAAGAAGCGGGGCGAGGCGCGCGAGGCCTTCCAGAAGGCCGACAGCTTGCGCAGAGGGCTCGCGAAGGGGCCGGCCGAGGCGCCGTAGCGGCCTGCGTGCTTGCGGGCGTTCACCCCGTGTGCTTCGCGATCATCTCCTCGAGCTTGCGCTTGGGCACGGCGCCGACGATCTGATCGACCGGCTTGCCCCCCTTGAACAGGATCAACGTCGGGATCGAGCGCACGCCGAACTTGCCGGCCACGCCCGGGTTGTCGTCGATGTTCACCTTGCCGACCTTCAGCTTGGCCACCTGCTCGTTGGCGATGGCCTCGACGTGCGGCGCGATCGCGAGGCAGGGCGCGCACCACGTGGCCCAGAAGTCGACCAGGACCGGCTTGTCCGCCGTCAGCACCGTGCTCTCGAAGTTCGCGTCGGTGACCTCGGTGATGTTCTGCGCCATGGGTGCCGTTCCTCCGGTTGATTCTCGAAGGTAACGTCTCACGGCACCGGAGAAAAGGACGCATCGAGGTGGGACGGTGTCGGCGAAACGCGACGTCGTGCCCGGAGGTTGCTAGCGTCCCGGGTTGGGGTCACGCCGGAGTCGCCGTGGCAGCGGTCTTCCTCACGAACGCCATGCTCACCCAGTGGTCGGACCAGGGGAAGGTGCGCCTCGAGGACACGACGTTGTTCCTGTTGCAGGAGAACCGCACCGTCACGCTCAAGGCTGCGGTGCGCTTCACCAAGGTGATCGACGACGCCCAGGATCCGAACGCCCTGCTCGGCAAGGTCAAGACCACCGAGCAGCTCACCGAGCTCGGCGCCGAGCACTACCTCGACAGCGTGATCCTCGGCGAGGTCGGCTACACCGTCGTCGAGGGGTTCTTGGGCGACCTGTCGCCGCCGCCGAAGAAGCCGCGCGCGGCCCGCCAGCCGGGCCCGGCGCCAGCTGCGGTGGAGCTGACGCCGCCGGAGACCACCGACGGTGGCGTGCCGGCGCGCTCGCCGCTCGAGGTCGAGGCCGAGGAGCTGTCGCGGTTGTTTCTCGACACCGTCAAGGGGTAGCGCTCAGGCCGAAAAGCGCGGTCGCAACACGTGGTTCTCGAGGTGGACGTGGGTGAAGACGTCACCCTCGAGCTGGGCCAGCTCCGAGAACAACGCGCGGTAGCTGTTGCAGGCCCAGGGCGGCAGCGTGAAGTCGTCGCCGGCTGCGCGGACGCGCTCGAGCAAGGCCGCCACCGCCAGGTGATCCTGGTGCATCGAGCCGAGCAGGGTGGCGACCTTCGGGCGATCCTGCGCACGGCCGATCAGCGCGGGGAAGAGCTGCTGCTCCTCCTCGTCGAGGTGGGGGCCGAGCGCATCGGCAAGCTCGCGCACCGCCACGTCGAGCTCGCGCAGCTTGGGGTTGTGATCGCCGTGCACGCGCGCGACCTTGGCCGCGAGCATCTGCACGAAGGGCAGGGCCTTGCGCAGGTACTGGTGGTGCTTGGCGACGATGCGCTCGATCAGCTGCGGCGTGTCGAGCGCGCGCGGATCGTCGCCGACCTGCTCGCTGCGCTCGTCGATGGCGCGGGTCAGCGCCGCCATCAGCGCGTCCACTTCCACGCCCTTCGCCTTGGCGGCCGCCTCGATGCTGAGGTCGCCGCCGCAGCAGAAGTCGATGCGGTGGTGTTGGAAGACGGGGGCGCACTCCGAGTGATCGAGCACGGTGTCGGCGACGGTGCGGTTGCGGTCGAGCATGGGTAGTCCTCGCTGTGACCGTACGCACGGTCCGTGCCAGCCCAAGCGCTCGCTACGGCCGCGCCAGATCGCGCCCCACCCTTGCCCGATACCTTGACCTGTTTCGCACCGTGTTCAATACTGAAACATATGGAACATCGCCATGACGAGACGTGCGCCGTCTGTGGGCTGGTGCCGTTGGCCCGGCGCGCGGGCGGTTCGTCGCGGGTGGTGGCGAACAGCGCCGCCATGCAGGCGGTGCTGAAGCGCGCCGCCCGCTTCGCGCGCAGCGACGCTCCGGTGGCGGTGCTCGGCGAGACCGGCACCGGCAAGGAGGTGGTGGCGCGCGCGCTGCACGGGAGCTCGGCGCGCGCGCGCCATCCGTTCGTCGCCGTCAACGTGGCGGCCCTGCCCGCCGAGCTGCTCGAGTCCGAGCTGTTCGGCCACGGCAAGGGCGCCTTCACCGGTGCGGCGTCGGCGCGACGCGGCCTGTTCGAAGCCGCCGACAAGGGCACGATCTTCCTCGACGAGATCGCCGAGATGGCGCTGCCGTTTCAGGCCAAGCTGCTGCGCGCCTTGCAAGACGGCGAGCTGCGCCGCGTCGGCGAGTCCGAGTCGTTCGCGGTCGACGTGCGCGTCGTGTGCGCCACGCACCGCGACCTCGCCGCGCGCGTGCGCGACGGCACCTTCCGCGAGGATCTCTACTACCGCCTCAAGGTGCTGAGCCTCGAGGTGCCACCGCTGCGCGCCCGGAGCGACGACGTGCTGCCGCTCGCGCACGAGCTGCTCGCGGAGGAGCGCACGCGCGCGCGGCGCTTCACCGCCGAGGCCGAGCGCCGCCTGCTCGCCTACCCCTGGCCCGGCAACGTGCGCGAGCTCAAGAACGTCGTCAAGCACGGCGCCGCGCTCGCCGAGGGCGACCAGGTGCGCGAGGAGGACTTGCCCGAGGAGCTGCTGCGTGCCCCGCCCAAGTCGCCCGGAGAGGCGAGCGTCGACGCGTCGGTGTTGCGCCCGCTCGCCGACGTCGAGCGCGAGCACGTGCTGCGGGTGCTCGACGCGTGCAGCGGCTCGCCGTCCGAGGCGGCGCGCGTGCTCGGCGTCGCGCGCACCACGCTGTGGCGCATGCTGCGTGCCCCCGACGCCACGCGCGCGCGTCACCCGCTCAGCCGCTCGACGTCGCCGTCTGCTCGGTGAAGGTGCGTGTCGGCTCCTCGCCGAGCGAGGTCAGCTGGCCGCGGCCATGCGCGAAGGTGCGCAGCGCCGGCGCGCCGTACACGATCTTGGCGCACTCGACCTCGCACAGGCCGCAGCCCACGCAGCGCACGTAGTCGACGGCGAAGGGCCGGCGCGGTGTGCGCTCGCCGCCGCGCTCGGACTCCGGCTCGACGACGAACGCCTTGGTCGGGCAGATGTCGAGGCACTTGCCGCAGGCGGTATCCTCGGTGTGCGAGATGCAGCGGCCCTTCTCGAGCACGGCGGTGCCCATCTTGGTCAGCCACTTCGACTGTTCGCCCTTCTGGAAGTCCGGGATGGCGTCGGTGGGGCACGCGACGCTGCACGCGTTGCAGTCGGGGATGCAGCCGGCGACCGCCGGCGTGATGGCCGGCGTCCAGAAGCCGGCGAAGCCCGCCTCGAGGTGGGTGAGCTGCAAGGTCTGCGTCGGGCAGGCCTGCACGCACATCGCGCAGCGGATGCACTGGTCGCTGAACACGTCGTCGTCGAGCACGCGCGGCGGGCGCACCACGCCGTTGTCCGGGTTGCGCGGCGCGCTCGACAGCGCGGCCATCGGCGCGAGCGCGAGCCCGGCGCCGGCGGTCGCGAGGAAGGCGCGGCGCGAGATGGCGGTCGGCACGTCCTCGGCGTCACGGCGGCCGACGCCGCGCGGCTCGACGTCGAAGTGGATGGCCTGGTTGTGGCAAAAGCTCCGCCCCGACATGCAGCGGATGCACTCGTGGTTCTGGGTCAGGTGCGGGTTTGCCGCCACCGCGCCCATGCGGCAGCCGCTCACGCACTGCTTCTCGGTCTGCACACCGGTGCACGCGTCGCAGCCCTCGACACGACGGCGCACCAGCGGCGCGCGCGACAGCAGGCCGAAGAAGGCGCCGAGCGGACAGAGGTAACGGCAGTAGCAGCGCGGCGTGACGGCGACGGCGCACAGCGTCGCGACCAGGAGCGCGAGCGGCGCCAGGGTGACGCCGTGAAACGCCTGCCAGACGGTGCCTGCCTGCTCTGGGTCGTCGTGCGCCAAGGTGGCGACCGGCCAGACGCCGACCGCGAGCGCGCGGAACAACAGCACCAGCGGATCGAGCAGGTAGAGCCACTGCGCGGACAGCAGCGCACCCGCCACCATGACGACGAGGATCAGGTACTTGCCGTACTGGAGCTTGCTGTGCGCCGCGAGCGTCAGGCGGTCCTCGGGCGTCTTGAGCGCGCGGTTGGTCAGGTCGAACAGCGTGCCGAGCGGACAGATCCAGCCGCAGAAGGCGCGGCCGAACACCAGCGTGAACACCATGAAGACCACGGCGCCCCACAACAGCGCCGGCACCACGACGCGCGCCGCGCCCATGGTCAGCAACGCCACCAGCGGGTCGAGCTGCAGGAACAAGGTCGGCGGCACGAGCGCCGCGGCCTGGTCGCGCGTCGCCAGAAAGAGCGCGAGCCAGAGCCCGAGTAGCACGAGCTGCACGGCGCGGCGCGCGTGGCGCAGCGTCACCTTCGACGTGGTGCGGTAGTAGGCCTCTTGCCCGACGACGGGGAGGCCCTGCTTCGCGCTCGTCACTTCGCGCTCTCGCCCTCTTCCGGCGGCAGCTGCGCGGCGCCGTCCTTGCCTGCCTTCTTGAGCGTCTCGCCGGTCTCGATCGCCTTCTTGATCTTGGCCGCGCCGGCCGCGCGCCCGGCCTTGACCTTTTCGTCGACCACCACCTTGGCGTTGCCGCCGAAGAAGACGTTGTGCAGCGACACCGCCTTGCGCGCGGCGGTCGAGGCCGCCTCCGACGAGAGCGAGGCGCCGGTGATGCCGTCGATGTCGACCCTGGTCGTGAGCGGGTCGGCGTGCGTCTTGTCCTTGAACTGCTTCAAGAACGCCTTCTTGTTGATGGGGAAGCTGCGCGGGCAGGTCAGCTCGATGATGACGCTCTCGAGGATCTTGCCGTCGGGCGCGACGCCGACCGCGTACTTGTGAAAGCACGTGTTGAAGATCTCGGGGACGACGAAGACGTAGCCGAGCGCCTTGGTCTCGTCGGCCTTGTCGACGCCCTTGAAGGCGACGTACTCGGGCTCGGTCGCCTCCCAGCCATAGTCGTCGAGCAGGCGCCTGCGGTCGTCGGCCGAGGGCACCTTGGTCACCTTCAGCACCTTGGCGTCGGCCGGCAGGAACTTCTTCACGGCGTCGCCGAGCGAGAGGTACTTGACGGCGGACGCGCTGCTCGCCCACGCCATGGCGACGACGAGCGCGGTGAGCACGGCGAGCATCTTCGAGAACGTCATGCGGCCTTCCTAGCTCTTGGCACCTTGGCGCGGCGGCGCGCGGCGGTCTCGCGTTGCACGCGCGCGTCTGCCCAGTCCACGTTCCACAGCACGATCACGGCGACCAGCATCGGCAACGCGAGCAGCCACGGGGTGGTCTCGACCTCCGGCAGCGGGATGCTCTCCGCCAGCTCCTCGGGGCGCACCTCCTCGATGGTGGTCGAGCCGGCGGCCTTCGCGTCGTGCGCGGGCGCGTCGTCGAGCGCGTCGAGGTCGACCTCCTCCACCTTGTCCGCCGGCGTGTCGCTCATGGGTTCGCCACGTCGCTGTTATGGGCACGCACCGGTCGGACAGTACTGCACGCGCAGCGCGCCTGGCGCGCCGTCGAGGTTCGGATCGAAGTAGCGCACCACGTTGCCGCCGCCGGCGTTGCCGTTGGGGGTGAGCGGGCAGGGCCACGGGTCGCCACCGACGCACGTGCACTTGATGCGATCGGCCGGTGATCCTCCCTGCAGCGCGGTGCTGCACGCGGGCACGACCTCGGTCGCCTTCTCGGTGATGTCGTCGCGCACGAACGCGGTGGCGCCGTCGATGTAGATGGGTACCTCGAGCCGGTGCTGGCCGAGCGCGTTTTGGCTCGCGTCGTCCCAGCAGGTCTCGGTGTCGTTCGGCAGGAAGCGCTGCTCCCACAGCGTCATGCTGGAGCCCGGGTTGTTCTCGTCGTAGGCGGCCTCGACGTGCAGCACGTACCAGCCGGGCAACACCTGCTGGTTGTTCCAGTTGGTCAGGTTCCAGCGGAAGGTGAAGCGCTCGTGCCAATCGACGATGGACTGGCCGCGGCACACGGGCCCGGCGCCGTCGTCGACCGAGATCATGCCGTCCTTGCAGACGGGGTTGTTGAAGGCGTCCTCGCAGCGACCCTGGCCGGTGTCGCAGCGCGGAAAGTTCCCGCAGTCGGCGTTGCCCGCGCAGGTGGTGAAGCCGCCCGCGATCTTGGGCAGGCACTCGACCGCGCCGCCGCTCGGCGCCTGGAAGGTGCCGTCGGTGTCGACGCAGTACTGGTCATCCGCGCAGCCGCCGCACGACAACAGCGGCGCCGTGGTGTTGAGGTGGTGCGGGTTGACCGAGGCCATGGTGACGCCGTCGATCACCGGGTTTTGGAAGAGCCGCGGCTTCCACTGGTTGCCGGCCTGCGCGGTATCCCAGTCGAACATCAGCTCGAGCGCGCTCCACGCGAAGTTGCCGCCGACGTTGGCCTTCGGGTGCCCGAGCGCGTCGAGGCGATCGGCGGTGACCGGCAGTGGGGCTGCGGCGCCGGCCCAGCGGCCGCTCTCGACGAGCGCCGCCACCCAATTCGCGCAGGCCGACTCGGGCTCCCACAGGAAGCCGTTGCAGCTGTTCGGATCGGTCGGCGCGGTCAGCGAATTGCAGCCGCCGGCGCCGCGTGGGTTTCGGTTGTACGTCGAACGCGCGATGGTGCGCGTGTAGCGCGTGTAGCGGCGCTGCAAGGTGGCGTCGTTGAACACGCAGGGCTCCGGCGCGCCGCCGACGTCGGTGAGCGGGCCCTCGACCCAGACCATCAGGCCGTAGTGGTTGAGGTCGGTGCCACCGGCGGTCCCGGCGTTCGACTCGTCGCCCAGGTTGGCCCACTGGCTGACGACATTGAAGTCGATCCTGACCTCACCTGCGGGCACCGCGCTCGGCGCGTTGTAGGTGATCGCGTCGGTGACGACGTTCGAGGTGTTGCCGGCGCCGTCGCGCGCGCGGATGCGCACCAGGTTGATGCCGCCGCCGAGGGTCACGAGCGCGTTCCACGCCGTGTCCGCCGACTGCGGCACGATGGTGACGAAGCTGCCGTCGTTCTCGGGATCCGCCTCGATGAGCGTGGCGGCCATCTTGGTGCCGGTGATGACCTGCGTGCCGACGGTGGTCGGATCGACGACGGGATCGAGCGTCGGGTCCGCTACCGGGTTTGCCAGCCGCGTGATCGAGAAGGTCGCGACCGTGCTCGCGTTGCCGGCGCCGTCTCTCGACTGGATCTCGAAGTCGTTCGCGCCCACCAGTAGCGTCACGTCGGCGCTCCAGGTGCCGCCCGCGTCGCGCCCGTACACCTCGGCGTAGCTGCCGCTGCCCGCACGGCGCAGCTCGACGTTGGTCGCCTCGCTCGCGTCCTTGGTGCCGGTGACCGTGACGGTGGCGAACAGCGTGTCGCCGAGCCCGCCGGTGGCGGCCGGTGGAGCCGGCGGCGTGACGTCGGCGCCGGCGCCGGTCGTGAAGGTCCAGGTGACGTCGCCGCCGAGGGCGTTGCCGGCGAGGTCGGCGACCGTGCCGGCGACCGTGACGGTGTGCGCCACGCCGTCCGCCAGGTCGGCGTCCGGATCGAGCTGCACCACGCCGGTGGCGCTGTTGCAGTCGAGCGTGGCGGCGATGGGACCGGCGCCAGCCGACAGCGTGACGCTCGATGACGTGACCGTGGAGCACTGCACCAGCTCGTCGAACACGATGTCGACGTTGGTGTTGGGCGCGACGTCCGTCGCCTGGTCATCGGGCACCCGGGAGGCGATGCCGGGCGGATCGGTATCGATCGTGGCGGCGGTGGTGAAGGTCCACTGGGGATTGCCCGAGACGGTGTTGCCGGCGAGGTCGGCGACCGTGCCGTCGGCGAACACGGCCATCGTGATCGACGTCGACAGCGGCAGGGTGGCGCTCGGCGTGACGGTGATGGTGTCGCCGGTACAGCTGGCGGTCGCGGCCAGCTGGCTGCCGGCCGTCACCTGCACCACGACGATGTTGCTCAGCACCGACGCGAGCGCGGCGCAGTCGAGCGCTTCGGAGAACACCGCCTGGGCGGAGGCGTTCGGCGCCACGTCGACCGCGCCGTCGATGGGCACGGTGGACGCGAGCGTCGGCGGCGCCGTGTCGCCCTCGCCCTCACCCTCGCCCTCGCCTTCACCTTCACCCTCACCCTCCCCCTCGCCTCCACCCTCGCCCTCACCCTCGCCTTCACCTTCGCCCTCGATGGGCGGTGGGCAGCCGGCCAGCAACGAGAACGCGAGCGAGAGCAGCGTCGAGCCAACGAGCGGTAGGCGATGCAGCATGGTGGTTACCCCACGCGCGAGACTGTACAACGGGACCGCGGTCGCGCCCGTGGTCCGGACAGTCCGCGGTGGGAGCGACTCGCACCCTGTGCGCCCGCGGCCTGCGGCCATGCGCTCGCGCACTCGCACGGCGACGGGCACGGGCACGGGCACGGGCACGTGAGCAGGTCGTTTATTGATGACCTGCTACAGCGGCGCCCACACGACGGTGACGCCGCTGTTCGCAAGGTAGCGCAGCACGTCGGCGCCGTTCTCGGCGTCGGCGCCCGACTCCTCGGCGGCCTGGCCAATCGTGAGCGCGAACGGCACCTCGCCCAAGCCGAGCCGCGCGGTGACCCGGTGCGCGCCGGCGCGCGCGTAGTCGCCGTCTCCCCAGCAGGTCTCCCGGTCGTTGGTCGCCACCCAGGACGGCGAGCGATCGAGGTTGATGACCAGGTGAAGCACGTACTCGCCCTGGGGGAACGAGGAGCCGTCGAAGCGCGCGGCCGCGCCGTCCAATGGCCAGGTGACGAGCTTCTGCCCGGGCTTGAGCGTGGCCTGGG
>Ga0154820_1298_pt1 | contig 12837 bp, 11 predicted proteins | sample Rifle2008BG16ft_FD_116124 | JGI IMG/M metagenome (GOLD analysis project Ga0154820, IMG submission 116124) | Deltaproteobacteria bacterium RBG_16_71_12
TTGCTGTTGCTCGCCACGCCGCCCGACGAGCCGCCGGCCACGCCGGCGCCGGAGCCCGAGGTCGCCTACGAGCCGGCGGCGCCGGCGGTTGCCGCCAACCCGGCGCCGTGGGCCTCGTTCGCGGGATCGCCGGGCGCGCCGGACGAGGAGAAGTGACCGGCCATGGCGGCGTTGCTCGAGCTCGTCGATCTGGCCGTCTCGTTCCCCGCGGCGGACGGCAACGGGTTCGTGCGCGCGGCCGACGGCGTCAACCTCGAGGTGCCGGCCGGCACCACCGTCGGCCTGGTCGGCGAGTCCGGCTCCGGCAAGACCGTGACCGCGCTCTCGATCCTGCGCCTGCTCGATCCCCCGGCGCGCGTCACCGGCGCGGTGCGCTTCGGCGGCAACAACCTGCTCGAGCTGCCCGAGCGCGAGCTGCGCGCCATCCGCGGCAACCGCATCGCGATGGTGTTCCAGGATCCGATGACCTCGCTGAACCCGGTGCTCACCGTCGGCGAGCAGATCGCCGAGGTGGTGCGGCTGCACGAGAAGCGCCCGCGCCGCGCCGCGTGGGCGCGGGCCGTCGAGATGCTCGAGACCGTCGGTATCTCGAGCCCGGCCGAGCGCGCGCGCGCCTACCCGCACGAGCTGTCGGGCGGCATGCGCCAGCGCGTCATGATCGGCATGGCGCTGGCGTGCAAACCCGACCTGTTGATCGCCGACGAGCCGACCACCGCCCTCGACGTCACCATCCAGGCGCAGATCCTCGAGCTGTTGCGCCGCCTGCGCGCCGAGATGGGCATGAGCGTCCTGCTCATCACGCACGACCTCGGCGTCGTCGCCGAGACCTGCGACCTGGTGAACGTGATGTACGCCGGCCGCATCGTCGAGCGCGCGCCGGTGGCGCGCATCTTCGCCACCCCGCGGCACCCGTACACGCTCGGCCTGCTCTCCTCGATGCCCGACTTCGCCGGCCCGCGCCGGCTGCGCGCCATCCCGGGCGCCGTGCCGCTGCCCGGCAAGCACCCACCCGGGTGCCGCTTCGCCGATCGCTGCGAGCGCGTGCTCGATCGTTGCCGCGCGGCCGAGCCGACGCTCGAGCCCGCCGACGGCGACGCCGAGCACCTGGCGCGCTGCATCAACCTGGTGCCCAGGGAGGCGCTGTCGGGACCGGTCACTGCCGGCGCACTGCTATGAGCAGCGCGCCGATGGTCGAGGCGAGCCACGTCACCGTGCGCTTCGCTTTGCGTGGCCGGAGCCTGGCCGCGGTCGACGACGTCTCGCTCGCGATCGACGACGGTGAGACGCTCGGGCTGGTCGGCGAGTCCGGCAGCGGCAAGTCGACGCTCGGCCGCGCGCTCTTGCGACTGGTGCCGCTCGCCGCCGGCCGCGTGCGCTTCGAGGAGCACGAGCTGACGGCGCTCGACGAGCGCGCGCTCCGTCCCTTGCGGCGCCGCATGCAGGTGGTCTTTCAGGATGCGACCGCCGCGCTCAACCCGCGCATGACCGTGCTCGATCTGGTCGCCGAGGGGCTCGACATCCACGAGCTGGCGCGCGGCGACGAGCGCGCGGCGCGCGTGCGCGCGCTGCTGGCGCAGGTCGGCGTCGACGAAGCCGTCATCGGCGCGCACCCGCACGAGCTGTCGGGCGGCCAGCGGCAGCGGGTCGGCATCGCGCGCGCGCTCGCGGTCGAGCCGCGCTTCCTGGTGTGCGACGAGCCGACCAGCGCGCTCGACGCGAGCGTACGCGCGCAGGTGCTGAACCTGCTCACCGATCTGCGCGAGACGCGCCAGCTCACGATGTTGTTCATCACGCACGACCTCGGCGCCGTGCGCCACATCGCCAGCCGCGTGGCCGTGATGTACCTCGGGCGCATCGTCGAGGAGGCGCCCACGGAGGTGCTGTTCGGCGGCCCGCGACACCCGTACACGCGCGCGCTCCTCGCCGCGGCGCCGGTGCCCGATCCGACCAAGCGCAAGCTGCTGGCGGCGCCCAAGGGCGAGCCGGCGAGCGCGCTCGCGCCGCCCGGCGGCTGTGCCTTTCACCCGCGCTGTCCGGACGTCGTCGAGCGGTGCCGCAGCGAGGTGCCCCAGCTGGTGCGCATCGGGGCTGGCGCGGTCGCGTGCCACGTCCACGGCCGCCGAGCTTCAACACCGCTTTAGGGCAGCACCGGCAGTCCGCCCTTCTTCTCGCCCTTTCCCGTCGAGCCGCGGATCGAGCCGCCGGTGATGCTCACCGTCGGCGCCGCGAACGCCTCGCGCTGATCGAACGCCAGCTTGGCGACGCCCGTCGCCACCTCGCGCGCGATGGCGAAGAACGCAACCGCCGAGGCGCTGTCGGGCGCGTCGCGCACCACCGGCTTGCCGCGGTCGCCGCCGGCGACGACGCCGGGCTCGATGGGCACGTCACCCAAGAACGGCACCCCCATGTCGCGCGCAGCGTTCTTGGCGCCGCCGTGAAAGAAGATCTCGTGGCGCTTGTTGCAGTTGTCGCACACGAACCAGCTCATGTTCTCGACGATGCCGAGCACCGGAATCGAGACGCGGTCGAACATCACCTTGGCGCGCACGACGTCCGCGAGCGCCACGTCTTGCGGCGTCGACACCACGACGGCGCCGGCCACCAGCACCTGCTGCGAGATGGTCAGCTGCACGTCGCCGGTGCCGGGCGGCAGATCGACGATCAGGTAGTCGAGCTCGCCCCACGCGACGTCCTTGAACAGTTGCATGGCCGCGCTCGCGATCATCGGGCCGCGCCACACCATCGGCGTCGTGGTGTCGACCAAGAAGCCGATCGACATCAGCTTGACGCCGTAGCGCTCGAGCGGCTCGATGAGCGGGCGGTTCGGGTCGGCGGTGGGCAGGGTGCCCGGGCGCGTGCCGGCGCCGATGCCGAACATGGTCGGCGCCGATGGGCCGTAGATGTCGGCGTCGAGCAGGCCGACCTTGCAGCCGAGCTCGGCCAGCGCCACCGCCAGGTTCGAAGCCACCGTGCTCTTGCCGACGCCGCCCTTGCCGGAGGCGACCAGCACGACGTTCTTGACGCCCGGCAGGTCGCTCGGGCCGCCGCGCGCCATCGCGGCGGCGCGCACCTCGCTTCTCTTCACCAGCTCGACGTCGACGCCGTCGCCGAGCACGCCGCGCGCCGCGGCCGTCACGTCGCGCTCGAGCCGATCGAGATCCTTGAGCGCGGGCGTGGGCAGCACCAGCTCGACGACCACCTTGCCCTTGTCGCCGCGCACATCGCCGATGATGCCGTTGTTGGTCAGGTCCGCGCAGAGCTGCGGACACTCGACGTTTGAAAACGCGTCGAGCAGGCGCTGCCGCAGCCCGTCCTGATCGAGGTCGACGAGCTTTTTGCCAAAGCCGAACACGTGGTCCTCCGCGGTGGTCCGCGATCGGGTTAGCGAGTGCAGGCAAGCGCGGCAATCATCCCCGGGTTGCCGCCGCGGGCCGTCCCGCTTAGGACTCCCCCATGCGCCTGCTGGTCAACGGCGAGCCCACGAACCTCGAGCCCGCGCCCGCGAGCGTGGCGGAGCTGTTGGCGCAGCTGCGCCTGCCCGTCGAGCATGTGGCGGTCGAGCTGAACGGCGAGATCGTGACCCGCGCCGAGCGCGCGGCGCGCACGGTCAAGGACGGCGACACCGTCGAGGTGGTCACGCTGGTCGGCGGCGGATGAGGGACACACCATGAGCTTCACCGACTCCCCGCTGCAGCTCGGCCCGGTCTCGCTCGCCAGCCGCCTGATCGTCGGCACCGGCAAGTACCGGGACCTCGACGAGACGGCCGACTGCCTGCGCCTGTCGGGCGCCGACATGGTGACGGTGGCGATCCGCCGCGTGCCACCCAAGAAGGACGGCGAGCGCTCGCTGTGGGACGTGATCCCGAGCGCGATGCACATCCTGCCGAACACGGCGGGCTGCTACACCGTCGAGGACTGCCTGCGCACCGCGCGCCTCGGCCGCGAGCTGCTCGGCGAGCGCGGCCGGCTGGTCAAGGTCGAGGTCATCGGCGACGAGAAGACGCTGTTCCCCGACGTGGCCGCCACCATCGAGGCCACGCGCGTGCTCGTGCAAGAGGGCTTCGTCTGCCTGCCCTACGTCACCGACGATCCGGTGGCGTGCCTGCGCCTCATCGACGTCGGGGCCGCCGCGGTCATGCCGCTGGCCGCGCCCATCGGCTCGGGGCTCGGCATCAGGAACCCGCACAACCTGGCCATCATCCTCGAGGTGGTGAAGGCCAAACGCCCCGATCTGCCGGTGATCGTCGACGCCGGCGTCGGCGTGCCGTCCGACGCCGCGCGCGTGATGGAGCTGGGCGTCGACGGCGTGTTGATGAACACCGCCATCGCGCAGGCGTCAAACCCGCGGTTGATGGCCGAGGCGATGAAGGACGGCGTGCGCGCCGGCCGCGCCGCCTTTGTGGCCGGGCGCATGCCGATGAAGTTGTACGCAGCGGCGTCGTCGCCGTTGCAGGGTCTGATCCACGCGAGGTGAACATGCGGGCGCTCTCCTGGTTGCTGTCGTCGATGCTGCTGGTGTCGGTGCTCGCCTCCTGCGGCACGGGCAAGGGAGGCAAGATGCAGGACGCGCCCGCGGCGCCGCCGCAGCCGCCGAGCGCGCCCGGGTCGAGCGACATCGCCAAGGGATCGGACGCGGTGTCGGTCGAGATCAGGAAGGCGGTCTCCGAGCAGATGGGCTGTCCCCTCGAGCAACTCAACATCATCTGCACCGAGCGCGACCGGTCGGGGGAGTGCATCTCGGTGCGTGCGCTCGGGTGCGACAAAGAGCTGGAGCTGAAGTTCGGCAACGACTGAGGAGGATCCGATGGCTACCGCCGCTCCCTACCAAGCCAAGGACGTCCGCTCCGCCTGGGTGGCCCCGCGCCGCGGCGCCCAGTGCGTCACGCAGATGCACTACGCCAGGAAAGGCGTCGTCACCGAGGAGATGGCGTACGTCGCCAAGCGCGAGCGCCTCGCCCCCGAGCTGGTGCGCGCCGAGGTGGCGCGTGGCCGCCTGATCATCCCGGCCAGCGTCAACCACGTCGAGCTCGAGCCGATGGCCATCGGCGTCGCCGCCTCGTGCAAGGTGAACGCCAACATCGGCACGAGCGCGCTCTCCTCGACGCTCGAGGATGAGGTGGCCAAGCTCGACATCTGCCTCAAGTACGGCGCCGACAGCGTGATGGACCTGTCCACCGGCAAGCGCATCCGCGAGGTGCGCGAGGCCATCCTGCGCGCCTCGCCGGTGCCGATCGGCACCGTGCCGATCTACGAGGCCATCGAGCGCGTCAAGGAGCCGCTCGACCTCACCTGGCACGACTTCCTCGACGTCATCGAGGCGCAGGCCAAGCAGGGCGTGGACTACATGACGCTGCACGCGGGCGTCTTGTGGGAGCTGGTGCCGCTCACCAAGGACCGGCTCACCGGCATCGTCTCGCGCGGCGGCTCCTTGATGGCGCAGTGGATGATGTACCACGGCAAGCAGAACCCGCTGTACACCCACTTCGACGACGTGCTCGACGTCTGCGCCAGGCACGACGTCGCCATCTCGCTCGGCGACGGCCTGCGCCCGGGCTGCCTGGCCGACGCCTCCGACGCCGCGCAGTTCGGCGAGCTCAAGGTCTTGGGCGAGCTGACCAAGCGCGCCTGGGAGCGCGACGTGCAGGTGATGATCGAGGGCCCCGGTCACGTGCCGATGGACCAGATCGAGCTGAACGTGAAGAAGCAGATGGAGTGGTGCCACGAGGCGCCGTTCTACGTGCTCGGACCGCTCGTCACCGACGTCGGCGCGGGCTACGACCACATCACCTCGGCGATCGGCGCGGCCATGGCCGGCTGGTACGGCACGGCGATGCTCTGCTACGTCACGCCCAAGGAGCACCTCGGGCTGCCCAACGCCGACGACGTGCGCAACGGCCTGATCGCCTACAAGATCGCAGCGCATGCCGCCGACGTGGCGCGGCACCGCAAGGGCGCGCGCCAACGCGACGACGAGCTGTCGCGCGCGCGCTATCGCTTCGACTGGAACGAGCAATTCCGCCTGAGCCTCGACCCCGAGCGCGCGCGTGAATTCCACGACGCCACCTTGAGCCACGAGCACTTCAAGACCGCCGAGTTCTGCTCGATGTGCGGACCCAAGTTCTGCTCGATGCGCATCTCGCACGACGTCGAGAAGCTGGCGACCGCCAGCGCACCGACGCCCACGGCGCTGTTGTCGACGGAGCCGCCCGAGGGCGCGCCGGGGTGCATCACCGAGTCCGCTGCCGGCTTGGTGCAGCTCGCGCGGCCCGACCAGGAGCCGCCGCCAGCCGCCGAGTGAGCGCGCTCGCCGTGCGCGCGCTGCCCTTCCGCGTCGTGCTCATCACGGACCGGGCGGCGTGCGCGGCGCGAGGGCGCGGCGTGCTCGAGACGGTGGCGCGCGCGCTCGACGGTCTCGACGCTACCGCGGTCGCGGTCCTCCACCGCGACAAGGCGCGCTCACCCGAGCAGAACCTGCGCACCGTGGCCGCGCTGCGCACGCTGTGCCGCCGCTCGGGCGCGCAGGTGCTGGTGCACACCCATGTCTTCGTGGCGACGAGCATCGGCCTGCTCGGCGCCCACCTCGCGAGCGACGCGCTCACGACCGAGGGCGAGGTCGCGCTCGCCCGGTCGCTGCTCGCGCCCGGCGCGCTCCTCGGTGTCTCGGCGCATGCCGGAGACGCCGTGCCCCGCGAGGTCGACTACGCGCTGCTCGCGCCGGTGTTCGCGCCGACCAGCAAGCCCGACGACGCGCGCGTGCCGCTCGGGCTTGGCGGGCTGCGCGCGGCCTGCTCCGCCGGCGCGACGCCCATCATCGCGCTCGGCGGCGTCGACGAGGGCAACGCCCGCGCCTGCCTCGACGCGGGCGCGCAGGCCGTGGCCGTGCTCGGGGGCATCATGGGCGCACGCGACCCGAGAGCGACGCTGCGCCGGCTGCTCGCCGCCGTCTGCTGAGCCGGAGGCGGCCGTGCGAGGCCGTCAGTGCTCGCGGAAGATGCCGACGTCGACGTGGTCGCCGCGCCGTTGCAGCTCCTCGTAGAAGCGCGGCTGGCTGCCGGTCGCCTGGAAGCGGCCCTGCACGTGGCCGTCGTCGTCGAGGCGCTCGCGCTTGAAGGTGAAGATGTCCTGCGCCGTCACCAGGTCGACCTCGACGCCGGTGACCTCCGCGATCTGGGTGACCCGCGACGTGCCGTCCGCGAAGCGCGTCAAGGCCACCACGACGTTGACGCTGGCCGCGATCTGCTCGCGCACCACCTTGGCCTGCACGTCGATGCCGGCCATGCGGATCATGGTCTCGAGGCGATCGAGGCAGTCGCGCGCCGTGCTCGCGTAGGTCGATAACAACGTGCCGTCTTGACGGCCGGCCATCGCCATCGACAACTCGAGCGCCTCGCCGCCGTTGACCTCGTGCACCACCACGCGGTTTGGCCGCATGCGCACCGCGTTGGCGACCAGCTCGCGCATGCTGGTGGCGGACGGCCCGCCCCGCACCGGGCGCGGCTCCAGCGTGACGACGTGGGGTTGTGACAGCTTGAGGCGGGCCACCTGCTCGACCAGCACGATGCGCTCTTCTTGATCGATGGTGCCCGCGAGCGCCGACAGCAGCGTGCCCGTGCCCGCCCCCGGACCGCCGCAGACGCAGATGTTGCGGCGCGCCTTCATGCAGACCGTGAGGAAGTCGGACATCCCCTTCGACAGCCAACCCTCATCGACCAGCTCGGCCATGGTCGCCTGGCGCGTGCTGGTGCGCGAGATGGTCACGACCGGCCCCTTGACGCTGGCGGCGTGGTGCACGGCGTTGACGCGCGTGCCGTCGGCCAGGCGCGCCTCGGCCACGGGGTGCTCGGCGTCGAACTTGAGCCCGGCGGCATGCATCATGCGACGCACCACCAGCGCCACCGCCTCGTCGGAGGAGAAGTAGGCGGACACGGGCGTGAGCGGGATGCCGACGCTCGAGGTCTCGGGTGCGCGGCGCACCAGGATCTGGTGCGGGCCGTTGACGAAGATCTCGACGACGTTCGGATCCTCGAGCAGCTCGGTGAGCGGGCCGTAGCCGGTCAGCTCCGCCGCGATCTGCTCCGCCCAGCGGTCGGTGTTGGCGCCCTTGAGCTTCGATTGCAGAGATCCGAGCGTCTTGTCGACGACGGCGCGCGCCTTCTCGACGCTGCTCTCGTCGTCGGGCGGCAGGCCGGCGTCGCCCGACAGCGCCTTCGACACCGACAAAAACACCGCGCCGCGCGCCTGCAACGCCACCAGCGGCGGCAGCTCGACCCTGAAACCGTGGGGCGGCGGCTTCAAGCCCGGCGCGGACTTCTTGGCGGCGAGCGCCGGCTTCTCCTTCTGCCTCGGCAGCTCCTCACGCGCCTCGACCACCGGAGGCCTGGGCTTGGGCGCAGGGGCGGGCGTCGGGACGCGAGGCGGGATGGCCGGCTCCATCGCGGGCTCGTCGTCGGGGATGAGCTCGTCGGCCGCGCCCGAGTGGTGCGGCGCCTCGTCGCCGTCGTCGCCGTCGTCGAACAGCTTCTCGGCGGCGTCGGCGCCTGGTGGCTCATCCATCGGCAGCGGCGGCTCGGCCTGCGCGGAGCCGTTCTTGCCCGACGCCGGTTTGTCGCCGGGCTTCGGCTCGAGCTGCAGCGTGAAATCGCCGATGTAGATCTTGTCGGAGTCCTTCAGCACCTGCGGCGACGAGATGCGCTTGCCGTTGACGAAGGTGCCGTTGGTCGACTTGAGGTCGACGATGATGAACTTGCCGTCGCGCAGCACGATGCGGCTGTGGCGCTTGGAGATGTTGCCCTTGGGCAGGACGATGTCATTGCCTTGAACACGGCCGATGGTCAGCTCGTTCTGCTCGAATTGTTCCGAGCGAGGCTTGCCTCCCTTCTCCGTGATCATGATCGTGTAGCCCAAGCTCCCATCCTCCAGACGGCCGATCCCTACCACTGGCCGATTATTCTCGCCCACCCGGGGCACAGCAACTTTCAGCCCTCCGACGATCACCCACCCGCACCCACGCGGGGTCAGGCCCCGGGAGCGAGGGCTGCGAGCACCGCCCGGGCCTCGCGGTCGTGGGGCGAGCGCCTGACCGCCTCGGCCAGGTGGGCGTGCGCCAGCACGAGGTCGCCGCGGCGCTTGGCGGCGAGGCCGAGGAAGAACACCGGCCGCATCGCCTGGGGGAAGGCCCGCGCCGCCGTCTCGAGGACGTCGAGCGCGAACAGCTCGTCCTCGCCACACAGGATGGCCGCCCACGCGAGCCAGGCGTTGAAGTCGGGATCGTTCGGCCGGGCCGCGGCGGCCCGCTCGAACGCCTCCTTGGCCCCCTGCAGGTTGCCGAGGCCGAGCTGGAGCTGCCCGTCGAGAAACGCCTGCTCGGGCGCCATCTGCGGCGCCGGCCGTTTGGGCGCGGGAGGATCGAGGCCGACGTCGTAGACCTCGCGCGCCTCGGGGTCGAGCAGCTCGGCGCGCATGGCGTCGAACAGCGCCCACAGCTCGCGCGCGGCGGCGCGCGCGCTACCGAGCTTGGCGCTGCCGAGCGTCTCGACGCCTACCTCGCGCTCGAGGTCCGACAGGCGCGCCGCCACCTCGGTCATGGGCGCGTCGCGCGCCACGCCGAGCGCCTCGTAGTGGTTGCGACCGCGGCAACGCAACAGCGCCGCCGCGATCTTGTCGGCTGCCGCCTTGTCGACGAGGAAGCCCGCGGTCTCCTCGCTCCTGGCCGGGCTCGCCAGCGGTCGCTCGACGCCGGGCGGGTCGTGCTGCAGGCAGACCACGCCGGCCATCCAGAGCGCATACAGGTCGCGCCGGTCGTGGGGCGAGGCGGCGGCGGCCTCGCCCACGGTCGGCGCGCCCGCCGACAACAGCGGCGCCAACGTCGACGACGGGCGCATGCGGGCGTAGTGGGCAAGGCCGGTCTCGAAGTCGAGGGTGCGGGTGGCTCGCTCCGGCGCGCGCGCCTCGAGGAAGCGATCCGCGTCGGCGGCGCGCAGCGCGTCGAGCGCGAACGCCAGGATCTCTTGCTGCAAGTCGTAGGTCTCGACCGCCAGGGAGTGCACGGCGGGCTCGTCGGCGACGAACCGCAGCGTGCCGTGCCCCCAACCGAGCGCGCGCGCCAGCCGCTCGCGCACCTGCTCCTCGATGAGCGCGAGCGCGTCGCAGGCGTCGCACAGACCCATGGTGATCAGCGCCTCGGCGACGCGCTCGCCGGCCGCGACGCGCTCGTTCACGTGCTTGAGCTGCTCGTGCGTGATGCGGCCCTGGCGCAGCAGCCGTTCGCCGAGCTGGTGCTCGCGCAGGTTGTCGCGCGCGCCCACCAGCACGCCGCGCAGCAGCGCCAACTCGAGCCGGCTGCCCTCCCACTCGAGGCGGAGCAGGCCGGTGGCGCCGCCGCGCGCGAGCCCGAGCATGCTGTGCGCGACGGCGTGCGGGCTGGCGATCTGGCCGGACTCGAGCGGCAGCATCACCGGCCCGGTGCGCGTGCGCTCCTTGTGGACCATGGGCGCCTCGCCCGCGGCCGCCGCCCGCACGTCGATGATGCGGCGCGCCAGGTCGAGCACGCGCTTGCGCAGATCGCCGAGCACGAAGGGCTTGGACAGGAACGCGTCGGCGCGCGCCTCCTGCGCCTCCTTGGAGCGCAGCGACACGGCCTTGAAGCCCGCGCTCATCATGATGATGCCGACCGTGTCGCCCGCCTTTTCGCGGATGGCTTTGCACACCTCGAAGCCGGTCAGCTTCGGCAACAGGCCATCCGACAACACCACGTGCGGCTGCTCGCGGGTGAAGGCCTCGAGGCCCGCCTCACCGTCGCGCGAGTGGGTGATCAAGCAGCCGTCGCGCTGCAGCACGCGGGTCAGCAGCATCGCCAGCGTGTCATCGTCCTCGATGACCAGGACGCGCACCGGGAGCTTGCCTTCCGTCACCGTCACACTCCTCAGAAGAAGCCGATGGACAGGTGCAGGTTCAGCCGGTCGAGCGTCTGGAGCGCCGGCAGGCGCCGCCGACCGTCGACCACCTTCCAGCCGAGGTCGACGACGAACGGCCCAACCGGAGTGTTATACCGTAGGCCGATGCCGGCGCCGGCAGCGAAGCCGGTTGCATCGAATTGACGCACGTCCTCGAGCAGCTGGCCAACGTCCACGAAGGTCGACAGCTCGACGTCGCCTACCGCCGCGATGCGCAGCTCGCTGCGCACGTTGAGGAAGAAGTTGCCGCCGAGGCTCTGGCGCGGATCGAGCGCATCCGGGCCCGTCTGATCGAGCGGCAGGCGTGAGCTGGCGGGCCAGCGGTCGTCGTCGGCCGGCAGGATCTCGTCCTCACGGAAGCCGCGCACCGTGCCGGTGCCGCCCAGATAGAAGCGCTTGTAGAGCGGGATGTACGAGTCGCCGAACGGGAAGACGTTGCCCACCCGCCCCGACAGCGCCCACATGAAGCCGGGCGCGAGCGGCAGGTAACCGACCGCCGAGCCGGTGAGCTTGAGGAAGTCGCTCGCGACGTCGGTCAGCTCGGCGTCGCTCGAGCGCCGCAGCTTGCCGGAGCCCAAGGCGAGGTCGGCGACGCCGGAGAGCCAGACGCCCGAATGTGGCCGCACCGGGCTGTCGCGCAGGTCGCTCGACAGCGCCATGCGCCAGGTGGTCTGGCGGATGAACCCGGCGTCGGTGCGGCGCACCAGGCCGATGCTGCCCTCGCCGCAGCTGACGCCGAACGACAGGTTGTTCGGGCAATCGAACTCGGAGATCTCGCCGTCGACGGCGGGTCCTACGTTGAGCCACGGCGCCGGCTGCGTGTCGATGCCGGCGACGATCGAGCCGCGGTTGAGCGTGAAGGCGGGTCGGATCTCGCGCATGCCGATGCCGTCGACGTGCAGGCGGGTGTCGAACGGCATGCCGTAGACCTTGGGCAGCTCGCTCGTGAGCACGGCCTGGCCTTCGAGGAAGCGCCCCCACTCGAAGACGGGGTTGTCCTCGGGCGGGAAGCGGTTGACCGGGTTGTTGGGGTCGTCCTTGTCGTAGAGGAAGTCGTAAAAGGCGCGCGGGTAGTTGACCTGGCCACGACCGTGCACCGCGACGCCGAGGCCGGCAATGTTGCGCACCTCCCCGGCGAGGAACGCGCGCGGCCCGTCCTCCACCGACGCGCCCGCGCCCACCTCGACGGCGAACTGGGGGCGCTCGCGCACCACCACCAACAGGTCGCGACGCGTGGCGCGTGGATCGTCGTCGAGCAGCTCGACCGTCACCGACGAGAACAAGCCGAGGCGCGACAGCCGTTGGCGACTGCGTTCGACCTCGGTGGCGCTGTACCGGTCGCCCGGCGCCAACGTCACGCGATCGAGGATCACCAGATCCTGCGTCACCTGATTGCCGCGGGTCCGGATCTCGCCGATGGTGACGAGGGGACCGGGGTCGACGCGAAAGACGACGTCGAGCTCGGGCCGCCCCTCGACGCGGTGCGCTTCCTCGGTGACGCGCGCGAACGGGTGGCCCGTGTCCTGCAGGTTGCGCTCGACGGTGCCGCGCGCGTCTGCCACAGCGGCGTAGCTTGCGGGATCGCCTGGTTCGAGCGAGAGCTGCTCGAGCAGCGTCGCGAGCTTGAGCGGCGTCGTGCAGTTGCCGGCGGCGGCGCAAGGACGCACGTCGAGGAAGCGCACACCGGCGACGGTGACGCGCGCGCCCTCGCGCAGTTGATACCGCACGCGGATCTGGGTGCCGTCGTCGGAGAACTCGGGCGTCGGCCCCTGCACCGTGGCGTCGAGGAAGCCGTCGGCGCGGTACAGATCGGTGACGCGGCGCGCGCCCTCGGCGAAGGCGCGCTCGACGTAGACCGGCTTCCGCCGCAACATCGGGCGTGGCA
>Ga0154820_1005_pt7 | contig 12616 bp, 10 predicted proteins | sample Rifle2008BG16ft_FD_116124 | JGI IMG/M metagenome (GOLD analysis project Ga0154820, IMG submission 116124) | Deltaproteobacteria bacterium RBG_16_71_12
ACCGCGCCGCTCGCACGCTCGACCACGACGAGCTGCCGCCGGCCGCTCCGCTCGGTCGACCACAGCAAGCGCTTGCCATGGTCGAGCGGCTCGAGGTCGTCGTGCAGCTCGACCCAGGTCGGGTCGGTCTCTTCGACGATCTGGCGCAAGGCGCCCTTGGCGTCGCTCTCGAAGAGCTTGAGCACCGTCTGGTCGCGGCTCTGCCATTGGATCCACGGCGTCCCGTCGGGGAAGAAGCCGGCGCGCGGCAGGTAGCCGTCGGCGGCGGGGACCTGCAGGCGCACCTTCTTGCCGGTCTTCACGTCGAGGAGCCAGGGCGTGACCGCCGCGTTCCGCTCGCCCGCCGCCGGGTAGCGCTGGGCCTCCATCTCGGTGCGGTCCGCGAAGATGCGCGCGCGCGTCTTGACGCCGACCATGCTCTCGTCGACCTCGAACACGAGCAGGCGCTTGCCGTCCGGCGACCACCACATGCCCTGGTTGCGTCCCATCTCCTCGGCGGCAATGAACTCGGCGAGGCCGAACGTGCGGGTCGCGCTCGCGCCGCGCGTCAGCCGGCGAGCCTTCCTGGTCTCGACGCCGATCACGGCGACGTCGCCCTGCTTGACCGTGGCGATTTGGGCGCCGGCGTCGTCACACACCGGATCCATCTCGGGCACGTCCTCGTCGGTCGTCAGGCGCACGACCTCGGGCGAGGCGGCGCTCAGGCGCGCCAGGTAGAGATCGCCCGAGAGCGGGAACACCAGCGCCGGCGCCTTCTTGCCGCACCAGAGGTACGACGTGATGCCGCGCTTGCTGATGCGCCTGCGCTCGAGCGCCATGCGCTCGGCCTCGGTCAGCTTCTGCTCCTTGCCGCCGAGCAGGTCCGCGGTCGCCACCAACCGGCGCGGCGCGCCGTCGGGCAGCGCGGCGCCCCACAGATCGAGCACGTCGCTGTCGGCCTCGTTCGGGCGCAGGAACGCCACCAGCTTGCCGTCGGGCGAGATGGTGACGCCGCTCGGTGGGCGGCCGCCGAGCGGCGGGTCGGCGAAGACGCGCTCGAGCGTGAGCGCGCCGGGCGCGACGGCGGCAGCGGGTTCGACAGCGAGGGCCACGAGCAACGCGAGGTGCAGCATGGCGCGGCACTCTAGACGTTGAGCCCGGCCGGCGAAACGCGCTAATGCGCGCCATGCGCTTCGCCGTCGTCGCCTCCACGCTCGTGCTGATCGTGTCCACCGCCACCGCCGCGCGCGCCGACCGCCAGACCTTCCTCGGCTGGCACGCGAGCGGTGGGTTCTCCTACCAGACCGTCGAGAGCGCCGCCGGCACGGTGGTGCGCGTCTGCCGCGAGGACGTGAACGACGTGCCGGCCGGTTGGCCCGAGGGCGTCTCGATCGGCCCCGGCTCGGCGTGCGGCGAGCTCCCTGCGATGGTCGGCAGCAAGCCGGCGCTCGACTACGCCAAGGCCGACATCAAAGGCACCAAGGCCGACAAGAAGAGCCCCTTCGGCCTCGCGGTCAAGCTCGAGAAGGGCGAGGGCAAGGCCGCCGTGCTGGTGCTCGATGGGCCCGCGGGCAAGGAGGGCAGCAAGCAGGAGCAGGTGGCCGAGGTAGCGAGCGACGCCGCGCTCAAGATCGTCGATCAACTGTGGCGCGCCGACGGCAAGCAGCTCGCCGTCACCGTCGAGCTCGACAAGCCGGCCAAGGGCGACAAGCATGCGCCGCGGTGGGTCTTCGTCGTCGACGTCAGCAAGCTGTTGATCGGCGGGCCCGCCGGCCGCAAGGTCGCCGAGCGCGCGCACGCCGCCGGCCGCGCGCTCTACCGAAAGCGCGACTGGTCGGGCGCCGGCAAGAAGCTCGAGGAGGCGATCACCGCCGACCCGACCTGGGCGCCGGCCCGCTTCCTGCGCGCCGCCGCCGAGGCGCAGGGCGGCGTCGGCAGGAGCGCCATGATCGAGAACCTCACGTGGCTCAAGGAGCAGGGTGAGAAGGACGCCGCGGCCAAGAAGCTGCTCGCGCAGGCCAAGAGCGACGCGGCGTTCGACGCCTGGATCGGCGAGCCCGAGGTGCGCGAGCTGCTCGGCTTGCCCAAGGTGTCGTCGATGGACGTGCCGACACGCCTGCTCGAGCGCAAGGCGACCTGGACGCTGCAAGGCGCCACCTGCACGCGTCCCTGGCTGACGCTGGTCTTCAAGGGTGCGGGCAAGACCGGCGGCACGGCCGCCTTGGCGGTCGTCGAGAGCTGCAAGGGCAAGAAGGCGCAGAAGGCCGGACAGCTCGTGTGGAAGGCGTCGGCGGCCGGCACCTTCGAGATCGAGCTGAAGAAGCCGGTCGACGGCGTGGCCTTCCCGGCCAAGGCGACCATCGTGCTCGACGAGAGCTACCAACAGATCAAGCTGGTGGCGCCCGACGGCAGCGAGCTTGGCACCTTCGAGCCCGGCGCGGCGCGCGTCGACGACTCGACGCTGTGAGGACGCCGATGCGCACGACGCCAGGGCACGACGGGGCGCGAGCATGAACGACCCGAGCCGCTCGATCCTGGTGCGCGACGGCCTGCGGCCGTTCTTCCTCGACGCGCGCGGGCTGCACCTGCTCGATCAACGCGCGCTGCCGCACGAGGAGCGCTGGCAGCTGTTCACCGACGTCGAGCAGGTGGCGGCGGCCATCGAGACCCTGGCGGTGCGCGGCGCGCCCGCCATCGGCGGCGCCGCGGCGCTCGGCATGGTGCTGGCCGCGCGCGCCGGCCTCGACCTCGCGAGCGCCGACGCGCGGCTGCGCAAGACCCGCCCGACCGCCAAGAACCTGTTTGGCGCGCTCGACGAGGTGAAGGCGGCATGGAGTACCGCGTCGCCGGACGCGCGCCTCGCCGCGGTGGTCGACGCCGCCGAGCGCCACGTGCTCGCCGACGAGGCGGCCTGCGCGGCCATGGGCACGCACGGCGCCGAGCTGGTCAAGGACGGCGACGTCGTCATCACGATCTGTCACAGCGGCGCGCTCGCCACCTGTGGGCAGGGCACCGGCCTCGGCGTCATCAAGAGCGCGCGGGCGCAGGGCAAGCAGGTGCGCGTCATCGCGCTCGAGACGCGCCCCCTGCTGCAGGGCGCCCGACTGACGGCGTGGGAGTGCCTGCGCGAGCACATCCCGTGCACGCTCATCACCGACGGCATGTCGGCGTTCGCGGTCGAGCGCCTGGGCGTCACGCGCGCCGTGGTGGGCGCCGACCGCATCGCGAGGGACGGCTCGACCGCCAACAAGATCGGCACGCGCACGCTCGCCACCGTCTGTGCGGCGGCGCGCGTGCCCTTCCACGTGGCGGCGCCGCTGTCGACCTTCGATCGCTCGCTCGCGAGCGGCGCCGACATCCCCATCGAGGAGCGCGCCGCCGACGAGGTGAGGAGCGCGCGCGGCATGCCGCTCGCGCCCGCCGACGTGCCGGTGTGGAACCCCTCGTTCGACGTGACGCCGCCCGCGCTCGTCACCTCGTTCATCACCGAGCGCGGCGTCTTGACGCCGCCGTTCTGAGCGCGCCGTCGCGGCCTTTTCAGCGCGCGGGCTTCGCGCTCTGCTCACCGCATGCTGTCGCTGCTGTTGCTCTTCGCCGCCACCGATCCCACGGTCACGCTCGAGGTCGCCCAGGGCGGCGACGTCAAATGGCAAGGCTCCTGCGTCGCCGAGGTGTTCGCCAAGGACGCCGACACCTCGACCACGACGGTGAGCGACGCCGCGCAGCCGTTCTCGCTGGCGAGCGGCGCGTGGGATGTCGTGGTGGCCTGTCCCTCCGACGAGGGCGTGGTCAAGAAGACCGTGCCGCTCGTGGTCAAGGACGACGACGTCACGGCGCGGGTCGCCTTCGCGCCCGGCTTCCTGTTGGTCAACGTGGTGCGCTTCGACACGCCGGTGTCCGCCGAGGTCACCGTGCTCGACGAGCGCGGCCGCGAGGTGGCGCACGGCAAGGAGCGCGCCGTCATGCCCGTCGAGCCCGGCCGGCTGCGCGTGGTCGCCAAGCTCGACGACGGCGGGCGCCACGTGCTCGGCAACGCCGCCGCCAGCGTGACCACCAAGAAGCGCACCGACGTCACCGTCGACACCACCGACGGCGAGCTGGTGGTGCTGCTCACCGACAACGGCAAGAAGGCGGGCGGCGTCGCCGCGCTGCGCCAGCCGGGACAGAAGACGCGCCTGGTCGAGCTGCGCGCGGGTGAGAAGGGGCAGGCGCCGCCCGGCAGCTACGATCTGGTCACGCAACTCGAGGACGCGCACGACTTCGGCGAGGTGGTCACGCGCGGCGTCACCATCAGCCCCGGCAAGACCACCAGCAAGACCGTGGCCCACCGGACCGGCGCGGCGCGACCGCGCGTGCTGGTCGACGGCAAGGCCGTCACCGACAAGGTCGAGATCGACCTGTACGCGCCGGGCGCCGCTACACCGTTCAACACCGTCGCCGCGGGCGAGGTGCTCAAGCTCCAGCCCGGCAAGGTGCGCCTGGTCGCGCGGCTGCTCGACCGCACGCTCGATGACGGCACGTCGCTGTCGGGCGAAGCCACGGTGGCAGTCCCGACGGGCGGCGCCACGGCACCGACCATCGAGCTCGGCGCCGCGCGGCTCGACGTCGTGACCACGGTCGGCAAGAAGCCGCAGCCGCTCGAGGTGTCGCTGGTGCCGTTCGGCGCGGAGGCCGCCGCGGTCACGCGCCGCACCGGCGCCGACGGCGCGTCGTCATTCTCGGTCTCGGCCGGCACCTATCACGTGGTGGCGGCGCTGTCGGCGCCGCAGGGCGAGGTGACGACGAGGAAGCAGCTCGTGTTGCGCACCGGCGCCCGCCTCGGTCTCAGGCTCGATCTCGACATCGGCACCGCCGTCGTGCAGGTGTTCGAGGCCGGCGTGGCCGTGCCGGCCGAGGTGCGCTTCTACACCGAGCTGAAAGGCGCAAGCCCGACGGCGAGCCGTTTTTGGCGGTGCCGGCCGGCACCGACGCTCTGTTGCCGCCAGGCATCTATGCGCTGGCCGTCAAGCGCGACGGCAAGGAGCGCCTGTTCTCCGAGGTGCGCGTCGCCGCCGGTCGCACCGTCGAGCGCACCGTCGATCTGAGCGCCAAGTAGCTCGCACGGCGGGCGGCGGCCTGCCGCGCCGCGATGCCACCCCGCTGACAACGCGCCCGCGAGACGGCAGGCTCGAGAGGTGGACGGCTACGTCGACGCCAACGCCTCGGGCCTGCGCTGGCTCTCGCGCCTGCGCTGGTGGGCGCTCGCCGGCACGCTCGGCGCCATCGCGCTCGCTTGGCGGCTCGACTGGCGATTCGTCAACGTGCCGGCCGTGGCCGCCGGCGTGGTGGTGATGGCGCTCGTCAACCTGGCGCTGGTGGCGCGCGCCAAGCGCGCGCGTGAAGTCGGCTGGCGCGAGCTCGGCCTGCATGCCGCGGTCGACCTCGTGTTCCTCTCGTGGCTGCTGGTGTGGACCGGCGGCCTGCGCAACCCGGTCAGCGTCGCCTTCAGCTTCCACGTCGTGCTCGGCGCGCTCTTGAACGGCCGCCGGGGTGCCATCTCGGCCACGGCGCTGTCGCTCGCCTGCATCGCGCTCTTGTGGTTCCTCGACGAGCGGCAACTGCTGCCGCAGCCGGCGCTCGTCAACGTGCCTCGCACGCTCATCCTGTTGGCGCTCGGCCTGTTGGTGGTCGGGCTCGGCTACCTGGCGTTGGTCGTGGCCGAGCGACACGTCGCCGAAAGGCGCGAGGCCGAGCGCAGCGTCACCCTGCTGCTCGATTCGCTGGCCGCGCTCAAGGTCGGCCTCGACCTGGTGGGCAAAGACGGCACGAGCCAGCTCGCCAACGAGACCGCCCGCGACTTGCAGCGCCATCCCCAAGCGCAGGAGGCGGCGCGCGCGCTCGAGACCAACGAGGAGGGCGGGCCGGCGTCGCGCCGCTTCGCCGTGCCGGTGCGCGACACGGGCGACCACCGCGAGCGCATCTTCGACCTGGTGGCGCTGCCACAGAGCCGGGCCATCGGCGCGCGCGCGCTGCTCTACGTCGACCGCACCGACGAGCTGTTGGTCGAGCAGCGCCACGTGATGCTCGAGCGGCTCGCCACCCTTGGCCGTGCGTTGCAGGGGGTGGCGCACGAGCTCAATACGCCGCTCACCACCATGCAGACCCTGGCCAAGGACCTGCGCGCGGCGCTGACGGGCGCGGCGCTCGACGAGCGGCTGCGCCACGACGTCAACGAGAGCCTGCAACTGCTGGTGGAGGAGAGCCAGCGCTGCCGCACGCTGACACAGTCGCTGTTGTCGTCGGCCAACGACGGTCGGCGGCCGGGCGCGGCGGCGCAGCGCGCGGTCGATGTCGTGCGGCGCGCGGTGCGCCTGGTTGGCGCCGCCGAGGTCGACGAGGTGGCGCTCGACGCGTCGCTCGACGCCGCCATCCCGGCCGACCCCGATCGCGTGCTGCAGGTGGTGATGAACCTGGTGCAGAACGCGCTGCGCGCCACCGCCGACTTCAAGGCGGACGGCCGCGGTCCGCGCGTCGTCGTCACGGCGCGCCGCGCGCACGGCGCGCTCCTGATCCAGATCGCCGATCGCGGGCCGGGGCTGCCCGCCGAGGTGCGCGCACGCCTGTTCGAGCCGTTCGTCACCACGCGGCCGATGGGCGAGGGCACGGGCCTCGGCCTGTACACGAGCCAGCTGATCGCGCGTGAGCTCGGCGGCTCGTTGACGCTCGACGACGCGCCCGGCGGCGGCACGCTCGCGACCTTGACGCTGCCCGCCCCCGAGCTGCCCGACAGGCCATTGGCAAGCAAGCGTCCCGACGGTAGATCGGCGCAGGGGGAGGGATAGAAATGCGCGTCCTCCTCGTCGACGATGATCCCGGCCTGCGCCTCGCGCTCTCCAAGGCGCTGTCGCGCAAGGGCGTCGACGTCGTCGATCTGTCGAGCGGTGAGGCGGCGCTCGAGCCGCTGCGCACCGGGACCTCGACGGTCGGGCCGGTCGACGTCTGCGTGCTCGATCTGCGCATGCCCGGCATGGGCGGCCTCGAGGTGCTGCGGCGCACGCAGGCGCGCCGCGTGCCGGTGGTGGTGTTGACCGGCCACGGCACGGTGCCCGACGCCGTCGAGGCCATGCGCCTCGGCGCCGTCAACTTCATGCAGAAGCCGGTCGACGCCGACGAGCTGCTGCCCGCCCTGCAGCAAGCGCTGCGCGAGGAGCCGCCCGCCATCGCGACCGCCATCCTCGGGGCTTCGGCGCCGATGCTGTCGTTCCTCGAGCGCCTCGATCGCGCGGCGCAGGCCGACGAGCCGGTGCTGTTGATCGGCGAGCCCGGCACCGGCAAGGAGCTGTGCGCGCGACGCCTGCACGACCTGAGCGGGCATCGCAAGGGTCCATTCGTCGCCTTCAACGCCGCCAGCGTCCCCGACGAATGGCTCGAGGGCGAGCTGTTCGGACAGCGACGCGGCGCGCTCACCGGCGCCACCGAGACGCGCGAGGGCATGATGAGCCGCGCCGGCGAGGGCACCTTGTTCCTCGACGACGTCGGCGAGCTCGGGCTCGAGGTGCAGGGCAAGCTGCTGCGCGCCATCGAGGAGCGGCGGCTGCGTCCGCTCGGCGCCGACGCCGACAAGCTGTTTCGCGCTCGTGTGATCGCCGCCACACACCACGACCTCAAGGGCGCGGTCGACGCCGGCCGGTTCCGGGCGGATCTGTACTACCACCTGGCTGCCATCGCGCTGCCGGTGCCGCCGCTGCGCGAGCGCGGCGACGACGTCATCTTGCTCGCGCGCGCCTACCTCGGCCGGTCCAGCGATCGACCGCTCGTGCTCACGCCCGACGGTGAAGAGCGCCTGCGGCGCTACCGCTTCCCCGGCAACGTGCGCGAGCTGGTCAACCTGATGAAGCGCGCCGCGCTCTTCTCCGAGCGCCTCGACGTCGATGGGGAGCTCATCGACGAGCTGGTGCAGCAGTCGCCGTTCGCCGACGTCGCGCGCGCGCCGTTCGAGGGCGAAGCGCCGCGCGCGGGCGAGCGCGTCACCCTCGAAGAGCTCGAGAAGACCCACATCAAGCGCCTGCTGTCGGAGCTGAACAACGTGAGCGAGGTCGCCCGCATCGTCGGCATCGATCGGCGCACGCTGCAGCGCAAGATGTCGGCCTGGGGGCTGCGCGACCAGGGCCCGCAGTAACATCGCACCCGCACGGTCGGACGCACCGCGATCCGGTGTCTCACGACCGGCGAACCGGGCGCGGGAGCGCTACGCTGCTGCCGTGCCGAGGCTTCGCGCTCCTGCGATCGTCCTCATCGCCACCAGCGCGTGGCTGTGGCTGCCCCTGCACCGCCGCCCCCCGGAGCAAGCGACCTCGTTCGACGAGCAGCAGGCCGCCTTCGCCTCGATGACGTCCGAGACCGGCGCCATTCGCCGCCTCGAGCTGGTGGCGGCCTCGGGGCAGCCGGGGCGTCGCTGGATTCGCGCGGTGCGCGACCTGGTCGAGAACCGCTTCGACGTCGACGCGCTGCCGCCCGAGACGCCCATCACCATTTGGTCGAGCGGCGAAGAGCTGGTGGCCTTTCGGCTGCTGCGCCCGCCGACCGGCGCCGAGCCTTGGGACGAGGTCGGTGGGCCGCTGTTCGCCGCGCGCGTGGTGCGCGGCGGCGCCGCCCGCTGGTACTTCGATGACGGCACCAGCCTCGACGGGCCCGTGCTGTCGCGGCCGGTGCGCTACCAGGCGGTCTCGTCGAAGGTCGGCGTGCGCGATCACCCCATCCGCCGACGCCTCAAGTGGCATGCCGGCACCGACTACGCGGCGCCGATCGGCACGCCGGTGCGCGCCATCGCCGACGGTCGCGTCGTCAAGGCGACGCGCAACTGGGTGGCCGGCAATTACGTCGTCATCCGGCACGACGACGGCAGCGAGTCGAAGTACCTGCACCTGCACGAGCGCGCCGCGCCAGTGCTCGAGGGCGCGCGCGTTCGCCAAGGCGAGGTCATCGGCATGGTCGGCAAGAGCGGTCGGGTCACCGGGCCGCACCTGCACTTCGAGCTGCGCGACCGGTCCGGGCGGCCGCTCGATCCGACGCGCGCGTGGTGGCCGAGCGGCGTGGTCGCAGGAGGCGACGTGCAGCGGCTGCTGCGCGCGCAAGAGCGCCTGCTCGAGACCTTCCTGGTCGGCGACGAGCGCGACTGGCCGACGCTGCTTGCGCGCACCGGCGACGGCTGCCAGGGTGAGCCGCAGCGCGCCGCCACCGCCGCCGCGCCGCTGCCGCCCGCCGTGGCGCTCGGCACCGGCGGCCGCGCCTCGCGGCTCGTGCCTCCGCCGCGCCGCCGCCGGCTGGCGATCGCCCGCCTGGTGTTCGACGAGGCGGCGCGCGCGCGCCGTGACCCGCTGTTGCGCCGCGCGGTCGAGCTCGCCGCCGGGTTCTCTCACGGCCCGGGGTTCGGCTAACGTCAGCAGCGTGACTACCGCACGGGCATCGGACCGCCGCCAATTCCACAGAGTGCGCGCGCCGGTCACCTGCCGCGCGGCCGGCCAGCACGCGCGCGTCGCCGTCGCCCAGCAGCCACAAGACATCTCGCTCGGCGGCCTGCGCATCTACGCCTCCGAGGAGGTGGGCTGCGGCGCGCGCCTCGACCTCGAGCTGTTCCTGGGCGACGGCGGCTCCGTGCCGTGCACGGTCGAGGTGATGTGGGTCGAGAAGCTCGCCTCTGCCGCGCCGGCGCGCTTCGACGTCGGGCTGCGCATCCTGGTCATCTCCGAGAGCGACCGGCAGCGGCTCGGTGCCGTGCTCGACGACGCCGAGGAGCAACCGTGACCGACTCTCGTTGGCGCCGCGCCGCCAAGGACGGGCCGCTGCCCGAGGCCTTCGCGCGCCAGCGAAAAGACTCGTCGCCGCCGCGCACCGCGCGCGAGATCGGCGGCAGCCTGATCGGCCGCGTGCTCATCCTCGACGAGGACAGCGCCGCCGCCTCCGCGCTGGCCGAGGCCCTGACCAGAGACGGCCACGAGGTCGAGCTGCGCCAGCAGCTGTCGGACGTGGAGGCGGCCGAGCGCATCGCGCCCGACGTCGTCGTGGTCGATCCGTGGAGCGGCGATGAGCCGGGCGAGCTGATCCTCGACGCGCTGCGCCGCGTCCGCGATCCGAGCGGCGTCTCCCCCGAGGTGGTGGTGGTGACGGCGCTGCACGACGTCAACGCCGCCGTCGAGTGCCTGCACCGCGGCGCCTCCGACTACATCGTCAAGCCGACGACGCCGGGCCGCTTGCGGCTCGCCATCGCACGCGCCTTCGAGCGCCTGCGTCTGCTCAAGGACAACGGCCGCCTGCGGCGCGACCTGGCGCTGTTCGCCGCCGCGCAGCGCATCCTCGAGACGCTCGACACCGACAAGCTCGCCGGCTACGGCCTCGAGGTGCTGTGCTCGTTCACCGGCGCCGCGGGCGGCGCGCTGTTCGACGGGGGCGTCGCGCTCGCGGAGCAGGATCTGGCCTTGGCCGAGCTGCAATACCTGTCCGCCCTCAAGCGCCCGGAGACGTTCACCGAGCGCATCACCTTGGGCGTTGACGCGGGGGGCCGGTTCTCCGAGGCGCTCGCGCTCGAGCTCGACGACGACCGCCGCGCGGTGCTGGTGAACGAGCGTCCGTTCGACGCCGCCGCCGAGGAGACCGCGCTGTTCCTGGCTCGGCAGCTGCAAACGGCGTTCCGCAACACCGTGCGGTTCGCCGACGCCGAGCGCGAGGCGCGCCGCGACTCGCTGACCGGCCTGTGGAACGCCAAGGCCTTCCACGAGGCGACGCAGCGGCTGATCGAGCGCGCCGCGAGCGCGCCGGCTTGCTTCTCGGTCCTGTTCCTCGACCTCGATCACTTCAAGGCCGTCAACGACCGCCACGGGCACGTCGCCGGCAGCCGCCTGCTCGTCGAAGTGGCGCAGCTGCTCGAGCGCTGCGTGCGCGAAGGCGACCTGCTCGCCCGCTTCGGCGGGGACGAGTTCACCGTGCTGCTGCCCGAGATAACCATCGACACCGCGCGCAGTGTCGCCGAGCGCATCCGCGACACCATCGCGCGTCACCGGTTCCGCACGCCGAGCGGCGAGGCGCTGCCGGTGACGGTGTGCATCGGCGTCGCCACCTTCCCCGCGCACGCGGGCGACGCCGTGGGAATTCTCGACATGGCGGACCGCGCGATGTATCTGGGGAAGGGCTCGACCCGGAACTCGGTGCACGTGGCCATGACCCCCGCTTCGGATCCGCACGGATCGCACGAGCCGACATGATCGCCCTCGCGCTCCTCCTCGCCGGCCAAGCGGCGCTCGCCGACACCGACGCCCCCGTCATCGAGGACGTCGCCGCGGCGGCCTCCAACCCCGACGCGGCGCCGGTCATCACGGTGATGATGTCCGATCGCGGCAGCGGCGTCGGCACCGCGCAGGTGCACTTCCGCCCGCACGGCGGCCAGTGGCAGAAGACCGACTTGAAGGGCGGCACCTCGGGCCTGTTCATCGCGCGCCTGCCCGACGGCGTGCAGCGCGCCGGCTTCGAGTACTGGATCGAGGCGAGCGACATCGCGGGCAACGGGCCGACGCGCATCGCGTCGCCGGACCGCCCCATCGTCGTCGAGAAGGCCACCGAGCCGACGCTGGCGCGCGTCGAACGCCAGCGCGCCGCGGCCGCAGCAGCGGCGCCGGTGCGCATCCACCCGGCATGGCTGATGCTGTCGCTCGGCGTGGGCGTGGCGGCGGGCGCTGGATCTGGCGCGTTCGCGCTCGACATCAACAACGTGCAGCAGCAGATCGAGCAGGAGCAGCCGACCGGCGACCGCGCGGCCCAGCAGCAGCAGGCGCTGATCATCGACATCGCGGCCGCGGCCACGCTCGGCGTCGTCGCCGTCGCCGGCCTGGCCACCGGGGTCGTGCTGGTGGTGCTGTCGTCGTTCGAGTAGCGGCGCGTCACAGCTCGACGCGCACGCCGATGGCCGCGGTCTGGCGGGCGAAGCGCGCGCCCTCGGAGGCCAGCTCGTTGCCGAACAGCGCGCCGCGCGCCTCGACGGAGATGCCGCCGAGCACCGGCTTGGACAACGTCACCTCGAGCATGTTCTGCGTCTCCTCCTCGTCGCCGAGGAAGTAGGCCTGCCCGAGCGAGACCCCGTCGTCGTAGCTGGTCAGCTGCATCGAGCCGACCGCGCCGACGGTGACCGCGCCCGGCAGCCGGAAGCCCACCAGCGCCTGCACGCGGTGGCGCAGCCAGCTCTCGCCGCGCGCGTTCGAGTCATTGCGCACCAGCGTGTAGCCCGCCGACAGGAACAAGCGGCGCGCGCTGGTCGCGTGCACCGACAGCGTGCCGGCGCCGTCGGTGCGGCGCGCGCGCACGTCCGGGTTGTCGAGGTCGCGGGCCGCGAACGGAAAGCCGCGGCCGGCCAGGTCGAGCACGACGTCGAGCCGCTCGGCGTCGCCGAGCGGCGCCCGCGCGCCGACGACGAGGCCGCCGCCGGCGAACGAGAAGCGCGGGTCGTCCAGGGCCTCGAAGGCCTGCCCCTCGAGCCCGAGGCGCCAGGCGACGCCGAACAGGGCGCGCTCGACGGCGGCGTCGCCGCGCACCAGCGCGTAGGTGCGCCGGCCGGAGCGCTGCGCGCGCGCCTTGCCGAACGCCGACAGCGACAGCACCAGCTCGCCGGGCA
>Ga0154820_1037_pt5 | contig 12435 bp, 13 predicted proteins | sample Rifle2008BG16ft_FD_116124 | JGI IMG/M metagenome (GOLD analysis project Ga0154820, IMG submission 116124) | Deltaproteobacteria bacterium RBG_16_71_12
CCCCGACGTCGAGGTGCACGCACGCGCGGCGGCGCCGTCGGCGGAGCCGCCGTGCCCGACGGCGCCGTCGTTCGACGCCGCGGAGCTGTGGCGCTGGTCGCCGGGCGGCGGCCGCAACCAGGTGTTCACGACGCCGATCGTGTCGCGGCTCGACGACACGGACGGTGACGGCGCGCTCACCCGCGCAGACGCACCGCGCGTGATCTTCGCGGCGTTCGCGCCGGCAGATCTGCACGATCCGGCGCAGGCCGACGCCAACGCGCCGGTCCCCGCCGTGCTCACAGCCGTCGACGGGCGCACCGGCGCGCTCGTCTGGGCGGCTGACCATTCGGCCTGGCGCGTGCTGGCGTCCGCGACGCCGGCGGCGGGTGACCTCGACGGCGACGGCCGCGCGGAGATCGTCGCCGTCGCGTACACGGAGCTGCCGGCGGTGTCCGACGGCGGCACCGGCCCGGTACAGCTCGGACGCTACGCGCGCGGCCGGCTGCTCGCGTTCGCGTCCGACGGCTCCCCGCTGTGGCAGAGCGACGAGTGGACGCGCCGCTTCGACGAGCTGGAAGACGCGGGCGCGCCGGCGCTGGGGGACGTCGACGGTGACGGCCGCGCCGAGATCGCGCTCGGCGATCATCTGTTCGATGCGCGGGGACACCTGCTGTGGCGCGGTGGGCGCGGCACCGGCTCCGCCGGGCGCGGGCCCCTGTCGGTGCTGGCTGACGTCGACGGACAGCCGGGCCTGGAGCTCGTCGCCGGGCGCACGGTGTACCGCGCCGACGGCACCGTGCTGTGGGACCGCGCCGATCTGGCGGCGTTCGACGAGGATGGCTTGCCGGCGGTCGGCGATCTCGACGGCGATGGACGCAACGAGGTGATCATGCGCAGCGCCGCGTTGTGGATCCTCGATGGCCGCACCGGCGTCGATCTCGCCGACTCGCTGCTGCCGCCGCAGGCGATCTCGAGCGGCGCCAGCTGCGATGCCGACGAGATGGTGTACCCCGAGACCTGTTACCCGATCCCCGCGCCCATCGCGCTGCTCGACCTCGACGGCGTGCCGGGGCTCGAGATCGTGGTGCCGAACAAGGACGTGCTGCTGGCCTACCGGTTCGATCGCGACGGGCCGTTCTCCCTCCAGGAGCTGTGGCGCCTGCCCGCCTTCGACGCGACGGGCGCGGCCGGCGCCGCAGGCTTCGACTTCCTCGGCGACGGCAGCCAGGACGTGATCTTCGCCGACGAGCAGTGGGTGTCGGGCTGGGCCGGCGACGGCGCGCTCCTCTACGAGGCTCCGAGCGCGAGCATCACCGCCATGGAGAGCGCGGCGGTCGCAGACGTGGACGGCGATGGCCACGCCGAGATCCTCGTCGCCAACAACGACGCGGCGCAGGGCAGCGGCCACGGCCTGGTCGCGCTCTCCGACCCAGCGCGCTCCTGGCCGCGCGCGCGCGGCGTGTGGAACCAGCACGCCTTCGTGCCCGACCTCGTCGACGAGCTCGGCGCATTGCGCGCCGCCGCAGCGGTCAGCGCGTTTCGAGGCGCGCGCGGCGCGTGCCGCTGATGCCCGGCGCAGGCCGTCGACGAGCGACCTGCTCCCGTTCGTGCGCGGGCACGTTCACAGCTGCCGTCTCTCGGCACCCTGCTAGACTCCAGGGCCACCGGCGCCGGAGGAGGCACGATGACCACGATCACGGGAGCAAAGGTCGCCCTGCAAAAGTGGATGGCGGACGGGCACATCGCGGGGAGCCCTGCGTCCCAGCTGCTTGAAGCGTTTCGCCGTACCGCCGACGCGCGCGCCGCGCTGCTCAGCAACTGACCGCGCCCACCTGCCGGCGGCGCGCTACCGGCAGCTCGTGCCCTCGGCCAGGGTGTCGTCGCCCGGGTTGACGATGCGCCCGGTGACGCATTCGGCCGGCTCGAGGTGGTCGGCGACCGCGCGGGTCAGCGTGCGCGCAGCGCCGACGGCCTCGGGTGACGCGTCGGGCAGGCGGATGCGCAGCACCAGCAGCCCGTCGTCGCGCGCCACCGTGAGCGCGAGCTGGACGTCGTCGCGCACCAGGCCGGCGCGCTCGATGGCCTCGCCGACCCTGAGCGCGTCTTCGCGCGTGCCGCCGTTGCTCCAGTGGACCTGGCTGCTGCCGACGCCGGTCCAGTTGAACAGGATCTCGACCGGCGTCGGCACCGCGCGAGGGGCGAGCCGGGTCGCCACCGCGCCTGCGCCCGCGAGCGCTGCCAACGCGGCGACGACGACGAGCACCGCCACCCAGGGCGAGCGCGCGCCGGCCTGCGGCAGGAGCTTGCCGAACAGCAGGTTCGCGCCGGTGCCGAACGCCATGGTCCACGCCGGCACCGCCAGCCACCACACGGCGCCCGACCACATCACGTCGAGCCAGAGCGCGAGCGCGATGGCGCCGACGCCGAGCGCGAGCGCGGTGAGCGCGCCCCGCCGGTGCGCGCGGCGCAGGTTCCAGGCGACCAAGAGCGCGCCGGCCACCGGCGTGCCGGCGAAGGTCGCGGCCGCCACCTGCTCGGGCGTGAACAGCGGCGCGGGCGGCGGCGGCGGCGCCGCGAGGTCGCGCCCGAACGCAAAGGGGCTGGTGGGCTCGCGCGGCATGGCGCTCATGGTAGCGGGCCCGATCCCCGGGCGCTCACGGCGCAAGCAGGTGTCTCTGGAAGAACGCGATGGCGTGGCCGAGCAAGAGCACGTGATTGGCGCGCTTCTGCACGCCGTGGCCCTCGTCGGGGAAGATGATCAGCTGCGCCGGCAGCTTCTTCGCCTGCATCGCCTGGTACATCTGGATCGCCTCTCCCACCGGCACGCGCGGGTCGGTGGCGCCCTGTATCAACAAGACCGGCCCCTTGGTCTTGCCGACGTGCGTGATGGGCGACAGCTCCGTCAACACGGCGCGATCGGCGGCGGGATCCCCGTACTCCGAGGCGCGCAGCGCGCGGCGATAGGGCGCGGTGTTCTCCAGGAACGTCACCAGGCTCGAGATGCCGACGACGTCGACACCGGCGTCGTAGGCGCCGGCGAAGCGGGTCATACCCATCAGCGCCGAGTAGCCGCCGTAGCTGCCGCCGAAGATGCCGATGCGCGGCGCCTTGCCCGCCTTGGCCCACGCCGAGCGCAGGTAGCCGGCAGCGTCCTCGATGTCGGTGATCACCTGCTGGCGCTTGGCGCCGTCGTCGGCGTGGATCCACCTCTTGCCGTAGCCGTCGGAGCCGCGCACGTTCGGCTGCACGTGGATGAAGCCGGCGTCGACGAACAGCTGCGCGCGCGGGCTGAAGCCGGCCTTGGCCTGTCCTTCGGGCCCGCCGTGGAAGTCGACGATCACCGGGCAGGGCGTGCTCGCCTTGGCGCACGCCGCCGGGCGCCGCACCAGCATCGGGATCTTGGTGCCGTCGCGCGCCGGGTACTCCTCGACCGAGACGGCGACGAACGACGCGAGCTCGACCTCGGGCGCGCTCGGCACGTGCCAACCGGTGAGCTTCTTGGTGCCGAGGTCGAGCACCGCGCTGGTGGCGGGCGCGATGCCGCTGTCGACGGTCAGCACCGCGGCGTTCTTGACACGACCTCCGGGCCCGAGCACCACGTGGTCGCCGGGCGGCAGCGGCGGCAGGCCGACCTCCTTCATCGAACGGGCGTCGAACAACCGCGTGCGCGTTCGCCCGCCCTCGTTGACGCGTGCGAACAGCCAGCGCTTGTCGCGCGACACCGCGAACGAGTCGACGTCCCACGACAGCTCGGGCGTCACCGGCGCGAAGGCGCGCAGCTTGCGATCGAAGCGGTAGATGCGCCGGAACTCGGAGAGCTTGGGGGTCAAGACCAGCACGTCGCCGCCCGCGCCGTAGGCGACCTGGTAGTCCTCACGCTCACCTTGACCGAACAGCGGTGTCAACGTGCGCGTCGCCTCGTCGAGCTCGAAGATCTCCTGCTGATTCGAGCCCACCGCCAGCGCGAGCAGCAGGCGCTCTTTGTCGTCGAGCCGCCCCGCGATCGACCACAGGCCGCCTTGTTCGAAGACGGGCTCGATGCGCTTGGTCGCGAAGCCGTAACGGTAGAGCGCGTAGCTGTCGGGCTTTTTGTCGTTGGCGCGGAAGTACAGGTACTTGCCGTCGTCGGAGACGAGCTGCGCCTGCGTCCTGACCTTGGGCTCGTGCTTGATGACGACGAGCGGACCGCCCTTGACGCTCTGCAAGTAGAGCCCGGGGTTCTCCTCGCCGGCGCGATCGCGCTGCAGCACCAACGCCGCGCCGTCGGCGGTGACGTCGATGAGCACGGTCGGATCCTCGCCGCCGGTCAGCTGCACCGGGAAGCGCATCGGCCCGTCGAGGCGCCAGACCTGGCGCACGCCGGTCACGCCCCAGGAGACGAACATGCTCTTGCCGTCGGGCGCCAACAGCCCGCCCGAGGGCGCGCGCACGTCGAGCATCGCCTGGACCCGCTGCGATACCGCCGGTGGCAGCGGGGGCGCGCGGAAGCGCTCGAGCACCTCGGCCGGCACGCTGTCGGCGCCGTGGCCGGAGTAGCTCGAGGCCGCGGGCTTGGCGGGGGTCGTGGCGGGCGGCGCGGTCGTCGGCGCCGCCGCGGCAGGTGGGCTCGGCGTGGTGGAGGCGGCGGCGAGCGCGGCGAGGAGCGGCAGCGGAATCATGCGTCCTGTTACCGCGGTTCCGCCAACCGTTGAACGCGGTCTTCCCGCTCCCGCTCCCGCTCCCGCTCCCCCTGTCGATGTCTATGCCGATCCGGGCACGGGCACGGGCACAGCGGCAATGGCCGGCCGCTGCGCGGCCTCGCCGTGCCCGCCGTCCGGGAGGACGCGCACGGGCACGGGCACGCTGGCTTCCTACGGTGCGTTCTCAGCCCGCGCGCTCCTCCGGAATGCCGATCAAGAGGCGGTTCTTCGGTGTCACCTCCTTCTTGATCTGGTGCGTCGACACCCGGTAGCCGGCCTGGCGCAGGTGCGCGCAGCGCGTGGCGTCGATGGCGAGCGACGCGTCGAGCCAGCCGGCCAGGCCGCCGTCATCGGAGGTGCCGACGTCGTGGCAGCAGGGCAGCACCGCGACGAAGGCGCGCGCCGCCGCTGCGCGGTGCAGCACCTCGTCGGTCAGGCCCCCGCAGGCGTGGCACGACACCACGACGTCGCCGGCCTTGAGCGCCGGCCCCTGCGTCGCCTCGACGAGCGACACCTTGTCCCGCAAGCGCGGCCAGGCATTGACCAGCGCGTACTGCAGCTTGTCGGCGCTCGGCGGCAGCCTGGTGTCGAACGCGACGGCGCCCGGCGAGCTGTCGTCGAGGATCAGCATGACGTGCGCCAGCAGGCCGTGGCCGCACGCCCAGTCGACCACGCGCCCGCCGCGCACGCGCCGCCGCACGCGCCGCGCCATCTCCCAGGCCTCGTACAGCTCCTTCCTCGGCAGGCAGCCGGCCGCGCAGGTCGCCCGCGCCAGGCGCGCAAACAGGCCCTCGCCGGCGAACAGCGTGGCGTGTCGCGGCATGAGCCGGTTCTTGGAGCCGAGATCCACGGCACACGATACGCCATGTGCAGCCTGGTGCCCGCGGGCCCGCCGATGGGGATTGCGAAACCGGCACGGCGGCGCAACGTCGCCCGCGATGCGCCGCTTCGCTCCGGCAGCCGTGCTCGCGCTCGTGCCGGCGTTCGTCGCCTGCCCGCCGCCGCACATCGAGCTCGACGCGGGACCCGATCCCGTCGACGCCGGCAGCGCGCCGGCCGACGGCTACTGCGAGGCGATCGCCGATTTCTTCTGCGCCTTCTACCTTCGCTGCGGGCGCATGGCCGTCGCCGACGAGGCCGCTTGCCGCCCGGTGTTCCTCGAGGCGTGCAACGGCCGCTACGAGCCGAGCTACCTCGCGCTCGAAGCCGCGGGGCTGTTGACGCTGTCGGCGGCCGGCATCGAGCAGTGCCGCGCGCACCTCGAGAGCGCGGCCTGCGACGACGTGCAGCTCGAGCTGCAGGGGCCGTGCAGCGCCATGTGGGTGGGCACGCAGCCGGCGGGCGCGCCCTGCGGCTTCGACGTCGAGAGCTTCACGTGCGCGCCCGGCACCGCCTGCGTCGTCGACCTGTCCTTTTGCGGCGTGTGCACCGCCATGGCCGCCGACGGAGCGAGCTGCGCCGAGCGCGACATCACCTGCGGCGCCGACAGCTTCTGCGGTGAGACCGGCCTGTGCACGACGCGCAGGCGCGTCGGCGAGACGTGCGGCAGCGGCGATCGCTGCGTGCTCGGCACCACGTGCACGGACACCGTCTGCACCGGCCCGAGCTACACCACGGTCGGCGAGGCCTGCGACTTCGACACGCGCTGCCCCTACGCGAGCCGCTGCCTCGACGGCACCTGCGTGGCGGCGGTCGGGCTCGGTCAGAGCTGCGGGCCGACCGCGCCGTGCGACTCGGGCTGGTGCGACGACGGCACCTGCGCGCCGTTCATCGCGCAGGACGAGGCCTGCACCGACGGCGATCAGTGCCAGACCGGCGTTTGTTCCGGCGGCACATGCGCTGCGCACCCATCGGCGTGCTTCAATCCGTGAGCAACCAACTTACGCGCTTACCGGCCCACCGTTTGGCGCAGCTGGTGCGCGCCGGTGAGCTGACGCCGCTCGAGCTGGTCGACGCGCACATTCGCGCCGCCATGCGTTGGAACCCGGTGCTCAACGCGGTGGTCGCCAACCGCTTCGACGACGCGCGCGCCGAGGCACGCGCCATGACCGAGCAGTTGACGCGCCGAAACCGCGCCGACCTGCCGCCGCTGTTCGGCGTGCCGTTCACCGTCAAGGAGTCGCTCGGCGTGCGCGGGCTGCCCCACACCGCGGGCTCGGTGCTGCGGCGCCACGTCGTCGCCGCGAGCTCTGCGCCCACCGTCGATCGCGTGATCGCGGCGGGCGGCATCTGCCTGGCGGTCACCAACGTGCCCGAGCTGGCCATGTGGCTCGAGACCGACAACCGCGTGTTCGGCCGCACCTCGAACCCGTACGATCCGGCGCGCACGTCGGGGGGCAGCTCGGGCGGCGAGGCCGCCATCATCGGCGCCGGGGCCTCGCCGTTCGGCCTCGGCACCGACGCGGGCGGCTCCATCCGCGTGCCGTCGTCGTTCTGCGGCATCTTCGGCCACAAGCCCTCGGGCGGCCTGGTGCCGACCACCAACCACGTGCCGTGCCCGTCGCCGCGCGCCGCGCGCTTCGTGGCGGTCGGTCCGCTGGCGCGCAGCGCGCGCGATCTGCACCCGATCCTGTCGGCGATCGCCGGCCCCGACGGCGTCGACCCCGGCTGCGACGACATGGCGCTCGGCGACCCCGCCGAGGTCCGCGTCGAGCACCTGACGGTGCACCTGTTGCCGGACGTCGAGGCCTTCACCATCGCGCCCGCACTCAAGGCGGCGGTGGCGCGCGCCGCGGCGGCGCTGCAAGCGCGCGGCGCCCGCGTCGTCGAGGCGCGCCTCCCCGAGCTGTCGCAGGCGGTGGCGATGTGGGGCGACTCGCTCAAGGTGACGGCCGAGACCAGCTTCGAGCACTGGCTCGGCTTCGGCGGCAAGGTCGGCGTGCGCAAGGAGCTCCTCAAGCTCGCGCTCGGGCGCTCGTCGCACACCTTCCCGGCGCTCGCCTTCCTCGCCATCGAGAAGGCCTCGTCGTTGGTCGACGTCATGAAGGGCGGCTACCAGCGCGCCAACGCGTTGCGCGTGCGCCTGGCGGCCGAGCTCGGCACCGACGGGGTCATCCTCGCGCCCACCTTCACCGTGCCGGCGCCCCTGCACGGCGAGATGCTGCGTCGCGCGGGGGACTTCGCGCTGCCCGGCATCTGGAACATCCTCGAGACGCCGGCCACCGCGGTGCCGGTGGGCCTCGACGGCACCGGGATGCCCTTGGGCGTGCAGGTGATCGCGCGGCCCGGCAACGACGCGGCGACCATCGCGTGCGCCATCGCGCTCGAGGAGGCGTTCGGCGGGTGGCGACCGCCGGAGCTGCCGGGGTGACGGCGCCGGGATCAGCCTGCCCGGCGACCTTGTCGGTGATAACAGATGTTGCTACGCTGTTATCATGATCCGGACTCAGATCAGCCTGTCGCGCGAGGAGTACGCCGCGGCCAAGCGCGAAGCAGCGCAGCTCGGCATCTCCGTCGCCGAGTTGATGCGCCGCGCGCTGCGGACCTTGCTCCCCGTCGACGAGCGCAAGCCGTGGATGCGCCACGCGGGGATGGTCGAGACCGGCGATCCGCAGTCGAGCCAGCGGATCGACGACGTGGTCTATGGCCACAAGCCGTAGCCGCGCCGGCGCGTACGTCGACACCTCGGCGTTCGTGGCGCTCGCCGATCGCTCCGACACGCACCACGCGCTGTTCCGACGCCTGTTCGCCGACCCGCCGCCGTTGCTCACGACGACGCTCGTGGTCGCGGAAGGTCACGCGTGGTTCCTGCGGCGCTATGACCGCACGCGCGCCTTGCGTTTCCTGGCGATGATCGAAGAGATGACGCCGCTGTCGCTGGTCGCGGTCGGGGAGGCCGAGCACACCGCCGCGTCCGCGCTGCTCCGTCGTTTTTCGGATCAGGATCTCACCCTGGTCGACGCTGTCGGCCTGCACGTGCTGCACTCGCGTCGCATCCGTTCGTGTTGGTCGACGGACTTCCACCTCGGCTTGACCGGCGTCGCGCTGGTCGTCGACGAGGCGTAGCACCGCTTCAGCAAGCGTCTTTCAGGCCCGCGTCGCACGCCTTCTTCTTGGCCGCCGCCGCCTTGTCCGGGTCCTTCTTCTTCACGCCCTTACCCTCGGCCAGCATGACCGAGAGCTGGAAGCATGCGGTCGGCTCGCCGAGATCGCAGCCCTTGGTGAGCGCGTCGACCGCGAGCCTCGGATCGTCGTTGATGAGCGCCACGCCGCGCGCGGTGCAGCCGATGGCGCCGCCCAGGGCGCATGCCTTGGCCAACAGCTGCAACGCTGGGCGGTCGTTGAGCTTCTTTGGCTCCTCGAGCTGACCTGCCTTGACCAGCTCGTCGGCGAGCGCGCCGCCCTGAATACAGCCGTCGGCGTCGCCGGCGTCGCACAGCGCGGACAGCGCCTTGAGCTTGGTCTTGCCGTCGGTCTCCTGCTGCGCCCACGTGCGGCAGCCGTCCTTCGACTTGAGGTCGCATGCCTTCATGAAGAAGCCGAGGCCGAGCTTGGCGTCCTTCGGCACGCCCTTGCCGTCGAAGTGAATGCGGCCGAGCGCCAGGCAGCCCTCGGCCTTCTTGGCGTCGCACTCACCGGTGGCCTTCTCGATCGCCGCCTTGGCCGCCTTGGCGTCGGCCTCGTCGCGCGCTTTGGTCTCGGCCTCCATCATGGCCTTGTCCGCCGCGTCCTTCTTTCGCTTCTTCTCCTCGGCGCTGCCGCAGGCGAGCAGGGAGAGGGCGAGTGCGGTCGTGACGAGCGCGCGCATGGGGAACCCCCGGTTGGCGCGCCGATGCTACCGCAAAACCAGCAGGTCGCCTGCTAGAAGAACCAGCGGAAGCCGAGCGAGGCGCCGATGCCGAAGTCGAGCCCGGGGAAGACCAGCAGCATCGGGTCGAGCTCGAGGTAGACCTCGATGGGCGCCGCCGAGAAGCGCAGGTTGAGGCCGAGCGGCAGGCGGGCGCCGAAGCCGAACAGCGCATAGTTGCCGTAATAGTAGTAACCGAAGCCGAGGCCGTAGGCGTTGGCATTGAACATGGTGATGAACAGGCCTGGTCCGATGTACGCCGACAGGTTGAGGTCGGGGTTGTTGACCAACGTCGCGACGGTGAGCAGGTAGTCGCCGTGCAGGTGCAGGCCGAAGATGTTGCCGCGCCAGCCGATGCCGGCGCCGACGCCGAGCACGATGTTGGCGTTGTTCTGCGCGCCGAATTTGAACGTGATCGCGGTGGGCGTACCCACTTGCAGGCCGACGCCGACGCCGCTGAGCGGCGACGCGGTCGAGCCGCCCGACGAGCCGCTCTTGGGCGCGCCGTTCATTACCTCGGCGAGCTGGAGCAGCGCCGGTAGCGTGCTCGAAGCGTGCGTTTGCCCGGCGAGCAACGACGCGGCGTCACGAAGGAGCTCGTCGTCGACTGTCAGGCTTTCGGCGCGGGCCGCGACCGGGGAAAGCAACACGGCGATCAGGATGGCGTTGCGCATGGACCGGCGATTTAGCCGAAGCGGCGCCACGCACAAAGGCCCTTGTGCTAGACGCTTCGCTGTTTCACCAGCCAAGGGAGCAGGAGCACTTCGATGGCCAAGAAGCAGGACGAGAACAAGTCGCTGGAGGGGCAAAGCCCGGTCGCGAGCACCACTTCCTTCCACACGCGCGCCAACCTGTTCGACGTGGTGACGGCGCAGCTACAGCGCGGCATCGAGGCCATCAACCTCGACGCCGACATCGCGGCCATCCTGAGCCAACCGAAGAACGAGCTGATCATCCACTTCCCGGTCAAGCTGAAGGCCGGCGTGGTCAAGATGTTCAAGGGCTACCGCGTGCAGCACAGCAACACGCTCGGGCCCTTCAAGGGCGGCGTCCGCTACCACCAGGACGTGTACCTCGACGAGTGCAAGGCGCTCGCCTCGTGGATGACCTGGAAGTGCGCGCTCGCGCGCTTGCCCTACGGCGGCGCCAAGGGTGGCGTGAAGTTCAACCCGTCCGAGTACGACGCCGAGGATCTCGAGCGCATCACGCGTCGCTTCACGCATGCGCTCGGCGCCAACATCGGGCCCGAGTGGGACATCCCCGCGCCCGACGTCGGCACCAACAGCCAGACCATGGACTGGATGATGGACACCTACGTGAACATCATCAGCACCGTCGACCGCCAGGCGGTCAAGCGCGTGGTCACCGGCAAGTCGATCGTGTGCGGCGGATCGCAGGGGCGCGAGCAGGCGACCGGCCAGGGCGTGGTCCACTGCATCCAGGAGTGGGCGCACGCCAAGCGCTTCAACCTCGACGGCTCGACCCTGGCGGTGCAGGGCTTTGGCAACGTCGGCAGCAACACCGCCCGCATCCTCTCGCGCATGGGCGTCACCTTGCTCGCGGTCGGCGATCACACCGGCTACTTCAAGAACCCCGAGGGCTTCAACCCGCACAAGCTGGCGGAGCACGCGAAGAAGAAGCGCGGTCTGGCCGGCTACCCGGGCGCCAAGCCGATCACACGCGAGGAATTCTTCGCGAGCGAGGTCGACATCTTCGTGCCGGCTGCGCTCGAGCTGCAGATCGGCAAGGACGAGGCGAAGGAGATGAGCTGCAAGGTGGTGGTCGAGGGCGCCAACGGCCCGACCGACCTCGAGGGCGAGCGGACGCTGCTCGACAAGGGTATCGACGTCATCCCCGACATCCTGGCCAACTCGGGCGGTGTCATCGTCAGCTACTACGAGTGGCTGCAGAACAAGCGCAGCGAGAGCTGGGAGCTCGAGGAGGTGCAGATGCGCCTCGAGCGGCGCATGCGGCGCAGCTACCAGGCAGTGGCCGACCGCGCGCGCGACCTCAAGACCGATATGCGCACCACCTGCTACGCCATCGCGCTCGAGCGGCTGCGCGACACCTATCGCGCGCGCGGCATCTGGCCCTAGACGCTACTCGATGGCCCACAACAGGTCGGTGCTGCGCGCCGACGCCTCGGCGGCGAGCACGCCGTCGAGCGCGGTGGTGGCGGCGCCCGAGACCTCGATGCGGAAGGCGCCGCCCTCTCGGCCGTCGAAGTTGATGGCGAAGGCCTGGTACAGGCCGGGCTCGACGCCGTCATTGAAGTAGATGTTTTCGACGTGCGTGCCCGGGCCGCAATCGACGATGCACTGGTCGACGTCGAGCAAGCCGCCGGCGGCCGCGGTGTTGCCGAAGTAGATCTCCTCGCCGCTCGGCGTGATGACGTGCAGGTCATAGTCGGCGTCGACGTCGAAGGTGAGCGTCACCTGCAAGACGCCGACGCCGACGCAAGTGCCGGCCTCGCACTCGGCGTTGTCACCGCAGTCGCTGTCGGCGACGCACTCGTCGCCCGACGTCACGGGCGGCGCCGGCGGCTCCGGGTCGGGCTCCTCGACGCGGTCGTGTTCCTCTTGCTCCCGCTCCGGCGGCGGGTCGGGCAGCTCGATCAGCGTCTCGTCGGCGCAGGCGAGCGCTGCGAACGGCAGACTGGCCAGGAGCACCCCGAGGCGCATGAGGTAGTGTCGGATGTGCGGCGGTGTGGTTGCGACCGGCGGTTGACCGAGGAGACGCGGATCACGGGTGTCCGGCATCGCCGCGGTGCGTCGAGCGGCCCGGCAGGTGGCCGCGCACCCCTGCGGCGATCGCCTCGGGCGGCACGCCGCCGGTCACTGCGGCGTCCGGCAGCGCGCCGCGCAGCCACAGCGTGCGGTCGACGAAGCGCGCGAACAGCTCGAGCAGCGGGGCGACCGCCTCGTCGCCCTCGAGCGCGGCGAGCGCGCGCGCGATCGCCTCGAGCGTGGCGAGCCCGCCCGCGCGCGG
>Ga0154820_1400_pt2 | contig 12341 bp, 10 predicted proteins | sample Rifle2008BG16ft_FD_116124 | JGI IMG/M metagenome (GOLD analysis project Ga0154820, IMG submission 116124) | Deltaproteobacteria bacterium RBG_16_71_12
ACCTCGGTGCGGCAGCCCGGGCAAATGCGCTTCGCCAGGCGCTGCGCGATGACCGCGAACAGCTCCGAGGCGATCGAGTTTCGGTGCATGCCGAGGTCGCGCAGCCGCTGCACCGCGTCGACGGCGTCGTTGCAGTGCAGCGTCGACAGCACCAGGTGGCCGGTCTGTGAGGCGCGGATGGCCTCGAGCGCGGTCTCGGCGTCGCGGATCTCACCCACCAGGATCACGTCGGGATCCTCGCGCACGAACGCGCGCATCGCCGCCGCGAAGCCGAAGCCGAGCTCGGCGCGCGCCGCCACCTGCTGAATGCCGTCGAGCGCGTACTCGATGGGATCCTCGACGGTGATGACCTTGCGCGTCTGATCGTGCGCGAGCACCTGGAGGGCCGCGTACAGCGTCGTCGACTTGCCCGAGCCGGTCGGCCCGACCACCAGGACGAGCCCGGCGGGGATGCGCAACAGGCGCGCGTAGCGGGCGGCCAGCTCCTTGGGGAAACCCAGATCCTCGATGCCGAGCAGCTGCTCGTGCTGCGGCAGAAACCGCACCACCGCGTGCTCACCGTGCAAGCACGGCTGCGTTTGCACCCGCAGGTCGAAGACGCGCCCCTTGACGCGCGCCGTGAAGCGGCCGCCCTGCGGCAGCCGGTGCTCCGCGATGTCGAGGTCGGAGCTGACCTTGAGCACGTTGATGATGCCGGCGAGCTGCTGCTTGCCGAGCTGATAGCGGGGCGCGTCGTGCAGGTCGCCGTCGATGCGGAAGCGCACGCGCGCGTGCTCGCCGTACATCTCGAGGTGCAGATCGCTGGCGCGCTGCGCGATGGCGTCGACCAGCATGCCGTCGAAGATGGCGACCAGCTCGGCGCTGAAGCGCTGCTCGTCGAGGAGATCGGTGCCGCGCGCTTGCTCCCGCTCCTTGACGAGCGGCTGCAGCTGCCCGAGGTCGACCGCCGAGCGCAGCCGCGTCAGATCCGTGGGCGTCACCACCACCAGCTTGATGGTGCGAGTGCCGAGCGCGCGCTCGAGCTCCATGACGTCGAGCGTCGGGTCGGCGGTGGCCACCACCACCTCGCCGGCTTCGTTGTACAAGGGCAGCACCTGCGCGCCCTCGACGAAGCGGCGCGGCAGCACCGTGGCAATGGTCGGGTCGACGCGCACGAACAGGGCGTCCGCATCTGCGAACGGCAGGCTCCAGCGGCCGGCGAGCGCGCGGTACAGCTCGCGCTCGTCGAGCAGGCGGCGTTCGACCAATACGTCGCCGAGGCGCCGCCCCTGGCGCTTGGCGTCCGCCGCCGCGCTCTCGACGTCCTCGCGCTTGACGACCCCGTGCGAGACCACCACGTCGCCGACGCGCATCGATCCTCCGCCCCGCCAGTAGCTCTACCTTCTCAGGTCCGCCGACGGCCCGCCACTCGCGCGACCTGCCGACCCCTCACCCAGGTTTGACCGCGGCCCAACGACCCGCGATGGTCGGGCCATGAGCGGTGGCCCTGCGCACGACGCCGAACCCGCGCCGCCGCGAGCGTCCGCGCGCGCCGCCGTGGTGGGCGCGGTCGCGGCAAGTGCGCTGGCGCTCATGGCCGCGACGTCGGACGCCATGTTCTTCGTCAACGACGGGCCCCAGCACCTGTATGCCGGCGTCGCTGCCCTCGGCATCGACGATGCGCGCGAGTTCGAACGCTACGTCGTCGCCAACCATCCCCCCACCAACCGCGGCATCATCGACATCATTCAGGCGCTGACGCCGCTGGTGGGATGGCGCGCAGCGTACCGGTGCGCCGTGGCGACGGCGGTGCTGGCCTGGGGCTGGGGGTTCTTCGCGCTCGCCGCCGTCCTCGCGCCGCGTCGCGCGCTGGTCGGCTGGCTCGGGTTCGCCTTCGCGCTGCAGACGCCGATCTTCCTCGGGTTGCTGACGTTCGTGCTGGCCTCGGGCCTGGCGCTCCTCGCGTCGGCGGCGTTCGTGAGCGCCCTCCCCGCGCCACGACGGCTCGCGGCGGCGGCCCTGGGGTTCGGCTGCGCGGCTCACGTGCACGTGGCCGGTGCGGCCGTGGTGGGGGTCATGCTCGCGCTCGTTGCGCTGGCCACGCTGCCGGCACGCGGAGCGCGCCGCGCCCGCGTCGTCGGTGAGCTCGCCGTCGTCGGCACGTGGCCCCTGCTGGTGGCCGGAACGGTCTGGTGGATGAGCCGCGACCTCGGCGCCGGTGTCAACGCCGATGCGCCGCTCCGGTTGGTCGACCGGCTGTACGCGCTCCCGTCATTGTTCCTCGTGGGCGGCCTCGAGCCGTGGCTCCTCGCCGGCGTGCTGTTGGTCGCCGTCGCCATCGTGGCCGCCCGACCCACGCGCGTCGCGCGCGACTCCTGGGCGCTCTTGTTCGCGGGCGCGTTACTGCTCGGCGGCGCCGTACTGGTGCCCTCGAGCTTCGCCGGGTGGGGCGGCGCCGGCGACCGCACGATTCCGCTCGGCTTCGCGTGCCTGTTCCTCGCGGCGCCTGTCGAACATTTCGTGGGCCGTGCACGGATCATCGCCGCCGTGGCCATCGCCGCCCTCGCCCTCGGTGTGCATGCGCGCGTGCGCGACGTGCAGCAACACATCGTGGCACTCCACGCACCGCTGCTCGCCGCCATCGACGCGCTGCCGACCGCGCCGCGGTACTGGTACGCGATCTCCGCTAGGTCGTCGGGGCCGCACGCCGACGGCATCCCCGCGCCGCTCGAACCCGCGCTGCATGCCGGGCAATTGGCGGCGCTGGCCCTCGGCGGCTACGTCGAGGAGAGCCACGCCGTATCGCCCGCGTTGCACGCCGCGCTGCTGCGGCCCGAGGTCGTGCGTCACCCATCGTCGGACCCGTTCGGAGGGCCCTACTTCCCGCAACTCCCCTACGACGAACAGCAGGCGCTCGCGTTGGTACCGCGCATTGCCGGCCTTGCGTCGCCGTTCGACGGTCTGCTGCTGTACGGGCCCGCGCCCATGCGCAGTGTGCGCGACGCGTTCGCGGCCTACGGTTTTCGGTCACTTGCCGACGCCGGCGGCCTCAGCGCGTTCGCCTTCGAGCCCTGCAGGTACGCGCTCACCTTCGAGGGCGGGCCGCCGCAGGCCGCGCTCGTTTGGGACGTCGGCCCCGCGCACGAGCTGTACGCGTCGGCCCGCTACTCGACCATGCTCGATGCCGCCGGGGCCGCGCGCGTGGCGCTGGCAACCGTGTGCGGCGACGTTTGGGTGCGACCCATCCATGGCCTGTGCGCCGGAGGCGACGGCGTCGTGCGTGCGCGCGGCGCGCCTGGCGATGTGGCGGCGCTGCGCTGTACGTGGGCGGGGGAGTAGCGCACGTCAGCACTCGCCCCTGATGACGAAGAAGGAGCCGCGGATCGTCCCCTCGATGACCCTCTCAGGTCCGCTGCCAGCACGCCACCCGCGGGTGTCCGGCGAGATCGCTCGAGACCACCGCCGCCGTGAAGCCCTCGTGGGGCAAGGCGCACACCTGCTCCCCCTGCGACGCGCCGATCTCGCACGCGAGGAAGCCGCCGGCGCGCACGAGGGGAGGCGCCTCGTCGAGCAAGCGCCGGTGGTGGCCGAGCGCGTCGTGCCCCTCGCCGAAGAGCGCGAGCGCGGGCTCGAAGGCGAGCTCGGGGGCGAGCGCGGGCTTCTCGTCGTCGCGCACGTAGGGCGGGTTCGCCACCACCGCGAGCACGTTGCGCAGCTCGGCGCACGGGGCCAGCAAGTCACCTTGGCGCACGTCGAGGCGCGCGGCCACGCCGTGGCGCTCCGCGTTCCTGACCGCCACCGCGCACGCGGCGCTCGACAGATCGGTCGCGACGGCGCTGAGCCCCGGGCGCTCGTGCAACAAGGCGACGGCGACGCAGCCCGAGCCCGTGCAGGCATCGACGATGGTGCCCTCGACGTCGACCAGCAGGCGCGCCAGCGCGACCTCGATCAGGTGCTCGGTCTCGGGGCGCGGCACCAAGACGTCGGGCGTCACCTCGAACGCCAGCCCCCACAGCTCGCGCGTGCCGACCAGGTAGGCGACCGGCTCGCGCTTGCCGCGGCGCGCCACCAGGGCGCGCGCGCGCGCGAGCTCGTCGTCGCCGAGCGGGCGATCGAGGTCGAGGTAGAGGTCGAGGCGGCGCAGGCCAAGCGCGTGCGCGATCAAGATCTCCGCGTCGGTGCGCGCGCCCTCGATGCCGCGCGCCGCCAGCCACGGCGTCGTCGCCGCCAGGAGCGCGCGGATGGTGCGCGGCTTGTCGTTCACCGCGACCGCGTGGAACGATGGCGCTCGCCTGTCAACGCCGCGAGGCCCCGACGCCGCCATGCATGCACGTCGCCAACCACTGGTCACCACCGCGCTCATCACCCTGGCGCTCGCGGGCTGCGCGAAAGCGCCGCCGGCGCCGGCACCTTTCGCCGACGACTTCAATCGCGCGCAGCTCGGCCCGCACTTCCCCTCGGGCGTCGCCTCCTGGCGCATCGTCGACGGCGCGCTCTCGTCGCTGGGCGATCACAACCAGCCGCTCTGGCTCGACGTGCCGCTCGCGCGCAACGTGCGCGTGGAATTCACCGCCTGGTCGCGCTCGCCCGCCGTCGACACCAAGGTGGAGATCTTCGGCGACGGTATGCGCCACGAGTCGGGCTACATCGTCATCTTGGGCGGCTGGCAAAATACCATCAGCACCATCGCGCGCCTGGGTGAGCACGAGCGCGGGCGCGTCGAGCTGAAGAAGAAGTGGGAGGTAGGCCGGCGCTATCGCTGGACGGTGCAGCGCACCGACGGCAATACGCTCGAGCTGCTGATCGACGGCGAGCGCGTGCTCTCCTACGCCGACGCGGCGCCCTTGTTCGGGCCGAGGAACGATCGGCTCGGCTTCACGTCGTGGGAGAGCGAGGTGTTCTACGACGACCTGACGATAACGCCGTTGCCGTGACCGCCGGCGACGCGCGCCGAGCCGCAGCGCGCCCGGTGACGACGGCGCTCGGCCCGCGACGTTCACTCGACGGCGCAGGCCGGAGCTATCCCGGCGCGACACGCATCGGCGAGCGCTGCGCTCGCCTCGCTGGTCGCCTTCGTCGAGGCTCGAGGCGCACGGACTCGCGCGTGAGCCGCACGGCAGTACTTGGCGAGGCCGAGGACACACGCACGTGTATCTGCCGTGACCTCCAGGTCAAAGTCAGTGGCGCCGCCCATGCCACGCGCGGCGTATTTGCCGAGCGACGCGCAGCCGCGGGCGAAACCGGCACTGCAGGCCAGGTCGAAGTACCGGCGTGCTCGCACAAGCTCGCCGTCCTTCTCCGCTCCCTTCGCGACGTCGAAGCAGGCTTGACCGAAGCCGGTCTCCTGGCAGGTACGCACGGCCTCGGCGATCTTGCTCTGCGCGCCGATCGGCTCCAGGGTTTCGGCCAAGCCGGCGAGCTTGATCGCGCGACAGCTGTCAGCATCGCCGGCGGCGCAACCGCTCGCGAACAGTGACTCAGCGATGGCCGCAGCGTCTGCGTCGTCTCCGACGTTTGCCAGGGCACCGGCCTCGTGGCAGCCCTGCGGCGGCTTGATCGCGCAAGCGCGCTGGTAGAGCCGCATTGCCTCCCCCCGGTCCTGGCTGACGCCCTGGCCGAGCAGCGTGAGGTCTGCGAGCCGCCGGCAGCTTCCGCCCCTTGGATCCCGGTCGAAGCAGGCATCGCGCAGGGGGCCGACGGCGCCAGCGATGTCGATGGTGCCGAGATCGCCGTTGAGACGAAGGCGTGCGGCCTCATCGCAGCCGAACGAACGCTTCAGATCCGCTCCACAGACCAGATCGAACACGCGCACAGCGGCGCGAACGTCGCGAGACACGCCCTTGCCGTCTCGAAGGGCACGCCCCTCGTCGTAGCACGCGTCCAGATCCCCGACGCGCCAACAACGCTCGCGCCTGATACGTGCCGCATCCAGCGGGGACAGTGACGCTGGGAGCCCGAGCGCCGTCGCGGAGGCGCACTCGCCGAAACCCCCGAGCAGACAGGAGCGACGATACAGCTCGGCGGCCCGGCGCAGGTCCTTCGACTCGCCCCAGTCCCCGTCCCTGAGCGTATCTGCCGCCTCGACACAGCCGGTTCGAGCACCACCCGCCCCCAGCTCACACGACCGAATGAAGTAGCCCAGCGACTCGCCGGTCCGTCCAAGGGATCTCTTTCGGTAGAAGGAGCCGAGGTTGTTGCAGGCCTTCGAGCTTCCGAGCTTGCAGCCACGGGTGAACAGGGGCTCGACGGCCAGAAACTGCTCATCGGTGCGCGGCCCGGTTTCGGGGAGCGAGTTGAGCGCAAGCGCGCTGCATGAGTCGGCATGTCCGGCGTCGCAGCCGACGCGGAACATTTCGATCGCGCGGCTCATGTCGAGAGGAAGCCCCATGCCGGTGCTCAGCGCCCTCGCGTGGAAGTAGCAGCTCTGCAGGTCGCCCTTGGCGCAGAGCTTCGGGCACTCCACTGAATCGCCGAAGTCGCAGGCAGCAGCCTCGGCTGCCGCTGGGGAACAGCTCCCCAACGCGACCACGACCCAGCCGATGCGACCCGAGGCCCCCATGGCGCGATCCTACTCGGTCCGTGCGGCGGCCGACTACCGGATGCGATCGACCTCGCGTTCAGCGCGAGGCCAACCGGGGGCGGGAAGCCTCACCATGGCGGCAGCGTGATGTTGACGAAGGCGGCGTCGACAAACGCATCGACGTCCTCGTCGGCGTCGAGCGGCCGCTGGTGCAGCTCCTCCTCGGGGCGGTCGAACAGCTCGAGCGCCTCGGCGAACAGCTCGCGGTCGGACTTGGTGGGCTTCTTCGTGCTCATGGCTCCCTCCGTCGCCAGCGTGCGCCGGCGCGCGCATCGATGCCAGTTTTCGTCTGGCACCCGAGCCCGCCCCTCCGAACATCACGGGTAGCAGGCGGTGCCGTAGCTGACCTCGATGCGACCGCCGCGCGGCGGCACCGAGGAGCCGTTGAACACCACCGAATTGGTCGCGGGGTCGAAGAACCAGCCGTTGGCCGCACCCTCGCTGGTCTCGGTCTGCGCCACGCAGCTCGACGACGGCGTGGCGCGCACGCACACGTCGATGGCGTCCGGCTGCGCGGCGCGCGACAGGAAGAACTCGATGCGCAGGCCCATCGAGTCGAGGCCGAGCTGCGACATCATGCCGGTCCAGTCCTCGTTGCAGATGCTCTGGAAGCGGCCGTTCAGCTCGTCGACGACGACGTGGTAGCGATCGTCCTGCAGCTGCACGGAGGCGCCGCTCGAGTCGGTGTACGTGCAGCCCTCGGGCGGCGCGGCGATGGCGCTGACCGCCACCAGGCCCTCGTTCCTGAAGCCCTTCACGTTCTTGAAGAAGTCGATGTACTGATCGACGCCGCCCTTGCTCTGCTCGGGCTCGTCCTCGACGAAGATGATGTGCAGCTTGGCGTCGTCGCGCAGGAAGCCGCCGTTGGCGTTGGCATCGTCGATGAGCGGCGGCGACAGGAACTTCATGGCCGCGCGCAGGCCGCCCTCGGCGCTGTCGGACGACGGTCGATTCGGGTTGACGTTGCCGGAGTCGGAGACGCGCACGTTGCAGCCGAAGTCCGCCTGCGGCGTGCTCGAGGCGGGCGAGATGTAGTGACCGCGCGCCGGATCACACGCGGTGTACCAGCCGGCCATCTCGTGGTCGTCGCAGCTGTTGGCGGCGTCGCCTGCCGTGCACAGGCCCATGATGCACTGGCCGCCCGCACCGCAGTCGGCGTCGACCGAGCAGCTGCCGGGGCCGGCCATACAGGTGTCGTCGGCCCACAGCGTCGTCGTGACGGCGATGTGGTAGTCGGCGTCCTCGACGCCGGAGAGCGTGAAGAACTGCGGGAAGTTGGCGGCCAGCAGATCCTGGAAGCCGCTCATCGAGCCCGAGTCGTCGATCACCCACAAGACGTCGACCTTGGGATCGCTGAACTGGTCGAAGATGTCGGTCTGGAAGGTGTCGGTGGTGCCTTCGCCGCGCAGCGGCACCGTCACCGGCGGGCCGGCGTTGCCGTCGGAGAGCTCTGTCGGCACCAGCAGGTTGGCGCTCTCGATGGTCTGCTGGCGCGCGTAATACCTGACGTCGATGCTCAGGCTCGCACCGGGGTTGACGGTGAAGGGCCAGGCGCCGGTCGGGTTGTTGGTGCCCATGACGCGGAAGGTCTCGGGGTTGGTCGCCGGGTCGACGATGGGCGCGAGCACGCGCAAGCCGTCGCCGCCGTTGTTGTAGAGCGTCGTGCGCATGGTGGGCGATCCGCAGTCGAGCGTGACCAGACCGAAGTCGAGCTCGGGCGGGATGACGTCGACGTCGGGCTCGACCGGGGTGCCCGCGAAACCGACGGAGTAGACGCCCGGATCCTGCCCGGAGTCCGTCAGGTCGGTGCGCAGGTCGTCGGTGACGAAGGTGACGCCGTTGCAGCTCGCGTTCGGGCCCGAGATGGGGCCGCCGCACATCAGGGCGCGCGCGATGTCGTCGTCGCCAGGGGGGATGCTGCCCGAGTAGGAGCCGAAGGTGAACGAGATCGGGCTCGCGTTGTCGATGGTGTGCGTGGGCGAGAACACCGCGAACAGCGTCTTGGTGATGCCCGGCGACACCGTGAAGGCCGCCGACGGGATCGCGGGCGTGCCGTCGGCGTTCTCGAGGCTGAACTCGTTGTTGACGGTGTTGGTCGGGTGATCGTACTCGAGCGACGACACCTGGCAGTCGGCGTTGCCGACGCCGGTGATGGTGATGGGCAGCCTCTTCACGGTGTGCACCGAGGTGCGGCCGAACTCGACGAGGCCATAGCGCCCGGTGGTCTGGCCAAAGCCGAAGCTCGGCGTGTAGACGGGCTCGACGCGCAGCTGGCAGTAGGGCGCGCCGCCGCCGTTCGCCTCGAGGTTCACCACCTGGCTCGGCTCGGCCTGATCGCTGACGGTGACCGTGACGGTCGCGCGATCGACCTCGGGGATGTCGCGCACCGGCGAGGTGTACGTGACGTCGAGCGTCAGGTTGGTGGGCGCGCCGTCGGCGCCCGCCGGATCACCGTCGCAGCCGACCGTGCCGCGCAGCACCACCGGGTAGGCCGCGGGCAGCTCGCCCACCGGGAACGCGAAGCCCGTGGTGTCGGGCGTCGGCCCGGCGATGCCGTCGATGGTGCAGCCGCACTGGCCGACGGACTGGATGATGATCTGGCGCGTCTGCGTGGTGCCCGACGCCACCGCGTTGAAGTTGAGCGTCTCGGGCACGACGTTGATCTTGCACGCGGGCGGGATGACGCCGTCGCCGAGCAACAACAGGTCGTACTGCGCGGCGAAGGGCGCCGCTGTCGTGATGGCGATGTCGCCGGCGCGCGCGTCGCGGTAGGGGCCCGCCTGCTGCGGCGTGAACGTCAGATCGAGCACCACGGTGTCACCCTCGTTGAGCGTGCGGCCGATCGGATCGCCGCCCTGCGGCGTGAAGGTGAACGCCTGATCGGGGTTCTGCGCGAACGCCATGGTCTCGATGGCCACGGGCTTCACGCCACAGTTGCGCAGCGTGACCGTGCTCGCCTCGGTGACGCCGACCGCCACCTGGCCGAAGTCGATGATGCCGGAGGGCTCCGCGCACAAGCGCCCGTCGGTGCCGCGCCCGACGAGCTCCACCGCCGCCACCGGCTCCTCCTTGGCGGTGCTGCCCACTTGCAGGAACAGCGAGACCGGGCCGCCCGCGAGCGGCGAGAAGGTGACGGCGAACGTCATGGTCTCCTCAGCCTTCGCCACCTGTCCGACGACGGACGCGAAGGTGAACGGCGCGGCGCCGAGGATGCAGGGAGCCGTGCGCGCGGCCTCGACGTCGGCGGCAGCCACCACGCACATGCTCAGCACCTCGAGCTGGCCGGTGCCGATGTTCTTGAGGGTCAGCATGCGCTGCTGCTGCTGGCCGCTGTCGGCGTCGCCGAAGTCCACCTTCAGCCAGGGGTCGGCGGTCAGGTGGCTGTTGCCGGCGTCATCGAGGATCTCGATGTTCGGCGTCGGCAAGCCCTGGAGCTGGTCGTCACAGCTGCAGTCGACCAGGGCAGGAAGGGCGACGACGGCGAGGAGGGTGAGGCGAAGAGCGCGCATGGACATCCCCGTTTCCAGGAGTGCGCGTCTTCGCAAGAACGAAGGGGTCGGTCAAAGGGGCGATGGCGTTTTCCGTCGTCTTTTCGACGTGGATCGGCCGCTACCAGCGGTGCGCGAGCGTTGGATGTCGCGACATGTCGCAGCGCGTCGCACAGCGCACCACCGTTCCCCACCCATGGTCACGTCGACGGCGAACCTCGACAACGGGACAGTGACGAGGCCGAAGGTTGGCGGCGCGGGCGCGCGCCACCTAACCTGGAGGCGTTGCGCCTCGCGGTCGCCGCCCTGATCGCCCTGCCGCTGCTCACCACCGCGGTGTCGTGTGCCAGCGACCGCGTCACGTGGGCCGACGCCGAGCCGAGCGTCGCCGGCGCCGCGCGTGCTTCGGCGCGCCGGAGCGCCGCGCCGCAGCACGACGCCGGCGAGGCCGGCCCGTCCGCGGGGCTGCGCATCGACCGCGCGCTGCGCGCCTTCGTGTCGACGCGCGTCGAGTCGAAGCAGCACCCGAAGACCAGCCGCGTCTGGGCGTCTGCGTGGGACACCGTGATCGACGAGGTGGGCGAGGCATGCCAGACGCCGCCCCGCGCCAGCGACCTCGGCGCCTTCGTGCGCGCGCGCGCCACGCTCGAGGTCGAGCTCGACATCGACCGCCGCCGCGGCGTGCTCTTGCCCGACGGCATCGGGCGCCGCCTCACCGCCGCGCTCAAGGCGGTCGACGAGAGCGTCGGCGAGCTGCGGCAGGCGAACGCGCCCGGCACCATGGCGCCGGTGCCGCGGCTCGACGGCGAGCTGGTGCTGCGCGCGCCGCTGTCACCGCTGATCCTGTCGTCGCCGTTCGGCGTGCGCTCCGATCCGTTCTCGGGGCAGCGCCGATTCCATGCCGGCGCCGACTTCGACGCTCCCGAGGGCAGCAACGTCTACGCGGCGGCCTCCGGTCTGGTGGTCTACGCCGGTGCGCAGGGCGGCTACGGCAAGCAGGTGATCGTCGACCACGGCGACGGCGTGCGCACGCACTACTCCCACCTCGCCGAGATCCTGGTGCAGCCGATGCAGGCGGTCGACGAGGGCGATCCGGTCGGCGCCGTCGGCTCGACCGGCCGGAGCACCGGCCCGCACCTGCACTTCGCGGTCACGAACTTCGAGGGCGAGTTCCTCGATCCGATCGCGCTGCTCGACGTGCCCTATACGCTGATCGCCGAGCAGGTGAAGAGCGGCGGCAAGTCGCGCCAGGCGTTCACCGTCAGAAAGCGCGGCGACACCGTCGAGTTCCTGAGCGCGAAGTAGTACTTGCAGGTGCGCCGCTCAGGCCGCGGGCGGCGCATGCTCGTCGAGCCAGCGTTGCAGGAATTCGCCCATGCGCCGGTAGCCGCGGTCGGTCTCGGCTACCACGAAGCGCTCGATGACGGCGCCGAGCCCGAGCGGGGCGCGGATGGTGAGCTCGCCGTCGATGATGCGGCGCACGCCGTCGCCGGCCGCGACGAACCGGATGACGCCCTCCATGCGCACCCGTTCGTGAGCGCGGCTCTCGACGTGGAAGCGCAGCACGTGTCCGACAGGGTCATAGCGCTGCACCTCGTCCCAGGTGACGTGCTCCTTGCCGACCACGCGATCGATCGGCGGCGGGATGCGCGCGGACGGCTCCATGCGCATGCGCCGCACCCGGGTGCCGTCCGGCTCGACCCGCTCCTCGACGAGCTTGCGCGACTTCAGGCCCGAGACGGCGGCGGCCGCGTCGTTGAAGTCCTCGCTGAAGTAGCTGGCGATGAAGCGCTCGAGCGTGACGCGCGCGAAGCGCTGGTCGACGTGGAGCCTCATGCGCCCTCGACGGCCTCGAGCAAGAAGCGCAGCGCCCACGCCGCCGCCATCTCGCGGACGCGCTCGCGGCCGAAGTCGGGCAAGCGCTTCTTGTGCGCGGCGGTGCCGCCCGGCCCGGCGACGCCGAACCAGACGAGCCCGACCGGCTTGTCGTCGCCGCCGCCGCTCGGCCCTGCGACGCCGGTGGTCGAGACCGACCAGGTCGCGGCCAGGCGCCCGCGCGCGCCGTCGGCCATGGCGCGCGCCACCGCCTCGGAGACGGCGCCGTGCTCGGCGATCACGGCGGCGGGGACGTCGAGCGCGGCGGTCTTGACCTGGTTCGCGTAGGCGACCACCGCGCCCTGCACTACCGACGAGCTTCCCGGCACGTCGGTGAGGCGCTTGGCCACCAGGCCGCCGGTGCAGCTCTCGGCCACCGCCAGCGTGGCGCCACGCCGCTCGAGCGCGCGCAGCACGCG